>VYLM01000096.1_pt1 | contig 14155 bp, 16 predicted proteins | sample 5109491 | NCBI WGS metagenome assembly VYLM01 (sample SAMN12291813, study PRJNA351875) | freshwater metagenome | isolation source: freshwater lake | place: USA: Michigan, MSU3 lake | collected 2011-08-06 | reverse complement strand
GAAGAGTAGTAAACCAGACCAACCGATGAAGACGAAACGGTCTCTTTTGAGCCAGTCATCGAGAGCATCAAACAGCCCTCTTTCTGGGGCGCGTCCGACAGCAATGGTCATGGGTATTTTTCCTCTTGCTTAACTGAAATCACGGGCAAGATTTCTTAACTTTTTTGAGTCTGGGATTACTCCCATTGTCTTATAAGATGGCGCGATCGATTGACTGGATTAGCTTAACTAAACTAGCTGCGATCGCTCGTTAATCCTCACAAACTGTAAAAGATTAACGTTTCTTAAACTAGCACAAGCTAGACAATAATTTCGAGTTCGGTAAGACTTTGGTTCCTTGCGGCCTCTATCTACCTTTAACTATTATTAGCAAAAAATTACAAATCTATACAACTTGACTCATAATTGATTTTTTATACACACAAAAACTTTTTTGTCAATGAGTATTTATATTCATTTTTTTAATTGATCGCCATTCCCAATCCTCTAGGGGTTGCTCTAGCAATTGACAATCAAAGCATTCCTCGGCGGCGGTTTTCAGGGTAGCGATAATTGTCTCTAGGGTCAAATCTGGGGCTAAATTGAGCTTTTGAGGGTCAGCACTTGCGAAAACTTGCTCAAACAGCGAATTATCCTGCTCTAGCACCATCGAACCATGTTGGAGAACCGAGGAACCCCGTTGCAGTTGGGCGCTCCCAATAAATTTATTTCCCCAATTATCGACTAAATCCGCACCGGTAGCTGTACCGAAACAGTTAGCAGAATGGATATATCCCCGGCCGGCAGCACCGTAGGACAATTCTAGACCGAGATTTTGCCAGCCTGTGATTAAAAATTGACAGATTTGACAGTAAACTTTCCTAACATTCCCCTTCATCCCCGAATTTACCACCATATAAGTCAAATCCCCCTGATGTAGTACGGCCCGGCCACCGGTAGGACGACGAACTAGGGAGATTTTTTGACCTTGCCAAGTCAAATCACGCCAAAAATCGGGATATTGCCGTTGATGATAGCCCAAGGAAATAGCCGGGGGCGACCATTGATAAAAACGCAGAGTCGGGGGATGATGACCACAACGGTGTTGTTCTAGTAACCAAGAATCGATCGCCATTTGTAGCTCTGCCGATGAGATAATTGGAGGGATATAACGCCAAATTTTAGCTGCCACCAAAGGATTCTCGTAACATTTCATCATTATTATCTGCTACCGTCGCCACGAGAGTAATTGCTCGGGAAATCTCCCCGGGAGACAAATCGGCCACCGTACGCTGAGAAATCACCACCACCTGCTCATTCATAATGGCAAAATGAGATTCAAAGGTTTCGGCACAATTCATCGCTAATAACTTGCGGGTTAATCCCAATTCATCCTGAACAGGCAATTTCAGCACAGAAGACCACACCGTGAGAAAATCATCATCGCTTTCCCCAGTTAACTGCACAAATACCTCAACGCTACCATACTGAAACTTCCACAGATAACCTTTTTCTGTATGTTGTACCATAGCAGTATCATTCTGCTGCAGAGTAGAAATAACCATTTCAATCATTTCTTGGTGACTGCTCGTACTAGCCAGAAATTCATCGGTCATTGACTCTATTGCTTCTGAAGTCGCTAAACTTTCTGTGGTCATAAAAATTCCCTAAACTCGATCGATCACAATCTTATCCCAAGAGAAAAGTAAAAAGTCAAAAAAATCGGGGAAAATACTGGTTACAACCCAGCACTGACGATATTTTTCAGCAGTCTGGATGGTAGAATATTGATTGCTGGTCTGTACCTGAACCAGAAGCCAGTATCATTACCTTGCCACCAAATTTCAGAAAAGAGGCTCTCAAAATGTCCTTGGCTGAACTCAAATCTCAAATCCAGGAACTTTCAAAAATTGACAAGCTGCGACTAATGCAATTCTTGGCCACTGAGCTTGTCAAAGAAGAGAACGGAGACTTTTTTGTAGAAGGTCAAGAGTACCCAATCTGGTCTCCCTATGGCTGTTCTGAAGCGGCCAACACCTTAATGAACCTTCTGGCTACAAAACAAAAAGAACAGAATGCTTGATGGTCAAAAATTTCCCTACAAAATTATTGACACCAGTTCCAGCATGGTTGACCGAATGCCATATGTGCCTATAACGCTGGGTCTGAATGGGCGCTCCTTAAACACCGAAGGTTTGATTGATACGGGAGCAAGTGTCAACGTTCTACCCTACGAGTTGGGCCTACAACTAGGCTTTATCTGGGAGAATGAAAATCTTTCGGTTATCTTGGCTGGGAACTTAGCCCATTGTCAAGCTCGTGCCGTCGTTGTTGAAGGCCAAGTTAACCCATTCCCCACCGTTAATCTAGCATTTGCCTGGACTCAAGCTCCTAGTACACCTTTAATTTTGGGGCAGGCTAATTTCCTTTTTGAGTTTGATGTTTGTTTTTCCCGTTCGCAGTCTGAATTTGCAGTTCGCCCCAGAACGGTTGTATAAAAAGGGGTGAGCTACGGTCTAACTATCCGCTTGCACAGCGACCGTATGAAACTCATTAAGATTTTAGCTAGGTGGACAAGCTTCTAGCTTGATTTCTGGGGAAGTCTGCGGAACGATAACCGAACAATCTCTAATCCCAATTACTCAAAATTTTATGAAGCATTTGAGTAAACACCTAACTTGATCGATGACAATGGCTCTATCCCGTTCTAGCTGTCAATAATTATGCAAAGTCTTTTTCAACGTTCCCTAACTGAGACCAATTCTGGGGAAGAAGATACCCGTAGTCGTATTCTACAGGCCGCTTTACGTTTATTTGCCGCTAAGGGTTATGAAGGAACCACGACCAAAGACCTAGCAGGAAAAGCAAATGTGGCAGAAGGAACTTTATTTCGTTATTTTCCCAACAAAAAGGCGATTTTAATCGAAGTGGCCACTAGGGGATGGGTGGACATTCTCACCGACTTGCTGACGGAATTGAGCGAAATGGGCAGTTATAAAGCGGTAGCGCAGGTGATGCGACGTAGGGTGTTGAGAATGCGAGAAAATAGCGATTTATTGCGAGTTTGTTTTATAGAGGCACAATTTCACCCCGAATTAAAAGAGCGGATTCAATCGGAGGTAATTGCTAAAATGACCGATGTGGCTGAGGCTTTTTTTCAAACAGCGATCGATCGTGGTATCTATCGTCCCATGAATCCGAAAATTGTAGCCCAGGTTTTTCTAGGAATGTTCGCAATTGCCGGTTTTTCTAGTGAAACTATTTTAGATAGTAATGCTTCCCCCTTAGCTTTACAAGAAATGGCCGAAGGTATTGCCGAAATTTTTCTGAATGGAGTGTTAGTTAAGTAGTCGTGCAAAATTAATTTCCTAGTCGAGACTCCGAGACTCCGAGACAGCTAATCTAAGGATAGGCGGTTAAAATCCTTTTTAGCTTACTTAAGTAGGGTTTACGGCAAAAAGTTTATTGGTGGGGTTAGGAGTCGGTCGTCAGGAGTCAGTAGCCGGTCGTCGGGAGGGGAAGTAAGAATAACAGAATGACCTCTTTAACTTAGACAATGGTGAAGTAAAAGTCGTTAACAATATCCCAGAATTACTCGAATTATCTATAGATAATCCCAATAAATTTAAAGAACACATGGACAGAGGAGATTTTGAGCGTTGGCTGGATAATATAGAGATAGGAGAAACAGAACTAGCAAATATAGCTCAGGCAACTCGAGAGAAGAATGATGATGAGCGCCTACATTATTTTCTCAGAGAATGCTGTCTAGTCTTGATTGAGAGAAACCCTTAATATTTCCTAACAAAAACTTGATTTGATCGCCAACTACCTGCAAGATAAAGAAAGAACGAATGAGATAGGGAATTTACAAGGGGATAAAAATTAAAATCTTTCTGATTTCAAGCTACCAACGACCAGCGCTAGTCACTGAAACCTGAAACCTGATAACTGAAAACTGAAACCTGATAACTGAAAACTGAAAACTGATAACTGATAACTGATAACTGAAATGACTCGATCCTATTTTGCTACCACCGCTAGGGGACTAGAAGAAATTGCCGCTAGGGAATTAGAATTCCTAGGGGCCAAAGAAGTGAAACCAGTATTCACCGGAGTCCATTTTCAGGGGGATATCTCCCTACTCTATCGAGTCAATCTTTGGTCAAGAATTATTTTTCGGGTTTTGGTTCCCATTGCCGAAATTCCCTGTGGGGATGGGAAGGAACTGTATGATGGTATTCAAGCCATTGATTGGCGCGATTATCTCAGCAGTGAGGAAACTTTAGCGGTACAATGTACGGGAACGAATGATCGCCTCAATCACACCCATTACACCGCTTTAAGCATCAAAAACGCTATTATCGACCAACAGCGTCAACAGGGCAATCCCCGTTCTTTTGTGGATACAGAAAACCCCGACCTGCAAATTAACGCTCATATCGAGAAAAATCGCTGTGTGCTTAGTTTAGATAGTTCTGGCCACAGTTTACATCGTCGCGGGTATCATCGGGCCATGGGAGTCGCACCTCTGAAAGAAAGTCTTGCCGCTGCTTTGGTAGAATTATCAGCATGGCAGGATGATATGGTGCTTTTGGACCCTTTCTGTGGTTCGGGAACCATTGTCATCGAAGCGACGTTAAAAGCTTTAAATATTGCCCCCGGTTTATCCCGTTCCCAGTTCGGATTCCAGAAATGGCCAGACTATCAACCGGATTTATGGCAATCTTTGCTTCAGGAAGCTAAAGAAAAACAAAAATTTCAGCTAAATGCGCCAATTTATGCTATTGATGCCGATTATGAGGTTTTGCGTCAGGCCGAGGATAACGCCTATTTTTGTCAAGTGCAGGACTATATTAATTTTAGCTTGCAAAGCATCACCGACTTAGAACCGACGAGCGATCGAGGGATTATTCTCTGTAATCCCCCTTACGGCAAAAGATTGGGCAATACCGAAGAATTAGGGGCCTTATATAAATCCTTCGGTGATGTCTTAAAACAGAGGTTTAAGGGTTGGACAGCCTATATTTTATCGGGAAACAAAGAACTGACTAAACAAATCGGTCTGCGTTCTTCCCGTCGCACTCCCTTGTATAACGGTTCTTTGCCCTGTACCCTCTTAAAATATGAGTTGTATTAACTACATCAAAACCTTGAGACTGTCAAGAGCTAAATGAACATTTTGACGAACTGAGGCAGCGGAAGTGTGTAGATCCAGACGTTCAGCATCGGTCAAACGCACTTCCAGAATACTTTCCACACCCCGACATCCTAGGCGACAGGGAACCCCCAGATAGACATCCTGTAAACCGTATTCACCCTTAAGATAGGCTGCCGCCGGCAGTAAACGGGATTGATTTCTCAATATCGTCTCGACCATGGTACAGGCAGAGGAAGCAGGGGCATAATAAGCGCCGCCAGTTTGCAGTAATTTGACGATTTCAGCCCCACCGTTGCGAGTTCTCTCCACTAAACGGTTAATTGTTATCTCGTCCATTAATTCGGTAATCGGCACACCACTGACGGTACAGTAACGGGGTAGGGGCAACATTAAATCACCGTGACCACCCAAAACCATAGCATGAACGTCGGCGGTACTAACCCCCAATTCCATGGCGATAAAGGTTTGTAAACGGGAAGAATCGAGGACTCCGGCCATTCCCATCACTTTTTGGGGGGGTAAACCGGTCGATTGCCAGACTAGATAGGTCATCACATCCAGGGGATTAGTGATGACAATAAAAATGGCTTCCGGAGAATACTTGAGGCATTTAGTGGCGGCCTCGACGACAATTTTAGCATTGACATTCATGAGATCATCGCGACTCATGCCCGGTTTTCTGGCTAATCCAGCCGTAATCACGACAATATCCGAGCCTGCCGTGTCTTCGTAGTTATTAGTGCCGATAATCTCGCTGTCGTGCAGTTCTATACCCTGAGCTTCCATCAAATCTAGGGCAATACCCTGGGGCAAACCATTGACGATATCGAGGAGAACCACATCGGCGAGGTTTTTTTCGGCGATGCGTTGGGCCAGGGTGCGTCCGACGTTGCCGGCACCAATAACCGAGACTCGGGGCGATTGACAGGGGATGAGTGTATCGTAGAAGTCAACCATGGTTTATGGATGAGGCAATTCCTCATCAGGCGGGTTCCAGTTGTTCGAGCTTTAGCCACACACTGGGGGTGGGAACACAGAATTTAATCAAAGCATAATCATCTTTTACATCCAAGACTTCTGCTGTCGAGTCGAACATATAACTGGGTAAACGGCGATCGCTGGCTAGGGCTTCGAGGCTATTTTCTAGGTTTCCCGTCACCACGCGGACTAAAGCTCCTTTCTTAATTGTAGCTGCCATGTTTTTCTGGTTAAATTTGCTGGGGGTTTCCCCCATAAATTGTTACATATTCGGGCAGACCTCTGACAAGAGCTTTTTTCAGTCATCGGTTTACTGATGACTAATACCAAAGGCCGAATCTAAAACCTAATTGGTTAGGCTCAAAGCTTTGATGTACTTAGGTGGCTGGTTATAATTAAATTAAAAATGGATTTTAGGTTCGATCCCCCCTGCCCCCCTTATTAAGGAGGGTGCCGATCCCCCCTTAGTCCCCCCTTAATAAGGGGGGCATCTGAAAGTTTTCAATACCTACCTACTTAGTTTTTACCCTTGTTTTTAGGTGGGAGAATTGCCAGATTCTTTCTTGTGCATGAGTGCCTGTCGCCCCTTGCCTTTAGAAACTAATAACTGATTCCGGGCTGATGGCTTTTTGGCTTAAGATAAAGTTTAGCCCTCGATCGAGTTCTCGTGTTTTCATGGTTTTACAACTGCGCGTCTATGTTCCCGAACACCCTCTGGTTAAGCATTGGCTGGCGATCGCCCGCGATCAAAATACCCCCTCGGTACTGTTTAAAACAGCGATGACGGAACTAGGGCGCTGGTTAACCTACGAAGCAGCCAGGCAATGGTTGCCGACCCTGGAAACTAGCGTTAAAACCCCTCTAGCGGAATGTCCCGCTACTTTTATCGATCCTAGCGTACCGATCGCCGTAGTCCCGATTTTACGCGCAGGATTAGCCCTGTTGGAAGGGGCGCAAAGTCTTTTACCCCTAGCTAGTACCTATCATCTCGGTTTAGCCAGAAATGAGGAAACCCTGGAGGTGAGTTGTTATTTAAATAAATTACCGGCTAGTTTTGATCCGGCCACGAGAGTGTTAATTCTCGAACCGATGTTAGCCACGGGGGGATCAATTTCAACGGCAATGGCAGAAATTACCAGCAGAGGCGTTGATCCTGCCCTAATTCGCCTGATTTCCGTGGTGGCTGCCCCGCCGGCTTTACAGAAATTGAGTCAGAATTATCCCAGCTTGAACATCTATACGGCTATTATCGATGAAGGATTAAATAGCCGCGGTTACATCGTGCCGGGGTTGGGCGATGCCGGCGATCGAGCTTTTGGAACCTATTAGGAGAAAAACGGATTATGAGTCAGCGAGATGGGTTTGCGGGCGGTTTTTTGGCTGGTGCGATTGTCGGTGGTTTAGTGGGCGGTGTTTTGGGGACAGTGTTGGCTAATCGCAGCCGTCGCGCTTTAGCAGATGGTGATAATCAGTCTTTTTTGGAGGAGATCCGCAATGGGCGCTTGACTCCAGAGGAAGGTATGGAAATGGCCCGCCGCAGTTTAGAAGATAAAATTGCCCAGTTAAATCTAGCGATCGATGATGTGCGTCAACAGTTAGAATCGGTACAGGAAAACGGCAGCGATCATTAAATAGGGTTGGCTGAATAAATCTCAAAACCTTTATATAACTTTGAGTTAGGGATAGGTATAGCCGCTTCTTAAAAGTTGCCAAACATTAATCAAATCAAGGAGAATTTATTCTCAATTATCAAAATTGAGACAGTTTGTGCCGCTTAAATAAAGAGATTTTGATAACTAAATTAAAGCATATCTAAAGAGTTTTGAGTTAAGAGTAAAACTTCAAGTTTTCATTCAGAATATAGCGTTTCTTAAGCTAGTGAGGTACACCTATTCTTCTTTCCTTTCGTCTAAAGCCCATAACTTTTGTACCTCAGCAGACTGAAAAAAGCTATAGTTTAAGAGTCATGAGAAGAAAAACATGGGGAAAAAAAGCAAAAAAAAGTTAGCGGACAAAGAAGAGGTGGTCGAGTAAATGGGATGGGAGGAGTGAGATATTCCGATAAAAAAAGATTCGTAGAATTCATCAAAAAAGGAAATTGAGAAACTTTTTATGAAGTGGTAAAAGTTTTTTATACAAAAATCATTAAAGAATGGGTGGAAGCGGGGAATAAAGAGGAGGATTTTCGAGAAAAGGGTCGAAAGATTGTCCTGATTCTCGATAATGCTAGTGTTCACAAAAAAACGGATGTTGTTGGTAAAATTGCTGAAAATATGCCCAACTTAATTTTAGAGTGTTTACCCGCATATAGCCCAGATTTAAATATCATTGAATTGCTCTGGCACTCGACAAAAGAATTTATCGCTCATCGACTTTTTAAATCAGTTGAAGAATTAGAATCTCTTTTACATCAACTTTATAAATGAAGGAGGTCTAATTATTAAGTGGGATCGCAAGTTGAAAAACAAGGGTAATTCTGTTAACGCAATTTAAATTACGAACAGCTTACTGCACACTTAAAACTCAAATCTGATAACTGATAACTGATAACTGATAACTGATAACTGATAACTGTCTTACTCGGCCTTTACCAAACCCTGAGAGCGAATACAGGCCTGTTCCCAGCGACAATCGGGATTAACTTCCACTGGTTTGAGTCGCGCCCAGATTTCGCCTTGATCATCGGCATAAAAACTATCGATAATAGCAGGAATACGAGTACCAAAAGGTTCAGTAATCAGGACAGAATCGGTCAGATTAAATACTTCGCCATTAGCTCCCGTCGCTTTTTCGATGACGGGAATTTCTGCTTTGGGAATCGGTTTTCGGAATGGAGGAGCCGAATCGAAACGGGGACGGAGAGGAGATTTTATCTCACTACTGGCTGATTTTACCGTTTCCTCGGCTGGTTTTTCCTCAATTATTTCTGGAGGGGTTTCCGGGGGTTTGGGGGGTACTGCAGCCCTAGAACCCTTTTTAATAATTTGTAGAGGTTGTAGGGGAGGAGTGGTTTTAATTGGCTCTTCGGGAGGTTCAGGGGTGCTAGGGGTTTTCTTCGGGGGACGTGGCATGATACGACAAGGAAAATAAAAACTATAGGATTATTGAAGCATATCGAGCCGCTAACCCGCTCGACCAGTGCTTGTGTCAATTTTGCTGTGGCTAATTCTTCCCTGGATCCGGGCCAGATACCCCGCACTATAGCTATCTAGGAATTAGTCGATTCCCCTCTCCTCTCCAACTTATTGAAAAAACTTCTCATTAAGTATTGACAAAAATTCCTAATAAGCTTATAGTTATTTATAGTGTTCTCCTCTTAAGGATCGGCAGTGGAACCGCGCGGCAGTCTCTAACAATGCGGTTCCCATTTTTTTTTGGAACGATAGAAGGCTTTTAACGTCTCTAAACTTCTAGGTTTCCTCATCCTTTGGCTTTTATGAACGATAATTCCGACCTGTACCTCGATCATCTCACCCATGCGGATACTGTCATCACTGCTGAAATTGTCGAGCATGAGAGTCAATCAACAGATGAGACAGATTGGGCAGCTCTATCCTCTCATTTACGTCAACAAAATCAAGAATTACAAGCGGAGATCTGGCGACGGGAGCAAGCTCTGGCGGAACTGCGATCGCGGTTAGCCGAGCAACATCGTCGCTGGCAAAGTTGCGATACCCTAATCCAGCAGCAAAACGAGGAACTGCAATACGAAAAGCAACAATTACAGCGAGCTTTAGGAGAAATCGAACAGTATCGTCAAGCAGAACAACGGCAACCGATGATTATTGCCAATTTGACCGCAGAATTGACCCGCACGCGCCAACAATTAGCCCGTTTAGAGCGAGAATGTGCCTTAATTCAGGAAAGTTATCAGGAAAAAAGCCAAAAACTGTGCAACTATGACCAGCAATTGCAGGAATTACGCACCCGTCTCCAACGTCAGCAACGCTACACCCTCCAGTATAAAGCGGCCTTGGCCCAGTATTTCCAGCGCGGTAGCGATCGCAATTTTTCCCCAGATTTAGCCATTGTTGACAAGGCAGCTGCGATCGAGCCTTGGTCTCAGACAGAGAATCAAGAAAACGATGAAGTGGCTCCCATCGATGATTTTGTAGCGGAATTAGAGACTATTGAGCCAGTAGAATCCTTAAATAAGAAAGACAGGGATTGGCCCGCACCTATCATCTCTCCTTCCCCGAAATATTCCTCTTTTCGGGTTGATTTGCCCACTTTTATTAAATATCGCCAAGAAAAAGATAATTCCTGAACAACAGAAAGAGAGCCGGCGACTGTCCATGTTTCGTCTCGGCTCTCTATTCTGGTTCGCTCCTCACACTAATTAAAATCTATCATAAGCTGATGGTTTTGTCCACTAAATTTATAAAAGTTAATATTTTTATAGTTCCGTCATCGGCAGCAGTTGCCATTTTTGACGGAGAAGACGGTTAAGTAGTTTTTGACTGACGCTAATCAGGATTAATCTTGATCGCTGAATTAGGGCCGATTCTCCGATAATGCGACAGTTACGCTCAAAATTGAGCATCGCTTCGCACAAATTCGCAGTTAGGGGATAGAGTTTCTGGCCTTCCCAACAATCGCAAACGGTTAAAATTTGCAGGATTAAGGCTATTTCGGCGGGATGATGCCATGATAATAGTTCAGACTCGGTTAATCTAATTTTTTCCCGATTGAGCAGTTGTAACAAACTAGAATAGCGAGCGTGGGTATATTGAAATAAAAAGAAAAATTCTCCTTCGGGATGGAGAGGAAGCTGATCGGAGAAAAATTTATCAATTAAATCGTTTAGTTTCAGTAACCAAAAGGACAAAAATTGCTGATCTAATAATAATTCTAGCCATCCTTCCCTAAGCTGAATTTGTGGAAAAAGGGCGATTAAATGGTTAAATATGGTTTGACATTGAGCGGGTGTAAAATAATAAAACAGAGGTGAACGATAGAGGATAATATCAGTTTTTTGGCAACGATAGAAAGTTAATTTATGGTTGTTTTCTGGAAAAAGATTAATTAATTGTTGTTTTAAACAATGCTCGATCGAGGGGTGATTGCAGATAAAATTCATACTCAGAAGGGTAAACGTAGTTGCGTGCGCCCAAAACGTCCTCTAGATATTTCCACCAAATTGAGATGCACCCAAATTATCCCTATTCTTCTTCCTTCCACACAAACACCAGAAGAGCCAGTTTTCGGATATTGTAGTAGATATCTATGGGGGAAATCCAGATATATTCTAGAACGTGAGGTGGGGAACCTGACGCGATTGCCCCTAAAAATGCCAGGTTTTTGAACGTGGACTCGTTGAACCAAGAATCCCGAAGCGCTGGGGTGGGAGTATCAATCGGATTCTCTCAAGAAACCCGCTTTCTGACTTGTAGTAAGATTGAGGGCATAGTATGGCAATTTCGTAGGCGATGAAGGCAGCAGCAGTTATTGAACAGTACAAAAACGGGCGGCGGGATTTCTGGGGGGAATCCTTGCGAGGCGGTAACTTTCGCGGTGCGGACTTAACAGGGGCGGATTTCAGTGGTTGTGATATACGCGGGGCAAATTTTAGTCGGGCGAATTTGACGGGGGTGAAGTTTGCGGGGGCGAAGGCGGGATTGCCGAAGCGGTGGCTGGTGATTTTGCTGGGGTTGGCTTTGGTGTTAATTCTGTTTTCGAGTTATTTCTCCGCCATGGGTGGTTATATGGTGAGCTTAATTTTTGATTCATCCAGTACACAAAACCAAGTTGCTGGTTGGTCAATCTTAATTTTTCTCATCTGTTTTTGCGCTGTCACTTGGCGTAAAAATATTTTGGCCGGAGCCGTAGCCGTAGCCGGAGCCGGAGCCGTAGCCGGAGCCGGAGCCGTAGCCCTAGACGGAGCCGGAGCCTTCGCCGGAGCCCTAGCCTTAGCCTTCGCCGTAGCCGTAGCCGGAGCCGTAGCCGTAGCCGGAGCCGTAGCCTTCGCCGTAGCCGTAGCCGGAGCCGGAGCCGTAGCCGGAGCCGGAGCCCTAGCCGGAGCCGTAGCCCTAGCCGGAGCCGTAGCCGGAGCCGTAGCCTTCGCCTTCGCCTTCGCCGTAGCCGTAGCCGTAGCCGTAGCCGTAGCCTTGACATTATTTTTCTGTTGGCTCGGTTGGCTGACCCTTAAACAGGAAAGCCGCGATCCTTGGTTGCGTAAAATTGTGATAGCCTTTGCTGCCATTGGTGGCACATCCTTTTTTCAAGCCAATTTAACCGCAACAGATTTTACAGGAGCCACCTTAAAAAGTACCAATTTTAATCAGGCAATCTTGAATAAAACAATTTTTAAACAAGCAATTAAATTGGAATTAGCCCGCCCCGACAATACCTTATTAGCCAATCCCCGGGTTAGAGAATTTTTGATTGATTCCCGCACTGGAAGCGGAAAAGACTTTGCCCAAGCCAATTTACGGGCGGCATACCTGGAGGGGGCAAACCTGCAAGCTGCCAACTTGCGCCTAGCGAATATCAGTGAAGCCAGCTTGCAATACGCCAATCTTGCGGGGGCAAACCTCACCGAAGTCAACGCCGTCAATACGGATTTGCGCCATGCTACTCTGACGGGTGCTTGCGTGGAAAATTGGAATATTGATGCCACCACCCAACTGGATGAGGTGGACTGCCAGTATATTTACTTGCTTAATGGGCAGAAAGAGCGCCGCCCCAGCAGTGGCGAATTTCAACCGGGCGAATTTACTAAATTGTTTGCCGAAATGTTCGACACTGTTGACCTCATTTTCCGCAATGGGGTAGATTGGAAAGCTTTCATTGCTGCCTTAAAAGAAGTGCAAGTGCAGAATGAAAATACGCCGCTTCAGGTGCAGAGCATCGCCAATAAAGGAGATGGGGTGATAGTGGTAAAAGTCCAAGTCTCGCCCGATACTGATAAAGAGAAAATTCATCAAGAATTTAACCAAAATTATCAACTACAACTCGCAGCCATTGAAGCCCAATATAAGGCACAACTGACCGCCAAAGAGACGGAAATTGCCATCTATCGCCAACAAAGTGTTGATATGATGGAAATTACCAAAACCCTCGCCAACCGTCCCATCCATGTAGAGGCAAAAGCCATGAGCCACAGTAACGACAGTTCCCGGAATATTACCATCCGCGATATTAATAATTCTGCCGTCAATTTCGGCGAAATCATCGGCGATGTAACCAATACCATTAACCAAATTGCAGCCGATGCTTCCCCAGAAAATGCCCAACTCAAAGCCTTACTGCAAGAACTAACCCAGGCGATTAAAATTGACAGCCATTTAGATGAAGAAGAAAAAGCCGAAGCCGCCAATCAAGTGAAAAAGATTGCCCAAGCTAGTCAAAATCCTGATGATGCCGGACTGCAAAAGAAAGCCCAACGAGCGGTTAATTTTCTCGAAACAATTGCTAAAGCTTTGGAACCTGCCAGCAAACTTGCCCAAGCCTGTCAAAAAGCCTTACCGATAATTTTGAAAACATTAGGCTTCTGATAGGTTTGTAGTTGCGCTTTAGCGCAGTTCTAGTTAGGGCTATAGCATCCTCGTAACTGTTTTACCGTCTCTTTTAGCCATTGATTATAATCAGTTTCGTAGGCAGTTGACGACATAATTTAACTCTCCATAGAAAATTACTTAAATGGCTTTCTATCTAGAAGAAGCCGAATTTTGTTCAAAAGTTAACTCCTCTAACACTTCCGTAACCAACTTGCCGTTAGCTAAACGCTTTAAACTTCTAATCTGAATATTTACTTGGGGAGTTTCTTCTAACAGTTGGATCAAAAAATCTGCATATTTGATTATTGCCTCACGCGCCGCATTTTTTTAGTCCAAACTTGCGCCATTTCTAACATATTAGTAACCCCAATAAACTCGTCTCCTTCCCCATCTAAACTATAATTAGCCGCATAGGTGTTAGCAGTAAGCTTTTACGCATTTAAGTTACATTGACAGCATTACCCTTATTTTTAAGTTTTCTACTCCATTTAATAATCAATCCCCCTTCATTTAAAAGCTGATTGACTACTTTTTCCAG
>VYLM01000094.1_pt1 | contig 14568 bp, 9 predicted proteins | sample 5109491 | NCBI WGS metagenome assembly VYLM01 (sample SAMN12291813, study PRJNA351875) | freshwater metagenome | isolation source: freshwater lake | place: USA: Michigan, MSU3 lake | collected 2011-08-06 | reverse complement strand
GTAATCGGCTGACAAAATCATCTACATCATCCCTCGACAGTCGAGATTTACATTCCACAGCCACCAACTCGCTCCCATTCACCGCCACAATATCAATCTCCATTGCCGCCCCAGGACGCTTACTTTTCAAGCGACTCATCGTTTGGGTGACATCAATGCCCTGTTCCTGAAATAAACGCACAACCGCAGGCTCTACCATTTCTTCAACGAATCTGCCCCAGCGTGTTGTTAGGTTATTAACAGCTTTGGTCGTTTCTTGTACCTGTTTTTTTAATTCTTCCATCGTGCGATTAGCTTCCTCTCTGCGGCGATCAGCTTCCTTTTGAAACTCGGCAAATTGGGTCTCAGTTCTTTCAAATAACTTGTAAATATCGGCGATCGTTACAGCGTCTGACATAGGAAGATTCTTCAAGCTTGAGGAGTCTAGTACCATTCTAGCGACTTGGCCCAGAAAAAATGTCCCTAGCTTCTCATCCGTGTTTTTTCAATCAATTATTGACTATCAACTAATCAGCGATCGCAGTTCAAGGGGAAGGGGTCAAAGGTCAAAAGGCGATCGCGGTCAATGGATAATAGGCAATTGACAATGGATAATTATCAACCGAAGCTCATGCGGCCATGGGCTACTATTTTGATTATCAGGAAGAAATTGACCTGGAAATCACCCAAGAATGGGATCAGGTACAAATTAGCATGACGCAAATAGCTAAATCACTTTTTACAGCAGGGTGAAAGAAGTGACTTTTCCCCCCTTCCCCCGAATGTACCCCGTAACTGATATAAGTAGAGATGTAGGTCTATAACCAAAATTGCCGCATCAGTTCGGTTAGGTGACTGTTTTTCGCTTGTCTAGGAGGGTAGATATGCTCAACGAATTAATTTATGAAGGATTAGGTTTAAGTGCTGTTTTCGGAGGACTATTCCTCTGGTCGCGCTTTGGTCTCGTCAGCAAAAATACCGCCCTTTTAGCCGCACAAGCGCAATTACAGCAAAGTAACTCAGATTTGTTGGTTCAAGTCAAGGGTTTAGACGTGGCGCAATCAGAGTTAAAAGACGAAAATCAGCAGCTGCACGCCAAAATCATTCACATAGAACAACATTCCGCCCAATTACAGCACAAAGCTACGGATTTAGAAAATTCTCTCCAGTCCCTCCAGCAAGCTGTCCAGATAGGTGAGAGTGAAATCGAACAACTGAAAACCACCGCTAAGGAAATAGAAGCGGAGAAAGCTGGTTTGATGGAGCAGTTAGAGGCAGAAAAAGCCCAAATTACTAGCCTAGAGGCACAGATTCAAACTTTAGAGCAGCAAAAAGGTGAAATTAACCGTCAATTTGATTTGACCAAAAAACAGACCACCTCTCTCTATAGTCAAATTCAGACCCTAGAACAGGATAAAACTCTCTTACAGCAAGAGCTAGAAAAAGCTGAGGAATTAAGGGCGAAAGTGGCCGATTTAGACCATAAAAACCAAGAATTAAGCGATTTAGCCGCCCAAATTCCCAACTTGCAAGGTCAAATTCAAACCTTAGAACAGAATCTGGCTGACCAAACAGAACAGTATGAGCAAGGACAGCAGGAAATAGCCAGCTTACAGGGTCAAATTAGCGGGTTAGAGCGGGAAAAAAAGTCTCTCAGCGAAGATTTAGCCGTAAGTCAAACTCGATCGCTCTCTTTAGGGCAAGAATGCGACAATTTAACTATAAAACTGCAAGAAACCGTCGCTCAAGTGACAGCCATAACCGCGGAAAAGGACAGTCTCGGCGCTCATCTCGAAGCAGCTAAACTGGAGTTACAAGCTTTAGCAGCCCAGAAAGGGGAATTATCGGCAGAATTAACCACTGCTGCTGAAAAAATTGCTCATTTAGAAGGGCAATTACAGGAATTAACCCAGTTACCCCAACAATTGGCCGATTCTCAGGCAACAATTGCTCATTTAGAAGGGCAATTACAGGAATTAACCCAGTTACCGCAACAATTGGCTGATTCTCAGGCAAAAATTGCTAATTTAGAAGGGCAATTAGAGAAATTAACCCAGTTACCCCAACAGCTAGAAACCTATCGGGAAAACATTTCTAATTTAGAGATTCAACTACACCAGTTAAGTGCCGAAAAAGACCAATTAGAAACCACAACTTCCCGTCATATCGAGGAATTAAGCCAACAAAATCGCCAACTAACTCAAGATTTAGAAGTCAAAAAAACGGCAGCTAAAGCTTTAGAAAAGGAAAAAATTAAGTTTGAGGGCGAGTTAGCAACTAAGCAAGCAGAAATCGCCGCTTTAGAGGTTAAAATTCAAAACCTACAGCAAGAAAGAGACTATTTCTCTCGACAAACTGCTCCCATTATTACTAATGAACCAGAAGCAATTATTAGTGAAACTCTGGTAGTAGCAGAACCAGAAACCCCCCCGGTGATTGCCAAGGAAACTCCGGTAGTAGCAGCAGAAAAAATCCCGGTTGCCGACACAAGTTTAGAAGTGCAACCAGCAGCAAAGATAGTCCAAAAGAGTCAAGAATCCGCAGAAAATCCCCTAAGGGGAAAAAGCGTAGTTATACTAGGAACCTTCAGCAAAATCAGTCGCGAGAAAGCGAAATCATTGATTATTAATGTCGGTGGTACTGTTACCGGTTCCCCCAGTGCGAATACTGATTATATTCTCCTCGGTAAAGCCCCCGGTGAGAAACTCAAAAAGGCTCAAAAATTAGGCATAAAAACCATTTCAGAAGCCCAATTTCTGCAAATGGTAGAATCCTAAAACAGTTATCAGTTATCAGTTATCAGTTATCAGTTATCAGTTAACTGTTTACTGTTCACTGTTTACTGTTCACTGTTTACTGTTTACTGTTCACTGTTTACTGTTCACTGAAAATATACCCCACTTCATAATTCATAATTCATAATTCATAATTCATAATTCCCCTTTCCCTTGATTACCAAAATTATGAGTCAAAAAATTGCCTTTTTAGGATTAGGAGTAATGGGAGCGCCTATGACAGCTAATCTTGTCCGTCGAGGTTTTGCTGTCAATGCTTGGAATCGCAGCCCAGAAGCGCCGGGGATAATCATTGCCAGGGCAGCAGGTGCGAACATTTGTTCTAATATTGCCGCCGCCGTCAGGGATGCCGAGATTGTCTTTACCTGCGTCGGGGATGTGCCTGACGTGGAGGCAGTAATTTTAGGACCGGGGGGTGTCATGGAATCGGCAGCAATGGGAACTCTGGTGGTGGATATGAGTACCATTGGCTCTCAAGCCGCTAGGATGATTGGTAAAAAGCTAGAGGAAAATAATCTCCGTTTTCTCGATGCTCCCGTCTCTGGGGGCGATATTGGGGCGAAAAACGGCACTTTAACTATTATGGTGGGAGGGAAAGAAGCGGATTTTCAGACTTGTCTGCCCTGTTTTCAAGCCATGGGCAAAACTATTCGCTGGTGTGGCGAAATCGGCAACGGACAAGCGGTAAAACTCTGTAATCAAGTCTTGGGGGCGGTTCACATGGTGGCGCTGTGTGAGGCTCTAAAAATGGCAAAAATTCAAGGATTAGACCCCAATTTAGTCATAGAAGTCTGTAAAACGGGGGCGGCAGGTTCTTGGGCGTTGGAAAATTTGGGACCAAAAATCCTCGCCCAAGATTTACAGCCAGCTTTTATGATTGAACATATCTTAAAAGATTTGCGATTAGTCAAAGAAACTGCCCAGACAGCCGGGGAAATTCTGCCCGGGACAGATTTAGCAGAAGCTTTATTTAAAGTAGTAGCGGAATTGGACGAAGGCAAGGGAATTAAACAGGGAACCCAAGCGATGATTCGTGCCTACGATTAAGCATTTTGTTGGCGATAAATATCATCGGTACGGGCAGCCATGATAAAATCATTTTGATGTAATCCCCCCACGTCATGGGTCCACCAAGAAACGGTAACTTTACCCCATTCTGTCAATAAAGCTGGGTGATGGCCTTCTTTTTCCGCTGCTTCTCCCACGGCATTAGTAAAGGCGATTGCCCCTTGAAAATTGGCAAATTTATAGAGTTTTTGCAGACGGGGAATACCCTCGTATTCTAAGAGATTCCAATCGGGAATTTTAGCCTGTAAAGCGGTAATTTCTTCGGCAGTGATAGGAGAAGAACCCGATTGACAAGGTTGACATTTTTGTTGGGCAAGTTCGGTCATAGGGGTATCAATCCAGATTTTTCACCTTTATTATAGAGGAAAATCCCCCAGAGAAATTTTCTATTCTTCCTCTGACTCTGGAGAACTTGCCCAAGGAGTAGAAGATTCGGCAGCTTTCGGGAAAGAAAAAGATTTTTTCGGAGGAGAAGGCAATAATTCCAATTGTCGATTACCGGTTTTATAGCTAGTTTTATTTTTCTGCTCTCCCCGTCGTCGTTGGGAGGTTTTTTCCTCCGTGGTATTTTCGGCTATCACTTCATACAAAATAGCCCGTTTATCCTCTTGTTGGCCTTTTCTTAAAACCCGTCCTAAACGCTGAATATATTCCCTCGTGGAACCGGTTCCCGATAAAATAATCGCGATGCGTGCTTCTGGCACATCAACCCCTTCATTGAGAACATGGGAAGTCACCAGAATTTTGTATTCTCCCTGACGAAAACGGGTCAGGATTTCATGGCGTTCTTTCACGGGAGTTTGATGGGTTATGGCAGGTATTAAAAAGCTCTCGGAAATGCGGTAAACTGTGGCATTATCGTTGGTAAAAATTAAAATTGGTTCCGGATAGTGTTCACAGATTAACTCGGCTAAAACCCGCAATTTTCCCTGGGTTCCAGAGGATATTTCCTTCGACTCCCGGTGCGCTAACATGGCCCGGCGCCCTTCGCTACTTCTGGCACTAATCATGACAAAATTTTGCCAACCATCTAAACCGGACAAACTGAGATTATTTTTTCTTAAAAAATCATTGCGAATTTTAATTGCTTCTTGATATTTTTCCTGTTCTTTGGCAGATAATTTCACTTTAATTTGAATTATTTCATGATCCGCTAGGGCTTTTCCTGACAAGTCTTGGGGACTTTTTTGATAAACAATTGCACCGATAAGATAATCTAAATCTTGATGACTACCATCACCGCGATCCGGTGTTGCTGTTAAGCCTAAACGATAGGGCGCGATCGAATCTTCCGCTATTTTCCGAAAGAAATCCGATGGTAAATGATGACATTCATCAAAAATCAAAAAAGCGTAACGATTGCCAAGAGTTTCTGAATAAATTGCCGCACTTTGATAGGTGGCGATTAAAATAGCACTATTATCCTTAGAACCTCCCCCTAATAATCCCACCTCGGCATCGGGAAAAGCCGCCAACATCTGGGCATACCACTGGTGCATTAAATCAATAGTCGGCACGATAATTAAGGTGCTGCGGGGAGTCGATTGCAGTGCCAATTGGGCAAGATAGGTTTTACCGGCAGCGGTGGGAAGGACAATAACACCCCTTCTCTGGGATTTTTTCCAAGCGATTAACGCTTCCGTTTGGTGGGGGTAGGGTTCCCGTTCAAAACTGGCAATTAATTCTAAATTGTTAAAAGCTTTTGCTTCATCTTGGAAGTTAATGCCCTCCTCCTGTAGGGTTTCCACGAGAGGACGATAATGAATGGCCAAAATGCGAAATCTTTCAATACGATCATCCCAAGTGGCAAAATCTAGCCATTTTTTCCCTTTTGGTGGTGGATGGAGAATTAAGGTTCCTCGCTCATATTTGAGGGTGGGTAAGCGCATTTTTCAGTTATCAGTAAACAGTAAACAGTTATCAGTAAACAGAACGTAGGTTGGATTGAAGCATGAAACCCAACGCCCGCTCATGTTACGCTACCGCTAACCCATCCTACAAATAATTGTGCCTCCCTACTTATCAGTAAACAGTAAACAGTAAACAGTAAACAGTATAAGTGAACTGAAAACTTACATCTGATAACTGATAACTGATAACTGATAACTGATTCAAGGCTGACGGCGGCAAGATAGCTTATCGCTAGATTATATTGATCGGGTTAAAAAAATAGAGTGTGAATTAACACACTCTCAGCATATCGAAACAGCCAAAGTTTGGCAATAGATTAAATCTTTTCGGTTAGCTTAGTCAGAACGCGATTGGAACGTTCCACAAAAGCTTGCATTCCCTCAGCATCAAATCCTTTTTGAGCGATTAAAGCTAAATCATAAACGTGCTGACAGAGCATTTTTGCTAATTGCGCCGATGGAGATTCGCCACTACCGGTAACAATACTTCCCTGACTAATCTGGACAATCTGTTGAATTAGGGGATGATTAGTATTAATCATCAGAATATGTTCTTCGGGGAAAGCCATGGATTTTTGTTGCATCATTGCCGTCATTTCCTGTAAGCGTCGCATCGCTTCTGGAAGTAAGACAATTGCCGGGGGAGTACCTTGGGGATCATCGGATTTCAAGGCTTCAGTTTTGATATTGATGCGGGAATTATCGAGAGCTTTGGCGAAGATTTCTTTGATCAATTCAGCCCGGGTTTTATTACTACCGGGATCGATAATTTCACTAGCTTGATCCTGTTCGAGCAGCGTCGAGTCTAATTCAGAATCAACCCGGGTGAATTTCACATCGGAGTATTCTCTTTCTAGGAAAGGAATAAAGTAATTAGTATCGATGAAAGAATCAAAGAAGAGTATCTCTAACCCTTGATTTTTGTAGAGTTCAACGTAGGTGGATTGGCTACGAGGATCGGTACAGTAAAAAACTCGATTTTCGTGGCGTTCTTTATGGCGTTCCAGGTAGGCTTTGAGAGTAGTATAACCTTCCTGTTCGATCGCTTCTAGGGGAGTTTTCGCCGTTGCTTCTTGCCATGCGTCACCTTCGGCGGTTTGTACTGCCACTTGTACCGCAGTTTCTGGGGTTTTGTAGGTAGTGCGATAGATTAAAATATCTTCTACCTGCTGTTTAAATTTATCCTCTTTTAAGGAACCAAATTTAATAAAAGTTCCCACATCTTCCCAACAACGAATATATTCTTTTGCGTCTTCGTTGTAGAGAGATTTGAGGCGATCAGCAATTTTTTTGGCAATAAAATCTGCAATACGGCGAACGGTGCGATCTTTGGTTAAAGCACTTCGAGACACATTTAAAGGAATATCTGGACTATCGATAACTCCTCGCAAGGGGATCAGGAAATCGGGAATAATTTCCTCACAATGATCGCTGACAAAAACCTGATTACAGAATAACTTTAATTGTCCTTTTGAGACATCCACATCCGGTCTGAGTTTGGGAAAATAAAGAATGCCATTGAGCAAGAAAGGATAATCGGTATTCAGATGTACCCAGAGTAAAGGTTCTTCTTGGAAAGGATAGAGATAACGATAAAATTCTAGGTAGTCTTCTTTCGTCAGATTTTGAGGAGATTCTTTCCATAAAGCCCGTTGTTGATTAATCACTTCCCCATCAATTTTAATGGGAACGGGCATAAAATCTGAGTAGGTTTTGACTAACTGGCGAATGCGGGCAGGTTCTAAATATTCCCCTTCCTCATCCATTAAAGTTAGGGTGATAGTGGTGCCGATTTGGCTGCGGGAAGAATCGGTTAATTCAAACTCTGGAGAACCATCACAGCACCAATGGACAGGGGTAGCACCTTCCTGATAGGAAAGAGTATCAATTTCTACCTTTTTAGCCACCATAAAAGCCGAGTAAAAACCTAGGCCAAAATGACCGATTAAATCGTTGGCTGATTTTTGGTATTTATTGATAAATTCTTCCGCACTGGAAAAGGCAACTTGGTTAATATATTTCTTGATTTCTTCCGCCGTCATCCCGATCCCATTATCGGTAATTGATAGGGTACGATTTTCTTTATCGATGGCGAGATTAATTTCTGGTTCGGGGACTTCTCCTCTCGCTTCTCCTGCTAAGGAAGCCATTTTTAATTTCGAGATGGCATCAACACTATTGGATATCAATTCCCGTAGAAAAATTTCATGGTCAGTGTAGAGAGATTTTTTGATAATAGGGAAGATATTCTCGGTATGAATCGTGATATTACCTTTTTCGAGTACCGTCATACGTTCAATCAGTAAGGGCTTGACTATTCTAACTTTTTTATTTTGCTCGATGATGGCACTATTGATCACAGAGCGATTGCCCAACTTCCTCTAGGGGGATAACCGTACCGATAAAGGGATTTAACGGCAGCAGGGCGATTTCTAGAACTTGATCGCAAAAATTAGGGGTAAGTGCCAGATTATCGGGGTTATCGATGACTTTTTTACTTTTACAAGCGGTTGGTTGAGATTTGCTGATTGAGCCAGAATTGTAGTAGCTCTACTTTTCACTTTGCAGATATCCCTCAATCAAAATATCGGGATTGAGATAATTAACCGTGACATTTTCTAGCTGTAAAGCTTGACTCATTAACTGGAATCCTAAATCACCCACGGCAGTGGGTGCCTGGATTCCCCCGATGATTTTGGGCGCAATAAAAGCGATAATTTTTTGTACCATGCCCTCAGCGATCGCCGCTGCACTTAAACCGCCGCCGCACTCCCACAAAACCTGACAAAATCCCCTTTGATAGAGATTTTCCATCACTAAAGTGGGTGTCACCTCGGTTAGTTCGATCACTTCCACGCCTTTTGTTAATAATTGTTGCTGAAGCTTGACATTAGAATCAATTTGTGTATAGACAAGGGTGGGAAATTGACTGGTGTCCCAAAGATGAGCGGAGGGAGGCAAATCGAGCGATCGAGTCATGACCACGCGCAGGGGATTATGATCGGAGAGGCCGTGAGTGGTGAGGTGGGGATTATCTTGACGGACAGTGCTACCGCCGACGATAATCGCATCACAGGCCGATCGCAATTGATGGACTATTTGGCGAGAAGCGGGGCTAGTAATCCAAGCGCTATGACCGCTAGTAGCGGCAATTTTGCCATCGAGAGTCATGGCATATTTGAGAATACCGAAGGGTTTTTTAGCGGTGATGCGATGGATAAAACCCTGATTGAGTTGACGACATTCGGACTCCTCCACTCCCACCAGCGTCTCGATGCCTGCCGATTCTAATCTTTGAATGCCTTTCCCCGCCACCAGGGGATTAGGATCGATCATCCCCACCACCACTTTTTTAATGCCTGCTTGCATAATTGCCTCGCTACAGGGGGGAGTCCGTCCATAGTGGTTACAGGGTTCAAGATTGACGTATAAAGTGGCACCACGCGCTTTTTCTGCTGCCTGTCTCAGGGCGAAAACTTCTGCATGGGGTTGTCCGGCCTCTGGGTGAAAACCTTCGCCGATAATTGTCCCCTCTTGAACAATCACAGAACCCACCAAAGGATTAGGAGAAGTTCGCCCCAAGGCTTGCCTAGCAAGGGTTAGACATCTTTGCATCATTTTGCGATCGAATTCCGTTGCCTGGGCCATGGTTGATTTCTCCAAAGGAGGGGAGACTTTATCAGTGATCAGTAAACAGTAATCAGTGATCAGTGGGAAGCTTTTTTCAGTGTTGCCAAAGGCACGGCGTAGCCGTCCAGTAAACAGTAATCAGTGAACGGAAAACTCACATCTGATAACTGATAACTTCTCTACTATTGTTATTTTAAAGTGAAACGTATCAGAGGATACAGAAATCTCAAATAAAAAAAAACAAAGATCAAAAAACATTGACTACTCACACCTCAAGATAAATCCCTAGCTGTTTGGTCTTCTGAAATGATTGACCTCTGTTCCTAGGATTTAGCGTTTGAACGGACATAATTGCTCGGTAATTATTTTCAACAGTAATGAATCGACCTACTAACTCAAAAAAGTAAATGAATTAACGATGAAACGAATTGCTCGAAAATCTGGGGAACTTGTCGGTTTATTACCGAAAATTAACCCTGTCTGGTTAGCCTGTGTTCCTTTGTCCGCGATTATTTTTGTGGTTTGGAACACAGCCGTACAGGCCCAAGATGCGAAACCCCTAACCCCCGAAGATGTCCAAAACGCCCTTAATACAATCTGGGTTTTGATTGCCGCTATCCTCGTGATCTTTATGAATGCGGGTTTTGCGATGCTAGAAACGGGATTCTGTCGTCAGAAAAACGCCGTTAACGTTCTGGCCAAAAACCTGATCGTTTTCGCCCTCTCCACCATATCATTTTGGGCGATCGGTTTCTCCCTGATGTTTGGGTCTGTCAGTAACGAATTTTTCGGTACAGGAGGCTGGTTCCTTAGCAGTAGCGATCCCGCCACCTACGCCATGCCTGCCTCTTTGCCCACCTCGGTGTTCTTCCTGTTCCAAGTAGCTTTCGCGGGAACGGCGGCAACCATTGTATCTGGGGCGGTGGCAGAACGGATTAAATTCGTCGATTTCCTCGTTTTTAGCTTAATTATCGTCGGTATCATGTACCCGATCACCGGTCACTGGGTTTGGGGTGGCGGTTGGTTAGCTGACCTTGGTTTTAAAGACTTCGCTGGTTCGACGGTGGTCCACTCGGTGGGTGGTTGGTCTGCTTTAACCGGGGCGGCAATTCTCGGCCCGAGAATGGGTAAATACATCAACGGTCGCACCAGTGCCTTACCCGGCCATAACATGAGTATCGCGACCTTGGGTTGTTTAATTCTCTGGATTGGCTGGTTCGGTTTTAACCCCGGCTCTACCTTGGCAGTTAATGAAACTGTACCCTATATCGCTGTCACCACTAACCTCGCCGGGGCAACAGGTGGCATTGCCGCTACCTTTACCGCTTGGGCGAAAGATGGTAAACCCGACCTTTCGATGATTATTAACGGTATTCTCGCCGGTTTAGTAGCCGTTACTGCCGGTTGTGATGGTGTATCCTATTGGTCGGCGGCAATCATCGGTTTAATTGCCGGTGTAGTCGTGGTTTACTCGGTGTCTTTCTTCGATAACCTGAAAATTGATGACCCGGTGGGTGCAACTTCCGTTCACCTCGTCTGTGGTGTGTTTGGAACTTTAGCCGTCGGTATCTTCAACAAAGATGCGGGTTTAATCACCGGTCAATTCCAACTGTTTATTAACCAAATTATCGGAATTGTGGCAGTAGGGGCATTTACCGTGATTGTCAGTGGTATTGTTTGGACAATCCTTAAGGCTACCCTCGGTATTCGTGTTACTCCCGAAGAAGAAATGGAAGGTTTGGATGTGGGTGAACACGGAATGGAAGCCTATAGCGGTTTCGTCAAGGAGTCCGATATCGTTACTGGTGGCTATTATGCTTCCAGTGTTGACATGGAAACGCCCAGCAGTCGTTAGGGTGAACCTTGTAAAGATAGATTAATTAGATCCCCGACAAAGTTAAAGAGAAAAGGAAGAAGGCCTCGCCCCGATGCGATCGGTGGCTATAATTAGCTTCTAAACCTTTTCTCTTTCGGTTTTTTGTCTCTTTCCAGACAGAAAAAATTCATCTTGCTACTAGGCACCAACCGTCAATGAAAAAGATCGTAGGAATAACCATGCTTTTGCTGGGACTGGGATTCAATTTCGGAGTTGCCCCGGTTTTTGCGGAAACCGTCGCCGCCGCTCCCCCCAATCCGATTAGTGCTGGAGATACAGCTTGGATGCTGATCTCGTCGGCTTTAGTTTTATTAATGACCCCCGGACTGGCTTTTTTTTATGGGGGTTTAGTACGTTCGCGTAACGTCCTCAACACCATGATGATGAGTTTGGTAGCCATGGGCGTAATTGGTGTAACTTGGGTGCTTTGGGGTTATAGTCTCGCTTTTGATGTCACCCCGGGTAAAAGTGGTTTTGGTGAAGGGATTGAAGCTTTTATCGGTGGTCTGGATTGGATTTTTCTCAACGGAGTCACCGCCGCCGCACCTGACAATATCGGTTATGCACCCACCGTTCCCCATCAAGTGTTTATGGTCTATCAGATGATGTTTGCGATCATCACCCCGGCTTTAATTTCAGGGGCGATCGTGGAACGGGTCAACTTTAAGGCCTATTTTTGGTTTTTACTGCTTTGGTCTACCTTGATCTATTCTCCCCTAGCTCACTGGGTTTGGGGTAAGGGTTGGTTGGCAGCCACTGGGGCGCTGGATTTCGCCGGTGGAACCGTTGTTCACGTTAGTTCCGGGATTTCCGCACTGGTGGCCGCTTGGGTAATCGGTCCGCGGCGTAGTTTTGGAACTCAAACCTATGCACCCCATAATGTGCCGTTTGTTCTCCTCGGTATCGGTTTACTCTGGTTTGGTTGGTTTGGTTTTAATGGGGGTAGCGCACTTTCCTCTAGTTCCCTAGCCACCACAGCTTTTGTTAATACCACGATCGCCGCTTCGGCTGGTGGTTTGACATGGATGTTTATAGAATGGATTTTACGCGGTAAACCGACGGCGATCGGTATTGCTAGTGGATTTTTGGGGGGATTAGTGGGTATAACTCCGGCTGCCGGCTATGTGCTGCCGATTGGGGCGATTCTCATTGGTTCGATCACTGCCCTTAGTTGTTTTTTTGCGGTTAGTCTCCGAGCAAAATTGCGCTTTGATGACTCTTTGGATACCTATCCCGTCCATGGTGTGGGTGGGACAATAGGGGCAATCCTTACGGGGGTTTTTGCGACTAAATCGGTTAATTCCTTCGGTAATGACGGTTTACTATTTGGCAACCCCGGCTTAGTTTGGACGCAATTTGTTGGCGTTGCCGCTACTTATATCTTTGCTGCCGTGGGTACTTTTGTCATCCTGAAAGTTCTCAGTTTATTCATGGATTTGCGGGTTAAACCGAATACGGAAGCAGAAGGTTTGGATGTGCCTCAACACGGAGAGGAAGCCTACGGACAGGAATTCGAGTTTGGTAGCAGCTTTTCCTACCAAGAAAATCCTCCTAGCACAAATCCTCGAGAAAATTATTAGCGATTCAATCGGCTATCAGTCCGGCTAACAGAGGCGAAATTTCGTCTCTGTGGAACTTGGCTGAACAATCAAAAAAAAAGAACGGGTCTGCTTCTAGATGATACTAAATCTGGTTATTAAAAACTGATTATTTATTCCCCCTTTTGCCTCTTGCCTTTCCTGATATGTAGCCTATACTCAACGGATTTAGTATGAGATGAGGTTTCAACCCCTCACACATTGCGCCAATACCAGCGAGTAACATCGGTTAAAAACTGTTTGACTCTGGGAGGAGGGGTTATTTTTAATCCTAGCCATTGATAGGGAAGTTCTCCTACTACATGATATTTCTTAGAGATGTTCATATTCGTCGGTAACTCCATTCCCCAGCGTTTAAAACTAGCGGCGCAATTTTCTGTGATTTCACCGCGACTGGTGCTTTCCCCATACACGGCTATATTCTTGTCCACAATTAATTGTCTTTCTCCCACTAACTTTGTAATTCTGAAACTATCCATTTCCTTAGCAACAAATGGTCGATGAGGAAAACTTTCAAAAACTCTTCTCAAAGCTTTTACTTTTATGAATTGATGAGACCAGAGATCCGGGAGAGTATCTGCTTGAGAAAATACCGTTTCTCGTAAAACGACTTGCTTTTTAGGGGTGAGAATCTTGACTCCTTCTTGAATAAATTTGTCGCTTTTAAAGTAACCACCTTTAAGGTGGCGCAGGCAGAGAACTGTTAGGAGATCGGACTCGGTGTTATTGATAACAAAATTGTAGATATCATTAGCTGCCTCTTCTTGAATTCGGATCAGGTAACGATCATCCATGCACCAATAAATCCATTCTTCATCAGGCAAGTCTTTTAAGAGATTTAAAACCGTATCCCTGATCTTGGAACAGTCCATCGGAATTAACTCCACTTTATCGCCATATTTTGCTAAGTTCTCAGGATAATTGTCGTAGGGAACACGAAAAGTAAAAGGATTACTTGGCCACAATTTTTGATAAGTATAAATCATGTGATCAGCAAATTTAATGTACTTATCGCAGGTCAAAACGATCGCTTTCATAAATGATTCTTAGTCCTGAATAGTTTTTTAGTTTTAGCTGTTACCCTTACGGAGCGACTAATTATAGGATTATCACCAGCAAATTTACAGCAAAGCTGTCCATTTGTCAATACTTTTGGTATCCTAGTCTTGAAAAAACAGAGAGCGGCACTCAAGAAGGCCGTTGATTCTCTCCATCAACTGGCAATTTTAGCGATTATTACTGACAATAATCAATAATTTTGTAAGCTAGGTAACTCAGCAATTGTGTAGGTGGGTCTGCCTTTAACTTCCTCGTAAATTCTGCCGACATATTCCCCTAGTATTCCGATGCTAATTAGCTGTACAGAACCCAGAAAAAATATACTGACAGAGGATTATATGAAAATATTGTTAGAGACAATTGATAAATATTCTCATAAAATCTGGTTTTGGTCGTTGGACAGGAACAAGATTAGCCACCTATCTGAAAGAACAGAAACGAATCGAGTTAAGTAGCTGGTTATAATTAAATTAAAAATGGATTTTAGGTTCGATCCCCCCTGCCCCCCTTGATAAGGGGGGTGCCGATCCCCCCTTAGTCCCCCCTTGATCTATCCATTAGTCACATCTTTCTTAACATAAAATTTGACAAAAAGAGAAAAGTGTGCAAGATGGCTCAAGGGGGTTCTATGGGGGGACTAATTTAATGAGATA
>VYLM01000093.1_pt1 | contig 14618 bp, 17 predicted proteins | sample 5109491 | NCBI WGS metagenome assembly VYLM01 (sample SAMN12291813, study PRJNA351875) | freshwater metagenome | isolation source: freshwater lake | place: USA: Michigan, MSU3 lake | collected 2011-08-06 | reverse complement strand
GAACCATTCTTAATCATATAATGAGAACCACAATTAGGACAGGGGAATAGAGGTGAAGGGGGGATTTTGTTCGGTGCTAGACTGATATTTCAGTAAGCCAGACAGAAGCCAGAATAAAGATATTTATCAGAAAAGTTATGATCAAGCTAGAGGTTTAAAGACTGATCGGGTTCCAATTATTTTTATTCATAAATATTTTACACAATTCATACCAGGTAAGCAAGAGGGCTACGCCACTACTACCGAATCATTACCCTAATATTTTAGACTAAATCCAGTTATTAAAAACTGATTATCTATCCCCACTTTTGCCTTTTGCCCTTTGCCTTTTGCCTATCCTGATAGGTTACCTATACTCAACGGATTTAGTATTAGACGGTGTGGCGATGGAAGACTTGTTGGAGGAGTTGCTGCAAATTAAAACCAGTAAGGAACAATTAACTTTTTCTGTTTATAAATTAGTTAAAACCCTAAATCGTCCTGAAGTTTATGCGGGAGTAGCCACGGTTATTATTGAGCAAATCAGTAAATTATATAGTGATATTGCTGCCGCCTATGACACCCAATTATCATCATTAGAACCAGCAGTTAATCCTAGGTTTACCGCCGTTAATAATGCTGTCAACAACGAGGAAGATAATTCCTTAAGACGGGTGGTTAATAGCCTAGAAAATCATCTAGAGGCGGAGAGAATGCAAAAATTAATGTTTGCCGCCTATAAAAAATGTTGAGAAAATGATCGTATCGAGCTAATCTTAGTCAAGCTAATTTTCAAGCGGCAAGAATGAATCATGCTGACTGAAGAAAGGCTAATCTTTCAGGAGTTAATCTTAGGGAAGCGGATTTAATCGATGTTTTCTTTGCTAGAGCAAATCTCACCAGTGCTGATTTAAGTAATGCCAATCTAACTGGTGCCGAGTTAATGAGTGCTAATCTGATGGGAGTTAACTTCTGCGGTGCAATTGTGCCGGATGGCTGGATTAATAATTAAAATTACTAGACAGTTTTTTTGGCAGTTATTCTGGTATAATTTAGGGGTAGAATTGAGGGTAGTATTATGGTTGATCCAGCAATTATTACAGAAGATATGGGCAAAATCTACACCAGCATTACAGTTATCAATCGCGCCGATCAAATTTTAGCAGCAGCGGCTGTAATCTCTCCCGATCAAATTCGCTCTCTTACCCTAGAAAATGTCTTGGTGGATACGGGAGCAACCACTCTTTGTCTGGTGCCGGAAGTAATCTCCAGCTTGGGTTTACAGCTTTTAAAAGAAGTAGATGTGGCTACGGCTAAAGGGATAGGAAAAGCGAGAATTTTTCGCGATGCTACCTTGATTATTGCGGGACGGGAAGGGACTTTTGAATGTTTGGAATTACCTGGAGGTCAAAACAACTTATTAGGAGTAATTCCTTTAGAAGCTTTGGGATTAGAACCAGATCTTCTTAGCCAAAAATTGCGAGTTTTACCCACGGAATCTAACGAGACTTATTTAACAATTTTATCGAACCAAATAGCTCTATAAAATCACTTTTTGTCTGACTGTCCCGGCTCTTTCAGCTATAGCGATAATCTCGATTTCTTGACCAGAAACTCCCTTAATCACCCATTCCACCGTACAGCGATAATCTAAACCGTGAGCGAGGCTACTATATACTTTATTTGATCGCCCTTCTAAGTGACCGATTTCCTGCTCTAATTTTCCCACTATTAAACTCACCTCATCGGCCAAATTTAACTTGACTTGAATAGGACGAACGATCTTTCTTTCCAGTGCCTTTTTACTGGTATAAGTGGGTAAAAATCCCTGATTTTCTAACTGTAAAACCAGATGATAAATACCATTTCCCTCCGACTTCATATCAAGACGAGAGATAGCTAAAAGAGGTGACATTAAAGCATGGGCAATAGTAAACTGACATTGTTTTTCACATAAATCCGGTAAATACTTTTCTGGGGCATTTTGCCAGACATTTTTAAAGTCCCAACCGCCAATTTCCACCTTTCCCAATTGGGGATGATCAAAACTTTGCCAATTAATAAAACCCTTTCCCGCCAAATTCTCATCATTCCAACGCTGTAATTTCAATTCATCTTCAAAAGGATGCCAGCGAAACCATTGAATATAATCATCTTTTTTCACTGCTGCTTGGGTGGGTGCATCCCATAACTCCACCGTAAAACCATACCAACCAAAATGATCGTAACCATAATCATCCATGGCACCGTTAATCACTTCTTTGGGATGATCACGAAAACCGTGATAGACAGAAACGCATTCATAACCAGTCATTGCTTTTCCCTTATCAGCAATATATTTATACATTTCTAAGTCTTCCACGGGGAAATATTCATCGGGATGGGTGCTATAGGGACGCAACATTACTGCCGAATAGGTATGATAGGTAACGAAGCCATTAATATTGGTGTTATTTGCCCAAAATTCGGCTTCTGCACGGGTTTCTGGCTCCGAAAAAGGAAAATCTCCGGCCCCCTGTTGTTCCCCTTCAGGAACCCAATAAACAGGATAATTGCGGTTAAAATCTAAACCTTCTAGGGTGGGGGCAGTGGTAAAATTATAGCCATCGTAATCGCGGATTAAACCTTCGGTGAGCAAAGTGTAAAAAGTTCCCTCAAATTCCTCCGGTTCGCGACGCTCCATAATGCGAGGATCTTGGTCAGAAATTTTCCAAGCGCCACAGGTGTCTTTTTGGCGCATTTGTAAGATCAAACCATCGCCGTTAATATCTTCAGGATATAGCCCCGGTTTCTCATCCGTGTGGGGATAGGGGCGAATACTTGATCGTAACATATAGGGAGTGGTGAGATATTTTTCCGCTCCATCCACGGCTAATCGCGGCAAAATATAGACAGTGTAATGGTCAAGAAGTCTGGTAATTTGGGAATTATGACCGTATTGGCGCAAAAGATGAGCGATAGTGTAGAGAGCGACGGCAGAGCCTGTTACTTCCCCCGCATGGGTGTTAGCATCGATCCAATAGGCAGGTTTTTCTAAATAATCGCCTGTGGCTTGATTTGTTAGGGTAGTTAACCAGATATCTCGATTTTCGTAGCTTTTACCGATCGAGGTGAGGCTAATTAAATTAGGATAGGATGAAGCTAGGTTTTTCAGGAAAGAAACTAATTCGGTGTAGGGGTAATAGTGGCTAAAATCAAACATAATCTTCTGCAACTAAAAAAAGGAGTCTTGGGTTAATTTGACAAAATATAGGATAATAACAGTAAAAACTATGGATAGTCAAGATGTTGCTCGCTATATTGAAGAAACTAACGGTATTTCCAAGCCTTGGCTGTTGGTGCAATTGCGTCTCAAAAAACTGCAAGAACGTCGCGCCAGTCTTTCCCAACAGGAATATATCCAAGAATTGGATGATATTCAGCAAGACTTAATGAAATTGGGCGAATGGTGGCGGGGGATTGAGTCAGAAGTCTTTAACCCCTAAGAGGTGGCGATAATCTGTAATACTCGCGGTAAATCCTCAAATTCGCCGATGATGCGTTTCACCGGTTGCGGCCAAACCCGGACTAAAGTGGGAATAGCAGAGACATGATTAGATTCTGCTTGTTCTGGATGTTTAGAGATATCGATCACTTTCAGGGTATAGGGATGGTGTAATTCTCGTTCTAGAAGCTGATGGATCGATTCTAGGGTGTGTTTAGTATTGGCATTATTACCGGAGACAAATAACCGCAAAACATAACCCTTGGGACTAGGATTGGTATAGTCAGAGTCAGCATTAATCCCTGAAGTGGTTGGGTGGCGCTCCTGATAACGGAGAATCAGATCGTGGGATTGCCAAAGTTGGGGAAACTGCTGACGATAGGTTTCTAAGATAGTGGGATTAGAGGATTGTTCCTGCCAGGGTACAGTAAACCAAGCTCGATCGTCCGTGGCGAAAATAGCATTTAATAAAGGCTGATAGCGACGGACAAGGGGATAGACTTCGGCTCTAGTATGAATACGGTGACTGTAGGGATCTCGCCAGCGATCGATGGTAGCAGTAAAACTAGGAACTAAAAAATGGGGGGGTTCTGGCAACCCTAAAGCGGACTGGAGAGCAGCGCAGAGATTCAGATGCCAATGAGTTTGTTTATCAGGATCGATACAGTAAATTAGATCGCCCCCGGGGGTAAACAGGGCGATGCCTTTAAAAATATCGGGCAACACAATCGTGGAAGTGATCACTTGAGGGGTTCCCCTAGAGAATAAGTAGGAGCTTCTATTTTTCTAGCCTACTAAACTCTTGATCCCTGAAGAATTTCCTTCAGGGTTTTTCTAGATTCTACCCCGCATCATCATGGCCATTTCATTGGGGACCGGGGACATGGCCAAGGCGACCTCATCGCTAATCCGTCCTTCTTGATAGAGGCTAAACAGGGATTGATTAGTGGTAATCATGCCGTGGTATTCGCCGTCTCTCATTAATTCGATAATTTCGTCATTTTTGCCCCCGCGAATGTAATCTTTGACGGCCTCTGTATTGACGAGAATATCGTAAAAAGCAGCCCGTTTACCGTCGGTGGTGCGACATAAACCCTGGGAAATAATACAAACTAAAGATTCTGCGATCGCAACCAGCAGGGATTCCCGTTCCTCGGCACTATAAAGAGTTAAAATCCGGTCAAGGGTTTTTACAGCGCTGCTGGTGTGCAGGGTTCCCAGGACTAAGTGACCGGTTTGGGCAGCTTTCAGGGCAGTATTAACGGTGGCTTTGTCCCGCATCTCCCCCACCAGAATAATATCTGGGTCTTCCCGCAAACAGGCTTTTAGGGCATTATCGAACTCATGGGTGTGTATTCCCACTTCCCGTTGTTTGATCAAACTGCGACGACTTTTATGGATAAATTCGATCGGGTCTTCGATGGTGATAATATGTTTGGCTTGTTCTTTATTGATGTAATCGATCATGGCTGCTAGGGTGGTGGATTTCCCCGAACCCGTCGGACCGGTAATTAAAATCAATCCCTTCTGCACATCGCACACATCCCGAAACACTATCGGTAGGCCCAATTGTTCCATCGTGGGGATTTTCATGGGAATCAGACGCAAAACCATCCCCGGACCGCGCAGACTTTCAAAGATATTAATCCGCGCTCTAGCGAATTGGTACTGAGTCGCACCGTCAAATTCTAGGTCTTTTTTAAAGCGAAGGATTTCTTCTTCACCGAGGATTTCGCGTAACCAACTATAAAAAGTGTTGATGTCAATTTCAGGATAGTCGAGAATAATCATTTCGCCACGATCCCGCATCCGGGGTTGTTCTCCAACCCCGAGGTGAACGTCCGAATAACCCCGCTCAAAGGCAATCCGAACCAAATGCTCTAAGGTGGGTTGATTGGAAGCGCGACTTTGGGGAGAACGTGGTGGCGATATTTGACCATTTTGTGGCATATTAGGCACTTTTTTGGACTGCATCGCCACCTTTTGGCTCATTTCTTGATTTATCTCTGGTTTGGTTCCCTTGATTAACTCCGAGGGAGGTATCGGGATGGAGGGAACCGGCAGCGGCTGCAGTGATCGCGAGGAAGAATTGGGATTTTGACTCATGGTAAATAGGGGTTTTTCCTTTACTATTCCCCGATTGTACTAACATCTCATCCTCAATTTCTCAATTCCCCACAGATGTTAGATTGAGGAGTCGGGAGTCAGCAGTCTCCGAGTCAGGGGAATTAAGAGTGAACGGTAATTAATCTATCTCCCTCAGAGGCTATAGTAACTATAATCACCCTTTCAGACCCCAAAATTGTTACAATGGAGGTTTAGGGCTGATAATTTTGACTACTCATTTCTGTTTGATCGTCAGTTTTAGGAGAGGTAAATATGATGAATAGTCTGCCCAGTTCAGTCGAACGGGAAAATTTAGGACAATTTTTGTTAGAAAACCTGCAAAATATTACAGATAAACTCGATCAAATTGTCACCGATTCTGATCGGATAATACTGGATAATTTACTACAAGAAACTAAGATTTTAGTTGAGCAAGTTAAGGATAACTCTAAAACTTATCAAGCAAGAGCCGATATATTTTATCAAATTAATCAACTATGGTTTCAGGTATGGAAACAATATAAGAATGAGATTTCGGCAATAAATTTGATTGAGATTATCAATGAATTTACCGATAGAGTAACTGCCTATAATCAATTATTTATCGGCCTTGCTCAGATCAATGAGGGAAAGACTGGTGAGGAAAAAGCCGATTTAATCAGAGTGGTGGAAGGTTCACTCCTTATCTCGGAAACGATAGATGTGTTTATTGATATGTTTGCCGATTCAGAATTAGAGCAAATTTACCAGGGAGCTAAAAATGCTCTATCGGTTTCTAATCGTACTATAACCGAATATTTCCAAGATACTGACAAATCTTTAGTCACCCAACTGAGAGCCTATTACAGTTTAATAATTTTCAGAATTCAAGAGCGATTTAATCCTAGTAATGTATCTTTAGAAACTACTTCTCATTCCCTAACAGATGATTTAAGCGATCTTGATCCTTGGACAAGAAACTTAGTGGGGGTTGTCGATTTAGGATCAGAAGACCCAAAAGAATCGTATATTGATTATTTAGTGGAGAAGTATCGGTGAAACGAGTCCTATTCGATAGTGATGTATTGCTAGATGTTTTGGGTAAGCGTGAACCACATTTTCCAGCATCTGTACAAGCATTCAATACAGTTAAGACAGGTAAAACTCAAGGATATATTTCTGGTCATGCCGTCACTAATATTTATTATATTTTGTCTAAACAAAACGGAAGGGAAAGCTCAAGAAAATTGGTGATAAGTCTTCTAGAGAATTTGCAAGTTGCTAGGGTGACAGATGCAATAATTAGGCAAGCATTGACAAGTCAGATGAAAGATTTTGAAGATGCCGTTACCAGTGCCGTTGCTGAATCAGAAAAGCTAGAAATAATCATAACGCGAAACCTAAGAGATTTTGCCGCTTCCCCTGTTCCCGCAATGGTACCAGCCGATTTTTTATCGATTCTTTAACTAATGCTTCGGTAAACGTAAACCATCCGATCGCATAGGGATTAAAATCTGAGTTAAACTGCGTAATTGTTCGGCCGTTCCCATACAAATTAACAGATCCCCGGCCATTAATTCCGTATCGCCAGTGGGTCCCCCGATTAGCGTACCATCAGCGCGACGTATTGCCAAAACTAAGGCCCCCGATCGAGATCTTAAATGTGCTTGACTAAGACTTAAACCCACACAGGGACAAGTCCTCGGATCGATTAAAAATTCTTCCATATAAAACGATCGATCGGTTCCAGTTAAAATACCATCGACAAAATCCATCACCTGCGGTCGTAGGGCTGCGGCCGCTAATCTTCTGCCGCCGGTAATATAGGGAGATACTACCGCATCGGCCCCGGCCCGTTGTAATTTTTGTACTGCTTCCTCGGTACTGGCCCTGGCAATGGCGCGAATTTTCGGATTAAGAGTTTTAGCAGACAAAACTGTATATAAATTCTCCGCATCGGAAGTTAAAGCGGCCACAATACAAATAGCGCGTTCAATTCCTGCCATTTGTAAAGATTTATCTAAGGTGGCATCTCCTTGAACAACAATATAATTTAATTCTTTGGCCCGATTTACCTGTAGGGGGTCTGTATCAATAACTACAAAAGGAATATTTTCTGCGTAAAATTCGATCGCTACCTGTCTGCCTGTGCGACCCAAACCACAGATGATATAATGTTCCGATAGTCGATCGATCAAGCGTTTCTCCTGTCTCTGTTTGAGTCCCTCTTGAAAATAGCCTTGAATTAAAGCTTCGGTCAAGCGATTAACAATATAACCGATGCTGACTACTCCCATGATAATCAAAACCATCGTGAATAGTCGTCCCCGTTCACCTAGGGGATTAATTTCGCCAAAACCGACGGTAGCGAGGGTACTAATCGTCATATAGGCCGAATCTAGCAAACTCCAACCCTCGATCAGATGATACCAAAACGTACCCAGCAAAAACACCACGACCAGGGCAAAAATTCCCCCGATTAATTCCTGACGCAGACGACGATATTTATCTTCACTGATAGACAAGCAAAATTCACCCCTAACACTGTCTAGTAACTTACAATGAAATCAGTTTTTAATCTAAATAACCCGTCCTTCTCAGACGGATTTGATTATAATTTCCCCTATGTCTAATCGCGCAGGAGTTCCCCAGTGAGTCCAGAAACCCTTTTAGAACCAACCCTAGTTGATCCCACTCCCAATTTAAACCCGAATCAACCCTTCGATCCAGATAGTTTTAACAGCTATGTGATGAATACTTATGGTCGTTTTCCCATTGCGATCGCCAAAGGGTTAGGCTGTCTCCTCTGGGATACTTCCGGGAAACAATACCTTGATTTTGTCGCGGGAATTGCCACCTGTACCCTCGGTCACGCGCACCCTGCTTTAATTGAAGTGGTTAGTCAGCAAATCCAAAAACTCCATCATGTCTCGAATTTATACTATATTCCCGAACAAGGGGAACTAGCTAAGTGGATTGTCGATCATTCCTGCGCTGATAAAGTCTTTTTCTGTAATTCTGGTGCGGAAGCGAACGAAGCGGCGATTAAATTAGTACGGAAATATGCCCATACGGTGCTAGATTTCCTCGAACAGCCGGTGATTTTAACCGCTCATGCTAGTTTTCACGGCCGCACTTTAGCTACCATCACCGCAACCGGTCAACCGAAGTACCAAAAAGACTTTGAACCCCTGATGCCGGGGTTTGCCTATATTCCCTATAATGATATCGAAGCGGTGGAAAATGCGATCGCTGATCTCGATGAGGGTAATCGTCGTGTGGCTGCGATTATGTTGGAACCGCTGCAGGGTGAAGGGGGAGTTCGTCCGGGGGATATCGAATATTTCCAACGTTTACGGCAAATTTGCGACGAAAATAACATTTTGCTTGTCTTTGATGAGGTACAGGTGGGAGTCGGAAGAACTGGTAAACTCTGGGGTTATGAGAATTTAGGAGTGGAACCGGATATTTTCACTTCTGCTAAGGGTTTAGCGGGTGGTATTCCCATCGGTGCGATGATGTGCAGAAAATTCTGTGATGTGTTTGAACCGGGTAGTCATGCGAGTACCTTTGGAGGTAATCCTTTCGCTTGTGCCTCAGCTTTAACAGTATTACAAACCATTGAACGGGATCATCTTCTCGAAAATGTCCAGCAGCGAGGGGAACAATTACGCAGCCGTTTACGCGTGATTGCTTCTCAATATCCCCATCTATTTGTCGATGTGCGCGGTTGGGGTTTAATTAATGGTCTGGAAATTAATTCAGAAAGTGAGTTGGTTTCATCTACTATTGTTAATGCAGCCTTGGCCGAGGGTTTATTAATTGCTCCCGCAGGTCCGAAAGTCCTCCGTTTTGTACCGCCTTTAATTGTCTCGGAAACAGAAGTAGATGAGGCTATGGATAAGCTAGAAGTTGCTATCGCTAAAGTGGTTTAATTTCAGTTATCAGTTATCAGTTATCAGTTATCAGTTATCAGATGTAAGTTTTAAGTTGACAGTTTCCAGTTATGAGTCAATTCTTTTTGAGCTTTATCCCCCTAACTGTCACCTTTTCACTGGACTAGGGGAGGATAAATCTACTGTTGTTCGGGGCAAATAAAATGATCACTTCTGAACCTATTTATTCTCTCCCTAAAACCCCTCCTTTAGAAAATGGTGATCAACTAAGTCGCCAGGAATTTGAGCGCCGTTATCAGAACCTTTCTGAAATAAAAAAAGCCGAATTAATTGAAGGAATAGTTTATATGTCTTCTCCTGTACGAGTGCAGAGTCATGGAGAACCTCATTCTGATATTTTAACTTGGTTAGGGGTCTATAAAGCCGCCACAATTGGGGTAATGTCTGCGGATAATACTACAGTGCGTCTGGACGCAGATAATGAGGTACAACCGGATGCTTTGCTAAGAATTAAAATTGCTGGACAATCAACTATTAGTGACGATGATTATATCGAAGGTGCGCCGGAATTAATCCTAGAAATCGCCGCTTCTACTGCTTCCTATGATCTCCACAATAAATGGCGAGTTTATCGTCGTAATCAAGTGCAAGAATATCTTGTTTGGCGAGTTTATGAACGTCAATTAGATTGGTTCCGATTAAATGCTGGAGAATATATTAAACTTGAACCCGATAGTCGAGGGATAATTTACTCGCAGGTTTTCCCCGGTCTTTGGTTAGATGTTAATGCTTTATTAGCGGGTAACTTGGGACAGGTTTTGACTGTTTTACAGCAAGGTTTAGCCAGTCAAGAACATCAAGATTTTCTAAAAATATTATCTCAAAAAACTGATAACTGATTTATGTGGCATCCTGACGCTTATCAAGCTTTAATTGCCGAAGATTATCCTCAAGTTGCGGCAATCTACGAGGAACTAATCGATAACAATCCCGAAAATATTTCTGACTATTGGTACTTGGGAGTTGCCTATCTTTTGCAAAATTTAGAAGCAGAAGCGCAGGTAATGTGGCAAAATGTTTTAAGAGGAGGTAATCCAGAAAAAGTCAAGCAATAGCAAGCAGAATTAGAAGCAGTTTTAGATACAGAAGCGCGACGACAACAAAGAAAAGGTGATCTGGCAGCTATAGAATATTTTCGCTATCATCTACAGGAAATTGTTCCCAAGTCAATTAATAATTTATTAGCTTTATTCGACTTAGCTTTAGATTTAGAAATATTCGATCCAGAAGAACTACTTAATTATCCTATTCAAGACAATCTCAGATCTAATCCTAATCGAGAATTGCTTTTAAATGTAGTTCTCAAAAGTCTTTTATATCCCCACGAATTAACTTTAGATTTAGCTCAAGTAAGTTTACCCTATCTAGAGGAATTAGCTGATAGTTTGATCCCGCAAGCTTTTCAGATAGCATCACGAGTCACCAAGGAACAACAAAGTCCCGCTTTTGGAGTAGAAATTATTAAACTTTGTCTGCAATTAAGACCAAATGATCTGAGTCTTTTAGAACAGTTAGTTAACCTCTATATTTTAGCCGAAGACTTTGATAATTCTTTGATAACTGCCTATCAATTGCGAGAAATTTGTCTAACCCCAACCCTAAAGTTATACAGTAATTATCTAATTTTATTAATACTTTTGCGCTGGGGAGTTTGGCAAGAAATTGATAGTATTTATCAAGAATATCATAATTTATTACAGTAATTAACCCGTCAGAAAAATATCACTTTAGAACCGATTATTAAAACTAGCTTTCTCAATATTTGTAGTCCCCTACCCTACCTAGGCGATCAAGCTTTAGCCAATCGACAATTAACTAATCGCGTCGTTGAGGAATGTTAGTGAAGATTCCCAATGTTTAGTTTAAAATATAGGGGCAAAAGTTGCAACTAGGTCAAGCCAATGATAGTGGGATCACCCCAGTACAGCAAAGAAGAATTTGCTCGACGTGGCAATGAGATTTATTAGACTCAGATGCGCTCTCAAGTCGAGGAGGGCAATTATGGCAAAATACCAGTATATCCTTTTTCCTTTTTCCCTTGAAACTTACTCTCGAATTATATGAGCTAACGACTAAGGGTGATAATTTTCTGAAAATCCCTTTGAATAATAGCAAAATTTTTATCAGTTAAAAGCGGGACATGAACGAATAAAGCCCTTGGATGATATTTTAAGACTTGAAAATATAATTCTTCGCAGACAAACTGACCGGCATTATCGCTGATATAACTATAGTTAAGGTTTTTAATTAAATCTGGCAAGGGAATTGGTGTCAATAACTTTTTTGTACTACTCTTAGCCTGAGATTCTAAACTTAAACGATAACGACTTTCCGCCATGCCACAACAAATAACTAAATCGGTTTTTTTGTCTTGAATAGCTTTGATAACTCGTTCACTGGCTCGATGAGTATTAACGGGAAGTTGACGCAAAAATAAAAGATTTTTTGGATAATTATCTTGAATAGATACTAACAAATCATCGGAGGAATTACTCCGATGATGGCATAACCAAGGCGCAAAAGAAGTTAAGAGAATTGTCAAGTTATCTCCTGATAGTTAATTGGGATAATCAACAAAAAAGCGATCGAAGGGACAAAAATTGCTACACTAACTGACATGACCTCAATTAAAGACGAGATTGATATTCTATGCAACGCCGTAAATTTTTGCTTATTAGTGGCAGTTTAGGCGGTTTTAGCTTGGCAGCTTGCGCTCATCAGATTTTACAGCCTGTTACTTCCAAAAATCCCCCTGAGTCGGCTGTTAAACAAGCACAAAAGGCGAAAAAAGTCAAGATAATCGTGATTAGTGACCTTAATAGTCAATACGGTTCCACTACTTACGATCCCGAAATCGATCGAGCTATCCCTTTAATTATCAATCATAAACCCGATCTGGTTCTCTGTGGTGGCGACATGGTGGCAGGACAAAAAAGCAGCTTGACAGAGGCAGCAATTAACGCTATGTGGTCGGCCTTTGATCACCATATCGCCGCGCCCCTGCGAGCTGCTAAAATACCCTTTGGTTTTACCATCGGTAATCATGACGCTTCTGGAGCTTTATCCGCAGGAAAATTTATCTATGCTAAGGAGAGAAAACTAGCCCAAGATTATTGGCAAAACCCCCAACATAATACAAGTTTAAATTTTATCGATAAAACTGGCTTTCCTTTTTATTATACTTTCACTCAAAATGGTATATTCTATCTAGTTTGGGATGCCTCCACTCATTTAATCTCTCGGAAACAACTAAATTGGGCGGCAAAAAACTTGAGTAGTAGCGACGCTAAAAATGCTAAAATGCGGCTAGTAATCGGTCATTTACCCCTCTACGGTATTGCCGTGGGCAGAAATCGACCGGGGGATTATTTAGCCGATGCCGAGCAATTAAGAGCGTTTTTAGAGGCTCATCAGGTGCATACTTATATTAGTGGCCATGCTCACGCTTACTATCCGGGTAAACGGGGGCAGTTACAATTATTACACGCAGGAGCTTTAGGCAGTGGACCGCGACGGTTATTGAAGAGTGAACAAGCACCCAGAAAAACCCTAACAATTGTCGATATTAATCCCCATCAACAGGAGACAGTTTACACTACCTACGACATGAAAACCCAAGAAGCGATCGATATTACCAGTTTACCTCCTCTGATTATGGCTCCCAATGGGCAGGTTTTACGTCGAGATATTCCATCGGTTAACTAGAAAGGAATTCCCATAATGGCCACTGTCATCAGCACCGTTAATATGAAAGGAGGAGTAGGAAAAACTACCCTTACCGTCAATCTTGCCACCTGTTTAGCTAAATTTCAGCAAAAACGAGTCCTTGTCCTCGATTTAGACGCTCAAATCAGTGCGACTCTTAGTTTAATGTCCCCCCATGAATTTGCTCAACTGCGTCGCAAAAAACGCACTTTAAGCTATTTATTAGAAGCAATTATCAAACCCAATCCCTACAATAAATTAACTATTGATGATATTATTGTCCCTTCAGTCTGTGAAATTCAAGGCTTAGATCTACTGCCAGGAGACATCGAGCTTTATGATGAATATGTCGTCTCAGAAACCATGCACCATCAAGCAATTTTACAGGAAGATTTAGGCTTTGATCATGCTTGGAATAACCTAGAAAGAGTCTTAATTCAAAAAATCATTGACCCTATTCAAGACCGTTACGATTATATTATCATGGACTGCGCTCCGGGCTATAATCTTTTAACTCGTAGTGGTCTATGTAGCAGTCATTTTTATTTACTACCCGCCCGTCCCGAACCTTTATCAATTGTCGGCATTCAGCTATTAGAAAGAAGAATAGTTAAACTGAAAGCTAGTCATCAAGAAACTGACCCGATTAACCCCGGTTTACTCGGTATAGTTTTTATTCTTTCCGGTGGTGGTTTACTGAGTCGCTACTATAATCAAGTCATGCGCCGGGTACAACAGGATTTTCAAGCCCATCAAATTTTTGCTAATGCGATTCCTATGGATGTTAATGTAGCTAAAGCTGTGGATATGTTCGTGCCTGCGGTGGCAGCCATGCCCTCTTCTAGTGGTTCTAAAGCTTTTATGAAACTCACAGAAGAATTCTTGATCAAAACCAAAAAATAGGAGATAATTACTATGGTCATTGAGTGGTTAGAATTTCAAGTTAAACCCGAAGCGCGAGAAAAATTTATCCAAAAAGATCAAGAAATTTGGACAAAGTTTTTAGCAAAACAAGCGGGGTTTTTAGGTAAAGAAATTTGGATTAATCCCGCCATCGAGGAACAATTAATTATCGTTGTCCATTGGCAAACAGAAGAACAGTGGAAAGCTATCTCCAAAAATTTACTTGATGACACCGAAGCAAAATTTTCCCTAGCCATGGGAAAGGATAATTATCAATTAACCAAAGTCAAGGAATTTCAAGTCAGAAAATTCCGAGAAAATTGTCAGAACCATTTAGAATCTATGCAGCCCGGATAAAAAATCAATTCATCTTTTTGTCCCCAGTCAACCTAGCCAAACTTGTCATGAGGGGCTAAAGTGTGCTATAAGCAGTCAGACCCTGCCCTGGTCTTTATTCTTCCCGATTAGGTAAATTACTGATGACTGAAGCTAAACGCGCCCTAATT
>VYLM01000092.1_pt1 | contig 14620 bp, 12 predicted proteins | sample 5109491 | NCBI WGS metagenome assembly VYLM01 (sample SAMN12291813, study PRJNA351875) | freshwater metagenome | isolation source: freshwater lake | place: USA: Michigan, MSU3 lake | collected 2011-08-06 | reverse complement strand
CGATTCCTATTTCATCGATAATTCCGGCTACTAATCCCAGATGGTCTAGATTTTTGACTTCAATTTCTGTTGATTGATTCCTGGTCGAACAGTCCACTCGCCTCAGTTTTCCAATAATTCCTATTTTTTCATAATTAGGGTCTCAAAGCCCCCCTAGCGGCCACCGAGAAAACCTTCACCAGCTAAGTATTTTTACTCAAGTCTCTGGAGGGGGACAGCTTATGTGACAGTTGAGGGTGCGGAATGTGGGTTTGATTCTTCCACCTCAGCGGCCGACCCCGCTTGATTGTAAAGATTTGTTTAGCTTAACCAGAGGTTGATAGTGCGTAGGCTAAGATGAATTGTAAATGGATTCAAAATGAATTTCAAATGAATTCAAGATGAGCCAATCTGGTGAACTGTCGTATTTTGATCATGGAGTTGCCATTTTGTGAGTAAGAAATGGTTCGCAGATAACAGTTTGTCGATCGGGCGGACTCCTCTAGTGCGCCTTAATCGAATCGTTGGCAACAATCACGCCACGGTTCTGGCCAAGATTGAAGGTCGTAATCCAGCCTATTCGGTCAAATGTCGTATTGGTGCGGCCATGATCTGGGATGCGGAACAACGGGGACTATTGGGGCCGGGCAAAGAACTGGTGGAACCCACCAGTGGCAATACAGGCATTGCCCTAGCCTTTGTAGCCGCCGCTAAGGGGATTCCCCTCACCCTGACCATGCCTGAAACCATGAGCTTGGAGAGGCGCAAACTGTTGCTCGCCTATGGAGCCAATCTGGTGTTAACAGAAGGGACTAAAGGCATGACTGGAGCGGTGGCAAAGGCAGAAGAAATTGCCGCGTCTAATCCCACTCGCTATGTGTTGTTGCAACAGTTCCGCAATGCTGCCAATCCCCGCATCCATGAGGAAACCACCGGCCCTGAAATTTGGCAGGACACAGACGGGGCGATCGATATTCTCGTGTCGGGTGTGGGAACGGGCGGAACCATTACGGGAGTTTCGCGCTATATCAAAAAAACCCAAGGAAAACCGATTTTATCGGTAGCGGTGGAGCCAGAAGCCAGCCCGGTACTATCCCAAGCCCGGGCAGGTCAGCCCTTAAAGTCCGGCCCCCACAAAATTCAGGGCATTGGGGCGGGGTTTGTTCCCGAAGTTCTGGATTTATCCCTCGTGGATGGGATTGAAACCGTTTCCAACGAAGAGGCCATTCTTTATGCCCAACGGTTGGCCAAGGAAGAAGGGATTATCTCCGGCATTTCCTGCGGTGCCGCCGTCGCCGTCGCCGCTCGTTTGGCACAACAACCCGAACACCAAGGCAAAACCATTGTCGTGATTTTGCCAGATTCCGGAGAACGGTATTTGAGTTCCATCCTGTTCCAGGGGGTATTTAATGAGCAAGGGTTAGTGGCATGACGAGCGAGCATCCGAGCAGTTCCAGCGCTCTCTCCCAACCCACCTTGTCCTTGGATCTCGATGAGATTATCGCTCAATTGTCCAAACCTCGTGGCGAGTCGTTCCACAGTTGGTCTCAATCACGAAACCATTTCCCCTTGCCCTCCCGTGAGGCCTTATTTCGGATTGTTGATCGACTGCGTGCCGTTCTCTTTCCCTATCACTTTGGCAATCCCGATTTAGGCGAAACGTCCAGCCGCTATTTTATCGGTCATACCCTCAATGAAGTCTTGCAACTGCTGCATCACCAGGTTTGTCGTGAACAGTGGTTGCTGGGGTCGCAGTTGCACTGGTCGTCAGACCAGATTGAGACGCACGCCCAAGGAACGGTACAAGCCTTTGCCACTCAATTACCCCATCTGAAAGCTCTACTGGAAACGGATATCACGGCGGCCTATCGAGGTGATCCGGCAGCCAGAAATTTAGATGAAGTGTTGTTTTGTTACCCCGGAGTAACGGCAATCACTTATCACCGCATTGCCCATGCCCTGTATCGGTTGGACTCGCCCCTGTTGGCGCGGATTATCAGTGAAATTGGCCATTCCTTAACGGGGATTGACATTCACCCCGGGGCGTCGATTGGCAATAGCTTCTTTATCGATCATGGGACGGGGGTGGTGATTGGGGCCACCACGGTGATTGGCGACCGCGTGCGCCTTTACCAAGCGGTCACGCTCGGGGCGAAAAGTTTTCCCCGGGACGAATCGGGCAGTTTAATCAAAGGTCAACCCCGTCATCCGATTATTGAAGATGATGTGGTGATTTACTCAGGTGCAACGATTCTCGGTCGGGTAACCATCGGTCGGGGCGCCACCATCGGTGGAAATGTTTGGTTAACCCGCAGTGTGCCGCCGGGGGGTTTTGTCTCCCAGGCGCAACTACGACAGGAAATGTTTGATGACGGCTCTGGAATTTGAGGGGCTGTCCTGACTGTGAATGTTCGGCCATAACAGTCGCTTTGTTACTTTTTTTTTTGAATTGGAGGATTTAACTCAATGACCTATACCCAAGATCATGAATTGCAACTGGCTTTGGGAGATGCTGCCGCTCGGCAGTTGGCCAATGCCACAAAGACCGTTCCTCAGTTATTGACCATTTCACCCCGGTGGTTCGTTCGCCTCTTGCATTGGCTACCCGTTGAGGCGGGGATTTATCGTCTCAACAAAGTCAGGGATGCCTCCCGGGTTGAGGTGGCTTGCTCTGAACGAGATGAGCGGGAGCTGCCCGAAACCTTTGTGGATTACGAAGAGACCCCCCGAGAGTATTTCTTGAGTGCGGTGAATACGGTACTGGATGTTCACACTCGCGTGTCCGATCTCTACAGCAGTCCCCACGATCAGATCCATGAACAATTGCGCCTGACGATTGAAACGCTGAAGGAACGTCAAGAAAATGAGTTGATCAACAACCATGAGTACGGATTGCTCAACAATATTGTTGATTCCCAGAAAGTGCAACCTCGCAATGGTGCGCCCACGCCAGACGATTTGGATGAGTTGCTGGTCAAGGTGTGGAAGGAACCGGCATTTTTCCTCGCCCATCCTAAAGCGATCGCGGCCTTTGGCCGAGAAGCAACCCGACGGGGTGTACCCCCTGCTACGGTGTCATTATTCGGGTCTCAGTTTATTACTTGGCGGGGCGTGCCTTTGATTCCTTCCGATAAGTTGGCCGTGAATGAACAAGGCAAAACCAATATTTTGTTATTGCGGGTAGGAGAAAGCCGTCAAGGGGTGGTCGGTCTCTATCAGCCCAATTTACCCGGTCAACAGGGAGTTGGCTTGTCGGTGCGATTTATGGGGATTAGTCGCAAGGCGATCGCCTCTTACCTGGTCTCCCTCTACTGTTCGTTGGCAGTGTTGACCGACGATGCGGCGGCCGTACTGGAGAACGTTGATGTCAACCAATACCACATCTACGACTATGACTAACCCTGAACTGATCCCTGAAAAGGCGGGGGGGAATCTACCTGCTCTATCCCCGCCCACCACTGCCCCAACTGAGGTCGAGAACATTTCTCTTAACCCCTTATTCCAACCTGACCTTCTTGAGCATCTCGCCCAGACGATAATTCAAGAACTACAACGGCACGACCTTGGAGCGGAGGTGGCCAAGGGGTTGAGTCCAGACCGGGATGATCTGGTGCCATCCACCCCCGCAACTTCCCCAGCTGCTGTGGGCGAACGGCCCACAGTTCCCTTGGCTGTACCCTTAGCAACCCCCTCTTTCTACTTCATTGAGGAGTTAGAAACAAAAATCCCCGACCTTCCGGCGGTAGTGGCCAAACCGGGCCAGCTTGTTCAAGTCCCAGCGATCGATCCCCTTTTTGTCCCCCATGCCAGCGGGCGAAGCGTTCAACGACCCAGCTTCTTTGATGTTCATACCGTTCGCCTGGATTTTCCTATCCTGCAAGAACGGGTGAATGGCAAACCGCTGATCTGGTTCGACAACGCCGCAACAACTCAAAAGCCCCAAGCAGTCATCGATCGCCTCGTTCATTTCTACAGCCATGAAAATTCCAATGTGCATCGTGCCGCCCATGAATTAGCGGCCCGTTCCACAGATGCTTACGAAGCGGCCAGAGAAACGGTACGCCGTTTTCTCAATGCCTCATCTGCTAACGAAATCATTTTCGTGCGGGGAACAACGGAAGGCATTAATCTGGTGGCAAAAAGCTGGGGACAACAAACCCTACAAGCGGGGGATGAGATTGTCCTCACCCATCTGGAACACCATGCCAATATTGTGCCTTGGCAGCAACTAGCCGCCCAAACGGGAGCAAAATTGCGGGTTGTCCCCGTCGATGACCACGGGCAGATTTTACTGGCAGAGTACCAACAATTACTCAACTCCCGCACAAAACTGGTGGCTTTTTCCCATGTTTCCAATGCCTTGGGAACCATTACTCCCGCCAAACAAATCATTGACTTGGCCCATCGGGTCGGGGCCAAAGTCTTGTTAGATGGCGCTCAATCGGTTTCCCACATTCCGATCGATGTTCAACAATTAGGGTGTGATTGGTTCGTCTTTTCCGGGCATAAAGTCTTTGGTCCCACAGGGATCGGGGTACTTTATGGTCAAGAAGACCTGTTAAATGCCACGGTTCCCTGGCAAAGCGGCGGCAACATGATCGTGGATGTGACGTTTGAGCGTACCGTGTATCAGGCGGCTCCCACTCGTTTTGAGGCTGGAACGGGCAATATTGCCGATGCCGTTGGCTTAGGGACGGCCTTGGATTATGTTCAGCAGATTGGTTTGACCACCATTGCCAATTATGAGCATGAACTTCTGGAGTACGCCACTGCGGGACTGACAACCATCCCGGGCCTGCGTTTGATTGGGACGGCAGCCGATAAGGCCGGCGTGCTTTCCTTTGTGCTAGAGGGATTTGATGTGGAAGTGATTGGACAAGCCCTGAATCGGGAAGGGATTGCCGTGCGGGCAGGCCATCACTGCGCTCAACCTATTCTGCGACGCTTTGGTCTCGAGGCAACGGTGCGCCCTTCCTTGGCTTTCTACAATACTAAAGCCGAGGTGGATGCGCTGGTGGCTGCGTTGGAACGTTTCCAACGCCAATAAACTGACGGTCATGGGTGGGGCAGCTTGTACACCTATTCCAGTTCTCCCTAAACTGCCACCTATTTAAAATGTATAGGAGGGTGGGGAGCGGGTTCTTCAAGTTGGATTGGGAGTTAATTATCTTATTAAAAACGGATTGGTCTGACTTTCCTAAAGAGGCAAAAGGGGGAATAAATAATCAGTTTTTAATAACCAGATTTAGTATAATTAGAACCACTTACTTAGGGTAATCTATTTTACTCTCCCTTCTCTGTCACCTAAAAATGACTACCATGTCCGATTCTCCTGAATCTATCCGCAATACTAGCGTCAGCGATCAAGCTACTAATAATGATGCTCTCGGATTTGAGCCTTATGTAATAGCGATCGCTGAATTTTTGTTGCATCAGCAGACACAACCACCCCTAACTTTATCGGTTGAGGGAGAGTGGGGTAGTGGCAAGTCTTCTTTTATGAAAATGTTAGAGGAATATTTACGAAAAAAAGGAGGTCGGACGGTTTGGTTTAATGCTTGGCGACACGATAAAGCGGAGTCGGTATGGGCGGCTTTTGCGCTGTCTTTTATTAAGCAGATTTCTACGCCCAAAAATTGGCGAGATTTGTCTCGAATTATCCTAGGACACTTTAAATTACAATTATTGCGTTTTAACTTAGAAAAAGGCTTATTTGAATTAATTAAAGCTTTACCAGTAATAATTTTTGTGATTTGTGCATCAATTGCCATTCCCTTTATTTTAATCATTTATGGAGTTGAAGGAATTAACGAATTAATCAGAGCAACAACCTCTCAAGATGTTTTTTGGAGCAAAATTAATTCAGTTGTTAAGTTATTATTTACTGCGGTCGGTTTAACCTTATCAGGAGCAGGTATTTTCGCTGGTATTAAGAGTTTATTGAGAAATTTTCAAAGGTTACTTCAAAACCCCAAAAACAACCTAATTAAATATATAGAAGCCCCAGATTATAAAAAACAATCGGCATTTGTAGAAGAATTTCATGAAGATTTTGCTAAAATTGTCGATGCTTATATTGGCAATGATCGAGTATATGTATTTATTGACGATTTAGATCGTTGTGAACATCCAAAATCAGCGGACTTGATGCAGGCGATTAACTTGATGATTGCAGATGATCCTTCAGTGGTGTTTATTTTAGGAATGGACAGAGAAAAAGTAGCCGCTAGTTTAGCGGTAAAATACGAAAACATTCTCAAGTATTTACCGTCGGAAACCACAGAAATTGATCCTGATATTTTAGCGAGACGTAGTGCTAATAAAGGGTTAGCTTATGGTTATACCTTTATTGAAAAGTTTGTCCAGCTTCCCTTTTTAGTTCCCCAACCATCCCAGTCAGATTTTGAGCGTTTTTTGACTCAGCTTGCTACTTCAACTCCTCCCAATTTACAGCCAGCTAAACCTCATTTTACATTTTTTCAGTCATTCTGGGGTAAGTTTAAGTTAGCTTTACCCTGGAGAAATAATTCGCAAAAGCATCTCACTTCCCCAACAAGTAATCAGACAAGTGATTTTAAAAACTTGTCTCTAGATAATCCTTCGATAGAATCCGAACAAACCGAAAAAGAGAAAGCACGAGCAGCCGTAATTAAGCGATTAGAAGCGATTCAAGTCAACAAATCTGATAATAGAGATTCCCAAACAGTGCGGAATGTCATTATGATGGTGGCTCCTGCATTGGATTACAATCCGCGACGAATTAAACACTTTATCAATGTCTTTCGTCTCAAGGTTTATATCGCTAATGAAACTGGTTTATTTTTTGAGGAGCGAGATGAGAATGATAATTTGTTAGTTCCTTCTCTAACTTTTGAACAGTTAGGTAAATTTACTGCCATTAGTTTAAAATGGCCATTGTTATTGTCAGATTTAGAAAATGATCAGCGAATTTTAGCAAAACTAGAAGAATTTGCACTAGATGAAGAAAAAACCCAAGAATATGAAGAGTCGATTCGCTATTGGGGTAGTCATACTAAGCTTAAAGCTTTAATGGCTTACGGTCATGAAAAATCGGCAGCTAACTCTAAATTTAGCTTGGCAGAGGTAAATGTTGATAAATTATTACAAGTATCGCCCAAGATAATTCGGCAAACTGAAACTGTAATTTTACCAAACTTTAACCTAGAAATGGTGGATATACCCGCCGGTAAATTTAACATGGGTTCTAATGAGTATGACCAGGAAAAACCGATACATGAAGTAATTGTGCCAGCATTTCAGATAGGCAAATATCCTATCACCCAAGCACAGTATCAAGCAGTGATGGGAACCAATCCTTCCAGGTTTTCAGAAAATCCCCAGAACCCGGTAGAAACCATTAATTGGTTTGATGCTCAAGAGTTTTGTGAAAAATTGAGCCAGTTAACCGGAAAAAACTACCGTTTGCCTACAGAAGCAGAATGGGAATATGCCTGTCGCGCTGGTACTGAAACTCAATTTAGTTTTGGCGATGATGAAAGTCAACTAGGAGATTATGCCTGGTTTCGTGCTAATTCAAATAATACACCCCATTCTGTTGGGGAAAAGCGTCCTAATCCCTGGGGAATCTATGATATGCACGGCAATGTTTGGGAATGGTGTGCTGATTCATATCATGAAAGTTATGCTGATAAACCAGACAATATTAAAGAAAATGGCAGTATTCCATGGACAGATAACAATATAACTAATGCGTCATCAATAATACGGCGTGGCGGTTCGTGGTTCCGCGACCCTTTGGCCCATAGCTCAGCGTATCGAGGCAAATGCTTTGCCTATGTTCGCATCGATAATATCGGTTTTCGTGTTGTGTGCGATCTCCCCCAATCAGTTAACAGTTAACAGTTAACTTTTATCAGTTGGGGGCCACCATTGGCGCAATAATATTATTGTAGGGGCGAATTGCATTCGCCCTCTTTGAATAACTTCTGCTGCTCACCTATAGATGAGGGAAAGTCACAAATAGGAGATGCAGCCGATAATTTTCTGGAAATATAGTCTTTAAACCCTTGTCTGGCAAAACTACAAGGAATAATCAGCACTGATTATCACACAAAGTCGAGGAGAGCCATAGGGGGAGCGTGAGAATGGAGATCGCTGTAGTTAGCCATCACCGCTTTTCAAGGTTACTTTAATGTTAGAATCGAATCACTTCTTTTAGGTTTTGCTATGCGTGCGATTGAAACCACTGGTATCCTCAATACCCAAGGACAAATTCAACTTGATCATCCTATTCCCCAAGAAAAAGATCGGTTTGTGCGCGTCATTCTTTTGATGTCGGAGGATGAACTGAACGAAAAAAACTGGCTAGATGCCGTTTCCCATAACCCTAGCTTTGCTTTTCTGCAAGATACCGAAGAAGATATTTATACCCTTAACGATGGACAACCTGTAACTAATGAAGGGTAAAATTGTATTAATTCAATTTCCCTTCGACGATTTATCTTCCAGTAAGGTTCGTCCTGCTTATTGCCTAACCAATCAAATTGGAGGCTATCAACATAACCCATGCCGCACAGGATTGTAATGAATATAATCACAGTGTAAAGATTCAATCTTGTAAATTGCGTTACCCAACCTACCTTTTTTCTCTGAATTATGATTTTTATAAAAACTCAACATTTTTATACATATAATCAGGCTCTAAACATTCCCAAATTAAAACTAAATCACTAATAATTTTGCCAATAGATTGACGTTGATGTGAATAAATAATCCCCCAATGCTCTAATCCCATTGAAGACAAAACCAGAAAATCATCATCAAAAGTAAAAATGACTCGGCCTTGCGATAAAGCATAAGCTAATTGTTCCTCATCGGAAGACCCCATCAGTCCTTTTTCTGGAGAAGTTGTAACATCAATCCCTCGCATTCTTAAACCTTTAGCGATCGCATTAGAGACGCTTTCATCTAGGTGAAACTTAAGCTTATTGGCCATTATTTCCCTTTAAAAGTTTTTCGACCAATGAAGGTTTATCCCCTTGTAACTGTTTAGCAAAATTTTCGCTGGATTCAATATCTTGGCGAATTTCTTCTCGATGATCATGGTAATAAGCTAAAGCTGCATAAACATCAGCTAAAGTAATCGTTGGATAATTATAAACAATTTCATCAGGACACATCGCCATTCTTTCATGCCAAATAACAATGTCTTGTACCTTAATACGATGTCCAGCAATACGAGGTTTACCGCCACAAACACCGGGTGTTACTTCAATATGCTGTTTAAGCACTAAAGATGACATAATAACTCATTTACTCTACTTCTAGATATCCTAGCATTTTTCTTGAAAAAACGCAACCACCGATCTTTTAGGATACGTTACCTAACGTGCCTTTTAATGTGAAACATTTTAGACATTTTCATATTATTATCCGTTACGCTATGCTAACATATTCTACTGTTACTGCTACAATTGGCTCCAAAGACCACTATAACCAACTAAAACCATGACTCAAGCCACTTTTGCAGAAATACTAGAAGCAACCGAACAACTTCCCCCAGAAGATCAAGAACAACTGATTCACATTTTAAAAAAGTGAAAGACATGGACGAGGCTCAACAATACCTCAACAACTAATGGAAGGGATTCCGGCAAGATTAAAATAAATTAAGGTCATCTGGCCGCAGTCAGTTTTAACCGACTGAAAATATTACTTGGTTTGAGGAGCTTTTTAAATTGACAGACGATCGCGTTTATTGGTTAGCATGGTCAAGTATTGCTGGAGTTGGGTCAATTTCCCTGAAGCGACTCTATCAACATTTTGGCAGTGTCGCTGTGGCCTGGAATGCCACCGATACTGCAATCGCAGAAGTGGCGGGATTTGGCAAAAAGTTAATGGTAGCGGTACGGGAAGGGCGATCGCAAATTGACCCAGAAGCTCTTTTCGCCGAACATATCCAGAAAAACCCCCTTTTTTGGACTCCTAGCGACCCAGAATATCCCCGCTTTCTCTGGGAAATTCCCAGTCCTCCCCCCTTACTTTACTATCAAGGAAAGGTCAATTTAGAGGAAAATCAGGGAAATATCCCCACCGTCGCCATTGTGGGTACTCGTAACCCCACGGATCACGGCCGGCGCTGGGCGCGGCGCTTAAGTACCCTTTTGGCCCAACAGGGATTTACTATTGTTTCTGGTATGGCCGAAGGAATTGATGGCGAGGCACACCAAAGCTGTTTAAAAGCAGGGGGAAGGACGATTGCCGTCTTGGGAACGGGGGTCGATGTGGTTTATCCTAGTCGTCATCGGCAGCTACACGCGGACATCCAAAAGCAGGGTTTAGTCATTAGTGAACATCCTGCGGCAACTCAACCGAATAAAGCTCATTTTCCCAGTCGTAATCGCATTATCGCCGGTTTAAGTCGCGCGACTATTGTTATCGAGGCCCCCGAAAGGTCAGGCTCCCTGATTACGGCCAGTTATGCCAACGAATTTGGCGGCGATATCTATGCTTTACCCAATTCTCCCGATATTGCCACCGCTAGGGGTTGTTTACAACTGATTCATCAGGGAGCGGAAATTATCGTTTCTGAGGAGAAATTACTACAAATGTTGGGGGCAATTCCCACCGCGAACCAATCCGCACCGGTTAATCTCTCCCCTTCACTCCCTCCAGACACATCCCCGGTCGTTAATGCTGCTCCTCCAGCGAATCTAGAACCCAGACTAGAACAAGTGTATCAGTTATTTGACAGAGATGCCCTGTTGTTTGACATTATTGTTGAAAAAATGCAAATCCCCACCTCAGAAGTGGCGGGGATCCTATTGGAATTAGAATTAATCGGTTTAGTGACTCAGTTACCCGGTATGCGTTACCAGAAAACCTAGTTAACCCCCAAATGCTTATTTAGGGTATTAGCTAAAGTGGTTTTCGGTACAGCCCCGACCACTAGATCAACTTTCTGACCCCTTTTGAGGATCATTCGGTTTCAGGAGTTTATTTAGGGTGGTAGCTAAAGTGGTTTTCGGTACAGCCCCGACCACCATATCAACTTTTTGACCTCCTTTGAAGATCATCAGAGTAGGAATACTGCGAATCCCATACTGACTAGCGATATTGGGGTTTTCGTCGGTGTTGAGTTTCACCACCTTGACTTGCCCTAGGAACATTTCGGCAATTTCTCCGACAACGGGAGCCACCATTCGACAGGGGCCGCACCAAGGAGCCCAGAAATCCACTAGGACAAGGTCGGTACTATCTAAAACTTCGACTTTAAAGTTGGCATCTGTAACTGCAGGAACCTCTGACATACTTAAGAAATCCTCTAGTAATCACGGTTATCTAGAATACACAAAAATTTCATTCTAGAGATTCGTGGTGCGATGTTGACATTCCACTGGTGAAAAGGACGAGAACTAGCTCTAAATCCACTGTAGAGGCCTTAACTTGCATCAGAGGTAGCTTCTTGGATTAATTTCACAAGGGGTATTCTTGTATTTTATAACCCTAGAGGCTCTATTTTGACTTTTTTTTGATAAAGTTTTGTAATATTGCCCGAGTCAGGGATGGGTGATCACAGCCGGATAAAATTTTCCTGAAGAAAAACCCGAAAAGTCAGCGATTTTATCTAGACTTAACCTGAGTTTGATTATGATCAGCACAAGCCCCTCCTAATTGAGCTTTTTTATGAAAATTCTGGTCTTAAATGCGGGATCGAGCAGTCAAAAAAGTTGTTTATACGATTTAGATATTCTCCCCTGCCATCCTCCGCAACCGATTTGGGCAGCGGGGATCGATTGGACGGTTAACCCTGATTACGCGGTTTTAACGGTAAAAGCTCAGGGAATTAAACAGGAAATTAATCTTTCTAGTCAGGATCGTCCGGCGGCAATTGCTCGGATGTTAGATACCTTAGTAACTGGAACAACTAAGGTGGTGGCCAATCTCACCGACATTAGTATAGTCGGTCATCGAGTTGTCCATGGTGGCACAGAATATTCCCAGGCAACCATGATCACTCCCCAAGTCAAAGAAACGATTAAAAAGCTGATCCCCCTTGCTCCTAGCCATAATCCCGCTCATTTAGAAGGAATTGAAGCGATCAAGCAAGTTTTAGGCGATGTTCCTCAAGTAGCAGTGTTTGACACCGCTTTTCATCGTTCTATCCCTCCCGAATCTTCTCTTTATCCCATTCCCTACCAATGGAGTGAACTGGGAATCCGTCGCTATGGTTTTCATGGCACCAGTCATCAGTACTGCTCCCAACGGGCCGCCGAATTGTTGGGAAAACCCCTAGAATCCTTGAAAATGGTGATCTGTCATCTGGGAAATGGCGCTTCCCTATCGGCAGTCAAGGGGGGTAAAAGTATCGATACTACTATGGGATTTACTCCCCTAGAGGGATTGATGATGGGAACCCGCAGCGGTTCGATCGATCCAGGGATTCTGATTTATCTAGAGCGAGAATATCAATATAATCCCGACAGTTTAAATAGCTTACTCAATAAAGAATCGGGTTTAAAGGGAATTTCGGGTATTTCTGGGGATATGCGGGCAATTACCACGGCAATGGCCGAAGGCAACCAGAGGGCAAAATTAGCATTTGAGATGTATATTCATCGTCTGAAAGGTTTAATCGGATCGATGATCGCTTCTCTAGAGGGGTTGGATGTGTTGGTATTTACGGCAGGAATCGGCGAAAATTCAGCTTTAGTACGGGAAAAAGCCAGTCAAGGCTGGTCTTTTTTGGGTTTAAAGTTAGATTTGGCTAAAAATGCCGCTCGTCCCCGGGATGAGGATATCGCCACCGACACATCTAAAGTACGCGTGATGGTAATTGCTACGGCGGAAGATTGGGCGATCGCACGAGAATGCTGGCATTTATCTCCATAGACCTTACCTTTGGCCATTCTCTTTTGGCTGTTCCGTTGCGGGAATCTCCATAATCGGATGGTTGAGAGCAATCATCAAATAGTCTCCCTCTTGGCTAATACTGCTCGGACTGCTCGCCATTTGGGAGAGGGGATCATTGCGTCCCGAGACGAAGTAGGAGCCAACAGCGATCGCCATAGCGGTGAAAATCGCGCCACCATAAACATAATATTGCCGACGACGCTGACTATCGACTTTTCTGAACACCTGTTCTGCCAATCGGTCGCCGGCCATAGTAGCCGGTACGGGGATTTGCCTTAAATTAGTTTGTAATCCCAAGAGCTGCCGATAGAGTTTTTTAGCAGCAGCATCATGGTCTAACCAATGCTGAACTAGCTTCCTTTCCTCTACCGTTACTTCGTTATCAATATAGGCACTAATTAAATCGAAACGATGAGCCTCCTCGTTATCCTCATCTAAGAATAAAATATCCTCGGTTGCGGAGTTGGAATCGCTGTCATCGTGACGTAACAAAGACTTTATCCATTGAACATCTTCGGGTTGATAATTATTCATGGTTGACCTCGACCAGAAGCGATCGGTATGCAATCACTTTTCACCAGCACGGAGCTAGTTAAATTTAACGACTCCTCACTTCGGCCGTTAGTGCCGAATCACCACAATATTCTTTAGCCTTCAGTAAAATAGGGCTGTAAAACAGATTGTAATTTAGCGCGAGCGCGAGCAATGCGAGATTTAACAGTTCCTAAAGAAACTCCCGTCATCTCGGCAATTTCTTCGTAGGCCATACCTTCAATTTCCCGGAGAATAATAGTTGTCCGAAAAGCTTCTGGCAAATCAGCGATCGCCGCTTGTAATTGATCGTAGAATTCGTGGGTGGTGAGATGTTCATCGGGACTGGGATAATCGGACTCGATATCCCAATCGATTTCGCCATCTTCCACGCGTCGGGGAGCATCGAGAGAAATGGGGTGATTAACCCGCTTGCGTTTCCGCAATTCGTCATAAAAAAGATTAGTAGCAATGCGACTCAACCAACCACGGAACTTGAGGGGTTCATGGAGACGGTCAATATTGCGATAGACGCGAATCCAGACCTCTTGAGCCAAATCAGCGCGATCTTGCCAATCGGGAGCCAAATGATAGAGTAATTTATCAACATGAGCCTGATAGCGCCGCAGCAGTTCCGCAAAAGCTGCCCGATCCGGCTGACACCCTTCCTGACAGCGTGCAATTAGATCGTAGTTGGAGAGTTTGTCAGGAGACACGGGGTTTTGAGACTTTTTGGCCTCAAGTGACCAAGATGCTGGAATCGATTGACTCATGGGATTTCCTCAAGGGTATAAGCTCCTCACTTAGAGCTTGAGGACGGGAGAAGTCAGTAAAGGTTCCCGAAAATAAATAATTTTTTTCCCATGTTTTGATTCTAACTGATCGAACCGAGTTCCTGGACTGAGATTTGCTCGGGGCATTCAATGTTTGACCTTCTCGTTCGACTACGGGGCTGAAAACTTTACTAAGCAGTTATTTCAGCTACGGCATCCCTATTTGATGCCTAAACAGTTCCCACCTATGAGAAACGCTGTCACCGCCATCGAGAGCTAATTAGAACAAAATTACTAGACAAAAACAACCCACCAGAAAAAGGGGAAATAGCTGAAAAGCTTACGTGGCAAGGGATAGAAAAAAGATCAAAAAATTTTGCCAAAAGGGGTTGACAAACCTGGGGAAGTTAGATACATTGGTAAATGCGCGGTTGAAGCAAAGC
>VYLM01000151.1_pt1 | contig 14986 bp, 13 predicted proteins | sample 5109491 | NCBI WGS metagenome assembly VYLM01 (sample SAMN12291813, study PRJNA351875) | freshwater metagenome | isolation source: freshwater lake | place: USA: Michigan, MSU3 lake | collected 2011-08-06 | reverse complement strand
TAATTTGAGTAGAAATCTAGAAGCGTTATCGAAAAAAACACAGGAGGATAGGGAGTTTATTATGCGTTTAGCTCCACTTTACCAACAGGATAGGGAACAAGCGGTTCAAGAGGGTGTACAGCAAGGTATTCAACAAGGAAGACAACAGGGAGAAGCGTATTTACTCCTCCGTCAACTTCAGAGACGTTTCGGGGAAATACCCCAGAATCTACAAGAAACTATCCGTAACCTTCCTGTGGAGCGCTTAGAAGACTTAGGACTCGCTTTATTGGACTTTAACACTTTGACGGATTTAGAAAACTGGTTGCATCCGTGAACAATAGCGATCTCGCGTAGCGAGCGCGTTGCGAGCGCATTACCCATCCCTGATTATTCTATCGTCAAGGGGTCCACATCGATCGCCATACTTACCTTGGGTAAAACTAAGCTTTTTAGGGGAAGAAAAAGACGACCGATATCAGCCTTTTCTCCCGATAATTTTAACAGAATTTGCCAGCGATAACGGTTAGCCACGCGCATAATTGTTGCGGGTGCAGGTCCCAAAATATCCCAATCAGAACCAAAATTATTAACACATTCCTCCGCGACATTTTCAGCACTTTTCTGCACTGCTTCCCCATCTAAACCACTAAAGCGAATTAAGACTAAACTGCCGTAGGGAGGATAATTTAAACCCTCTCTCTGCATTAATTCCGTCTCGACAAAACCCTCATAATCGTGGGTTTGCACTGCTCTAATCACGGGATGTTCGGGGGTATAGGTTTGGATAATTACCTTTCCTTCTGTTTCTCCCCTTCCTGCTCTCCCTGCTACTTGGGTGAGGGTTTGAAAAGCGCGTTCGGAGGCGCGATAATCGGAGTGATAAAGTAAACCATCGGCTGCCATTACTCCTACTAGGGTAACTCGCTCTATATCTAATCCTTTGGTGAGCATTTGGGTTCCGACTAAGACATCAAACTCACCATCAGTAAATTTTTTTAATAGTTCCCGGGGAGCATTTTTGTTGCGGGTGGTATCACTATCAAAACGCAAGCATCGCAAATCAGGAAATTCTTTGCTTAATTCTTGGGTGACTCGCTGAGTGCCAGTACCGAAAAATTTTAGATAGGGAGAACCGCATTCAGGACATTGTTTCGGATGGATGCGACCATAGTTGCAGTAGTGACAGCGGAGTAATTCTTGCGCTCCCGGTTCGGTGTGATGGTAGGAGAGAGAGACATCACAGTGGGGACACTCCAGCACATAACCGCAACTTCGACAAGATACAAAGGTACTATGTCCCCGGCGGCTGACGAATAAAATTGCCTGTTCTCCCTTGTCGCGCAGGGTTTCCAGAGATGAACGCAGGGATTGACTAAAGAGGGAACGATTGCCTCGTTGCAATTCCCGTCGCATATCGACGATTTCCACCCGAGGTAAGGGGCGATTTTGGATGCGATCGGGCAAAGATAGGTAAAGACTGGGATTAGCTTGGGATTCTAGCCATGTTTCTAGGGATGGCGTGGCCGAGCCTAAAATTACGCGACAATGGTTTAATTGAGATCGCCATTTAGCCACGGTACGCGCGTGATAGGTGGGGAGTAGCTGACTTTGTTTAAAGCTGCTATCGTGTTCTTCATCGAGGATAATCATGCCTAGATGGGGTAAAGGAGCAAAAATCGCCGATCTCGTCCCGATAATAACTTGCGGGGTTCCTGTCAACATCTGTCGCCAGGTATCATATCTTTCTCCTTCCGAGAGGGCGCTATGATAAACATAGACTCGATCGCCAAAACGGGCCACAAAGCGATCGGTTAGTTGCGGTGTTAATCCAATTTCGGGGACTAAAACCAAGGCAGATTTACCCGCTGCTAGGACAGGTGCGATCGCCTGTAGATAGACTTCTGTTTTACCCGATCCCGTCACTCCGTGTAAGAGAGCGCTTTCACCACCTTTTAGGGTTTGAATGGCTTCTAAAGCCTGTTTTTGACTAGAAGTGAGTGTTTTTGGTTGATCCCTGCTCATAATCGCCGAGGATAAGCGCAGGAATTCCCGGTCCTCAATCACCACATAACCCTTGTCAATCAGCGGTTTAAAATGTTTTGTCCCCGCGAGTTGTGCCAATTCTGGCAGCCACATTTCTCCTCCCTGATGACGTAAAATTTCGACAATTTTGCGCTGATTTTCGGTTAAATCCCTAGGAAAGTCGGTTATTAGCAGGGTAATGGCTTTTTTTTGTTTAATATTGGTACTTTTGGGTGCTTCTAGATAACTTTCTACCCAACCGCGCTTAACTAAGTCTCGGATACCGTAATTGGCATTTTTTACTTTTTCTTGCAGGTATTTCGCCGAATAATCGCCTTCTTTTTGATTTTTGAGCAGGGATAAAATCTGACGGGAGAGGGGAGTACAAAAAACTTCGGCACCGGGGGGAATCGCTGCTGGTTTTAATCTGATGCGACGTTGGGAACTTCGCAGTAAACCCGTAGGTAAAGCGACGCGAACAACGGTGATTAAATCTGTTGCGTAGTATTGGGCGATTTTCGTCAATAACTGCCAATAATTATCGGGAAAAAACCCCTTAGCAATCACATCTTCCACGGGACGAATTTGATTTTCTTCTAGTCCTGGGGGCAAATTTTCGAGAAATCTAAGAGCAATTCCCCCTATTACCTGAGAACCAAAGGGAACGCTTAAAATATCGCCGATTTCTACCGTTAAATCCGGGGGAATACTATAGGTTAATATTTGCTGATCCTCTTGACTATCTCTAGGATAAGGCCGATCGACCAAAACTTCTAACCACGGTTGTCTAGTTGTGGTTAATTGGTAAGGTGTGCGAGGTTCCGCTACAGCTAGAGTAGCATGGCGATCGAGCATGGTTATCAGTTATCAGTTATCAGTGGGAAGTGGGAAGTGGGAAGTGGGGAGATCACTGCGTGCGCGTTGCGGGGGAAGAATGGGGTATTTAAATTATAGTTTAAAGCTTGAGGGGAATAAAAATAGCTAATTTTCTCTAAAAACAGTTTAAATATTGCTTTTTTGTCCACAAATTTTGATTTTTAGCTAGTGAAGTCTTCCCAAAAGAATTTTTATCCACCCTTAAGCATTGATAAAGTTAATGATAATCATTGACTATTAGCTATTGAATTAAAGCATAGTTAGTCAAAAGTTGAGAATAGTTCTCAATAGAAAAAGCAAAGAATAGTCATAAAAAGCTGACTGCTATCTTGATTGTTAAGAAGCGTGATCTTTACCTAGTCAAATACTAAAAACCTTAGTTAGAGTGTATAAGTGGAAACCCTGAAAGTCTCCCCTATTCACCAGAAAATCTGATTATCTGGTTGAGCGATTTGTAACAATCCACACAGAAGCGCCTAATTATATCCCAGAAATGGCCGCCATTAATTAAGAAAACGTTTAAAAAATCTGCTCCCCGAAAATTCAATGTAACAATCAGCCCATTGGGAGAAACTAAGTTTTTCCCCCCTATTATAACCCCACTCCATCCATAACTGCTTATGAAAATCTCTAAACTAGCCGCTGATGATAATTTTAATCAAATCATTGCCCTGGAGACAAATCCTTTAGAACTGGACAGCGTGGATTTTGGTGAAAGAACTGACGAGGATATGACTGAATCTTTACCAGAAACCCTAAAAAACACCCGTGGGAGTAGTGGAACGGGATATGATAAAGGCAGCAATGAAGATACTGTTGGCGCATTTTTTAAAGAAATGGCTCGTTATCCCCTGCTTAGTGCGGAAGAAGAAATTGAATTAGCCTACTCGGTTAAGTTTCTCATGGAAGCGGAAGAAGTACGCCAAAAACTGCAAGAAAATTTACATCGTCCCCCGACGAAAACAGAATGGGCGATCGCTTTAGAATTAGATAATGAACGTCAACTGGAAAACCGTCTTTATCGCGGACGAACAGCTAAACGGAAGATGATTCGTTCTAATTTGCGCTTGGTGGTTTCTATCGCTAAACGCTATTTAAATCGCGGGGTTCCTTTCTTAGATTTAATTCAAGAAGGTGCGATCGGACTCAACCGTGCGGCCGAAAAATTCGATCCTAATAAAGGTTATAAATTCTCTACCTATGCTTATTGGTGGATTCGACAAGCAATCACCCGCACCATTGCTAACGATGCGCGAACAATTCGTTTACCGATTCACATTGTCGAAAAACTCAATAAACTCAAAAAAGCGCAGCGCATTCTCAAGCAAGATTTACAGCGCAATCCCAATGAACGGGAACTCGCGGAAGCGTTAGAAATAACTCCCGAACAATTGCGGCAATTATTACAATTGCGTCGTCAATCTCTCTCTTTAAATCATCGTGTAGGGAAGGGAGAAGATACGGAATTAGTGGATCTTTTGGAAGATGATGATCTACAACTTCCCGAAGATAAAATGAATGAGATGATGATGCGTCAAGAAATTTTCGCAGTTTTAAGTGATGTTCTCACCGAACGGGAAAAAGATGTTATCTCCCTCCGTTATGGTTTAGCTACCAGTCAACCCTATACCCTAGAGGAAGTGGGGGGAATGTTCAATTTATCTCGCGAACGAGTACGTCAAATTCAAACTAAAGCGATGCGAAAATTACGTCGTCCTCAAGTCGCACGTCGTCTGAAAGGATGGTTACATTAATAATTTTTTCTAACTCGTTCTCTTCTCTCTCCTTTTTCTTGGAGAGCTTTTTTTGTCAATATTTAGCTTAAAATTAAGATCAAGCTGATTTTCTCAGTAGATAGTCATAATACCTATGAACCGACATCTCCAACGGAAAGTGAAAACGGGAAAATATCAATCTCCAGAAAATCATCCTCTCATGGATGGAGAAACTTTTGTCACTGAAATTGTCGATCATAAATATACTAGCTAGTTAAAAGCTGAATATAATAGGCAATTTTTCAGCTATTTTTTCTAGTTCTCAATAAAATCAAACTAATTCAATATGTCTAAAAACTCTTGGTTAATTCCCGATAATATTTATTTTCTCAACCATGGTTCCTATGGTGCAACCCCTAGAATAGTCTTGGATTATCAGCAACAATTGCGGGAACGAATGGAAAGACAACCTTTAGCATTTTTGGGGAGAGAATTAGAGGGTTTATTAGATATTGCTAGGCAAAAATTAGCGGATTTAGTGGGAGTAAATAGCGATGATTTAGTCTTTGTTCCCAATGCAACCACAGCAGTAAATGCGGTGTTAAATTCCTTAACTTTTCAGGAAAATGAGGAAATTCTGATCACCGATCAGACCTATAATGCTTGTGCTAATGCAGTTAAACATATAGCTAAAAGATGGGGTTTAAAGGTAATTATCGCTAAAATTCCCTTTCCTGTACAGTCTCCTTTAGAAATTAGTCAAGCAATTTTAGCATCTGTTTCTCCTCGGACAAAATTAGTAGTTTTAGATCATGTCACCAGTCCCACGGCCTTAATTTGGCCAATCGCAGAAATTGTGCAAGAATTAAATAATCGGGGTATTGATACTCTCATCGATGGCGCTCATGCTTTAGGTTTTTTACCCCTTAATATCGGGGCAATTAATCCCACCTATTATACTGCTAATTGTCATAAGTGGTTATGTAGTCCCAAGGGGGCTGCTTTTCTCTATGTGCGCGGGGATAAACAGGCAATAATTCGACCTTTAACTATTAGCCATGGGGCTAATTCTCCTCGACAAGATCGTTCCCGTTTTCAGTTAGAATTTGCTTGGATGGGAACCGATGATCCCAGCGCTTATTTATCAGTGCCAAAAGCGATCAAGTTTTTAAATTCTCTCTCTATTGATGGTTTACTGGGTCTGATGGCGAGGAATCATAATTTGGTTTTAAAATCCAGAAATTTGCTTTGTCATGCCTTGCAGGTCAATTATCCCTGTCCAGAATCAATGATCGGATCGATGTCCTCAATTCTAATTCCTAGTTATGCTTGGATAGCAGAAGATTTATCCAGACAACTGTGGGAAAAATATCAGATTGAAGTGCCGATAATTCCCTGGGGAGAAGCATCATTAATTGTGAGGATTTCTGCTCACTACTATAATTCGATCGAGCAGTATGAATATTTGCAAAATTAATTACACATCTAAGCCACTACTCCGTGAGACTTCTGCTGATGTGAGCAAACAGAGAACTGAAAACTCAAATCCGATCCCTAATAGCTGTCTCCCGTCTCCTGTCTCCCGTCTCCTGTCTCCCGTCTCCTGTCTCCTGTCTCGACTAGGAAATTAATTTTGCACGACTACTTATTGGAGCTAAGATAAGCTGGGAGAGAGGAGCATCGGAGCAGGGGAAAAAAATCTATAACTGAGTTTTTAAAGTTGAATTGGGAGTTAATAACGGACTTGCTATGAGAACCGATAATTGGGCTAAAATGCCTCTTGGAGCATGGTTTCCTTGAGCATTTCTAAACCTTTTTTCACCCGACGGGAGACGGTAACAATACTAATGCCTAATTGTTCGGCGGTTTCCCGTTGAGTAAGATCTTTAAGGAAGACAAATTCGAGAATATAACGGGTTTTCTCTTCTAATTGAGCCAGTGCCTGTTGTAAACGAATGCGATCCTCTTGACAAAGTTGAAAGCTGCGATAACCGGGATCGGGAACGATGTCTTTTAAACAGGTGTTATTATCTTCATCGTTATTAACCGTCGCATCGAGACTAAGAGGTTCACGGTTTTGGAAAGCCAGTTTTACCTCTTGCCATTCTTCGATCGAAATATTTAAAGCGAGGGAGATTTCCGTATCATTGGGTTGACGATTGTGGATAGTTTGGAAGTCCCGACGCATATTTGTCGCTTGTCTGCCTAAATCTAACCAACGACGAGGAATGCGAACTGTGTAACCTTTATCGCGCAGATAGTGTTGAATCTCGCCACGAATATAGGGAATAGCGAAGGAACTAAAAGCATGACCTTTGCTGCTGTCAAAACGTTTGATCGCCCGAATTAGTCCCATACAGCCAACCTGCACTAAATCTTCGTAATTTTCATGGCATTGATTGACCCAATGATGAGCTTCCCTTCTGACTAATCCTAGGTTTAACCGGATAATTTGATCCCGAAACTTATTATCCCCTGTTTTTTGGTATTTTTGAAACAGGGTAAGAGTTTCTAGTTTAAGATTTTCTTTATTTAGGCCAGACATAGGACGTTAACAGACTTAAAAAATCATTGACTATAAAAGCTCACTATTGCATAGCTCTGACAAATCCCAATACAGTCTAGATTGGAAGCGGCAAGCAATGGCAACAATGTAACTTACTACAATCTTGATCGTACGGTCTTTACATAAAGGCTTGTGTGATTTCAAGCAGTCAAGGCAGTATTTAAAGACACAAGTGAGCTAAAACGCTGGTAATTAGGGTTGGCTGAAAAAGTTGTTCCTAGAGGCAGGGTGTGGGGTGTGGGGAAGTGGGGAAGTGGGGAAGTGGGGAAGTGGGGTGTGAATTTGGCTCTACCGAACCTGTTATGTAAAACTATCAACAACTTATGATTGTAAAGCTTGTACACTAAGGCTTTGAGTTTTTGTTAAATTGATATTTATCAACTTTAGAGCATTGCTGTGCAGAGAGTGAGCTTGAGGAATTTTCTACAGTGTAAGTTCGGAAGAACCGTGAATTTTACCCCCGAAAAGTCTTAATCCAACAAGGTTTTTAGATTTATTCAGCCAACCCTATCTAGAAAACTAGAACTCGAACAAAGGTAAACTCCGATCCTTATTTTTCGGCAATTTCGCCAGTAAACCTAAATGTTCATAGGCAGCCGCTGTCACCACGCGACCCCGGGGAGTACGATGAAGATAACCTATTTGTAATAAATAAGGCTCATACACCTCCTCAATCGTCTTGGCATCTTCTCCCGTGGCTGCCGCTACCGCTTCCAATCCCACGGGTTTGCCTTGAAACTGTTCGATCATCGTCTTTAATACTAATCGATCGGTCCAATCTAAACCCATAGAATCCACATTTAATTGATTTAATCCCTCAGCGGCTAACTGGGGGGTGATAATAGTTTCTCCCTTCACCTGCACATAGTCGCGCACCCGTTTTAATAAACGATTGGCAATGCGTGGAGTTCCCCGACTGCGACGGGAAATTTCGATCGCACCTGCTTCAGTCATGGGAATATTAAAAATAGTGGCACTTCTGAGCATAATTGCTGTCAATTCCTCGACCGTATAGAAACGCAGACGTTGAATCATGCCAAAACGATCGCGTAAAGGCGCAGTTAAAGAGCCAACTTTGGTAGTAGCACCGATTAAAGTAAAGGGAGGCAGGGAAATACTGCGAATTTTCGCTGCTTGACCCTTACCAATCGTCACATCTAGGCGATAATCCTCCATAGCTGGGTATAATAACTCCTCCGTCACCCGATTCAGTCGATGAATTTCGTCGATAAAAAGAATATCCCGGGGTTGAAGATTGATCAGGATGCCGGTAATGTCCCGGGGACGCTCTAAAGCGGGGGCGGCAGTAATGCGGCAATTTACTCCCATCTCAGCCGCTAAAATTAAAGCCATGGTGGTTTTGCCTAACCCCGGCGGTCCGTAGAAGAGCAAATGATCGATCGCTTCTTGTCTAGCTTTGGCCGCGGCGATGGTGACTTTTAGATTAGCCTTTAAGTCCTGTTGACCGATATAATCCTCTAGGGATTGTGGACGAATCTGCGCTTCTGCTTTTTCCGTTTCTTCTATAGTGGGATTGGGAGTGAGCAGATTTTCCTCGGCTGCCGGGGGGGAATTGTGCGATCGTTTGATGGCCATTGTTACAATCAAGAGTCTAGGATATGTTAGCGAAGCGGATTTTGCCTTGTTTGGATGTCAATAAAGGTCGGGTAGTTAAAGGGGTTAATTTTGTCAATCTTCAGGATGCTGGCGACCCCGTGGAGTTAGCTCGCTTGTATAATCAGGCAGGGGCTGATGAGTTGGTTTTTCTTGATATTACTGCTACCCATGAAGATCGCGACACGATTATTGATGTAGTCTATCGCACGGCGGAACAGGTTTTTATTCCTCTGACCGTGGGGGGTGGCATCCAATCCTTAGAAAATATTAAAAATTTGTTAAGAGCCGGGGCCGATAAAGTCAGCATTAACTCGGCTGCCGTGCGCGAGCCGGAATTGCTCGATCGAGCCAGCGATCGCTTTGGTAAACAGTGTATTGTGGTGGCGATCGATGCTAGACGACGCAAGGATGTGCATAACCCCGGTTGGGAGGTTTATGTTCGGGGTGGACGGGAAAATACGGGTATTGATGCTTTATTATGGGCCAAAGAAGTGGAAAAACGCGGGGCGGGTGAGTTGTTAGTTACCAGTATGGATGCTGACGGCACGCAAGCGGGTTACGATCTGTCCTTGACAAAAGCGATCGCAGAAAGGGTGGAGATTCCTGTGATTGCCTCTGGAGGAGCGGGTAATTGTCAGCATATTTACGAAGCATTGACGGAAGGCCGAGCAGAAGCGGCTTTATTGGCTTCTTTGCTCCATTATGGTCAATTAACCATCGCTGAGGTCAAAAATTATCTGCAAAATCACCAAGTCCCCGTGCGTTAGCTAGGGAAAATGAGAGCAAGATTTACAGAACTTAATCTGGTGATTGAGTCGCTTTTTCGGGAAAAGGATTTTTTCAGGCTGCAAACCAAGAAGAGCAAAATTTAGACCTATTACTGAAAGCTAATGGCTGACGGCTGACAGCCGCGATCGAGCAACCAGCAAAAAATCCCTTTTTTAACTTCCCTCCGATCATCCCCCCAGAAAATTATGTATTAGAATAGAAGAAAGTTAACAAAATTTAAAATATGTTAGTTCCGATTCTCATCTTTGACCTCGGTCTTGTGGCTTGGTCATTGCATCTGATGCAGCAAGCGTTTGACAGGCAAGAGTTTTCCTTAATGCTGGCGGGAACCTTGGTGGCAGCAGCGGCAGCGGCTATGTTAGTAGTTTATTTCCTCATGGGTCACTGTTTAACCTATTTAACCCAAATTTCGGCTGCTGTCTAAATGGAGGCGATTGTTTCACCATTGTCTTATCAGCGATCGCATTGTGAGGGACAAATTTTTTTCTCGTCACCCCTTGACAAAGTAATTCTATTTAAGCTATATTCAAAGATGGTCTTCGCGGGGTTATAGCTCAGTTGGTAGAGCACCTCAATGGCATTGAGGGGGTCAGCGGTTCGAATCCGCTTAGCTCCATACAGTTAAGATAAGAGTTTCAGGGTTACTGGAACCAAAAAAGTGGCGAGGAGATGGTAGATTGAAAGAGGATTTCTGGTTAGAAAAGTCTCTTTTTACATACATCGATACTCTCTCAGGACAAAATTAATGATAGAGCTTTTTAAGCAACTACCTCGTTGGTTGCGGCTAAGTCTGGTTTTTCCGCTTTTATTTCTCAATGGTTGGTTATTATTCCAATTATTTAGCTATCTAGAACCCTTAGTCAGTATTTTTGTCACTGCTAGTTTACTAGCTTTTGTCTTAGATGTTCCCATCAAACTACTGCAAAGACGCGGGGTTAATCGCAGTGGTTCGATCGCTATTGTCTTTTTAATTGCCCTATTAATTTTGAGCGTTTTAGGTTTAATTTTAATTCCCCAGATTGTCGAACAATTAAGCAGTTTAATCAATAGTTTGCCCCAGTGGATCGAGTCGGGAACCGAACAGATACAAAATTTAGAAAAGTGGGATAAAACTCAGAAATATGCGATTTATATCGAGCAATCAATCACCCAGTTATCGGAACGACTAACCAATGTTTTACAAACTCTTAGCACTCAATTACTGAGCTTTGTGCTGGGAACTATCAACAGTATCCTAAACATTCTCTTTGTTCTGGTTCTAACTGTCTTTCTGGTTCTCTATGGCGAACAAATTTGGGAGGGAATTTTAAGCTGGATTCCTGCTCCCTGGAATCTCAAATTAAGAACGATTATTCGCCAAACTTTTGAAACCTATTTTGCTGGTCAAACCATTTTAGCGGGAATTCTCAGCCTGGCTCAAATTTTTGTTTTTGTCATTCTCAAGGTCGATTATGCCCTATTATTCGGGGTGGCGATCGGTCTAACTACATTAATTCCTTTTGCCAGTGCCTTTACCATTATTGGCATTAGTACCCTACTAATGTTTCAAGATTTTTGGTTAGGGTTAAAAGTTTTGACCCTGACTATTATTGTCGGTCAAATTAATGATAATGTCATCGCCCCTCGGCTAATGGGAGGTATGATCGGACTTAATCCCGTCTGGATTATTCTATCTCTTTTTATCGGTGGCAAAGTGGCAGGAATTCTCGGTTTATTGATAGCAGTTCCCATCGCTAGTGTGCTGAAAAGTACCATCGATATCATCCGCTCACAGCAGCGGGAAAAAGAACCGGTAGTTATCCTAGAAGAAACGGTGAAAAATTCCTCGGAGGAGAGCAAATAATAATAAATCCTGTTTTTTCAGTGAACAGTAAACAGTAATCAGTAATCATACTAAATCCGTTGAGTATAGGCTAGTTATGAGGAGAGGCACTCATGCAAAGGGGAGAATAAATAATCAGTTTTTAATAACCAGATTTAGTATCAGTGAATTGAAAACTCACATCTGGGCTCTCTTAGGTTTGGTGGGTAAAATGTATTCTAAGATACAGTCTTGCCGGCGAGGGAGTGGAAGGAACCACTCCAGACACAGAGGACACAAAGATTGATCGCTTCTATAGTAAGTTAAACTGATCACACAAAGAATAAGAGAGCCACACCTGATAACTGATAACTGCTAACTGATAACTGTTATGAGCGGCTAATTTCTTCGAGAATAGCCATCGCTTCTGTCACCCTATCCCTAGGGATAAATAAATGATCGTGATAATAACCAGAAATGACATTGACGCTAATTGCCGCTTCGGACAGTTTCTCACTAATCACCGCTAAAAATCCCACCGCCGCTAAACTAGAATGCACAGAAAGAGTAATTTGTCTATAAATATATTTGTACTGTAAATTCTTGCGATCGGCTTGCTGACGGGGAATAATCACCGTTATTCCTTCCTCTTCCCGAAATTGGCAGATAGGGGTTAATTGTAGCTGTTCCAGTCCTGTTGCTGTGAGGGAAGAGAAAACGAATTCTTCAGTATTTAGGATTGGTTTCAGGGATTGGAGCAGAATATCGAGGTTAGTTTCGCCTTCCTCGGGTTTTTCTGGCGATTTTTTCGCCGCATCCATACACTGATTAGCGGCAGCGTCAGCCACACTATTTTTAGCTCGTTCAATCCAGCGCCAGCTAATGCGATCGAATTGGGTGACTAATTGACAAGCACGCTGATAAAAGGGACGTAAACTATCGCTTTTTACCTTCCAGTCTCCCTTAACTTGATTGATGACTAATTGACTGTCTCCCCGAATTTCTAGGCTTTTTAAGCCTAATTCTTGGGCTTTTTCCAATCCAATAATCAATCCTGTGTATTCAGCTTCGTTATTAGTGGCTCTCTCCATATATCTACTCGTAGTCAAGGAATTACCCTCGGCTAAAACTATTACCGCTGCACCGGCTGCTCTCCCCGGATTGCCGCGAGAACCACCATCAAAATAGAGAACTGCTGAATTATCGGTTTTTTGAGCTTTTTTATCCATAATTTTCGTCAATAAATCTTGGTATCTCCATTTTTATCCCTTTGACAATTGTAGGCGGTAGCGATTCCGGGATCGGCAAAGCGGACAAGCAAAATTTTAGCCGATCGCCGCTACCGGATAACTTTTTTTCTGCAAGTTATTGATAATAATTTGCAGTTGTTGGTTATACTGAGAACATCAGCCTAGAGTTATATTGCTAATAGTTCTCAATTAAAAGCCCCATGAGTATAGACAAATGGCCATCGAAAGGTGAGAAAATCTTCAATCTTAGTGCTTGGGATCCCTGGCAGGTTTACCACCAGATGCAGGCCCTAAACATTGAATGTCAATGCTCGCTCCATCAGCTTTTGCCGGTTCGCATTGATGCCTCCGCTCAACTTTTATAGCTGTGGATTGTCCTGCGACAGGTGGAGGCCTCCCGAGGCTGTTTAATCCCTTGGCTGGAAACCTGTTGGCAAGCATAATCCTTGAGAAAAATTAGCAATCTAAGAGTAAAAAGTGAGAAAGTATGTCAAAATCTGCAACTACCATGATTCCCTTTCAAGTGGTCGGTCAATTCCTCGGTTTTGTCCTCAAGGACGGATATAAGGTAAAATACCTGAGAATCAGTGTTGATAAACGGGAATATTGGTTTAAGCCCGAAAAAACACTGCGAGACCACATACCTCTCAATATTGCTCTCCACTCATGGCTAAAAGTGACGGGAGAAAGTAGTCTTTGTTCAAAAAAGGGAAAATTAAAACTGAGGGTACTAGGGATTGAGCATTTATCCGGCGAAAAAACCCCAGAAGTCACCCCGGCAAAAGCGAAAAAAGCCACCGTTTTAATCTGTCAGAAGTCCGATTGTTGGAAAAATGGCGGTGCGAGAGTCTGCCAAAGGTTAGAGAGTAGTTTAGAGGAAAAAGGACTGGGAGAAGCGGTGAATATTAAATTAACCGGCTGTTTAAAACAGTGCAAAAAAGGCCCGAATCTGGTGGTTATGCCCGATAAAAAGCATTATAATCAGGTAGCTCCCCAAGATGTCCCCTCCCTAATCGAGCGGCATTTTGCCACTTCTGAGCAAGGGAAGAGCCTATCAGTTTAACTAGAAATTTAATCGGCGATCGCTATTGACAAACGATCTTTTTTGTGTATCAAAGGGACGAAGTGCCTAAAATTGTAATAAATTAGGGGTAGAAAAAGTCAATTCTTGCCGCCGATAATTTATGACTGGTACCACTGCAACCTTGTTAATTTCTTGTCCCGACCAGATTGGTCTGGTGGCGAAAATCGCTAATTTTATCTACGCTAATGGCGGCAATATTATCCACGCCGACCAACACACGGATTTTTCGGCAGGATTGTTCCTGATGCGGATAGAATGGCAATTAGAGGGGTTTAATTTACCCCGTGGGATGATCGAACCAGCTTTCGCCGCTATTGCCAAACCTTTGCAGGCTAGTTGGTCCTTACATTTTTCCGATACTGTCCCGCGTCTAGCTATTTGGGTGACAAAACAGGATCATTGTCTCCTCGATTTATTATGGCGACAACAGGCGGGAGAAATTAGGGCAGAAATTCCTTTAATTATTAGCAATCATCCAGAATTACACTCAGTTGCCAATCAATTTGGTATTGATTTTTATCATCTTCCCGTTACCGCCGAAACCAAGATTGAACAGGAAGCCAGACAATTAGAGTTACTGCGGGAATACCGGATAGATTTAGGGATTTTAGCTAAATATATGCAGGTTCTCACCCCAGATTTTATTAACTTTTTTCCCAATATTATCAATATTCATCATTCTTTTTTACCGGCTTTTGCCGGAGCTAATCCCTATCAACGGGCCTACGATCGAGGGGTAAAAATTATTGGAGCCACCGCCCATTATATCACTGCCGATCTCGATCAGGGGCCAATTATCGAGCAGGATGTGGTCAGAGTTAGTCATCGCGATACCGTGGGAGATTTAATTCGTCAAGGTAAGGATTTAGAAAGGGTGGTGTTAGCGCGAGCGGTACGTTTACACTTGCAAAATCGCGTTTTAGTTTACGCTAATCGCACGGTAGTATTCGCTTAAGGTTGCTAGGGTAAGCTCATCTAAAATGGTATAAGATGTACTGGACAAAAAAGAGAGCATTGAAGCTTAAAAATTAGGAAGTATCGGCGCGATTGACTAAAATAGCAATAGACTAGATCGGAAGGAAACAATTATTTATGGCAACCACATCCGAAGACGTATGGCGACTCTTAGCCGAATTAACTGCCGCTCAAAAAGAAACTGATAAACAACTCAAGGAAGTTAGTCAACAACAGAAGGAGACTGAACTACTATTGAAGGAAGTTAGTCAACAACAGAAGGAAAACGCCCAACAACAGAAAGAAACTGACAAACAACTCAAAGAACTG
>VYLM01000143.1_pt1 | contig 15088 bp, 13 predicted proteins | sample 5109491 | NCBI WGS metagenome assembly VYLM01 (sample SAMN12291813, study PRJNA351875) | freshwater metagenome | isolation source: freshwater lake | place: USA: Michigan, MSU3 lake | collected 2011-08-06 | reverse complement strand
ATTTTTGTCAATTATTTTCGATCTAGAGCGAACTAATCAATTAAATCCCTTGCCAGATAAGGATTTAGTCGATTTATGCCCCCCTATCGAACCATACCAAGTAACGAAGAGCCGGATTAAGCCGCCATCACTACTACCGAATCACCACCTTATTTTCCTCCGAATGCTCGCCATTTCGCCTAATCATACCTTAATTCAGCAACGCCTGGTAAAACCGAGGTTCTTCACCTGACATTCACAATCAACCTCTTGCATAATTAGGGTTTGCGGCAAAAAGTTTTTCGTGGGGTGTGGGGTGTGGGGTGTGGGGTGTGGGGTGTGGGGAGAATAAATAAAATAATCTCCTATCTCCTATCTCCTATCTCCTGACTCGGAGAATACTGACTCGGAGAATACTGAATCCTGACTCCTGACGACCGGCTACTGACTTCTAACCATAACAACAATTTTTGATTTTTACCAGAGGTCTAATTGACTGATCCTGACTGGGCAATGGCTTGAAAAAGTCTCTGTTGAAATGTTGCCTCTGAGAGGGTGGGCGCGTAGCTAACCGCCACTGAAGCAGCATCTGGATTGATTTGGATTTCTTGCACGCCGGCTAGGGACTGAAGGCACTGACGCAACCGCTCGGCGTAGGAGAGATCTTGGCGCAGGCGAGGAATCCGCAGTCGCACCCGCCCGGCAATAGCGTGAATGATTTCGGTATCTGTGGGAAGGCTTGCAGTCGCTCGAATTTTCTGGCGTACCTTGGGCGAGATACAGAAGCCTTCTTGGGCTTCTAGATAACTAAGCAGGTCCACCAAATCATTGTGTACGGCAATTAGGCGATCGCATCCTTCTAGCTCCTCAACCCGCTCGGCGCTGTCGATGACCTGGATCGTTTTGATGACATTCTGATACATAGGGCGATCTTTTTGGATGTCGTCCCTCAGTTCCGCGGCAAATTGATAGAGCGAGATAGCTTCCAACTCAGGGTAGATCGATTCGGCTTGCCCAAAGACTTTAACAAATGTCTGTCCCAGAGATCTCTGCTCTGAGAAGGAAAAATAGAAAGCGTCTCCAGCAAAGTCCTCGCGGTTGGCAAAAGTCTTGATAATTTTGCTAATCAGTTCGATCGCCTTCTTGTCTCTGGTGTAGGGACCGTATCGATAGACGTACGAGTACCAGCCAAAGAATTTCACCAGGACATAGAGTAGTTCTAAGGCTTCGGGAGAACCGATTTCATCGGCTTCGGGATATTCCCTTTTAAAAAATTCCAACTCTTGCTGATTGAGGATGCCGTCAAGTCGGACTTGCAATTCGTGAGCGGCGAACAAGAAGGGATTAATATACAGAGCGGCAATCTGATTTCGTTTCTGCGTCTTTTCCTCCTCTTGTTGCTCGCTCCAAGTCCAAACTGTCCAGATGGCTGTGGCAGTTGCCGAAAGTACCGATAAGATGATGCCGAGTGTTACTTCCATGTTCCACTATTCCAATATTTATTAGCTTGGAGATTAGATTCTCAGTTGCAATCTTGCCCACTTAGCTCGATAGGCAGTCTCCCCCTGAGATAGATGTCAGTATTTATAATATAAGGGTTGTCAAGAGCCGCCAGATTATCTGCGGCAAATGGCTGATTGCCGATCGATGGGATCGGCAAAAGGCGCACTACAGTTAGCCCATTTAACAAAATCAATGTCAAAAATGACAATAGCGGCGAATATTGTGCCGGCTCCCGCAGCAAAGGTGATCACAGCCATTATCATCGGATTTTTCTTCACCCTAGCTCCTTAATTGGGCTAATTCAAGCCTGAATTGCATCACTGTCTGATTTGCATTCATAGAATACCTCATTCGGGGTACGATAGTCAAGGCATTTGCGAGGACGATTGTTAATTAAGTTTACGGCTCTTTCTACCTCCTCTGGCTTAACGATTTTCAAATTCGTTCCCTTGGAAAAAACGATTTACGAAACCTCAAAGAATAGGATAGAAGGACTGCTATCCATCTCGGAATGGTTGGCAAAATCGTCTAGTATTTTTACCAAGAGTTGCCAAACAATCCGAAACTGGTTTGGAGAAATCATTGCTTATTTCGAGCGAAGGACAACGAAGGTCGGGTCGAGGAAATCAACAATAAACTTAAACTAATAAAACGGCGAGGCTATGGCTTGAGAAACTTTCGGATTTTTTGGTAGTCTATGAGGACTTGAAGGTATCTAATATGGTGAAAAATCCTAAGCTTGCTAAATCTATTTCAGATGCAAGCTGGTCAATGTTCACCAATTGGTTAGACTATTGTGGGAAAATACACGGAAAGTTTGTGATAGCGGTAAATCCACAATATACTAGCCAACAATATTCCAGTTGTGGCAATCCTGTCAAGAAAACATTATCTGTAAGAACACATATTTGTTCTTGTGGGTGTGTCTTGGATAGAGATAAAAACGCCGCTATAAACATTCTCGCACGGGCAAATACTGTCGGGCGGACAGAAATTCAAGCCCTCGGACAGACTACCCACTGTCTATTAAGTTAAAACCTAATAGATAAGGTAACTGGATGAACAGGGAATCTCTCGCATGAGTGCGATGGGATCGTCAAATGGTTTAGTTATCACTTCTCTTTTTGGGGCGTTGGTTACTTTTGCCTTTCCCATTGAACCCAATGGGAAAAGTTTGGAAAATGTTTAGGACAATGACCACAATGATTAGAAACTATCACGTTCCATTCTGAAGACGAGTCGGAGTGGCGATACCTCGACTTAGTTCAACTATCTGAACGATTACGACTTATGTTAAACATTGACCGCAAAAAGTCCTTGACTATCCGAGTCCCCATGAGGTATTTTATAGTCAGCACAGTGCCAGTGGAGTTCAAAAGACCTCTTGTAAAAATCAAAAATTGTTGTTAGGGTTAGGCTTCGGCCGTGAGATCAGGCTTCGACGGTGAGATCAGCCGAACCGCCGAACGGAGTCAGTAGCCAGTAGTCAGTAGTCAGGAAAATTAAGAATGAATAATAATCAGTTAAATGGCTATTTCAGACTTTAGGCCATTTAATCATTATTTTTCCCGTCTTTGAACCCTGAAAAACTAATTATGCAAGAGGTTCAAACTTAAACTGGCCATTAGTTACGGAGATAAATGACAATGAGTCAAACGGAAAATAATACGAGTGTCAAGAAGGATGCTATCGAATCTGTCCTAGCATTTGATGGCCGAGGAAATTATATCGAAGTTCCTTATGCTGAGCAACTGAATCCAGAACAATTTACCTTATCCTGTTGGGCTAAAGTTGAGGGTAGCCAAGGGCAGTGGCGATCGCCAGTTACCTCCAGAACGACCCCATCAGGAGGATATAAGCTATATGCAGGAGAGAACAATAAATGGCAGTTTTGGACGGGAGATGGGAGCAAGTGGGTAGTTTTAACCGGTTCAGATGTAGTTCTCAATACCTGGACTCATGTAGCAGCTACATACGATGGCAGCACAATGAAACTCTACATCAATGGCGAACCGATAGGTACTCCAGTTGCTTCAAAGCTCAAGCTTAATACAAACCGTCCCTTACGCATCGGTGCCGGAAAAACCGAAGGCAATCCGGGCTATTTCTTTAATGGGCAAATAGCAGAAGTGCAACTGTGGAACCGAGTCCGTTCTCCAGAAGAAATCAAACAATCCATGAATCAGCGACTCAAGGGAGATGAAACAGGATTAGTGGGATATTGGCCCCTCAATGAAGGTTCAGAAAATATCGCCAAAGATAAGACAAGTAATGGCAATAATGGCACAATTAATGGTGCTACTTGGGGAAAATCTGAATTACCCATAACTAGCACGAAGGAGTCTGAAATAGGGAAAAAACCTGATGTGATCACTGGGGGTAATTCTCCCAGTAAATACGGAATTGCAGATACAAGAACTAATTATTATCTTGTAGATACCAACAAACCCATTAATGGCAATGGTGAAATAACTGGTTGGAATATTTGGGCAGAAAACACATCACCTGTACAACTGATCATTTATAGGAAGGAAGCAAATACCTGGTCAGTTGTGGGAAAAAGCGAGGTAAAAACTCCCGTGATTGGTTTAAACGAATTTTCCCTTACTACACCGATTAAAGTCAACCAAGGTGACTTTGTGGGAATATATTATCCCCAAGCAGGTTCTATCAGTTATGATAAGAATACTGCTCCTCTTGGTAACTTAAGCGGAAAAGTTTTGTTTACCTCATCCGGTGCTACTGCTACAGCATTTTCCGATTCAGTTGATCGTATTTATTCCTTAAGTGTCAAGGGAAATGTTGGAGAAATTCCTATAAAGATTGAAAAGACAGAAACAGCTAACTATGGAGTAATTGGTGTTGGGACAAATAATCTCCTGTGTAGCCGAGATACTTTAACCAGTGACTGGAAAGAGATACCTAATAGTGGTGCGTTTGTTAGTGTCGCCCTCATGCCAGATGGCAAAATAGTCGGCGTTGGAACCAATAAAAGCCTCTACACCCGAGATAGCTTGATCAGTGACTGGAAGGAAGTACCTAATAGCGGTGCGGTTATTAGTGTCGCCCTCATGCCAGATGGCAGAATAGTCGGCGTTGGAACCAATAATAATCTCTACACCCGAGACACTTTAACCAGTGAATGGAAGCAGATTCCTCATAGTGGTGCGGTTATTGATGTCGCCGTCATGCCGGATGACAAAATAGTCGGCATTGGAACCAATAACAGCCTCTACACCCGAGATAGCTTGATCAGTGACTGGAAGGAAGTACCGAATAGTGGTTCGGTTATTAGTCTCACCGTTATGCCGGATGGGAAGTTAGTTGGAGTTGGGGCGAATAATCGCCTCTATAGCCGAGATAGCTTGACCAGTGACTGGAAGGAGATCCCGAATAGTGGTTCAGTTATAGCAGTGACTTGTTCAGTTCCACCCAAATTTACAACCCCTGAACCAGTTCCTAGCGACAATACGGATCAAGTATCTAAACCGATAAAATTAGGTCCGACAGGTGGTTCAATCTCAGGCACAGATTTTCAAATTCTCCCTAAAGATACTGCTCCACAATCACAATTGAAAAAGGTATTTGTGAATGCAGGTTGGGCAATTGACGCACTTCAGGTTGAATACGAAAATCCCGCTTCTATTCCGGGAGAAACCTATCTTTCAGACCTAGTTGGTGGTCGCGGCGGTACAAAAGGAGAATTTTCCATACCAGCAGGGGATTATCTCACGAAAATAAGCGGCACTTGGGGAATGTCAGCACCAGGACGTCCCAAGAAAGAAATTGTCACCATCCAATTTGAAACCAAAAAGGGAGTTAAATCACCCGTTTTTGGGGGAAAGCATGGAAAACAAGAAGTTGACCCTTTCGTCTTAGAAGCGCCAGAAGGTCAGGAGATTATCGGCTTCTTTGGCTCTTATGGGGGAGGGCAAAATTTGTTAGTACGTTTGGGGATTTATTGCCAAACTGTTACAACTTTGGCAAAACTGGAACCATCTAATCCTCAAACTCCATCAAACAATGAAGAAGTTACTCCCAAGGAACAATCATCTAGTATCAAACCCGAAACATTGACCCCATCGGAACCATCTAATCCTCAAACTCCATCAAACAATGAAGAAGTTACTCCCAAGGAACAATCATCTAGTATCAAACCCGAAATATTGACCCCATCGGAACTATCTAATCCTCAAACTCCATCAAACAATGAAGAAGTTACTCCCAAGGAACAGTCATCTAGTATCAAACCCGAAATATTGACCCCATCGGAACCATCTAATCCTCAAACCTCAGAATCAACTCAAGATAAGAATATGTCTGAACCATTATCTAAGCCTGACACCACTGAGCCGACTAAACCCTCTAATACAACCAAGAAAAAACGTTTGGTTGTTTGTTGTGATGGTACTTGGAATGAATTAGCAACTTCCTATCCTACAAATGTCGTCAAATTTGCCCGCTTAGTTAAATACACCGCCGATGATCAAACCCCACAAATGGTTCATTATATATCAGGATGTGGCACAGAAGAAGACGCTGATTTAATCGAGCGTTTAGGCGGGGGTGCTTTCGGCTGGGGAATTGACAGAATTATTCAAGATGCCTATCGCTTTTTATGTATGAATTATGACGTAGAAGCTGAAGACGAAATTTACCTAGTTGGCTTTAGTCGCGGAGCCTATACAGTTCGTTGTTTAGCAGGTATGATCTATAACAGTGGTTTATTGAGCCGTTCCAAAATCCGCGAATTGCCTAAAGCTTATGAGCTTTATCGAAATTCTAAAATTAAGCCAAATGATCCAGAAGCTCAAAAATTCCGGGAAGATAACTCCAAAAAGATAGATAGCGAAAAAGATTATTTACAAGGTCGTGTACCGATCAAAATGTTAGGGTGCTGGGATACGGTGGGAGCATTAGGTGTTCCTGATCTAACGCCTTGGCTACCCTTGGCTAAACTCTGGAATCGGAAGTATGAATTTTTCGATGCTAGACTAAGTCCGATTGTGGAAAATGCCTTTCATGCAGTTGCCATTGATGAGAAACGCAGAGGTTTTCCCTCGTCCGCCATGGAGAGAAGTGACAAAAATCCTGAACAAGTAGTCAAGGAAGTTTTCTTTGCTGGTGAACATGGCTGTATTGGTGGAGGAACTAAAGAATATCGGGGGCTATCGGACTATACTTTACAATGGATGATCCACGAGGCTAAAAAGTTGGGATTGGAGTTTGATTCAACTGAAAATTATAGTGAGGAATTCCAGATTAAACCAGAGCCAACGACTAAATTTGATAATAGCGTGACTGGTGTGTATGCCTTAGCTGGTGAAGGATGGCGACCGATAGAATCTTTAAAAGTTGCCGTTCATTACAGTGTGGTCGAACGACTTAAGGCTGATCCCAATTATCGTCCTCAAAATCTAACTCCTCTGCTTAATAAGTTGCTGCCCTAATTTAGGCATTTTCAAATTTGGCAACCCCCAAGTTTTGAGGTACACTTCATATTGACGCAAAACAAGGCTCTGGTATTAAACCTCTTGCATAATTAATTTTTCAGGGTTCAAAAACGGCAAAAATTAAGTATTAAATGGTATAAAGTCTGCAAATAGACTATTTAACTGATTATCATTCATTCTTAATTCTCCTGACTACTGACTAAGGACTTGCGTGGGAATAATATCCCAGCCAGACAATCGCTCTGTAGAAGAATAAGACCAGCCCTAAATGGTACATTATCAAAGCGCAAGTCCCTAACTGCTAAATTAGCCATACACTCGTGTCATAATGTTAGATTACCTCGATCAGTAAGCCAAGAAGTAATGAGTGTAAATTGGACGAATAGCCGCGCCAAGCGATTAAGTGCCTTACCCCCCTACGTTTTCGCCCGCTTGGATGAATTAAAAGCCTTAGCCCGCAAAGAAGGACTAGATTTAATCGATTTAGGTATGGGTAACCCGGACGGTTTTGCCCCGCGTCCAGTTATCGAAGCGGCCATTCAAGCTTTTGAAACCCCCCAATTTCACGGTTATCCCCCCTTTGAAGGAACCGCCAGTTTCCGAGAAGCGATCGCTAAATGGTATGATCGCTCTTATGGTGTGGAACTCAATCCCGATAACGAAGCTTTACCCCTGCTAGGTTCCAAAGAGGGCCTATCTCACCTCGCCCTAGCTTATGTTAACCCCGGCGATGTGGTCTTAGTTCCCAGTCCCGCCTATCCCGCCCATTTTCGCGGTCCTTTGATTGCTGGGGCGACGCTATACCCGATCATTTTAAAAGCAGAACAGGATTGGCTGCTAGATATCGATTCTATCCCCGAAGATGTGGCTAAACGGGCGAAAATCCTCTATTTTAACTATCCTAGTAACCCCACCGCCGCCGTTGCCCCTCGGGAATTTTTTGAAAAAATCGTTGCTTGGGCCCGGCAATATGAGATTATGCTCGTCCACGATCTCTGTTATGCTGAATTAAGTTTTGATGGTTATCAGCCCACCAGTTTATTAGAAATTCCGGGGGCAAAAGAGATTAGTGTGGAATTTCATACCCTCTCGAAAACCTATAATATGGCTGGGTGGCGCGTCGGTTTTGTCGTGGGCAATTCCGATATTATTCAAGGGTTACGCACCCTGAAAACTAATCTCGATTATGGCATCTTTTCCGTCATCCAAAAAGCGGCCGAAACCGCCCTACAACTGCCGGATAAATACGTCAAACAAGTACAGGAAAGATACCGGCAGCGACGAGATTTTTTAATCAAAGGTTTGGCGCAATTAGGTTGGGATATTCCCCCCTCTAAGGCGACAATGTATCTCTGGATTCCCTGTAGCGTCGGCATGACTTCCACGGATTTCGCCCTCAGCGTCCTCCAAAAAACTGGTGTTGTTGTCACTCCGGGCAATGCTTTTGGAGAGGGAGGGGAAGGTTATGTGCGCGTCAGTTTAATCGCCGATATCCCGCGATTAGGGGAAGCTTTACAGCGCCTCGAAGATGCGGGAATTCGCTATCAGTAAGGAGAATTTTTCCCCTTGATTTACCCGCCAAATCCCTCTAGGCACTGGCTAAAATTGTATGATGGAATTTTATCGCGGTAGCTTGCCACTTCCATGACCTACAGCTTAAGAATTGCCGATATTCCCGTCAGTGAAAGACCGAGGGAACGTTTAATCAGTGTCGGGGCGAAAAACCTCAGTAACGCCGAATTATTAGCGATTTTACTGGCTACAGGTCAAGGTAAGGGGAAACTCTCGGCGGTGGGTTTAGGACAGCATATTCTCAATGAATTGAGTAAATATCGCCGGGATCCTTTGGACGTTTTGAGGGATATTCAGCCCCAAGAATTAACCGCTATTCATGGCATTGGACCGGCTAAGGCTACTACTATTCTAGCGGCGATCGAATTGGGAAAACGAGCTTTTCAACGACGACCGACGGAAAAAATGGTTATCGATAGTCCCGATACCGCTGCCGCTATCCTTGGCCACGAACTAATGTATCAGTCTCAGGAACGTTTCGCCGTTATTTTACTCGATGTCAAAAATCAGTTAATCGCACTCAAGGTGATTACTATCGGCACAGCCACGGAAACACTGGTACATCCACGAGAAATCTTTCGAGAAGTAGTGAAACAATCAGCTACTAAGTTAATTATCGCCCATAATCACCCCACCGGGTCACTTGTGCCTAGTCAAGACGATATTTTACTCACAGAACAATTATTACAGGGAGCTACCTATCTAGCCATTCCTCTCCTAGATCATTTGATCCTCGGTAATGGCAACTTCCAAAGTCTTCGCCAAATCACAGATCTTTGGGAAAAATATCCTCAAGAAGATTGACAGAAAAGACACTCGATCTTTGTAGTTTAATTTTTTAGCCATTCTCCAAAGTCTGACTACAGAAGTTTAATCCCCCTAAATCCCCCTTAAAAAGGGGAACTTAAAGGGGGATTTAAATTCGATGTGTAGTTTTCATTTAGAGAAATGGTATTAATTTCCTTAAACATTATGCGATCGCTGTCAAGGATTGGGGAGAAAACCAAAAATTTTGGCCGATCCTCCTAAAATGGCAACAACCAAAGCTATCAGAATCCCCCGACTGGTAAATTCCCGATCAGCGACTCTTGCAGTTAACCCTTTAATTTCTGCGGTTAGTCGCTCATCTAAACCAGGACTTGATCTTTCTCCTTTGCAAGGATCGGGATCGTCTCTCGTGTATCTGTTTGAAACTATCGTTCCCTTTGCTGAGGTGACAGCCGTACCAGAAAGCAGCAGTCCGCTCGCTTTGGGATTGCTATCCTTGGGATTTGTCACTGTCAGCGCCGTCTCTTTTCCATTACCCAAGGGCAGCACTAACCATCGAGCCGACAGCAATCTTGCTCGAGGAGCGTACCTACTGTCCGCACTTCTTAACATTCAATTGATAATTTTTACTAATATATTGCTTACAGCCCTTTGCCAATAAGGATTATAGCCACAATGATGGATTTTTGTCAGGGTGAAGAATTGTAAATTTTTTTCTCAGAAAAAATCAATTATTGAAAATGTTCTCAATAGTAGTTTCTACAATGAAGGTTTTTCGTCAAAACATCTTGGGAAATGTAAAGATATATAAAAGTATATGAAGAGGTGCGGAATGTCGGTGCTAAAAATCCCTGTTTTGTCAGGAAAAAATCGAGCAGCCACCCCGAAATAGTGGTAATAGTATTGAAGGAGTGGTCTTAAAAGTGATGATATGACTGACCAGAATGGCGTGTTAGTAGAAGAACAAAGCGAGGATATTACCCGTCTAGCGGGTCAATTAGCCACCGAGTCGCCGAAAAATCAATTACAAATCCTGACACAATTAGCCGAGGCCGGAGAAGGTGGCCTAACTGTGTTGAGAGATTTTTTATTAGCTAGGCGCCCGACTCCTGTTAATCTGGTGACAGGTAAGGCCTATCAGTTGCTATACCAAGATAATAGCACTCAGAGCAAGGAATTTTTAGCTAATTATTTCCCCACGGGTATTGTTCCCCTAGACAGTGCTAAAGGTATCGATTATCGACTTTTACAGGAACTATTGGCTAAACAGGATTTTCAAACTGCCGATAGTCTCACCCGTCAAAAACTCTGTGAATTAGCAGGAGAAGGAGCAATACAGAGGAAATGGGTCTATTTTACGGAAGTAGAAGCTTTCCCCAGTGTAGATATTCAGACTATTGATCATCTTTGGTTAGTTCATTCGGAAGGGAAATTCGGTTGGTCGGTGCAGCGCAAATTATGGCTCGGTGTCGGTCAAGATTTCCCGAAACTCTGGCCGAAAATTGGCTGGAAAAATGGCAATAATTGGACGAAATACCCGCAGGAATTTATCTGGGATTTAAGCGCTCCCGTCGGCCATTTACCCCTGTTAAATCAACTGCGTGGGGTGAGAGTCGCTGCCTCTTTATTTTCCCATCCCGTCTGGAGCGAAAAATAGATTAGCGATAGTAAAAATCATAGTTTTTTAGGGCATTCAGTCGGGCTAAATTGAGACGATAATGATAACCTAGTCTTTTTTGGAGAGGTTGCCAAAAATCTTTTTTAATGGGAGGTTGATAACTGGCATCAAGATGATTGCTTTTGTTTTTGAGGATTAACCAGGCTTCACTGGTATCTACTGTCCACCCGACTTTTGCTGCCGCTAGTCCCATAATACTGCCTTCGCCACTGTGCATTCCTTTCATTTCTAAATAGAGTGCTATCTTCCCCCAAAAATGCAAAAACTCTTGCTCTTTCCCTCCATCTCTAGTGACTATAAATAAAGACTCTCCAATCCAATTTACTTGTTCACTCGGAATTCCTAGTTTTTCAGAAACCCTAATTAAATTAGGTAAATCTCGAGGACGATATTTTTTATTATGCTCAACCATACTTTGATGATAACCAACGATACCTGGAGTAAAATCAAGATTGTCCGGTAATGATTCTATTAGTCTTGTATCCGCATCGACAAAAATAGCTGTCGGAAATAACTTTAAACTTTTTTCTAGAACAAAGCGTTTATCATTATAACAATGTAAAATCCCTTTTTGAGTATGTTTAAAAGCGATAACATTGGGACTATTATCAAAATACTGAGGCGCATCAGTTCCCACCACTAGACTGCCCCCAGGGGCGTATTTTTGTAAATCTTCAGCCAGAGTTTTAGTTAATTTTTGATACTTTTCTCTTAGGGCTAAAGTGCAAAAACAATAATTTGCTGTCGGTTCGGAAGAATTGCTCATAGATTAGTAATATCTGGAATTTTTGCCCTCAGTATATCAGCTTTCTACATTTTCGGGACAATTTCCTCTAAGGCCGCTTCTAGATTAGGATAACGATAGTCAAAACCGATCGCTTGGGTGGCTTTTGGCAGCACTTCTTGACCTTCTAAGACGATTTTTGCCCCTTCTCCCAAGAGAATTTCGAGGGCAAAATCCGGCACTGGCAACCAAGAAGGACGCTTCATTACTTCCCCTAATATCTGACAGAATTCTTTCATCCGGACGGGATTGGGTGCAGTAGCATTGAACGTGCCGCTAATTTCTGGGCGATCAAGACAATAGATAATTAAATTAATTAAATCATCCCGATGAATCCAAGAAAACCACTGACGACCGCTGCCAATCGGTCCGCCGGCAAAAAGCTTGAAGGGTGGGATCATTTTCCCTAAAGCACCCCCATTGTCTAAAACAATACCCGTGCGAAGAATGACTAAACGAGTGCCGTAATCTTTAACTTTTTGGGCGGCTGTTTCCCACTTTTTACAGACATCCGCCAGAAAATCGCCACCGGGAGGGCTGTTTTCGTCAAAACTAGCGGTTTCGCTGGTTCCATAGTAACCGATCGCCGATGAGTTAATTAAAACTTTCGGTTTCTGGGCAGCAAGTGCGATCGCTTCGACAATTTTCTCGGTGCCGATTTCCCGACTAGCGACGATTGCTCGTTTTGCTTCACCGGTCCAGCGTTCCGAAATCGGTTCTCCCGCTAGATTAATCACCGCGTCACATCCGGAAATCTCTTTTTGCCAATCCCCCGATTCTGTGGCGATATAGGGAATAATCTCTATCTTAGGATAGATTGACTTTGGGTACATTCTTCGGGCTTTATCGGGATTGCGAGTCAAAATTAGGATGTCATCGCTGCGATCAAGGAGTTTGACCACCAATCGACTCCCCACAAATCCTGTCGCCCCAGTAATCGCTATTTTCATGGTTTCTTGACTAAATTTATCCTTATTTTAGCTGGTTTTTAACTATCAGAACTCAGGAGTCAGGAGTCAGAAGTCAGGAGTCAATCAGGAGATTATTTTTATTTATTCTCCCCACACCCTACACCCTACACCCCACACCCCACTTCTCACTTATCCTGATACCCCATCCCGTTGGCTGCCGCATAACGATTCATAAAGCGCAGAAAACGCTCCCAGTGTTCATCGGTGATTTCAAAACCACATTCTACCCGTTGAATTTCATCCCCTTCATCTCCTCCAAAAATAAACTTAGTCGAGTTGGGAATAACTGTAATCACTCCTTCCTCATCGGTGAGACGGAGATCGCCGTAGGTACGAGTGGTGAAACTTTGGAAACGTTCGATCGCTTTCAGGGTTTTAAAAGTCATCAGGACATTGCGAATCCCGGTATTTTTATTTTTGCGGAGACTAACACCGCTTAATTCTTCTGATAAACCGACAAAAAACTCGATCGTGGGAGTGGTCATAGGTGTGGGTATAAAATTTTAGTTATTGATTTTCTCTTAATTACTTTTGAAGGGAAAAAGTAGTTCATGATTACTAATAAAGTAACCATGAACCGAAAAACAAGCTATTCCGCTTCTCCACCTTGGATTTTGAGGAGGAGAAAACCCCAAGCTAATCCGACGAGGACGAGAACGATCGCCACGATCGGCCCATTAAATAACATACTTTCTGCGGTCATGGTGATTGCTCCTGAGCCTACAATAATCGATCATATGGATAAGTGGTATTTTAACCTACGAAGGCGATCGACTGCTGCCGGACTGGGGCAAAATTGAAGGAGAAAATCGGCCAATAACTCTGAGAACTTTTTTAGTATATATGTTCTAGCAATCCTCAAGGAAAGATGCTCACCCCCAGGCTAGATGTTTTTAATACTATCTTTATATTTTTTGTCGCCACTTTGTGTTAGTGTCTTATCTGCTTAATTCTTCACTTATACTAGGAAAATTAAGTATTGATAACTATTGATGATGACTGGTAAAAAATCATTTATGCTCAAGATCAAGTTAATACTATTTTTAGGTTTGTTGCTGCTGAGTTGTCAATCGACTAATCTCAATGGTAATAATAGTTCGATGGCTCAGATTACGACTGAGAATCAAGGGCAAATATTACCGATCACGGCCAAAGCAGATATTAATGGTGAGATAATTGAGTTAGAAGTGGCTCAAACCCCCGAACAACAGGCCAAGGGTTTAATGTATCGCTCGTCTTTGGAGAAAAATCGCGGTATGCTATTTCCCTTTGCACAACCTCTGATGGCCGGGTTTTGGATGAAAAATGTCTCGATTCCTCTAGACATGATTTTTCTAAAAGATGGTATAGTAAAAGCAGTTTTGCTCAATGTCCCCCCTTGTGCGGTGCATCCTTGTCCTGTCTATGGTCCAAACACCATGGTTAATCAAGTGATCGAACTAGCTGGGGGTCGAGCGAAAGAATTAGGAGTGAAAGAAGGAGATAAAATTAAGATTGAGTCTATCTCAAGACCTTAATTTTTGAAAATGGGGTTAACTTTCTTATAAAAAGTGTCCCTTGTCTGGAAATATAAGTATGGCTTTTAGAAGCTATTACGCACTTATACTGTTTAAGATATAACCATATCGATTAGGATTTTTATAGTCTATCAAGTCATAGATTGAATAATCTTTACTCTTGCTATAGATTAAACAGAGACAAAGTTCTGCTAGACCTAACGGGACTATCTTAAGAGAGCCAGCGATTTTTAGGAAAGCACTCTCTATCATCGAGATAGCTTAGATACAGAAAAAACGGTCGCAAGACTAACCGTCCTTGAAACCGATCAGGTGGTGTTTTGTTGAAATTACGAGATATACTATTGAGGAAAAAGTCCCCCTATGTCCACGATTGCCTATTCCCAATTCCGACAATTTCTACAAGAGGAATTGTCCCTTCCCCAAGAATCGATCGCTATGGCCGAGCGATCGATCCAATCTGATAAAATTCATTTACCGATGATTCTCTGGCAGTACGGTTTAGTGACCTTGGAACAATTAGATAAAATTTATGATTTTCTCGAAGAGGTGGTCTAATCTTACTATTGGTAACTATTGACAAGGAGAATAATTGCCATGGCTGCGCATAGTTTCTGGCACAATTTGAAAATTCCCATCTTAAAAACTACCAATCATCACTTGAGAAGTGGGTTTAAATAACCCACTTTTTTAATAGCTATACAATTGAGAATTATCGATTAACTGCTCAGTCCATGAAACCCCATGATCAATTTGCCAAAAATTACCTTGAACAATTACTTTCTCCCTTGGGAACCGTCGAAATCAGCAAAGAAGTCAGCGACGAAACCCGACAGATAGATGTATTTTTTTCCCCCAATCCC
>VYLM01000088.1_pt1 | contig 15311 bp, 17 predicted proteins | sample 5109491 | NCBI WGS metagenome assembly VYLM01 (sample SAMN12291813, study PRJNA351875) | freshwater metagenome | isolation source: freshwater lake | place: USA: Michigan, MSU3 lake | collected 2011-08-06 | reverse complement strand
CTGTGCATTTAGCTAAATAGATTTGTCTGTCTTTGAATTTAAAAGCAGACTTAGTAAATTCGGCACTTCCTCCCTGATGTTTTTTCTTAAAGTTAGGATACTTAGTACGACCAGCAAAGAAATTAGTGAAAGCTGTTTGTAAATGTCTTAACCCTTGTTGTAAAGGTACACAGCTAACTTCATTGAGAAAGTTTAATTCTTCTTGCTTTTTCCACTCGGTTAGCATTGAAGAAGTTTGAGCGTAGCCTACTCTTTCTTGCTTTTCGTACCAAGCTTGTGTTCTGAGATGGAGAGTTTTATTATAAACTAATCTTACACAGCCCAATGTGCGCCGCAATAGCGACTCTTGTTCGGGTGTTGGGTAAAATCGGTAAGAATAGGCTTTTTCCATGTCTCACATTTTAGCATATATTTTGTAAATGCGCTAATATTTAACAGTAAAGCCGTCGTAGAACGACGGGGTTTCAGACCCAAATTTTCGATGACTGAGAGAAACCGATGTTGTTCAAAATTTTAGTAATTCTCCACACCCTAGGGGCGACCGTCTGGGCCGGTGGACATTTATTGTTGGCAGTCACCGTTATACCCCAGGCCCTCAAAAACCGAGAACCAGACCGAATTCGTCAATTTGAGCAATATTTTGAAGGTTTTGGGTTATCTGCGCTATTGTTGCAGGTAATAACAGGCCTGGGACTGACTTGGATTTATTTGCCCGGTTTTCGTGATTTTTGGTCATTTGATAGTTTTTTATCGGTTTATATAGGAATTAAGTTAGCTTTACTGTTATTAACTCTCATCTTGGCCCTTCATTCCCGCTTTTTTCTCATTCCTAAACTGAGCGAGGAAAACTTAAATGTCCTCGCCCTGCACATAGTCGCCGTCACCACTCTAGCAGTATTGTTCGTCATTTTTGGCGCTGGCATCCGTTTGGGGGGCTTGACCATTAGCTTTTAGCAGTTCAGCAGTCTGGAGACCTTTCTAGGGCAGGTTTGGCGAAAACGCAAAAATAGGGTAATCTGAGCAGGGTATCACAGAGAGTCAATTCCCCCACCTAACCCTTGCCATGCTGCTTTTGGCAAGGATAGACACTGGAAAAAAGTTTTCAGCCCCGCTGGGGCTAGATAGTCAGTGGCAGTAAAATTAAAATGCTCGTGGATTGAGTCTGACAGGGATATCTCCTGGGAACCCCTGATTCAGGGAGGACTTAGAGAAAGGATCGTCCAGTTAAGTTGAGTGGAAGCGAGGCTCTTCCATACAAGTATCAAATCTGGGAGAATTATCTAGATAAAGATCAACTGCTTTAGGAGAACCCAATCATGTCTATTGTTTTTCAATTTTTTCTCATTGCCTTAGTTTTATTTTCCTTGCTGATGGTGATTGGTGTCCCCGTTGCCTATGCTTCCCCCCAAAACTGGGATCAATCGAAACCCCTTCTCTATGTGGGTTCGGCAATTTGGGCGATTTTAGTCGTTGCCGTCGCTATTTTAAACTTTTTAGTGATTTAGTCTTGATCAGGGGGACGGGGGACAGGAGTCAGGAGCCAGTCGTCAGGAGTCAGTCGTCAGGAGTCAGTATTCTCCCCACACCCCACACCCCACACCCCACTTCTCCCCAACCCCTAACCCCTTTTACCTATGACTGTTTTTGAGGGAAATTTTACCGAGGATATATCGTCCTTGCACTTTGCGATCGTGATTGGTCGTTTTAATGATCTGGTCACTGATAAACTGTTATCAGGCTGTCAAGACTGTCTCAAGCGTCACGGGGTTGATGTTAATCCCGATGGCACACAAGTGGATTATATCTGGGTACCGGGTAGCTTTGAAGTGCCAATGGTAGCCCGTCAAGTCGCCCTTTCCCACCGTTATGATGCCGTTATTTGTCTAGGGGCAATTATTCGCGGACAAACGCCCCATTTTGACTACGTTGCTGCCGAGGCTGCTAAAGGCATCGCTGCGGCCGCTTTTCAGACAGGTGTTCCCGTTGTCTTCGGTATTCTCACCACTGATACTCTACAACAGGCCCTCGAACGGGCCGGGATTAAAAGTAATTTGGGCTGGAATTATGGCCTATCTGCCCTAGAAATGGCTAGTCTCATGCGTCAATTGCGCCCCCGGGATGAAGATAAACCCCTAGAATTATTGGAAAATAATCCCCCACAGGCACTGATGGAAGGCTAAGAAAATTCCCCCAGCATTTAGGGTTTTAGTTGTCCCCACTCCCCGCTGTCGAGAGAATCAAGACTCTGGAATTAGATTTAGAACCAGAGGGGCGGATTACGGCAGCTTTTGAGGCTATGGAACGCCCTATCACTGAAAAATTCGCCGCCATTGACAAGTGCTTTGATCGCTTGCAACATCAGTTCAACCGACTACAGGCTAAGATAGAAGTGGTTCTCGAAGCTATTACCGGTTTGGGGGATTGGCCAGAACATGAATTATTGTAAAAAAATGCTCCAAACCACTTGACAAATGCTCTGAGATTTGGGATACTTAGGGAAGTGTAAAAAAACGGCTTGCGGGCATAGCTCAGTGGTAGAGCGTCACCTTGCCAAGGTGAATGTCGCGCGTTCGAATCGCGTTGCCCGCTTGAAAAAATCTTGAAATAGCTCTTAAGATTAGTAGGAATAATTTAGGGATATCCCTTAAGATGGGAATTATCCGTGAGCAATAGGGTTGAGGATTTTGGGCAACCATTGAATCCCTGAGCTATTGACCACGAGCGACTAAAAACAACCGTTTATAAACAAAAATTTAGCTTGTGCGACCGCATAAATATACCAAAATCGACCAACACCAAGACTATCCTTGTCCCTGTCGTCGGAAAGGGACATTATGCCCGATTTTATTGACCGATGCCTTTGGCTGCGATCGCTGTCAACAGATATTTGTGGTACAGGAAAACGGCCAAATTATCGAACAATTAGCCCCCCACTATCCCTATAAACGCAGTTGGCGCTGGACGGGATTTCGTTGGGTGAGTACGAATCGGCGCCTTGCACAAGAGGTATTACCCCTGATGGTGGGGATAATTCTGTTATTATCGGTCGTCTGGCTACCCTTAATTTTAAAATCACCGCCAGGGGTAAGCGTGATTTTTGGGGCAATTCTAGTTATGCTATTAGTTATTTTGCCCGCGTTAATCTTTTGGTTAGCCTATCGACGCTAGACAAGAATCTATGATCGAAAGTTCCTCCACCCCGCCCCTGACGATCTTTAAGCAAGCATACAATGCTTTTCTGGCTCTAGGTCAATTTAATGGCAATGAAAGAAATCGCGGAGTAATTGCGATCGCTAATGCCATTAAAACTGGCTTTGATCGTATTTTAGAAGCCAATACCCTCGATTTAGAAGTCAGTCGAGAGATGGCTGTCTCAGAACAAATGATTCGCTGGCTACGGTTAACTCCCGAACGTTTAGAGACGACGGTGGAGGTATTACAACAACTAGCGGAAGCATCGGATCCGCTGCAACAGGTAATTAACGCAGCCTATCAACTCAATCCTTCCCAAACCTATTGCCAAAGGATGCCTTTAGGAGTGATTGCCTTCGTCTATGAAGGTTTTCCGGAATTAGCGATGGTAGCGGCGGGATTTTCCCTAAAAAGTGGCAATAGTTTGATTATTCGCGGTTCCAATGCCTCTAGTCATTCCGATGAGGTGATTACGGAAATTATCCAAGAAGCATTGGAAGATGTGGGTTTACCCGTGGATTGTGTGAGTGGTTTACCCTGTGATTCTAGTCCCTCCCTAGAGGAGTTGCTGACCCAGGAAAATTATGTTAATTTGATCATTCCCTACGGTCGCCCTAGTTTAATCGGTCGGGTGAGTCAATTGGCTACCGTTCCCGTTTTGCGTGCGGCCATGGGAAACTGTTATTTGTATTGGTCTCCTAGTGGCGACTTGGAGTTAGCTCGTCAGGTAATTATCGATAGTCATGGCAGCATACCAGATCCGGTTAACGCGATCGAAAAAGTTTTAATTAGTCCCCATCACAATTCTTCAACTTTAAGTCGTTTGTTTAAAAGTTTGCAGGAAAAAGGCTTTAAATTGCGGGGAGATACCCGATTAGCGGCGGATTTTCCCGAACATTTAACTATTACTACCGATAATGATTGGCAAAGACCCTATTTAGAAAAAACGGTGGCCTTTAGGTTAGTGGATACCCTCACTGATGCGATCGCTTGGATTAATAAGTATAGTAGCGGTCATGCGGATTGTATTGTCACCGAATCCTATCGAGAAAGTCGTCAATTCGCCATGGAGTCCGATAGTGCTTTAGTTTATATCAATTCTTCACCCCGATTTGATCGCAATCCCAAACAGGGAGAATCGGTATTTTTGGGCATTTCCAACCAAAAAGGCCAGCGCCGGGGGTTAATCAACCTAGAAACCTTTACCACCCTTAAACAGGTAGTGCAAGGCTAGTTTTTTTCAGTGTTGCCAAAGGCACGGCGTAGCCGTCCAGTGAACAGTGAACAGTAAGTACCTAAGCAAAATTAATTACACATATCTAACCCCGCTCTTGCCTCTTGCCCCTTGCCTCTTGCCTATCTTCACTAGGAAATTAATTTTGCACGACTACTTAAACAGTGACCAATCACTAATCAATGATAACTGATAACTGAGGGATCGAACTTGCCTCGACCGTACTTTTTTAACAGCAACCGCCCCCATTATAGTGCCAAGTGGACTCGGTGATGAGGATATCTTGGGGAGACAAACGAGCTAAGTTGCTCGCAGTTTTATCACAGACGGCCACTGGTAATCCTTTGGCTAAAATATGCCCAGCACCATCATCAAAAATTGCCTCCGTACCAGTATAAATAGCAGTTTTGCCGGTAAAAATACAGGCCCCATCTTCGGGAATAGCTACTTTAAAAGCAACGGAATCCAAACTTTCTAAGAGGAGCGGCTTGGCTAAATTATAACTCTGACAGTCCAGTAAACGATAGGGACGACGGGCCCGAATTTCTACCTGACCAAAACCAGCAGCAATCAACTGTTGAATATAATCATCGTAGGTCAAAGCCCCCGATAGACACATAGCCCTTAAACGCTGATCTTCTTGCAAATGTTCAGGAATTGGACGAGGGGCGATCGGATCACTCATCAGTAAACGTCCTCCCGGTTTTAAGACGCGAAAAGCCTCGCGTAAAGCTAACTGTAAATCGGCTGGTTTAAAGATATTAAAAAGACAATTCTGCGCCACTACATCGACGGAGGCATCCTCCACCGGCAATTCAAAAGCGGAACCATCTTTAATTTCCACAAAATCGAGACTAAACCAGGGATTTTCTGGCAGTGCTTCGCCGAGATTTCTTTGGGCTGCCCAACGCATTTCCGGCACTGGATCCACCGCAATGACTCCCCCTGGACGACGGGAAAAATAGGCGAATTGCAGTGCTTCTAAACCACCACCCACACCCACATACAAAACCCTGGGAGAATTGCCCAATTCATTAACCTGCACCGTCGTGCCACAACCATAGTTCATCTCCTGCATAATGGCGGGGATTTTTAACCCCGGCAGTTGCAAAGGACTGCTTTGAACACAACATAGCCCCACTTCGGGAGCTTGGGCTACTTCGCTGTAAAATTTGGCAGTAGCTTCCAGATAAGTCATTTTCATCCTTTAAACTCCTTTTCTCTGATCAATTCAAGGACTTACTTCGCATCCTCGCCCAACGCTATCTTAGCAGGGTGGATCGGCACCCCCCTGATCAAGAGCGGATTTCAGGAGGGATCGAACCTAAAATCCCTTTTTAATTTAATTATAACCAGCTACTTAGCTGCATATCGAGGGATTTCTTCATCCCCAAACCGATCGAGAAGTTACCGGGTTAATCTAGGATTAGCTCCTGTTGACGGCTGTAGAGAGGACAGAAATATGATACTGACAATAATCGATCGCCTTACGGAAACCAACCCGCAAATTATGCGAGAATGGCAAGGAAGATTAACCCCGAAAAATATCTCGATCGCCTCGATTATCTCCCTTGTTGGTCAATTATTAGTTTACTTGTACTATCAAAATCTCTTGCCAGTAGGAGCGGGATTTAGTCGTTACTGTACCGCTAATCCCCCCAATAACAACGACTATTATCCCTATAGTGGGCTTAAATACTGTATCCAAGACTTAAATGGTCAATGGATGATTATCTCCCGGTTATGGTGGTTAGATATCTTCACTTTTCTGAGTATTACCGGCATTTTCGCTCTTTTAGTGGTGGGAACCTATCAATTAATTGCCGATCTTTCTGGGGAAGAGCGCCGAGGTACACTTAATTTTATCCGTCTGAGTCCCCAACCCGCCAAAACGATTTTTATCGGCAAAATTTTCGGGGTTCCCATTCTCCTCTATCTCGTCTGTCTTCTCGCTTTACCCTTTCACTTGGGGGCGGGTTTATTAGCAGGTATTCCCTTGTCGTTAATTTTAGCCTTCTACGCGGTTCTGATCGCTAGTTGTGCCTTTTTCTATCATGCTGCCCTTAGTTTCGCTTTAGCCACGCCATGGTTAGGAGGATTTCAACCCTGGTTAGGCAGTGCTACAGTCTTAATCTTTGTGTTTTATAGCAGTATTTTTACTTTATCGGGCTATGGCGGTTCCCGTACCCCCTTTGATTGGTTAATTCTCTTTAATCCTAGTTTTTTCCTTCCCTATCTAGTTAAATCTACCTTTCTCCCCCCCGATGCGGTACGCTATCTAGGAATCTCACAAATCTTTGATCTGCGTTGGTACGGTCAATCTCTCTGGCAATCGGTTATAATGGGTATTAGCTTAATTTTGCTCAATTTTGCCCTCTGTACCTACGGTTTAACCAGAATTATCCAGCGGCGCTTCCATAATCCCCTCGTTACTCTTGTTAGTAAACCCCAAAGTTACTGGATGATGGGCTGTTTTAGCGCCATTAGCCTAGGTTTTGTCTTCCAAACTCTGGAACCGAGCTATCTTTTCGATAATTTTGTCATTCTTAGCGTTTTTGTGGCAATTTTTGGCTTGTTAATCCTTTTTGCCCTCACTCCCCCCCGTCAAACTCTCCAAGATTGGACTCGCTATCGTCATCTGCAAGGAAAAAAGGGCATTAGTCTGGGGAAAGCTCTAATCTTTGGCGAAAAAAGCCCTTCTACCCTAGCCATGGCTGTTAACCTCGCCATTGCCATTTTATTCATCCTTCCCGCTATTTTTATCGCCCCTCTCCATCAATATAAACTAGCCACTGCGGCCGGGTTTCTCTTGGCAATGAACATGATTTTAGTCTATGCCGCTATCGCCCAATTATTGATGTTAGGCAGCACAAATAAACGCGCTTTGCTGGCAGCCACTAGCATCGGCATTTTGATTATTTTCCCCTTCCTCTGTTTCGCTGTCCTGCGAGTTGATCCCAGTCAATCTCCGCTTTTATGGTTTTTTACTTTTCTTCCCATTGCCGCTACTAAATACGCTACACTTCCCTCTTTCGCTTTGGCAATCTTCGGTCAGTGGTTGGGTTTAACCCTCCTCGGATGGCAAATTAATCGGCAATTAAATCGCCTTGGTGCCTCGGCAACTAAAGCGTTAATGCCAAGCTGAAAAATACCGACTCACATCGGTTAATTTTTTTTCCCAAAAAAGCTTGACAAAACCCCACGACTTGACAGATAATTTCTTATATAATGGGAATCCGTGCCTACCTGCGAACCCCTTATTTTCAGGTCAAATAAAGCCCCAAAAAATTAAGCATTGTTAGATCAGAATAGGAAAGATGCAGTGCAATCCTTAGCTATCACAGTAATTTTAGTTCCGGTGCTGATTCGGAGCATCTTTCAATTTGACAACGCCTATTGTAGGGCTAATTCTGGAATTAGCCCTACACCTAGTAATTTCAGTGGTCAGTAAACAGTGAACAGTAATCGGTCAACTGATAACTGATAACTGATAACTGATAACTGATTTACCCCACCACCGATAAACTATCAACGATTAGCGAGGGGGTATAACAGGAACCATTCCATTGATTATCGGATCCAAGAGCGATTAAATTCTGCAAAGCAGTATAAACATTTCCCGTCACCATTGTATCTTTAACTCGTCCAGTGATTTTGCCCTTTTCTATGCGATAACCCAGATCGATATTGACAGAAAAATCGCCCGAAATATCGGCCCCATGACCTAAAATTTGGTCAATAACTAGACCTTCATCTATTTGCGAGATTAAATCCTCTAAAGTTCCCTCTCCCGGTGCCACGATTAGATTAACTAAATCTGGCATAGGATAAACCCCTAACCCGGGACGAAAACCGTTTCCCGTCGGAGTAGTTTTTAATAGTCTGGCCGTGGTACGATCGCTATAGAATTCTTTAACTCTACCTCGTTCAATTAAAGATAAAAATTTGGTGGGAGTTCCCTCATCATCAAAGGGACAACTATAGGGTTCTCGCTCCGGTTGTTGAGATAAAGTCAACTGTTCTGACATAACCAATTGACCGATTTTATCACTCCAGGGCGAGGATTTTTCTAAGATCTGTTTACCATTTAAAGCCATCGCCACCGTACCCCATAACAGGGTAACTGCATTAGCAGTCAATAAAATTGGTAATTTACCTGTGGGACTATCCACATTATTGGCGGCCCATTGTAGTCGCTGCAATAACTGTTTAATTACGGTTTCGGGATGAGGTGTACTGCGAGTATATTCCCCATCATAAACCGCGAGAAAATCCTCCCCCCGCACCCATTCAATCCCCAGATAATAACTCAAAGCTGTATCGGTATATTGACAATATAAACCCTGGGAATTAACTAAACGGGTGATTTCCCGTTCACATTCCCATTCACCACTACAAATAACCTCAGGATAAACTTGGCGAATTTGGCCAATCATTTGATTACCCATCTCGATTAAAGATTCTACCGCCACATCCTGGCCAATCGGGTCATAAATTGCCTGTCGTGGTGCCGAAAATTCGATTTCTTCGGGGGCATTGAGATAGGATAAATTTAACGCTGTTTCTACTAAAATTTCCGGTTCCACATCACCATAACCCACCGCTAACCCCGGACAACCCTCGCGCCATAATCTTAAGGCAGTTCCCACAGATTCGGAACTTTCTAGCTGTTTGAGACGATTAGCCTCAAAAAAAACGGGATGGGAAAGGGAGGAAGATTGATAAACTTCGGCTGCCACTGCTCCCGATTTGAGAGCCAGTTCGATGAGTTGTTGCGGATCGATCGTCATGGTGATAGTTTTTGAGATAATGGCTATCTGATTAGCGAAAATTTGGGTTTAAAACCCCTTCGTTTCACGACAGCTTTTCTTGATCTCTAATATAGCACTTAAGAACTGCCAATGGCACACCTCCCACAGAAGAAACAAAATAACTAGGAGACCAAAGAGCATCTTTCCCATCTGATTTAGGATAAGCAGCTTGTTTATATCTGCGACTAGAAACCGCTCTTTCTACCTGCTCTGGTTTAAGGATTTTCAAATTCGTTCTTTTGGCAAAAAATTGTCTCAATAGTCCATTGGTATGCTCGTTTAATCCCCTCTCCCACGAATGATAAGAAGTAGTAAAATAAAAATCTGCTCCTAGTTTCTGACTCAACTCTTGATGTCCACAAAATTCTTTAACCTTGTCACAAGTAAAGGTTTTTCTTTGGTCAGGGTGAATCTCTTGGGAAAGTTTTTCTGTGACAAGGGTTGATTTCCGATGCGGTTTTGTTTTTGGCTAATCCTGCTACTAAAAATTTCGAGGCTTTGTCCATATATGTAACGATAATTCCTCGATAATTTCCTCCAATCATTGTGTCACTTTCCCAATAACCGATTTCGGTTTTATGGTCAGCAATTGCTGGTCGCTCGCTGATATCTACACGACTAGGATCAATATATTTTGAATAAATAGTCAGAAAATATCAAGAAGGGAATCGGCTTTAAACCTTGTCCGTCAACTATCCATTCCCCTATTCTGGCGCTCCCTGCTTCAACGTGGGGGACAAAATGAGGTAAGGTAAAAAAGCTGTGCCTATAACCGAGACTATGAGCGTTGAATGGCAATCCGTCAAAACCTACGAGGATATTCTTTACCATAAATGGGGGGGAATCGCCAAAATTACGATCAATCGACCCCATAAGCGTAATGCCTTCCGTCCGAAGACAGTTTTTGAGCTTTACGACGCTTTCTGTGATGCTCGCGAGGATGCGCGCATTGGGGTGGTACTGCTCACGGGTGCAGGTCCCCACAGCGACGGCAAATATGCTTTTTGTTCCGGCGGCGATCAGACGGTGCGCGGTCAGGCGGGTTATATTGGCGATGATGGCGTACCCCGGCTCAATGTGCTGGATTTACAGAAATTAATTCGCTCCATCCCCAAGGTAGTTATCGCGCTGGTGGCAGGTTATGCGGTCGGGGGCGGTCATGTTTTACACTTGGTTTGTGATTTAACCTTAGCGGCGGATAACGCCATTTTTGGCCAGACCGGTCCGAAAGTGGGCAGTTTTGACGGCGGTTTTGGCTCTAGTTATCTGGCCCGGGTAGTCGGTCAGAAAAAAGCTCGCGAGATTTGGTTTCTCTGTCGGCAGTATAACGCCCAACAAGCGTTAGCAATGGGTTTGGTTAACCATGTCGTCCCGGTAGAGGAATTAGAGCAGGAAGGGGTTAAATGGTCCCTAGAAATTCTCGAAAAAAGTCCCTTGGCGATTCGCTGCCTAAAATCGGCTTTTAATGCTGATTGTGATGGTCAAGCGGGTTTACAGGAGTTAGCGGGTAATGCCACTTTACTCTACTATATGACCGCCGAAGGAGCCGAAGGTAAACAGGCTTTCCTGGAAAAACGTCCCCCCGATTTTAGTCAATATCCTTGGCTACCCTAATCAGTGAGCAGTAAACAGTAATCAGTAATCAGTGAAAAGAAAGCAGAAAACTGCCCTATAATACTGCTCACTTAATACTCCCTACTCCTACTGATAACTGATCACTGATAACTGATCACTGATCAGCTATGCTAGTTTAGAGAGAGTAGTTAGGTTCGGTAGCAGCATTGGTTTCAAACAGAAGTGGTTTTTCCCTGATGGCCTTGACTGGGTTGTGTCCGATCTCCTTCTCGAAATGGCTGTGATATTGGGAGACAATCCATGACGATTTACGTTGGTAATCTGGTTTATGACGTCACGACAAATGACTTGCAAGAGGTATTCGCTGAATACGGCACGGTTAGTCGCGTTTACTTGCCCGTAGATCGGGAAACGGGTAAAATGCGCGGTTTTGGTTTTGTCGAAATGTCCTCCGATGAGGAAGAAGCAAAAGCGATCGAAACTCTTGACGGGGCCGAATGGATGGGACGACAGATGAAAGTCAACAAAGCTCGTCCCAAAGAAGATAATTTTGGCGGTGGTGGCGGTGGTGAGCGCAAAAACTTCGGGCGCCGCGAACGTTAAAGAGATTCTTGGAAAATTCCAGAAGCGGTTATTTTTGATAACCGCTTTCTTATCGATAATTAATCAATCTGCGTCTGTTTTCTCACATCCTAATACCCGATCCGGACATTTCATCGTTTTGACGAAAAAAGCTAACGGACGCGAGGATACCCGTTCGTCCATAGATTTTGGGCTCTCTTAGGTTTGGTGGGTAAAATGTATTCTAAGATACATTCTTCCTAGCGAGAGGGTGGAACGAACCACAAAGACACAAAGGACACAAAGATTGATCGATCATAATGTAAGTTAAACTTATCACACAGAACCTAGAAGAGCCGATTTTGAGAATGTTATCAGGAAAAATCAAGATTTGATTCGCACCTACTCCTGTCCACCTTATTTGTTCTGATTTTCCCATCATCATCCAACCGCTGCCATAAACTTTGACAAAAAATGAAGATAGCAATCATCACAGCAACTCCCCAAAATGTCAAGCTCGGAAGTGGTACCTTCGTCACCAATATCCATCTGACTAACGAGTTACGCTCCCAGGGTCATCTGGTTGATGTCTTCTCTCCAACCAAAGCATCGGGGCCGTTAGGCTATATGGCTCATCGCTTTCTTTGGAATTGGCGACTCGATCCCCGTCGCTTTGACCACTATGATGTGGTGGTAGGTTACGATATGGATGGTTACGCCATCAGCGATCGCCTGAAAGTCCCTTTTATTGTTTATATTCTTGGTATTATTGCCGATGAAGCTACCTTTGAGCGGGGTTGGGTGCGAACTTCCTTAGAATTGATGGCAAAAGCCGAGAAAGTGAGCGTCCATCGTGCGGATCTGGTCATCTCTATCAGTGAGTATTCGCGTACTAGACTCAAGCAACTTTATCAGTATGATGGCAATATCGAAATTGTTCATTCTCTAATTGATCTCAAAGGTTGGGATGCAGCGGTCGCCTCGGTCAAGTATGAGGAAAAAAACCGCGAGCAGAGGAGGCCGACGGTGTTTTGTGTCGGTGTCCAGTATCCCCGCAAAAATGTTGCCACTTTGATCCGCGCCGCCGCAATTCTCCGCCGTCAAATACCCGATGTAGAGGTACGAATTGCCAGCAAAGGTCCTGAATGGAATAATTTACGCCGTCTGGCACAAGAACTCAATTTAGAGCAAAATGTTACTTTTCTCGGCTATCTTTCCTATCAAGAACTGATCCAAGAATATCTTGATTGTCAAGTTTTTTGTTTACCCAGTCTGCAAGAAGGATTTGGCCTAGTTTTTGCTGAAGCTATGGCCAGTTATAAACCGATTGTCGCCAGTCGTTCCTCCTCGACACCGGAGTTGATTGAAGATGGTGTACAAGGTCTATTAGCCAATCCCTTAGATGCTGAAGATTTAGCGAGTAAATTGGCAGAAGTGCTTCTCAATCCAGAAAAAGCTCGTTTCTTAGGGAAGGCAGGTAGATCGAAAGTTTCAGAATTTGATGCGACGATTATTGCCCAACGCTTTAGTCAGTTATTAACCAATTTTCTGGAAAAATAGATTAACTTTGACAATAAAAATTTAACCCCTAACGCACAGCGTATAAATGGAAAATATCCACGAATGTTGAAGGTAGCAGTTCTCTTTTTTCTAGTTGAATTTTGAAGCCATTATCTGCCAGCATTTGGCTTATTTGCTTTAAGCGTCCCTTTTTATCGTGAATTTCAGCCACTATTTGCTTGATTTTTGGCCAGTCTTTAGCTTCGATGCCTTGAAATACTTCGTATTCTTCTCCTTCCACGTCAATTTTCAGTAAGTCAATGGAGTCAATACCGAGTTCATTAATTACGGAGGATAGAGTTCTTACTTCACAGGCTACTTGTTCTTTTTCTTGGAAAAACTCTTCAAACAAATTTTCTATTTTTGGGTAATTCTGATCCACTTGAATATCTTCTAATTCGGCCAAGGTATCCTCTGGCTTTGTGGTTGAATTAGCAGACATATTAGGATAAAAAGTAAAGATTTTTGCTGGGTTATTTTCTGAACTTAATCCACAGTTAAATAAAACAACATCCTCTAAAGAATGCAAATGAATATTTTTTTGCAAAACCTCAAAAGTTGGCTTGATTGGCTCAAAGGCGAAAACTTTTGCTGTTGGTTCAACTCCCTTGACAAAAATAGAGAATAGACCAATATTGGCTCCAACATCAAAGATCACATCGCCTTCTTTGATGACGATATCATGCCCTTCATATTGCCTTTCAGTAAATATTTCCGAAAAAATGTATTCTGTTTCCTCTTTGCTACTACTGTAGTAACATTCTAATCCATTAGAAAAAGTAATTTTTTTGGCTATCACCGTTGATGTATAGTTGTAATCTTGGACAAAATTATATTAACACCATGAATAGCTCCCCGTCAAGAATGAGGTAACAAGCCTCACTTTCTGGGGGATAGCTAAAAGCTTTGATGTGCCTAGTTTCTAACCTTCTTTTTAGGTAGGAGAATTGTCAGATTCTGTCTTTTGCCTCTTGCCTTCAAAAGCTGATAACTGATAACTGAAATGACGGACTTAAGCCACCTTTTTCCGTGACTCAAGGATGGGGTGAATAATTGTCCAGGCTAGGACGATAATTAAAGCCAAGATACCAAAACGAGCCATAGAACTGACTAACTGGTGCAAGGGGAACAAACGGCCTAAAAAGAAAGATAATGTCACCATAATCGTCGCCCACACCGTCGCCCCACCGAGATTACAGAGGAAAAAGCGACCGTAGGGCATTCGGGCAATTCCCGCCATGGGACCGGCAAAGATTCTTAACAGGGCCACGAAGCGACCGAAAAAGACCGCCCGGGGTGCATTTTTACTAAATTGATCCTTGGCTAATTCTAGTTTTTGAGGCGGAATCCGAAAGAATTTGCCAACTTTTAACAAAAACGGCCAACCTCCAGCGCGACCGAGCCAATAGCCAAAATTATCGCCCAAAACTGCTCCTGTAATTGCGCTGACTAAAACTAACCAATAGTTTAAATCACCGCTACCGGCAAGGAAGCCGCCGACAATGGTGATGGTTTCTCCCGGGATGGGAATCCCCATATTTTCGAGGGTGATGCCGATAAATACTGCCCAGTATCCGTATTGGTGGGCGATTTCTTCAATATTTTCTAGGGATAATAGCTCTAGGGACATGGAGCGCTTTCTTAACAAAGGTTTACGAATATTCTAAGATATTTTTACAGTATTTAACCGTGGCTGAACATGACTTTTCCCAGTATTGATTTATTAGCAATTCGTCAGGGTGAGATAAAAGATTTAGCGGGCATGAACTTGGCAGGGGCTGATTTAGCGGGTGCAGACCTAGCAGGGGCGAATTTACGCGCAAATTTACGCGGTGCTGACCTAACTGGGGCAAATTTAAGGGGAGCAGATTTTCGTAATGCCGATTTACGCGGGGCAATTCTCCTCGATGCGATCGTGACTGGGGCAAGTTTGGCCGGCGCTTTTTTAGCCGGGGCGGTTTTTAATCATCTAGATTTGTCCGGGGCGGATTTTCGCGGTGTCGATGGCCGGGGAGTGAGTTTTGTCGGGGCGATTTTAACCCAAGCGGATTTTACTAGCGCTAATCTGTCCGGGGCAGATCTGTCGGCTACCGATTTAGAGGAAGCAATTTTTTTTGGGGCGATTTTACGCGGAACAAATTTTACTGATGCCAATCTTCTTTGTGCTAGTTTAGCCTCGGCAGTAACCACGGGGGCAATTTTCGATCGAGCTTGTTTAGAAGGGACAGGATTAACCTAAGTAGGTAGTCGTTAAAAGTTATCAGACACCCCCCTTATCAAGGGTAGGGCTGTTTCATTCTCCCATCAGAATATCAAAAGTAAAAGCGATCACTATCAGGTAAAATGAGGAGTGACCGCCAACCTTTCAAATATATGTT
>VYLM01000103.1_pt1 | contig 15633 bp, 11 predicted proteins | sample 5109491 | NCBI WGS metagenome assembly VYLM01 (sample SAMN12291813, study PRJNA351875) | freshwater metagenome | isolation source: freshwater lake | place: USA: Michigan, MSU3 lake | collected 2011-08-06 | reverse complement strand
GTCATTGACCAGGGAATAAAGGGTTTGCCGTTTAATCCTGTAGTGCTTGACCCACTACGAATGACTAAGCTTTCAGGCTTTTAAGTAAGTTTGAGTAAGTTTAGTTGAGCGGTAGTAAAAGATACAGATTACCCACCCTTGCAGACCAAAAATTATGACGAACACCAGTAACCCGCTGCTTGCCGGTCAAGGATTACCGGCTTTTGACCAAATCCAACCCGGCCTGATTGTCCCTGGCATGACGCAACTTTTGCAGGAACTGGCCAGAGAATTAACCGATCTAGAAGCGCAGATTGCCCCCACCTGGGAAAAATTAGTCGAACCCCTCACCCGGATCGAAGAACGTTTAAGCTGGAGTTGGGGGATTATCGGTCATCTGATGGGGGTAAAAAATAGCCCAGAATTGCGTCAAGCCTACGAAACTGTACAACCGCAGGTAGTCGAGTTTATTAGCCGTTTAAGCCAAAGTAAACCCATTTATGAGGCATTTTTGTCCCTGCGCCAAGGGGAAAGCTGGGGGCAATTAGACGAGGCACAACAGCGCATTGTCGAAGCTTCCCTGCGGGATGCTCAATTGGCTGGGGTGGGATTGGTAGGGGAGAAAAAAGACAGATTTAACGCGATTCAACTGGAATTAGCGGAAATCACCACGAAATTTTCTAATAACATCCTCGATGCCACCAAAGCTTTTCAACTGAAACTAACAACCCCAGAAGATATCGCCGGTTTACCGGCTAGTCTCCTCAGTTTAGCCGCCCAAACCGCCCGGGGCCAAGGGGAAACTAACGCCAGCAACGAAACTGGCCCCTGGGTGATTACCCTCGATTTTCCCAGTTATTTCCCCTTTATGAAGTACAGCGATAATCGGGAATTGCGCGAAAAACTCTATAAAGCCTACGTTAGTCGGGCTGATCTGGGAGAATTGGATAATAATCCCCTCATCGATCGCATTTTGCAACTTCGTCAGGAACAGGCCCATCTTCTAGGTTATAGTACCTACGCCGAGGTCAGTCTTGCCAGGAAAATGGCCAATTCTGTGGATGAAATCGAGAAATTGCTTGACAATTTGCGCCAAGTCAGCTATGAAGCGGCAAAACAGGATTTAGAGGCCTTAAAAACTTTTGCGGGAACCGACGATCTCAAGCATTGGGATATAGCCTATTGGTCAGAAAAACAGCGTCAGGCCAAGTTTAACTTTAGTGCCGAGGAATTACGCCCCTATTTCCCCCTACCACGGGTTTTAGAAGGCATATTTAGCCTCGCTAAACGGATTTTTGGGGTAGAAATTATCGCTGCCGACGGTAAAGCACCTATCTGGCATCCCGATGTGCGTTATTTCCAGATTAACGACGAAAAGGGCGAAAAAATCGCCTATTTCTACCTCGATGCCTACAGTCGTCCCGCCGAAAAACGCGGCGGCGCTTGGATGGATGTCTGTATCGGTCGGGCCAAAACCGGTGCCGAGGTGCGTTTACCTGTGGCTTATTTAATCTGCAATCAAACGCCTCCAGTGGACGGAAACCCCAGTTTAATGACCTTTGAGGAGGTAACTACCCTATTTCACGAATTTGGCCACGGTTTACAGCATATGTTAACCACTGTGGATTATTCTGGCGCGGCGGGTATTAATAACGTTGAGTGGGATGCGGTGGAATTGCCCAGTCAATTTATGGAAAATTGGTGTTATGATCGCCCTACTTTAATGAGTATGGCCAAACACTACCAAACCGGTGAAACTCTCCCCGAACATTACTATCAAAAACTGCTCCTAGCTAAGAATTATATGAGCGGTTCGGCTATGCTGCGTCAGTTACATTTGTCTTTAGTAGATTTGGAATTACACCATCGCTATCAACCCAATGGCAGCGAAACTCCTAAACAAGTCAGACAGCGTTTAGCGGCAACGACGACGATCATTCCTCCCCTACCGGAAGATGCTTTCTTGTGTTCTTTTGGACATATTTTCGCTGGCGGTTATGCGGCGGGTTACTATAGTTATAAATGGGCAGAAGTCCTCAGTGCCGATGCTTTTGCCGCTTTCGAGGAAGTAGGATTAGATAACGAAGAAGCAGTGAAAGCGATCGGTCGTCGTTTTCGTGATACTGTTTTAGCTATGGGGGGAAGTTCCCATCCTATGAATGTTTTTAAAGCTTTCCGCGGTCGTGAACCCAGTACCGAACCTCTCCTCCGTCATAGCGGCTTATAAAAGTAGCCAAAAACTTTTTTTTGTGGTGCGTTACGGCAATATTTAGCTCTTGATTTTTTCCCTAAAAACAAGGGATTGTCTGACGCACCCTACTTAAATCTATTGTGATAAGTAGGTAGGCGTTAAAAGTTGTCAGATGCCCCCCTTATTAAGGGGGGATTAAGGGGGGATCCCCCCGCCTATCGGCACCCCCCTTATCAAGGGGGGCAGGGGGGATCGAACCTAAAATCCATTTTTAATTTAATTATAACCAGCTACTTAGCATATCAGGAAAAAAGTTAACTAACAGGAGGAAACTGTAATGAGTATCGCATTTTTTCAAGATATTATCGAATCGGTAGAGAGTCTATCCATTGAAGACCAAGATTATTTGTTTGAGCTAATTCGTAAAAGACGCATTGAGAAACGCCGGGAGGAGATGGCTAAAAATGGCGAAGAAACCTTAAAATCTTTAGCAATGGGAACAGCAAAAAAAGGCAGTGCTGAAGAGATAATGGCTTATTTGTTAGAGGATGAAGAAGAATGAAATTAGTTGCTGACAAAAGCTTTAAAAGAGCTTTTCAAAGCTTAATCAGCAAAAATCCTCAACTACAAAGCAAGGTATCAGAGGTTCTACATTTGTTAGCGGATAACCCCTTCACTCCTTCTTTAAAATCTCATAATAGGTTAAGTGGGGTCTTTTACTCTGAAACTATTGGGACTTCGACAATAGCGATCTTAACACATTATCTACTTAACATTTTTTCATAAATAGGCTCTCAAACTTGCTGTAAAAATAGACAATGATAGGTTACAATACTATTGTTCTATACATCACCAATCTAGCCTTTGATAAAATTTATGGAATCATCTACTCTACCGATTCATAATCCAGCCGAACGTTTATTAATTATCCTACAAAGATGTTCTCAAGACGAAACTAACGAATCAGTTCAAACAGTTTTATCAAGAGCCTTGGAAGTGAAAAATGATCCCGATTCTTTTTATCAAGGTTTTGGTAAATTGCTAGAGCTTATTTCTCACATAGAAGATCAACTACAATATTTTTCTTCAAACAAACAGTCTTCCTATAAAAAACTTATGAAAGAAATTAAGTGTAAATTAATTAGTGTATTTCCAAGACTTGAAATGCCTTGGTCAAATTCTTTAGCAGAGCCATTAAACTCTCCTGACTGGTACGCTCTACATTGGCTTCCTTCTTGTGTAGAAGATTTTGAGGAAATATGTTTAAGCAAAGAGGATTTGAACAGGTTAAGGGAAGAAATATTAGGTTTAATTCAAATGATTGCAGATAGCAAAATTACGCAAGAGTTTAAACAATTTTTGCTGATTAAATTAAATGAAGTTCTGGAAGCTCTTAACAAATTTTACATCGTTGGCTATAATGGTCTTCGCAAGGAAATTTTGGCTACCCTCACCGAGGTGGGAATTAATGAAGTCGAAGGTGAAGATAAGGAAACCAAGAACAATATATCCCAAAAGTTATGGGAATTTTTAACAAAAATAGTTCCAGAAAAAGCACAAAAGATTAATCCGTTAATTAGTCTCCCTGTCAATGTTTATAAGCTTGGAGAAATGTTCAATATTTTGCCTCCAGGTAATTAACAAAAAAGGGTTGCTATCGTATTTAAATCTTAGATTTTGGTGTGTTACGCTTCGCTAACACACCCTACTATATATTTTTATTAAGAATTATCTGTACCTTGTAACATGAACTATTAATTCTTAACAAATTACCAGAGATTCTCAGAGAAAAACTGATTATAATAAAGGGAACTGAACAGAACTGCTCGATCGATAGATAGGGCTTGCTGAATAAATGTGAAATCTAGGCAAGGTAAGGGTGTTGTGGCTTTTCTCGCGAAACAGGTGCAAGATTTTTAGAGAATCGTCGTTCAAAACCTTGCGTCTTCATCGGCCCGCGTCCTGTAGGGGCGAAGCATTCGGGCAATAACCTATCGGTGAAACCGTAGATTTTCTATCCGAATGCTTCGCCCGTACTTTTTCAGCAAACCCTAGATAACTGATTAATTAAAGTTTTATTACTTTTGATGGCCTAGTATTAAGAGAAGTAAATTTATTCTTGATCGCTCCCTGAAAGTGAGAAGAAATAGTTTTAATAAACAAAGAGTTTTCAACTTGGCAAAAATCCTCTGGGAGAAATACACATGGAAGTTATAACTGAGACAATTAACCCAACTTCGATCGAACGGGAACCGATCCATCTCTATAACCGAATTCAACCGCACGGGGTGCTTTTAGTTCTCAGCGAACCGGAGCTAAAAGTCAGCCAAACTAGCAATAATAGTCGCAGTTTATTGGGTATTTCTCCGGGGGAAATTATCGGTAAAACCCTAGAGGAAATCTTCGATCCCTTTCAGATCGATCCTCTGAAATCAGCCATAGAAAATAACGATTTTGATGCTCTCAATCCTGCCAAAATTTGGGCGCGGGTTAAAGGGGATGATTTTGCCGTCTTTGATGCTATTTTTCACCGCAACGCCGAACAAATGCTGATTTTAGAGTTAGAACCAGCTATTTCCTATGAAAACATTCCTTTCCTGAGATTCTATCACCTAGCCAAAACTTCGATCGATAAACTTGAAGCCACCCGTAACCTGAAAGATTTCTGTAATATCATCGTTAAAGAAGTCAGAAAAATGACAGGATTCGATCGAGTTATGTTATACAAATTCGACGAAGAAGATAACGGTGATGTGATAGCAGAAGACAAAATAGAGCAACTAGAACCCTATCTCGGTTTACGTTATCCCGCTTCCGATATCCCTCTCCCGGCACGAAATTTATTAAGTGCTAATTGGATTCGACAGATTCCCGATGCTACCTCTGAACCCGTCGATCTAGTGCCTAGTCTTCATCCCGAAACCCAACAACCCTTAAATTTAACCCTGTCCAGTCTTAGAAGTGCTTCTCCCTGTCATTTAGAATACCTGCATAACATGGGAGTGGGAGCATCTCTAACCATTTCTCTGATTGAAAATAAACGTCTCTGGGGCATTATTGCCTGTCATCATCGCACCCCTAAATATGTACCCTACGAACTCCGTAAAGCCTGTGAGTTCTTAGGAAGAGTGATTTTTTCGGAAATATCGGCACGGGAAGAAACCGAGGATTATGACTATCGAGTGAAATTAAATTTTGTGCAATCGCAATTAATCGATTATATGGCGGAAGCTAATAACTTTATTGATGGATTAATTGCCCATAAACCGAATCTGCTCGATCTAACTAAAGCCACGGGAGCCGCTATTTGCTTAGGTGGTAACTATACCTTAATTGGAGTAACACCGAGCGAAGAAGAACTAAACTATCTGATTACTTGGCTAGAAAAAAACGTCCATGAAGATGTTTACTATACCAATTCCTTACCGCGAATTTATGCCGATGCGGGTAAGTTTAAAGACATTGCCAGTGGTTTACTAGCAATTCCCATTTCTAAACGTAATTATCTCCTCTGGTTTCGTCCGGAAGTAATTCAAACCGTGAACTGGGGTGGTGATCCGGGTAAAGCGATCGAAACGACTGCCATAGATGGTAATATTCGTCTCTGTCCGCGTAAATCTTTCTCCCTCTGGAAAGAAACCGTTCGCCTCAAATCTTTACCCTGGAAAGCGGTAGAAATTAACGCCGCACTAGAATTACGAAAAGCGATCGTCAATATCATCTTAAAACAAGCCGATGAATTGGCACGTTTAGCGCGGGATTTGGAACTATCAAACGCCGAATTAAAAAAATTCGCCTACGTCGCTTCCCACGATTTACAGGAACCCCTCAATCAAGTCGCCAACTATGTGCAGTTGCTAGAAATGCGCTACACCGAAGAACTGGACGAAGATGCTAAAGAATTTATTACTTTTGCCGTCGAAGGTGTCAGCTTGATGCAAACATTAATAGATGATGTGCTGGCTTACTCAAAAGTGGATATGCAGGCGGTAGAGTTTAATACCATCGATGCTAATCTGGCACTGGAAAAAGCTCTCGCTAACCTGAAAGGGAGAATTCAAGAAAGTCAAGCTATAATCACCGTTGATCCCTTGCCAATTGTCATGGCAGATAAAACCCAGTTAATGCAATTGTTCCAAAATCTCATCGGTAATGCCATTAAATTCCGGGGAAAAGCAACCCCCACTATTCATATTGCTGCTCAACGTCAAGAGGAGGAATGGCTGTTCTCTGTCACCGATAATGGAATTGGCATCGATCCCCGATTTTCCGAACGCATTTTCGTAATTTTCCAACGACTGCACACCCGCGACGAGTACCCTGGCACAGGCATGGGTTTGGCGATTTGTAAGAAAATTATCGAGTGTCATCGCGGACGAATTTGGGTAGAATCCCAATTAGGTAAAGGAGCGGTTTTCTATTTTACAATTCCCCTAGGAGGTAACGAGCGTGAGCGCTGGCGAGGACGTGCCACACAAAATTATCTTATTAGTGGAGGACAGTAAAGCTGATATTCGCCTCATCCAAGAGGCATTAAAAACTAGCACCGTCCCGCACGAATTAGTTATCGTTAGGGATGGTGTCAACGCTATGGATTATCTGCGTCGAGAAGGGGAGTATATCGATTCTCCTCGTCCTAATCTGATTCTTCTCGATCTGAATTTGCCAAGAAAAGACGGACGGGAGGTATTAGCGGAAATCAAAAACGATCCCAGTTTAAAAAGAATTCCTGTGGTGGTTTTAACCACTTCTCGCAACGACGAGGATATTTTTTATAGCTATGAACTGCACGTTAATTGTTATATAACCAAGTCGCGCAATCTCAACGATTTGTTCAAAATTGTCAAAAATATTGAGGCTTTTTGGTTAGAAACCGCTACTTTACCTGGGGAGTGAATCATTATCAGTTATCAGTTATCAGTTATCAGTGAGCAGTTATCAGGTTTGAGTTTTCAGTTAATAGTATCAAGTGGCAAGTTCGGAGCTTTCTTTTTACTGATTACTGTTTACTGATCACTGAAAAATCTTCCCACTTCCTAACTTCCCAAATCTCTTTAACTCTTGATTAAAAAATGGGACTCTCGCAGGATATAAAAGTTCTTTTAATCGAGGATAATTTAGCCGAAGCTCGATTATTAAAGGAAATTCTTAAGGGTAATGAAAAAAAAGAATTTCATCTGGTTAATGTGTCAAGATTATCGGAGGCAATTTCTCTTTTAAAACAAACAAATTTTGATGTAATTTTATTAGATCTAACTTTACCAGATAGTCAGGATTTGGAATCCTTAGCTCCCCTTTTAATTACGGCTCCGAAATTACCAATCGTGGTTTTAACTAATACTAATGATGATAATTTAGCTTTGGCAGCACTACGTCAGGGAGCGCAGGATTATTTAATTAAAAGAGAAGTAAGTTTAGAAATTTTAACTCGATCGCTATGTTATGCGATCGAGCGAAAACAGATGGAGGAAGCTTTACGAGAATCCAACGAAGCTTTAAAAATGAGCGTGATTGAACGCACTAATCAACTGGAAAAAGCTCAGGAATTAAATCAGTTAAAAACTGAATTTGTTTCCATGTTATCTCACGATTTTCGCAATCCTTTAAATAAAATTTTACTCTCGGCTGGATTATTAGAAGAAAGTCGCGATCGGTTGACAAAAGATCAGCAAGTTAGCTATTTTCGCATGATTCGATCGGCCATTAAAGACATGGATCAATTGCTCACAGAAGTGTTATTAATTGGTAGGGCCGATTCCGGGAGATTATACTGTCAATTTGATCCGGTGGATTTGCTCGATTATTGTCAGAAATTGGTAGAATCTTTTATGGTTAAGCCAGAAAAACAATCGGCAATTATTTTCCAAATTGAGGGCAGCTTAGAAAGAGGACTTTGGGATGTTAATTTAATTAAACATATCTTGACAAATTTACTGGGAAATGCTATCAAATATTCACCACAGGGAAACCCCGTAGAATTTAAGATTATTGTCGAATCCGAGCAGGTAGTCTTTAAAATTATCGATCGAGGCATTGGTATTCCCAGCAAAGATCAAGAAAATTTATTTAAACCTTTTTATCGCGGTAGCAATGTCGATAATATTCAAGGAACGGGATTAGGATTAGCCATTGTCGGACGCTGTGTGGAAGCGCACAAAGGACAAATTTACATAGAAAGTGAGGAAGGAAAAGGCACAAAGATCACGGTGATTCTACCGATTATTACCGATATTGAACACCTAAATTGAGATCAACAATAGGGTGGAACCACAATTTTTTTTTCTGCTGCCCCTCTCCCCTAGGGTTGATTCATAGTAGGGTTGATTCATGAATCAACCCTACCTCTCCCCTCTCCCTGCTCCCCTTCCATAGGATTGAGGATCACCCTGAGCGTTCATCCGATCGAGTGATTTTGCGGAAAAGTGTTAAAAAAGATTGCTGTTTGTAAAGACAACTGTTACCGTGGGTTCAAGAGTGCGCTTTGAAGGAGGAAAAATCCCATGCACCCTAACCTATCCATCTATCCCCCGATTGCTTCGCTACTTATGTAGGGCATAGATGCACAAATCAAAGATTTCAGAAGCAAAACCAATAAATTTCTGTACTGTTGCTTAAAACAGGAGTTTGATCATGAAATTACAGGGAAAAACAGCCCTAGTCACGGGGGCATCCCGGGGCATTGGACGAGCGATCGCCTTAGAATTAGCCCGACAAGGTTTAAGCAGAATTGTGATTGTTGCCAGAGATCAAGAGCGATTAGACAAACTAGCCAAAGAAATTGAGTCTCTAGGGGTCATTGCCACACCTTTAGCCCTAGATTTAACCGAAAATGACCTTGTTAGTCCTTCAATTATCCGCGTTTGGCAAGAATGTCGTGGCATTGATATCCTCGTTAACTGTGCCGGTATTGCCCATCAAACCCCCTTTCTGCGATCGCAATTTTCGCAAGTGCAAGCAGAAATATCTTTAAATCTGATGGCCATGTACACGGTCACTCGCTTAATTGCCCGCCGGATGGCAATTCGGGGACAGGGAACCATCGTCAATGTTTCCAGCATGATGGGTAAAATTGCCGCTCCTAGCTTCGCTACCTACTCGGCCACCAAATTTGCCATTTTGGGTTTTAGTCAGGCTCTCAGGTCGGAATTACGGGAACACAACATCAAAGTTGTCACCCTCTTACCCTCTTTAACCGATACGGATATGGTGCGAGAATTGCAGTTATTTCGATGGTTAAAGCCGATGAGCGCCGAAGAAGTCGCCCAAACCCTAATTACCGGGTTAAATAGGGAAAAAACGGAAATTGTCGTCGGTTGGCAAAGTCATCTAGCTCTTTGGTGTCAAAAATTGGCCCCGAAACTGCTGGAGAAAATTGTCGATTTAGCCTCTCCCTTGCGCCAAAGCAAAGGAAAGCGAGGATGGCGAGAAGTGTTTAACTAGGGTTTAATTAAATCCATCAGGGTGAGCCATGCTCACCCTAATCACCTTAACCAACAGGCAATTAAACGGCTGTCAGGGTTTTTTCTAGAAGTTGTCGGGGAGCTTGAACCGAACCACGACAGTGGATTTCGGCAGAATTATTGGGACTTTCAATTAGTTTAACTTTATCTAATTCGGCTCCTAATTGGCGGATTGGTTCCTCTAATAGTTGAGCGATATGTAAGGCAATATTTTCCGCGGTGGGAACCACTTCGGCAAAGTAGGGAATATCCTTATTTAAAAAAGTATGATCGAAGGGTTCTACTACCAATTCATCGATCGCTTTTTGTAAATCTCCTAGATCCACAATCATACCGGTGCGGGGATCAATTTCTCCCGCCACGGATACTTCTAGGTGATAATTATGACCATGACCGTTTACCCTGGCGCATTTGCCGTAGATTTCCGAGTTTTGTTCCAGGGTTAATTGCGGTAAAGCCAAACGATGGGCGGCGCTAAAATGGGTTTTGATAGTTAAAGTTGCTTCCATATCTTTTCCTTGATATTCTGCCCACAATTCGGGGTGTTCAAATAGTTGAATTTTGACCAATGGTAAATAGGGTGCTAATCTTTGCCAGATAACTCTAGCGATATTTTCTGTGGTGGGTAGGGTTTGCTGAAATTCCGGCCAGACTTGATTGAGATAGGAGTAGTCTAATTGACTGGTTATCTCTCGTTTAATTACCTGTTTCACGGTGGAGAGATTTTCCACCATGCCATAAAGATTGAGTTCTTTGTATAGGGAGACGTATAATTCGTAATTGTGACCATGACCGGGAAAACGGCTACCAAGACCAAAAAGTCTTTGATTTTCGGCTTCGTCCCATTCTGGTAGATAATAGCGATGGCTGGCTGAAAACCGCGCTCGACGATTGATGATGCAATCCATAAATGTGGGCGATCGATGACTTTGTAAAGTTACGTTAAGAGTAACCCTTTCTAGCATAAACCAGTTTTGTCCCCCCCAGCTTGCAGACTGGGGAAAGTTATCCCTCAATTCTGGTATGGTGCGATCGCTGTGAGTCTATATTGAGATTTTGCTATTTTTAAATATTCCGCTAGTTTCTGTTGAATTTTTTTCTTTTTTCTGGGTCTTGTGGCCATTCTAAACTGGATTTTACCCCAATATAAACCTATTTCTTTTTTTAAATGTTTGTGACTTGATAACTACTTAAGTAGATAGGTATTAAAAACTTTCAGATCCCCCCGCCTATCGGCACCCCCCTTATCAAGGGGGGACTAAGGGGGGATCAGAGGCAAAATCCATTTTAAATTTAATTATAACCAGCTACTTATAACACAAAGTCGAGAAGAGCCTCTTAACTTTTTTTGTATCAAAATTACTTGAACGGGAGCATTAAAAGGGGAGAATTACCCCATCAATCTAGACAAAGAAACTATTGACTGCAATAGGGCCGAGCGCCGGTAAAGTACCCGTTAACCCGGTGAGATTAATCACCAAATCATTAGCACTTTGGAAACCCGCCGTACCGTCGTTGATAATTAGGTAAGTAGAAGAACTATTGTCCCGTACTAAAACAGCACTGTTAATTCCGAGAGCTTGATTTCCGGCTGTTGCCCCATTAGCATCGGTAAAGACGTTAGCAACAATGGTGTTAATGTTGGTCGTGGTGCTATCTGTTGCCCGGGTAAAAGCGACCGGGGCATTAATGGCCCCACCAGCTTGACTAAGCAGGTCAATTTTATCAGTACCGATAGCAAAATCCGTAACCTGGTCTAGGGCTGCCGAGGTGGACTGACCAAATTGGAAGATGAAGATGTCTGTCCCCACCCCACCAGTTAAAGTATCGACTCCAGCAGCGCCATTGAGGGTATTATTGCCACTATTCCCTGTAATCTGGTTATTTAAGGCATTACCCGTGCCATTAAGATTACCAGTACCAGTGAGGAGGAGATTTTCCACGTTGTTAGGGAGGGTATAGGAAATGGCAGCTTGCACGGTATCGGTTCCCTGGTTGAGAGCTTCAATCACCAAATCCCCAGCGTTATTCACCGTATAAGTATCGTTTCCGGCTAATCCAGTCATGGCATCTGCTCCAGAGGTTCCCACAAGGGTGTCTGGACCAGAAGTACCGATAAAGTCATCATTTTGAATGGTTCCCGTAGCAGTAGCGGTGGTAATGGTAGCACCGTTGGTGGGATTGGAGAGGGTGACGGTAAAGTTTTCGTTCGGTTCTACCGTTGTATCCCCCTGAACGTTAACAGTAATTACTTTTGAGGTTTGCCCCGTCGTAAAACTCACGCTTCCTGACGGTAATACTCCCCCGACAAAATCAGTGGCATTGGCAGGATTGGTTCCCGTACCGGTAACTGCCCAGTCAACGTTATTGCTTCCCGTGGTATTAACCGCACGAGTGACGGTGAAAGTAAAGGCTTTACTGCCACTGTTGCCCTCGGTTTGATTGGCATTGGTGGCGGCAATGGCGAGGGTGGGAACTGTGGGACCACCCACATTTAAGGCCCACAATTCCTCACCGTTAACGCCGTTATCGGCAGTGAAGAACAGGGTGTTGCCCACTACCGTCATATTGTTGGGGTAGGAGCTAGAGGCACCGGGGGAGATGTCGGCCACCAGAACTGTACCCGCCGCCGTGCCATCGCTTTTCCATAATCCCCCACCGTTAACGTCGTCATAGGCAGCGAAATACAGGGTGTTGCCCACCGCCGTCAGATTGCGGGGGTAGCTACCACCTCCGGGGCGGATATCTTTGACCAGAACTGTACCGGCCGCCGTGCCGTCGCTTTTCCACAATTCATGGCCGTCTCCTACCCCACGGGCACTGAAGAACAGGGTACTGCCCACCGCCGTCAGATAGCGGGGGTAGGAGCTATAGGAACCAGGGCCGATGTTCTTGACCAGAACCGTACCAGCTGCCGTGCCGTCGCTTTTCCATAATTCTTGACCGTTAACGCCGTCATCGACAGTGAAGAATAGGATGTTGCCCACAGCAGTTAGAGAAAGGGGGTAAGACCAAGAGGCACCGGGGAGGATATCTTTGACCAAAACCGTACCGTCCGCCGTGCCGTCGCTCTTCCACAATTCCCCACCGTTAACGTCGTCATAGGCATTGAAGAACAGGGTGTTGCCCACCGCCGTTAGACTGTGGGGAGAGGTCAGAGGGAAAGAGAAACCAGGGCGGGTATTTTTGACCAGAACCGTACCAGCTGCTGTGCCGTCGCTTTTCCACAATCCAAACATACCGTTAACGCCGTCAAAAGCAGTGAAGAACAGGGTGCTGCCCACTGTCGTTAGATGGCGGGGGTAAGACCAAGAGGAACCGGGGAGGATATCTTTGACCAAAACCGTACCGTCCGCCGTGCCGTCGCTTTTCCACAATTCCCCACCGTTAACGTCGTCATAGGCAGCGAAGAACAGGGTATTGCCCATCACCGTCAGATTGCGGGGGTGAGAGCCGGAGAAACCAGGGTAGATATCCTTGACCAAAACCGTGCCCGCCGCCGTGCCGTCACTTTTCCATAATTCTTGACCGTTAACGCTGTTATTAGCCCGGAAGTAAAGGGTGTTGCCCAGCGCCGTCAGATAGCGGGGGTAGGAGCTATAGGAACCGGGGCCGATGTTCTTGACCAGAACCGTACCAGCCGCCGTGCCGTCGCTTTTCCACAATTCCTGCCCATTAACGCCGTCCTTGGCGTGGAAGAAAAGGGTATTGCCTACTGCCACTAGGTTTATTGGGTAGGAGCCAGTGGAACCGGGGAAGATATCCTTAACTAAAAAAGGGGTTGACATGACTTTTTCCTGAATAAAGGGTGAAAATTTTAAAATCGCCGTTTCCCGCACTTGGGACAGCCCTAGTCGTTACCATGCCAAGAAGCGGCTCAATCATCGCCGTCAGCGTTGGGTTTCATGCTTTAACCCAACCCAAGTTCACCTCTGGTATAGATTAGAGTCGATTATTAACATTGATTTTTGCTTATGATTTATTATGGTTTCAGTGGGTATTAATGGGGGTTATTATAAACAAACCAATCAATATTATTGATAAAGTTTTTTGAACGGCTCTTCTGGTTTATGTGTGGGAACGAGGTCTATTCTCGCGAAACAGGTGCAAGATTTTGAGGGAATCGTGCTTCAGCTTCAAAACCTTGCGTCTTCATCGGCCCGCGTCCTGTAGGGGCGAAGCATTCGGATAAAAAATCTACGGTTTCACCGATAGGTTATTGCCCGAATGCTTCGCCCGTACTTTTTGCCGCAAGCCCTAGATAGAGTCCTATAGCAGCGGGCAGAAGGCAGTATTTCCGCTGCTTTTGCCCCCTTTTAGAGAGATTCTTCGATCACGGAACCATCTTCTTGCACCCAGGCGAGATTTTTAATCATTCGATCGCGGGCATAGGTGCGAATTTGTGCCTCGCTGCGACCACCTAAATCGATCGCCACTCTCAGATTCGGATCACCGGTGCGAAGGGAGCGAGCTTTACTAAAAGTCGCTATCTGGGCGTTATTACCCAAAGGGATAAGTAACCAGTCGAGGGGAGGAGCTTGACTGGGTAAAGTCTGCCCTGATAATAAACTTTCGTGCAGTTCTTCGATATTTAGGGAAAAACCGATACCCGGAGCCGATTGGCCCTGGGGATGAAAAACGCCCAATAATTGATCATAGCGTCCGCCTTGGCCTAAAATACTGAGATTTTGCTGGTGATCACTAACGGCCTTAAAAACGATGCCGGTGTAGTAATCAAAGGTTTGAATCAGACTTAAATCGAGAATTAGGGGAAAAGGCCCAGAGCGATCGGCATTAAGCAGCTCTACTAGGGATTTAAGGTTATTAACGGCTTTTTGGGCTGATTCTTCCTGGGCTAATACTGCCACTTGTGCGAGGACATCGTGAGGATTACCGCGCAGGTGAAATAATTGTCGGGCTTGCTGCCGGAGGGTTTCGTTGGGATAGGGAAGATTTTCGAGGCTAACGTAGTCAAGGAGGGCTAAACAGCGTTTCACCTGTTCCCGCAAGGGACCCGGAAAAGGAGAAAGTAGGGAACGAGTCAAACCCGCTTCTCCCAGAATAATCTGCCAGTTAGGGACGGCCAAACCATCGAAACAGTCAGCCAGGAGCAGTAAAATCTCGGCATCAGCTAGTAAACCGCCAGAAAAGAGCAGTTCTACCCCTGCTTGATAGAATTCCACTTGACGACCGTGATAACCGGCGCTAGGGCGACGAAAAACGTTGGCCCGATAACAGAGACGTTGGGGATAGGACTCCCCACTCATGCGGGAGACGGCACTACGGGCAATGGAAGCGGTTAATTCAGGGCGTAATCCCGATAGTCCTTGACTATCCCCGTGGAGTTGGATCACGGTGCTGGGATCGATCGTACCGCCTGCGGTGAGGGTATCGAGCCATTCAATGGTGGAGGTGACGATCCTTTGATAGCCCCAACGCTGAAAGACAGACTGAAGGCGATCATTAATCCAGCCTTTTTGGGTAACTTCTAGGGGTAATAAATCCCTTGTCCCCGCCGGGGGTTGATGAATCATCGAAAATTTTGGGTCTGAAACCCCGTCGTTCTACGACGGCTTTACTGTTAAATATTAGCACATTTACAAAATATATGCTAGAATGTGAGACATGGAAAAAGCCTACTCGTTTCGATTTTACCCCACACCAACACAAGAGTCGCTATTGCGGCGCACTTTGGGCTGTGTAAGATTAGTTTACAATAAAGCTCTCCACGAACGAACACAAGCATGGTACGAAAGACAAGAAAGAGTAGGATATGTTCAAACTTCTTCAATGCTAACCGATTGGAAAAAACAAGAAGAATTAAACTTTCTCAATGAAGTAAGCTGTGTACCTTTACAACAAGGGTTAAGACATTTACAAACAGCTTTCACTAACTTCTTTGCTGGTCGTACTAAGTATCCTAACTTTAAGAAAAAACATCAAGGAGGAAGTGCCGAATTTACTAAGTCTGCTTTTAAATTTAAAGACAAACAAATCTATTTA
>VYLM01000110.1_pt1 | contig 15713 bp, 16 predicted proteins | sample 5109491 | NCBI WGS metagenome assembly VYLM01 (sample SAMN12291813, study PRJNA351875) | freshwater metagenome | isolation source: freshwater lake | place: USA: Michigan, MSU3 lake | collected 2011-08-06 | reverse complement strand
AATCGGAGACGGCGTTTTGGTCTGAGATTTAATTTAATCGCTGGCATTTACAACTATGAACTTGCTTTAGGCTATCATCAAGTAGCTGAATAAGACTTTTGCAGGAGGTCTAAAAATCAATGTTACACTATATATGTTTCCAGAACTATTTCTCGGTAGTGTTTTTGCATCAGCTCTTGCAGCTTCTCTAGCTTCTCTAGTTTTTGCAGCTTTTGCAGCTCTTTCAGCTTCTCTCTCATCTTTCTCCTTCAAGATAAGAGAATATATTTTGAGATTATCCTTCTCCATGCTTGATGGGCAACTGCCACTTTGCTGTTTTTTCTCTGTCCTTAACCACTCCTTCGTAGAGAGCGAAACAACATACAATTCGCTTAAAGTTCGAGGTGAAGGCGGGAAACTCGAAACGTACATACGTTCTACCCTAATCTTCTTACTTTCAATCTGCAATGAAAGTTGAACAATATCATCCAAAATCATAAGGGAATGTGCAAGATTTCCCTGCTGTAAAGCCTCCAAATGTTGAGCGTGTAATTTATTAAAACGTTGATAGAAGTCTTGAACATGAGCATTTCGCCAATGACCTTGATGCCAATGATTTTCCTTTAATCCATCGTTGATTTGTTCTGCTCTGTACTCAAATATTTTGATTAATTCTTCTATTCTTCCTGATAATTGATCATTATTATTAATTGTAGTTTGTTGACCTATGACTGTACCCGTATTGCTATTTACGTTAAGATTTACACCTGATTGGGTGTTTTGGGTGACATTAGATATGTTCTCTACTGACTGAATTTGCTGAAACTGAGTGACCAATCTCTCTAAATCTTCCTTAAATTGTCTATCCAGTCGAGACTCATCAATGATTGCAGCTTCCAAAAATCTGTATTCCTGTTTTGCTTTATCAAGGCTTACTCTGCCTCGAAACCGAGTTTTCAGGAAATCTAGAATATCCGTACCAGCTTTTTCTAAAGCCCCACCAGTGGCTTTATCGAGAGCATAAAGAACAATTGTTACTGCTTGAGCGGCAAGTGCAGATATATCCATAAATTTAGTGTTCCTTGTATTTAAAGCTTTTCAAACTTTGCTTACCACCAATTTCTCTTGATCACAACCGAAAAGTCTTTAGGCGGAGCAATCTAATCTATTCATTATACTGACATTTTCTGGCTAGTCAACTCCTAGAGGACAAATAAAGAGAAAGTTTCCGTATATTCACCCTGTAGAAAAGGATATTCAGAAACTTTCCACGATTATGCAAAACCTCCTGAGCTTTGATAACGAGTTAGGACTACTTCAATAACTCGATTTCCCCTGGTCGCCAAGTCTTATCAAACCAAGGCTCAAGTGGGCCATAAAGCCGAAGAATCGTATTCCAACCCGTGCCCGGATTTGTCTGTACCCAGTTATTCTGCTTACCCGCAAGCGGTTTCGGCCCGAAATAAATATCCACAGAACCATCGGCATTAACCAAAAGTCCCTTTGTCTGACTACCGACACTAGGAAACTGTTGCTCCGTCTGAATCATCGATCGCGTCTGGTTACTGTAAAGAATCACTGACCAGAATAGTAGCACGGTAGGATGTGTTAGCGTAACGCAGAATAATTACAAATTCATCATGATTAAAAGCAAAAAAGCCCGTTAAGTAACTATTTTTTAAGTCAAGACGGCAATTAGCGATCGCCCCTCCTCATCAAAAAGCGATCACACCATGAGAAGAAAACCTGATCGCACTAAAGTCCAAAATAATCGCAAATCAGATAATTATTGTTAAGAAAACAATTTGGTCCGTTACATTTCATTAGCGTACCCTACAGGATCACCGACCATACTAACTGGTTGCTTGTCGAGAGCAATTTCAAATAAAAATTCAGGGGCAAAGTCTGCTCCGTTTGGCCATTCTATTGTCCGACTATTGACATATACTTTTTGAAATAAACTCTTATCTTTTAAGGGTTCAAAGATTTCTCCATACAATTCTTGTTCTAAATCTACAATCCCTTCTATTCCATTATTAAAGGTTAGCTTTAATTGATACTTATCCAGATATTCCACACAGATAACATGAAGAAATAGCTCCTTTTTAGGGAAGGGGATCGATTCTGTTAAGAGGTTTTCTTTGACGCGCATTTTCCCAGTTCTCCAATAGTTCAGATTGGTGTAGATCAAGCCACTCCCATATTAAATTTAGTCCTCTTTTGGGCATTTGACCACAAACTTCACCTGTGTGAATCATTATAACCGCTTCATAATCTTGATACTCGGCATGGATATGAGGCGGATTGTGATCGTTATAGTTCATGGTGATTTTTATTCCATAGAAGCTTGATAGAGTGGGCATGAGTAAGAATAGTAATCAAGGTTGCTTTCTAAAAGTTTTCCCCCTATTGTAAGCGATCGCCCCTCCTTCTCAAAAAACGATCGCCCTTTCTCATCCCCAAAAACGATCGCCTCTTCTCATCCCCAAAAAGCGATCACACGATGAAAAGAGATTAATTTGTCTAAAAATTTGCTAGACTAGCGGCAATAACGGCTTATTTTAAAGGTGGTAAGTAAATGTGGTGGCAAAGTTCTCGATTAGACCGTATTGAAGCCAATATGGAGCGTATTGATGGAAGAATAGAACGTCTGGCGGAAATCAGTGAAGCAACAAATCGGCGTATTGATCGGTTTGTGGAGGCTACTGCTCAACAAATGGAAGACTCTAAGGCTCGTATTGACCAACTGCAAAAAGGGATGGAACAGCTTCAGCGTGCAGTTGGCTATTTTTTAAGTCAAGACGGCAATTAGTGATCGCCATTCCCAAAAATGCTCTATACAGTGCTTAATGCTTTGATTTTCGCTATCTCTGTTTCTAAGTTGGGAAGTTTTTGATTATATTTTTGGGCTGTTTCTAACCATAAATCTTTTACCATCAGTAATTCTTGTAGGGTTTCTTCTAAGGTTTCACCCTGAGCCAAACAGCCAGATAGTGCTGGAATTTCAGCGACAAAACCGCCTTCTTCACAGGGATAAATAATAATTGGATAATTCATCTTTAGTTGTCTCCGATAATTTCAAGGACTCGACGAATATAAACAGATTTGACTTTTTTATTATGAACAGGTATGATCAAAATAATATCATTTCTTTTAAAAATGTGATGGCTACCTGTAATTCTATCAAGGGAAAACCCTTCTAATTCTAGCAGTTGACAAACATCGTTGAATCTTGCGTTATTAGGACTATTCTTGAGTAGTTCTAGTAGTTTATCCCTTTTAGACACGAGTGAATGCCATTCAACAATGAGCTTGAGCAAAAATCCATTTTAACCCAAAGGGAGAAAACTTTTAACAATACACTTGTTCTAACATAGCGGTAGTGAGAGATTTTTGGCCGTGATAATAGAGACGACGATTGAGACAACCGATCGATTTAACATAGGTAGATAGGGTTCCCAGATCATGGGAAATAATTAAAATAGTCATCCACTCATTCAATTCTTGCAACAGGGAAAAAATACTAGCACGCATTTGGGGATCGACACTGGCAGTGGGTTCATCTAAAATCAAGAGACGGGGTTCTACCGCTAAAGCGCGAGCGATATAAACCCGTTGGCGCTGTCCCCCCGAAAGTTCAGCAATCGACCTTTTTTTCAACGCTAACATTCCCACACTATCTAAAGCTTTATCTACCCTTACCTCATCTTTTTTACTATAGCCTTGCCAGAGTTTTTTGCTGCTCAATCTCCCCATTTTTACCACCTCACCCACAGTGATGGGAAATGAGCGATCGCATTCGACAAACTGCGGCACATAACCGACTAATTCCCGACCTTTTTGGACACTTTGCCCCAAAATCCTGACTTCTCCCCGCCAAGGTTTAATTAATCCCAGTAAAACCTTAAGGAGGGTAGTTTTTCCTCCTCCATTCGGGCCGATAATTCCCAGGAAATCTAATTCTTCAATGGTTAAATTAATATCTTCGAGGATAGGTTCCTGTTCGTAGCCGGCCCAGAGATTATTAATGGTAATGATCGTTGACATATACAAGCAATTACTGATTTAAAACTGTGGCCATTTTTTGGGAAACTTGTCGCAGGTTTTCACTCCAATTTTGAGCAAAGGCACTGATAGGGATTACCTGTCCCCCAATTTCCCTAGCAATAGTTTCGGCACTTTTCTGACTAAATTCTGGTTGAGTAAAAATAACTTTAATATTCTCTTTTTTGGCCTGTTTGATTAGTTGACTTAACTGGGCAGCACTGGGTTCATTACCGTCGATTTCGATCGCAATCATCTCTAAACCGTAATCTTGGGCAAAATAGCCCCATTCGGGATGAAATACCATAAATTTTTTGTTTTTAATCCCTGCCAAGTTTTGCCGAATTTCTTGATCTAATGCGTCTAATTCCTGACTGAATTTTTCAAAGTTAGCCCGATAGATAGCTTCCTGACCGGGATCGAGTTGTGCTAGGGTTTGATAAATAGTCTCTGCTTGTGCTTTGACTCGTTTTGGTGATAACCAAATATGGGGATCTAGGGTGTTTTTTCCAGCCTGATGTTTTTCTTCCTTAGCGTGATCGTGATCATGATCGTGATTATGTTCTGCTGTCAAAGGGATTTTATCTACCCCTTGACTGGTATCGACGATTAACATCTGCTGGTTAACACTGTTTAAGCGATCTTTCCAGGCATCTTCTAAGGATACACCAATTTTAAAATAGGCTTGCGATCGGGCTGTGGTTTTTAATTGTTCGGGTTTTGGTTCATAGGTGTGGGGATCTGTCCCGGGTTGAATCATGGCATTAACACTGACTCTATCACCGCCGATACGTTTGACAAAATATTCCTGCGGTACGATACTCACTGTCACCTGTAAGGGTGTCTTTGCTTCCTCTTCCTTGACCGAGGGACCACTACAAGCTGTTAAGCTGGCTATAGTCAGGGTTAAAGCGATCGCTGTTAACTGGAAATTTTTACCCATCGGATTAACTGAGTCTGATTATGATTCTGATCTTATCACAGTCGGTGAGAATCGTTATCATTCTGAAAATATTTCGGTATAGATGTACTGGTTTTTCGTCCTTCGATCTTTCGCTCCCAATTAAAAATTTTCTCTTGCTAACTAACGCTTGACATGATATTATATAGATAATGGAAAATCCGTGCGCCTGCGACCCCCCTCTGGTCAAGTCAAGTAAAGCCCAAAAAAATTAACCCCAAAAAGTAGTGGGTAAACTGGAAACTGATACTCGTTAAGACTGCACCGGAGTGCCGGAGTTGGGAGAGGAAGCCTGAGCATTTGTACTAGAACTCCCAATAGGCAGTATAAATTCAGGAGAGCTTAACTAGAGCTTGCTGAATAAATCTAAAAACCGTGTTGGGTAAGACTTTTAGACTTTTTGGGAAATCAAAAAGTACCGGACATGGGAGTGATCGGGGGGAAAATTCAGGGACTTTTTCCCTGAAAATTAGGTAATTGACCCCCTCAAAATCGGTAAAACCCTACACCCCACACCCTACCCCCACGAAAAACTTTTTGCCGCAAACCCTAACCAAAAACCGAGTGCCGATCACTAAAAAATGACTTTTGCCTCCGTTATTCGCAACATTGAAAAATCGCCATTAACTGCCGAACTTATCCAAAAACTGGAGAAAAACGGCAATTTAACCCTAACCGGCCTTGCCCGCTTACCGAAAGGATTAATCGGCACAGCTTTCGCCCGTTGTCAAGGAAAAAATCTTTTAATTATCTGTGCCAATCTGGAGGAAGCGGCACGTTGGGCGGCACAATTAGAAGCGATGACGTGGAAAGGTGTTTTCTTTTATCCCACCTCGGAAGCTTGCCCCTACGAGAGATTTAATCGGGAATCCGAGATGATTTGGGGACAGATGCAGGTATTATCGGCAATCAGTCATCAAGATGCCGGAATTGCGATCGTTACCACCGAAAAGGCCCTGCAGCCCCATTTACCCCCTAGAGAGGTTTTCGAGCAGTATAGCGATAATTTTGCGGTAGGAAGGGTTATAGAAGCCAAAAACCTCGATCTAACCCTAGCTAGATTAGGATATGAACGGGTTTCACTGGTAGAAACCGAAGGGCAATGGAGTCGTCGCGGCGATATCGTTGATATTTTCCCAGTTTCGGCCGAATTACCGGTCAGGTTAGAATTTTTCGGCGATGAATTGGAAAAATTGCGAGAATTTGACCCTGCCACCCAAAGATCCCTCGATTCTATCCCCAATCTGCTTCTTACTCCCACTAGCTTCGCAGCGATCATTGCCCCTTCTCTTCCCCCCACAGTGGCCGATTATTTGGAGGCTGAAGAGCGAGAAAAATTGGCTAATGGCATTTATCCAGAGGGAATTGAGCGATTTTTAGGCTTGTCCTTCCGTCAACCTGCCTCTTTATTGGATTATCTCCCCGAAAATACTCTTATTGCCTTTGATGAACTGGAAAGCTGTCAAGCTAGAAGCGATCGCTGGATAGAATATATTGGGGAACGCTGGCAACAGATAGAACCAGCTTTACCGCAAATTCACCGTTCTTTTGGCGAATCTCTGCAAATATCGGTTAAATTTCCCCATCTCTACCTCTCAGAAATAGACGATCACCTCTCCGAAAATAGTCTTAATCTCTCCAGTCGTCCGATTCCCACCAATCCGGGGCAATTCGCCAAACTAGCGGAAATTTTACGGGGAAAAAGAGAGATTTATAGCGGTATTAAACTAAATAAGTACGCCACATGGTTAATATCGGCCCAACCCTCCCGCACAGTCGCGTTATTACAGGAACACGACTGTCCGGCCCAATTTATCCCCAATCCCCTCGATTTTGGGGCGATCGAGCGCTTAATCATTCAAAACACCGCTACAGCCCTAAAATACTCAGGATTAGCTGAATTAGAAGGTTTTATCCTCCCCACCTATCGCATAGTCGTCGTTAGCGATCGAGAGTTCTTCGGGCAACATCTTTTAAATACTGCTGGTTACGTCCGCAAACGTCGGCAAGCAGCCTCGGTACAGGTGGACGTGAACAAACTCCGTCCCCTCGATTTTGTAGTACATAAACACCATGGCATCGGACAGTTTATCAAACTAGAAAAGCAGGAAAGCACAATTAGCGGAGTAGTGCAAGGTCGAGATTATCTAGTTATTAAGTATGCTGATGGATTATTGCGGGTTCCTGCCGATTCTGTTGATAATCTCTCCCGTTATCGTCATACAGGTAATCAAGAGCCTGAATTACATAAAATCTCTGGCAAAGCGTGGGAAGCGACGAAAGCTCGCGTCAGGAAGTCGGTTAAGAAGTTAGCGGTTGATTTAATCAATATTTACGCCCAACGCGCCCAAAAATCGGGTTTTGCCTATCCGATGGATAATCCCTGGCAGCGGGAGTTAGAGGATTCTTTTCCCTACCAACCCACTGCTGATCAACTGAAAGCGATACAGGATGTGAAACGGGATTTAGAAAGCGATCGCCCGATGGATCGCTTAGTCTGTGGGGATGTGGGTTTTGGTAAGACAGAAGTGGCGATTCGTGCTATTTTTAAAGCTGTCACCACGGGTCATAAACAGGTGGCTTTATTAGCACCAACAACGATTTTAACCCAACAACATTATCACACCCTAAAAGAACGTTTTGCTCCCTATCCTATTAATGTGGGTTTATTAAATCGTTTTCGCACCAATTCCGAGAAAAAAGATATCGTCCAGCGCTTGAAAACGGGGGAATTGGATATAGTGGTGGGGACGCAGTTGTTATTAAGTAAAGCGGTGGAGTTTAAAGATTTAGGATTATTGGTGATCGATGAAGAACAGCGTTTTGGGGTCAATCAAAAGGAAAAAATTAAGGCTTTTAAAAGTAATATTGATGTGTTAACCTTGACGGCAACACCGATTCCCCGGACTCTTTATATGTCCCTTTCTGGGGTGCGAGAAATGAGTTTAATTACCACACCTCCCCCCTCTCGTCGTCCCATCCAAACCCACCTTTCTAGTTATAATTCTGATGTGATTAGAACGGCAATTCGCAATGAATTGGATCGGGGGGGACAGATTTTTTATGTAGTACCCAGAATCGAGGGAATTGAAGAAAAAGCGGCAGCAATTCAAGGGATGATTCCGGGTGCTAGAATTTCCATTGGTCACGGTCGTATGGATGAGGCTGAATTAGAGACCACCATGTTAGCTTTTAATAATGGGGAAGCGGATATCTTAGTCTGTACGACTATTGTGGAGTCGGGGTTAGATATTCCCAGAGTTAACACGATTATCATTGAAGATGCCCAAAAATTCGGGTTAGCGCAACTCTATCAACTGCGGGGACGGGTGGGGCGATCGGGAGTACAAGCGCACGCTTGGTTACTTTATCCAGCTAAGGGAGAACTAACAGAAACCGCTCGGGAAAGATTAAAGGCAATTCAAGAATTTACCCAGTTAGGATCGGGGTATCAATTAGCGACTAGGGATCTGGAAATTCGCGGCGCTGGTAATTTATTGGGTGCGGAACAATCGGGACAAATGGAAGCGATTGGTTTTGATCTATATATGGAAATGTTACAGGAAGCTTTGCGGGAAATTCAAGGTCAAGAAATTCCTCAAGTGGAGGATACCCAAATCGATCTGAAATTGACGGCATTTATTCCTAATGATTATATATCCGATCCGGAGCAGAAAATGGATGTCTATCGGGCGATCGCTACTGCCAATTCTCAGAAAACTTTAGGACAAATTGCTGCGGATTTAGTGGATAGATATGGGGCAATTCCTTCCCCAGTGGCACAATTATTTAAGGTAATCGAGTTAAAACATCTGGCTAAATCCCTCGGTTTTTCGCGAATTAAACCCGATGGAAAACAGCATATTATCCTAGAAACTCCTATGGAGGAACCAGCGTGGAAATTATTACAAGAACACCTACCCCAACATATACAATCACGCTTTGTTTATAGTCCCAAACAGTTGACGGTTAGGGGTTTAGGAACGGTAAAACCACCACAGCAGTTAGACAGTTTATTGGAGTGGTTAGCTAAGTGTAAAGATGGTTTACCGACGAGGAATTAGACTAAATCCTGTTTAAAAAGTATAGGAGAGTGGGTGATGGGGAAAAGATAATCAATAAGAGTAATCTCCTGACTCCTATACTCTAACTGCTATAAAAAGCACCTCATATCTAGGAGGTGCTTTGGGGACGGAGAGAGAGGGATTCGAACCCTCGTTAAAGTTACCCCTAAACAGCATTTCCAGTGCTGCGCCTTCAACCGCTCGGCCATCTCTCCAATTTAGGTCACGATCATCCATCCTACAGCAAATGCTGCCGATCTGTCAAATTATTTTTCTTTTTCCGACGATGACCGATCAGGTTAGGGACTTGCGCTTTGATAATGTACCTTTTGGGCGAACGCAGTTCGCCCCTACATTGTGGACAAAATCCGTTACGGTAGGGGCGCAAAGCTTGCGCCCTCCGATCGATTGGGATATTATTCCCACGCAAGTCCCTAAGCACATCCTAGATATTGATTTAAGATTGCGGCTGTAGCTAGACCGGTTTTTTGCCAACTAAACTCATTAGCTCGTTTTTTGCCTAGATAACTTAATTTTGACTGTAATTGTCGATCTTGAGCGATAATTTTTAGGGCATCGGCTAGGGACTCGACTCGATAGGGATCGATTAAAATTGCCGATGTTGCCGTGACTTCGGGCAAAGATGACAAATTTGAGGTAATGACGGGTGTACCGCAGGCCATAGCCTCTAAAACGGGCAATCCAAAGCCTTCCCAGAGACTAGGGAAGACTAAAGCAGTGGCTTGACTGATAACTTTGGGTAGGTGATCGTAGGGGATATAATCGAGAAATTTAATGCGATCGCTAACTGCCAATTCTCGCGCTTGTTGTTGTAAATTGGGGGTATAACGGCGATCAAAGCTGCCGGCAATCCAAAGATGATAATCTGTTAAATCTGGAGGCAGTTGGGCAAAAGCGGCGATTAAACGCGGTAAATTTTTATAGGGATTGGGACGACCGAGATAGAGAAAATAGGGATGTTCTGGCTTATTATCTTCCATAGGACGAAAGTGATGATGATCATAGGCTAGGGGAATTGAAGTAATTTTATCGGCGGGAATTTGATAATATTCAGTGATATCTTTGGCCGTTGCCTGAGAGTTACAGATAATATGTTTTGCCTGTTGTAATACCTGCGGCACATAATAACGGAAATATTGGGTTAAGGGGGAAGTAAAACTGGGAAACCGTAGGGGAATTAAATCGTGGACCATGACGACAAAGCGACAGGGAGAATTTATCGGCGCTTCCGGAAGGGGAGAAAAGAGTAAATTCGCCTTTAATTGTCGGTAAATTGACGGTAACTGCCACTGAGTCCAGAGTAAGCGTTTTAAATGACCTTTCGCTCCTCGATCAGGGCCGAGACCTTTGGGGATAGAATAACAGTTAAAGTCGGGATAACTATTAGCTGTTAGTAGGGTTGGTTCTAAATTTTTCAGGTAGGGTAAGAGGTTAAGAATGTAGGTACTGATTCCCGTGGGTTGGGGAAAAAGTACCGAGAGATTAATTAATAGGTTATGCTGTGTATTCACTAATTACCCTGTTGATATTTGCTGAGGATTTCTGAGATATATTGGTAGCCTTCCAGTCCAATAGATTTAATCAGGGAGGAACGTTCCTGACTGAAAGTCTGTTCAAAAGCTGCGATATTTTTGCCACGAATAACCGTTAATAGACTAGCAGCTTGTCGCCATTCTACTGCACCGATTTCGTGGAGCCAATACATTCCTAGAGAACCCATATAAATTGCCTGTTCAAAATTTTTGTCTTGATAGTAAGCTTCGCCTAAATAAGTTAGTAATAAACCTTGCAGATATACATCTCCGTAGTATTTGGCCGATTCCAATCCTTGTAGGAGAATATTAATCGCATCTTGGGTTCTTTCGAGGACAAGATATGCTAAACCTAAACTGCTACAACAAAGGGATTTACTCTGCCAATCTTGGAGACTTTCCGCTAACTTTAATCCCTGCTGTAAATACTCGATCGAAGTTTGATAAATTTCGGGATCATATCTCTCTAACTGTTGCGCTTCCTGTACCTGACTATAACCCAAATTAGCTAAAGCGTTAGCCTGTCCTAAACTATTACCCTGTTGACGACTTAAAATTAAAGCTCTCTGACTTAAATTAATCGCTTCTGTATAGTTTTTCTGGATAGCATTGAGACGAGATAAATGGTTTAAATTAGCTATTTCACAAGCAGAGTCCTGTTGTTGACGAGCAATTTCTAAAGCTTGTTGATGACATTCTCTGGCCTGTGGATAGTCGCCGCGAATGCGATTAGAATAGGCAATTAAAGTTAAAATTCTCGCCTTTTCTCCCGTACCTTCCACATAACGCAGAGGAATTGATAAATAATCTAATGCCTCCTTGAGATAACTGCCAGAAAAGGAGGCGAAAATTCCTCCGTATAAAGGAAAATAATCGCGTTGAGCAAAGGTTCTCAGAATTTGTAAAGCCATCTGAAAACAGCCGCGACTATAGAGAGAATTTTTACTAACTTGCTCGAAACTATTGGTTAACAGCGACCAAATTAAAGCAAAGGTGAGAAAGGTAGAAATAGATAATTTTGCTCCCAGTTTTTCGCTATAGATACGCTGATCAAAAAAGTTAATTAGTCCCCTCTGGATATATTGAAAAACAATAGCAGTTTCTACCCAATCGGTTAAAGTTAAATCCTGGGTGAGAGAATCAAAAGCTTGTTGATTAGCTAAACTTTCTAAGACTCGTTTTAACCAAGAGGGATTAACTTTACTTGCCCAAATTTGCCAGGGAGTCCCTCGCTCATTATCATTAGTAAAACCAAGATTGCGATTTTGTTCGTAGAGCCAACTGGTGAGATCATTCGATAAATTTGACCAAGTATTTAACCCCAAATTAATCCCCGTGGCAATTTGCCATAAATCCGCTTCTCCCCGCTGCTGAGAAACTGTCTGTAAATGCTTGGCTAACTGTTGTAATTGTTCTAGGGTTAAAGCATTACTTTGATTGGGATCAATTAAATTCACTAAAGTTAGTAAACGATCCTCTCGATCGATTTTCACCAGATTATCGATCGCCGCTGCAGTGAGAGAATTTTGCTGATTGGTTTTTTGATATTTTTCCCATTCACTTTCGATCGTTTCCAGGGCCCGCAAAACCCTAGTCGCTTTAATTTTTGTTTCTAACTGTGAGCGAGTAATGATAATTTTTTCAGTTAAACAACGCTCAAAAATTTCTCCTGTGCCATTTTTTACTCCCTCGGACAAAAGGTTATAAACCTGTGATTTAGCTCTAATTTTTCCTTCTAAAGTTAGATTGACAATGCGCTCAATTAGTGCATTATAAGTTTCGTTGAAGTTATCTCTATTTTCTGTCATAAGTGTTTTTTCAGTTATCAGTAAACAGTAATCAGTGAAAAGACAGTAGTAAGCTTCTAAGCTGTACTGAATTTAAACTGCATAGTGGAAATTTCAGTACAAATGCTCAAACTTCCTCTCCCTGCTCCGGCACTCCAGTACAGTCTTAACGAGTAATTTATATAGTCAGCAGCTTATCAGTTATCAGATGTGAGTTTTCAGTTCACCGACTACTTTTTGGGGTTAATTTTTTTGGGCTTTATTTGACTTGAAAAGAGGGGGTCGCAGGCTGGCACGGATTCCCATTATATAAGAAATTATCTGTCAAGTCGTGGGGTTTTGTCAAGCTTTTTGGAAAAAAAATTAACCGATAGTCTTAACGAGTAATTTAGATAGTCAACAGCTGATTTAATGCTGCACACTTAAAACTTAAAACTTAAAACTTAAAACTTAAATCTGATAACTGATAACTGATAACTGAGGCTCTTCGGTTTGTGTTATGCAATGAACGGTTTTTGTCAATTATTTTCGATCTAGAGCGAACTAATCAATTAAATCCCTTGCCAGATAAGGATTTAGTCGATTTATGCCCCCCTATCGAACCATACCAAGTAACGAAGAGCCATAACTGATAACTGATTCAAGACTGACTCCTGTTGACCAAAGTAATTACCGTCACTTCGGGGGGACAAAAAAGACGACCGGGGAAATAGGTTCCTAAGCCTCGATTTACATATAATTGATTGTCCCCGACTCGATGAAATCCCTCGGACCATTGCCAGTATCGGACTACTTTGCTAAACTCCCGATAAAGGGGAACCCATGGACGATAGGGTTCGGGTAGTGATCGCCTAAGTTCCTCTAAAATTATCGGTAGGGAACCGATACCCGGTATAGTCACTTGACCTCCGTGGGTATGACCGGATAACTGCAAATCCACGCGCCAATCCTTTAAAATCATGGCTGTATCGGGATTATGGGAAAGGACGAGTCTGGGTATATCGGGGGAAATTTGCTCGAGGATTTGCGGTAAAAATTCCCCAGACCAATAATCGGCCAATCCGACGATGGGAAAATTTTCGCCGTAGGGTGTGACGATTTCATTCCAGAGTACCCGAATTCCCACGCTAGTTAAGGCTGATCTGACCGTTTCCCTTGCTTGCGGAAGATAACTGTCATGATTTCCTAAACAAGCATAAATACCCCCTTGACTTTTGAGAGCTTTTATGCTATCTGCTAGGGCAAAAATTGGCTGGGGACTATCGGTAATAAAGTCCCCCGTCAGGAAGATGAGATCGGGTTTTTCCTGATTAGTAATGGCGATCGCTTCTTGCAGGACAGCTTCAGGCAAATGCTCTTCATCGCAGTGCAGATCTGACCACTGCACCAACTTGATCCCTTGCAGATGTGCCGGTAGGCCAGCAATTGCGATCGTTAATCTTTCTACCTGTAAGGATTCTAACCAAAAGGGTCGCATCGGTGAGCCGTTGTCGGTGAGCAGTTACCAGTCTATCAATTCCCGATGGGGTTGTTGGGGGATGCTTCCGCAAACATCCCTCTCTTGAGGATTAGCCTTGAAATTTATCGATAATTCTTTCCATAGCGGCCTCGACGTTGGCACGACTATTAAAAGCCGATAGCCGGAAATAACCCTCTCCGGCAGCCCCAAAGCCAGATCCAGGAGTCCCCACCACATTACAGGTATGTAGCAGTTTATCGAAGAAATCCCAACTTGATAGACCCTGGGGCGTTTTTACCCAAACGTAGGGCGCATTTACGCCACCATGGACTTCTAAACCGGCAGCAGTTAATTTTTCTCGGATAATTGTTGCATTTTGTAAATAAAACTTGACAAGTTCTTGTACTTGTGCTTGTCCTTCCGAGGAATAAACCGCCTCGGCCCCCCGTTGGACAATGTAGGAAACGCCGTTAAATTTGGTCGATTGCCGACGATTCCACAGTTTCCAGAGTTGCACATCGCTGCCGTCGGCCGCTTTGGCCATAAGACTTTGGGGAACCACGGTTAAAGCGCAACGGGTCCCGGTAAAACCGGCATTTTTAGAAAAAGAGCGAAATTCGATCGCACATTGCCGCGCTCCCTCGATTTCATAGATGGAATGGGGTAAACTGGCATCGGTGATAAAGGCCTCGTAGGCTGCATCAAAAAAGATAATCGATCCGTTGGCCCTAGCATAATTAACCCAAGCTGTCAAGTGTTCTTTGGTAGCCGTGGCCCCGGTGGGATTGTTGGGAAAACAGAGATAGATTAAATCGACTTTTTCCGCCGGAATCTGGGCAGTAAAGTTATTTTCGGCGGTAATTGGCAGATAAATCAAGCCCTCGTATTCGCCGCGTTCGTTGACCTCTCCCGTGTGTCCGGCCATAACGTTAGTATCGACGTAAACGGGATATACTGGGTCGGTCACGGCGATCGAGTTATTATCCCCAAAAATATCGAGAATATTGCCCGTATCGCACTTAGAACCGTCGGAAATAAAGATTTCATCGGCATTTATCTCACAACCGCGAGCCTGAAAATCATGGACGGCGATTTTCTCCCTTAACCAAGCATAACCCTGTTCGGGCCCGTAACCCTTAAAGCTAGAGCGATCGCCCATTTCCTCCACTGCTTTGATCATGGCCTCGCGACAAGCTAGGGGCAAAGGTTCGGTGACATCCCCAATCCCCAGACGGATAATGTTAGCATCGGGATTGGCTGCCGCAAAAGCTTGGACTCGTCGGGCAATTTCCGGGAAAAGATAACCCGCTTTTAGTTTTAAGTAATTACTGTTAATGGTTGCCATAATTATTATTCTCGTTTCAGTCGCAACCTTTAATTCTATAATAGTCGGTCATCAGCCGTCAGTTTCGATCGCCCTCCTTGATGGACTAGGATTGGGTGTGGCCTGTTGTCTTTCGATATACAATCAGAGAAAAACCTCTTAATAACTGACATTAGTATGGGTGAATCAAAACGTCGTCAATCGGCCCTGGGTGATAAGTATGGACAGGAAGAAAATATCCTGCCTTGGCTACCAATTACCAAAAGTCAAGCGGCCCAAGCTTACAAGTTAACCACTAGGGGTGCCTGGATTGGTATAGGAGTTTTAGCCGGGGTTTGGGTGGTTATTCGCTTTGTCGGGCCTGCTTTCGGTTGGTGGAATGTCCAATAACTGGTTAGGGACTTGCGCTTTGATAATGTACCTTTTGAGCGAACGCAGTTCGCCCCTACATTGTGGACAAAATCCGTTACTGTAGGGGCGCAAGGCTTGCCATTGGTGTCAACTTAAGCAAGAAGCTTAATTATAAAAGGTAGCTGATTATC
>VYLM01000086.1_pt1 | contig 16196 bp, 11 predicted proteins | sample 5109491 | NCBI WGS metagenome assembly VYLM01 (sample SAMN12291813, study PRJNA351875) | freshwater metagenome | isolation source: freshwater lake | place: USA: Michigan, MSU3 lake | collected 2011-08-06 | reverse complement strand
TTTCGGGTCTTAGGTTCTAATGCGATTCTCAATGATGGAACTACTCAAAACACTCTGAAATTAAAGGTACTCAATTCCCCTTTATCTAATAACACGCGACCAATTCTCTTATTAAACCAAAGTTCAAAGTTTATTGTCAGCTTTGAGCAGGGAGATCATCCAGACGCACTGGTGGCAATACCTAGCCAGTTAAACGGCGTTCAAATCACGGTAACAGACACCAATTCTTGGACATCAACCCATACCGTCAATTCTACTGAGTGGAGTTTTACACCCAAGATAAACCAATTAACAGCAGGACAGGGAATCGAGCTAACAATTAGCAATTTAGTTACAAACAGCGCCTCTGGACTAGCCTGTATATATATTGACTATCAAAACATTGGTAGCTATCCCGATGGTCGGCTAGTTATACCTATCGAAAAAACGCCACTTTTGTATAGTGGGGGACAGGTTGGTATCGGTATTACGAATCCCGTAGCTAAGCTAGATATTCAGTCAGCGGCTCGCACTTACATTAACAACCATCCGACAGCCGTTAACGGTCTATATGTAACCGGTGCTTTTAAGGCTGATAAAGAGGGTGTAGAATTTCGTCATAGCGATGGTAAACAAGGAATTGGTTTTGGTTTTAATACCATTTATGCAACAGGAAATGATGGCAATCAAGATTTAGGATTGACAGCAAAAGGGAAAGGAAAAGTTAAGGTTCATAGCCCTCTTTGGGTAGAAGGCAATGTCGGCATCGGTATTACGAATCCCGTAGCTAAGCTAGATATTCAGTCAGAGAATCGTAAGAACCAGCATCCGACAGCCGTTAACGGTCTATATGTAACCGGTGCTTTTAAGGCTGATCAAGAGGGTGTAGAATTTCGTCATAGCGATGGTAAACAAGGAATTGGTTTTGGTTATAATACCATTTATGCAACAGGAAATGATGACAATCAAAATCTAGGATTGAAAGCAAAAGGGAAAGGAAAAGTTAAGGTTGATAGCCCTCTTTGGGTAGAAGGCAATGTCGGCATCGGTACGAATGATCCCAAAGCAAAACTTCATGTAAATGGTGGGGATGCAGTTATCAGTGGCAATGTCGGCATCGGTACGACCAGTCCCGCAGCTAAACTTCATGTGGATGGTGGGGATGCGGTTATCAGTGGCAAGGTCGGCATCGGTACGACCAGTCCCGCAGCTAAACTTCATGTGGATGGTTCCGTAAAATTCGGTGGAAATAGTACAATTATAAACCAAATGATTTGTGGTCAAGTCTTTTACGATACTACCAGAAAACATTGGGGATACAGAGGTTTCGCAAAAGGTGCGAAGGTCGTTTTAACGAAAATTATACCATCCTCACCGTATCTTTGCTTTTGCATTTATTATGGGTTTACTGTGGAACGTAGACAGGATCTTGTGATTTTAGCCACAGTATTGGATCGCTCTAGCGTAGTTTTTGTCTCAGATATTCGGGCTGACTATTGTGAGATACTTATTTGCGATTCAGTTAAGCATATGGCGAAGCGTAAAAATTTTTCCGTGATGATTATTCACTATGCTTGTTGGGAGGGTGCAGATAGTTTCTATCCTATAGAGAATGGTAATATTTCTGAGGAGTACCCTCCAATAATGAATTATACGGTATGAAAATTAGATACTGTAGGTGTTGACTGCAAATTTTCTCTTGAGCTTTATTCCTTAACCTTTCTAACTCATCAACCAAACCCCAAAAAAAACCATGGCTACAAACACAAAACCCGACTTAAAAGAAGAACTGGAAAAAGGTCTCTCAGAAGCCTCAGATGACTCACCAGCAAAAGGTCCAAAAATAACAATTTCTATCGGGGAAGACATCGAGTTTATCTCTGAAACTAAACCCGACGAAAAACCAAGTACAGGTAGAACCATTGTCGCCTATACAGCTTACAAGGAAGAAAAAGAGGAACCCTTCAGTATCACCCTCAATGATTTGATGGCAACCCTAGACCAAAGTATAGCTGACTTGTTACCAAAGGGACTCAAGAATAAATCCATCAATTTCAAAAATGTGATGGTGATTTACCGGAAAGAAGAGCAAACAAGTAAAGGAGAATGGCTGTTTGTCCTAGATTTAGATATCGCCACCAAAATCAAATTAAAATCTCTCCCCGTAGTGGGTGATTTAATCTCCGATGAAGTCGGTAAAGAAGAATTAGTTCCATCCCTGCGACTTGTCGTTGCTTCTAAAGCCTTTAGCATCAAAGAAATTCGCGTTTTAAACGACAAAATCCCTGACAAAGACGACGACGAAGAAGAGGAAGAAAAAGAAAAACTCATCCCCCCACTACCGGTTCCCAAAAAAGTGGGTACAGACGCAAGCGAAGCCAAACGCTCTGTCCGTAAAGGTTTCAGCTTATCAGGTCAATTGGGATTACCCGATGCGGCTAAGATTTTGAGCTTGTCGATAAGTCCACAAGCAGAAGAAGAACAAGAAGAATTGGCTCCCGGTGGAGAAGAAGAAGAAGATAATGTCACCAACAGCAACTTAGCCGTTTGGTTTGATATAGACAAAACCTTCGGACCGTTTTCACTTAAACAAATTGGCTTCCAATATGAGGAAGAAGACGACGAGGCGGAAATAGCCATCGTCATTGATGCTGTCCTCAAAATCGCTGGTTTGACCCTCTCTTGCGACGATTTAGGAGTCGGGATTTCCTTAGACGACTTAACGCCATCCTTTAAAATATCGGGCATTGGCATAGAGTACAAGAATCCAACTATCGAAATAAGCGGGGCCTTACTGCGTGCCGACAAAGAAAAGAACGGCATAAAATACACAGAATATCTGGGTTTAGCCAGACTCAAATTTGATCTAGCAGGTAAAAGTTTTGGTGTCAGCGCCATCGGTGCCTATGCCTACTACGACGGTAAACCCTCCCTATTTCTATATGCCGTTCTTGACGTCACTATAATAGTTGATCCCTCCTTCATTATCACGGGATTTGCTCTGGGTTTCGGCTACAATCGCTATCTGAAAGTACCCTCCATCGACAAGTTACTAGATTTTCCCCTAGTTGCCCAAGCGGTAGAACCCACCGACAGCAAATTTTCCGATGATAGTGAACTGATTACCAAAAAACTGAGCGAGATGGATAAATACATCCCCGTATCCATCGGATCTGGGTTTGTTGCCATCGGACTTAAGTTTACCTGCTTCCAGATGTTAGACTGCTTTGCGCTGCTAACCGTCGCCTTTGGGGAAGATTTCGAGATCAACCTGTTGGGAATTGCCAAGATGAAAATTCCCACTCCGGCAAAAGACTCGAAAAATACAAGCTGTATTCTCAATATGACGATGCTCCTACGAGCCAGGTTTTCTCTGAGTGAAGGAGTAATCTCCATAGAAGGTCAATTAGCCTCGGATTGCTATCTCTTATCCCCAGATTGCCGCTTAACTGGTGGCTTTGCCGTCTGTCTCTGGGTTTCTGGCCCTCATGCAGGGGATTTTGTCATTACTTTAGGCGGTTATCACCCCCTATTCAAAAAACCTGCCCACTATCCTACAGTTCCTCGTCTGGGTTTCCACTGGAAAGTAGGAGATTGCCTATCCCTCAAGGGAGAAAAATACTTTGCTCTGTGCGCTCATGCCATCATGGCCGGTGGCCGACTAGAAGCCAATTTCAAACTCGGTAAACTGTGGGCTAACTTTGTCGCTGAGGCTCATTTCCTCATCTCTTGGAAACCCTACTACTACGAAATCCTAGTACAAGTGAGGATTCAAGCTGGCTATGGAATACTCGGACCTGTTAGTTTAGGGGTGCAACTCCATATTTGGGGTCCAGAATTTGCCGGTACAGCCACATTCTGGATTATCTTCGTCAAAGTCACTGTGGAATTTGGCGATCAATCTTCTCGCTTACCAGAGCCTATCGATTGGGAAAGTTTCCAAAGTTCCTTCTTACCCCCTGCGAAATCAACAGCACAAGGCTCATCAACAGCTGCGGACGTTTGTAGTGTTGTTCTCAATCAAGGAGTCACCAAACAACTCTCACCAGCAACAACCAAAGAAGTCGCCTTTGTCGTCAATCCCAAAGAGTTAGAGCTAGTAGTTAATTCTGCCATCCCCAGCAAGCAAGCATCTTACCAAAAAAATACCCAAGATACCGAACCTCTCACTGTTAGCAATGCGAACACCGATTTTGGCGTTCGTTCCATGGGCATTAAAAAGGATCAACTCGAAAGCAAGTACAACATCAAAATTACCCGGAAGACAAAGGGAGGAGATGAGTCAGAGTCAGTAACCGTTGACTATGACCAGTTCCAATTTATCCCGATAACTCAAGATGTGCCAACCGCACTTTGGGGCGATGCTAAGGTTAAATTGACGAAAGTAAAGGGTAAAGACTCAGAACGAATTCTTCTCCCTGAAGCTAACGATCAGCAATTTGTCAAGAACGTCTTCTCCGGTTTCCGGATTGTTCCTCAAATCAAGAAAGATGTCTGTAGCACCAATATTATTGATGTCAACGAATTGCTACACGATACCACCGCCATAAATGACGTTTACGCTTGGCAAAAAACGACTGCTTTTTCTGGGGTTTCTACCGACAATCAAGCTCGAACTACAGCCATCAACAACAACATTGTCAGCACCAATACTCAGAATAAGCGCAACAATCTGCTCCAATCTCTCGGCTTTAATCTAGCCGATGATGTTAAATTAACCGATTCGGTGGCTAATTCTTTTGTCATTGCACCCCAGGTTAAAGCGTAATGCAATTAGGGGAGGTAAGCAGTTACGCATTTAAACCGGGTATTAACGTAAGTTGCTAGTTACAAATTTTGTCTATGATTTCTAGGTTCGATCCCCCCTAGCCCCCCTTGAAAAGGGGGGAACCAGACTCAAAGTCCCCCTTTTTAAGGGGGATTTAGGGGGATCGAACTAGCGAAGCTTATAACTAGCAACTTGGGTTATTAGAGTATGAGGAAACCCGTAACTCCTCCCCTCTCCCCCCCCTCTTATACCAAATCTGATCAGGATTTTCAGGATTTGAAGATTTTCAGGATGCTCAATCCACAATCCACAATCCAAAATCCAAAATCGCCATAATCCACAATCCACAATCAATTAATCATGTCCACATCAACAGTTAAAGTTCAATTCATCCAACATCGCCAACCTCCCCTAGATAGTGGTACTTACACAGTCGAGGTTGAACAAAAAGTTAAAACCAAACAGTCTGACAAAATACCTGAGCAGACATTCAGTAAAGAGCTTACCTTTTATGTAGATGGCCACCGTTTTGCTCCCCTAACTCCTGATGTCATTTATGCCGTTTTTCCCCCTGCGGGAAACTTGGGTGAGTATTCTAATGCCTTGCCCCATATCATCCTCAAACGCGGTACCCTACCTTGGGAGCGTACTATCAAATCAACAAATTCTGATCTCCCTTGGTTAGCTCTCCTTCTGTTTCAGGAATCAGAAAAACCTGAACCACAAACGATTAAATTAAAGGAGCTAAAAGCAACTTCTGGTAATACTAAATTCCCCAAATTTATAGACGAGCCGGGGCAAAATGATGAAGATGTGGTGACGGTAATTGATGTCCCTAAAAACATTTTAGAAAAGATTCTTCCTCCAGAAAAAGATCTGACTCTCCTTGCGTCTGTTAACCAAATAACCAACGAGAAAAATGAATCTCTCAGTGAACCTTTAGCCACTATTTTAGGCAACCGTTTACCCAAGAAAGGGGAAGTAAGTACCGTTCATTTAGTCGCCCTTGAAGAACGCTATGATAAGGATTCTGGAGAATTTAACTATCAAGGTGCAGGACCTAACGATTTCATCCGTTTAGTCAGCCTTGCTAGTTGGAGTTTTACCTGTGTTAATAGTAAGCACAATTTCGATGCCCTGCTTAAAGAAATTGATCGCGAACCCGATACCCTCAGACTTCCCTCCGAAGGTAATAATCCAGCAAAGCAATACCTAGATTTAGGTTATGTACCTCTCCACCACGCTCTGCGACAAGGAGATAAAACAGTTTCTTGGTATCATAGCCCTTTAAGTACAGGCCAAAGCCAAGATAATCTAACCGCTCCTGTTCCTATAGCTGATGAATTGATGCGTTATGATCCTAATACGGGTATGTTTGATGTTTCCTACGCTATGGCTTGGCAGTTAGGACGAATGCTGACCCTACAAAATCAACCCCTGGCTGTGGAGATTTTTAACTGGAAACGCTCTAAAGCTCAAGATTTACATCAGATACAGCAACAAGTGCTGCACCTACCTTTCCAAAGCACAACTGAAACTAACGGGGATCTACCTACAGCGATCGCCAATTGGTTCCAAGATTTAGAATTGCTCAAAAACGTTCCCTTTAACTATTTGGTTCCCGATACACGGTTACTTCCCCCCGAATCTTTGCGCTTCTTTTGGATAGATTCCTATTGGGTTGACTGCTTACAAGATGGGGCTTTTAGTGTCGGACGAGTTACGAAAGAAGACTTGCGATTAGATGTTCAAAGTCGCAGTTTACAGCGAAGCAAAACCCAGTCTGATAAAACTATTACTGGCTTCTTGTTACATTCAGAAGTAGTATCCGGTTGGCCCGGTTTAGAAATAGAAGGTTACGCCACTCCCGTAACTGGAAATAATTTTGTCGGACCAGAGAATAAACTAACCATACTCCGAAGAGATCTGCTATCAGATAATATCTTACTCTGTTTTTTTGCCGGGGAAGTCAAAACCCTTGACCTTTCAATTAAGGGATCATCCGTTAATTGTGGTGTAGATCCTGTAGATCCGATTAAAAAAGGAAGTCCGATTACTAAAGGACTACGAAACCTCGACGGTAAGCAAACAACCGGAAACATAGAGGTTCCCTTCCGCAATCAAGATCTAGGAGTAATTAATATTGAGGAAATGACCAACAGGCTCAAAGAAGGGTTAGAATCTACCTCCCAATTCACTTCTGCTCAATTTGCAGCCACCATGATTGAGGGATCCCCCAAAGTTAGATTTGTCGCACGGGGTTAGAGTTGTTGGGTAATGTCTTTGGGCTTTTGGGAAATCAAAAAGTACCGCATCTGGGAGTGTCGGGGGGAAAATTCCTGGACTTTTTCCTTGAAAATTAGGTAATTGACCCCCTCAAAATCGGTAAAACCCTACACCCCATACCCTACCCCCACGACAAACTTTTTCAACAGACCCTATCTATTGCTGATTTTCCAGATAATTACAGATTTGTTCTAATTTAGCCAGGGCTTTTCCTGACTGTAAAGATTGTTGTGCTTGCTGGAAACCGGTGGGGATATCTGGGGCAATTCCACAGCGCCAAAGATAAAAACCACCGTTAAAAATTGCCGCGTCGGTTAATTCGTTATTTTCTCCGGCTAATAAACCCTTTAATTTAGCGGTGAGCATCTCTAAAGATTCGAGGGGATAATCCGAGGGACAGAAGCCATAATCGCGAGGATTTAGGAAAAATCGCTGAAAGGAAGGGGGATCGGTGGGATTTCCCAGACCAATAATCGCCGTCCGATTACAGGCTAAATCACAACTCCCCTCTAATCCTTTCACGGTGGTGAAGTGAGAGATATTTCTCAGAGCGAAAGTTTCGCGAAAACGATCCTCGGTGGGGGGATGAACAAAACCCGATATCTGATGAATATTACCCACAAAAGGCGACCACATTAACTCTACCGTGGCCATGGGCGGACGTTTACCGATTTGCTCCCGATAGGTGACAAAATTCTGTACTAGGGGAAAATGGCGCGGAATATAGAAAAAAGTCAATCCTGTGGTGATTAAACAGTCTTTCACTGCTGCTAAGGATAATTGACTAAAATCTGCTCCTAATTGCTGCCAGATTTCCCTGAGGGAAATACCGTATTTAGTCGGCATTCGATCGCCCCCGTGCAGGACTACGGGAACCCCCGCCAACCCTAAGATTAAAGTAGTGATCGGAGTAACCGGGGCAGTGCGAGAGCGTCCATCGTAGGGATTGCCAAAAATAGCGATCGGATGCTGAAAAGAGGCTGATTCTAGGGTTATTTGCGGACCAAGCTCGGCGTAGGCATCAAGCATTCCCGCTAACTCATCGCTGGTGGGGCGTTTAATGCGATGGGCAATCATAAAAGCGCCGATTTGGGCTGGGGTTGCCTCTTGGGTTAACATCATCTTGGTGGCCATCGCCGCTTCGGGACGGGTTAGATTTTTGCCCGTATGGGTGCCACTACCGATCGCTTTTAATAATTCTCGAAAAGTATCGCTCATCTCAAGGAAGAAAATAAAGGATAAATGGGATTGATGGGAATTGCTAAGGCTGGACAGGGTGATTTTCTAAGCTTTTAACCACACTTTGATTCATTTGCCGCACTAATTGACAAAAATGAGCGATCGGTGGTATCTGTAGGCGATCGCTGGTGGTGACAAGGACTACCTGACGGGTAAGACGATGACTAAATTTACCATGGTTAAGATGGGGATTTTCGCCACTAGGGGAAGCAAGAGGACGAATGGCGAGGGTGGCATCGCTACGCGCTTCCATCAGGGCAGATTGAGGCAGAAGAGCGATAATATTACCCTGACGCACCACACCGCGAAAAGCATCAAGGGTGTTTAATTCCATGACAGTTTTTAGGTGGGCATCCTGACGGGAAAACCATTCTTGTACTAATCTTTGCATTCCGTAGCCATCTTTGAAAACCACTTGCGGATAGGGGATTAATTCCGACCATGGCACTTCTTTGTATTGGGCAAGGGGATGATTAGCGGCCATGAGAATTTCGATCGCTTCTTCGTATAATATTTCTACCACCATCTCTGGGCTAGAGGTGAGAAAACGATTATTCATTACCAAGGCCAGATCTACTAAACCATCCCGCAGCACTTTTAATGCGCGATCGCTGCCCAGGGCTGTAACTCTTAACTGCACTTCTGGGTATTCAGCACAAAATTTCGGCAAAATCGGCGGTAAATAGTGGGCGCACACGGAATGAATCGCCGCCACGCACAATTCTGGCTGTTTTCCCGCCTGTAGGTCAGTGATTTCCTCGTGAACATTCGTCCATTCTTGACAAATTCGTTTCGCCCGGGGCAGTAATTTCTCGCCAGCAATGGTTAATTTCGCTTGGGCGGTACGATGGAAAAGAGGTAAGCCCAAATCGGTTTCTAGGGATTGAATCTGGCGGCTGATAGTCGATTGGGTGACTCCACACTGGCGGGCAGCTTGACCGAAATTGCCTGTATCGGCTACGGCTAAAAAGGCTTGCAATTGCTCGATCCGCATTCTTTCTGGTTTTAATTACATTCCGTCATGACCTTATGACAATAACGAATTTTACTGGTACTTTTGGTAGAAATTGCTACCGTTTTCTCAGTTATCAGTTAGCCGTTAGCCGTTAGCAGGTGTCAGATTTGAGTTTTCAGTTCACTGATTACTTTTTACTGTTGACTGAGCATTGAAAAAAGCTCTCTGCTCCCTAGGGTTGATTCATTTAAATTAAGTACAGCTGATTTTGAGTCAATAAATTTGACTGAAGATTCTCAAGTTTATCTTTTTCTAATCAAAAGAGTTAGTTACAATAACTAATCTTTAATCCTCTGCCAATATTTATTATGAATAAATTGATAAAGCTTCTTCTCAAGCCACTAAAAGCCTATCTCTCTTGAAATTGTCTGAGAGTACATACTCATTTTACAAAGACAGCGATCGCTTTTACTTTTGATATTCTGATGGGAGAATGAAACAGCCCTACCTTGATAAGGGGGGTGTCTGATAATTTTTAACGCCTACCTACTTAAAATCTGAGTTCGGGAATCAAAAGGGGAAAAGCGCCAGACCAGGGAGCTTCTGTTTTACACTAGAATTTGGCCGCCTGAATCTAGATCTATGCCCACTCTGACCCTCAATTTTCCCCTAACTGCCGTTGTCGGCCAAGAAGCGATTAAATTAGCCCTACTCTTAGCTGCCGTGGATCCCGCCCTCGGGGGTGTGGTAATTGCCGGTCGTCGGGGAACCGCCAAATCAGTCATGGCGCGAGCGATACATTCCTTACTGCCACCGATCGAAATTATCGCAGGTAATGTCTTTAATTGTGATCCCAACAATGCCGACGAATGGGACGATCGCACTAAAGAAGAATATAGCAGTGGAGAGGTCCCCACGGAAGTTATCCGGGCCCCTTTCGTGCAGATTCCCCTGGGAGTCACCGAGGATCGTTTATTGGGTTCCGTCGATGTGGAAGAATCGGTGAAACAGGGGGAACCAGTCTTTCAACCCGGTTTATTAGCCAGCGCCCATCGGGGAATTCTCTACATCGATGAAATTAATCTACTCGATGACCAAATTGCTAACCAATTACTCACAGTTTTAAGCGAAGGACGTAACCAAATCGAACGGGAAGGCATCAGTTTTCAACATCCCTGTAAACCAATCCTGATCGCTACTTATAACCCAGAAGAAGGGGATTTACGAACCCATTTATTAGATAGAATTGCCATTGCGCTTTCCGCCGATGGTGTCCTTAGTTTAGACCAACGAGTAACCGCCGTCAATCAGGCGATCGAGTATGCTGTTTCTCCCACCGCTTTTATCGCCCAATATGCCCAAGAAATCGATGATCTAAAAACCGAAATTATCCTAGCCAGGGAATGGTTAAAAGAGGTAAAAATTAAACCCGAACAAGTTAGTTATCTAGTCGAAGAAGCGGTGCGCGGTAGGGTAGAAGGTCATCGCGCCGAGATTTTTGCCGTGAGAGTAGCCAAGGCCGCCGCCGCTTTAGAAGGTCGGGATTTAGTCAGTGCCGATGACTTAAAAAGAGCCGTCGAATTAGTTATTGTACCTCGATCGCTGATTACGCCACCACCCCCGGAACAGGAACAACAGCCACCGCCACCACCGCCACCACCGGAACCGCCCCAAGACGAAAACCAGCAGGAACAGGAAGAAAAAGAGGAGGAGAAAGAGGAGGAAAAAGAACCGGAACAGCCGGATAATCTGCCAGAAGAATTTGTTTTCGACCCGGAAGGGGTTTTACTGGATCCCAGTGTGCTGTATTTCGCCCAGATGGCCCAGCGTCAGGGGAAATCGGGGGCGCGTAACCTGATTTTCTCGGAAGATAGGGGACGTTATATTAAGCCAATGTTACCCCGGGGCAAGGTGAAAAGAGTCGCCGTCGATGCCACTCTCCGGGCGGCCGCACCCTATCAAAAAGCCCGTCGCTTAAGAAATCCCGAACGTCATGTGATTATAGAAGAAGGGGATCTGCGCTCAAAACGGCTGGCCCGCAAGGCCGGTTCTTTAATTGTCTTTGTGGTTGATGCCTCCGGTTCCATGGCTCTGAATCGGATGCAGTCGGCCAAAGGTGCGGTTATGCGTCTGTTAACGGAAGCTTACGAAAATCGCGACCAGATTGCCCTGATTCCTTTCCGGGGTGAGCGAGCAGATGTACTACTACCGCCGACCAAATCGATTACCCTAGCGAAAAAACGTCTAGAAACCCTGCCCTGTGGTGGCGGTTCCCCCTTAGCTCACGGTTTAACCCAAGCGGTTCATGTGGGGATGAATGCCCGTTTATCGGGGGATATCGGTCAAGTGGTGATTGTAGCGATTACCGACGGTAGAAGTAATATTCCTTTGGCGAAATCTCTAGGCGAACCGATTCCGGAGGGTGAAAAACCCGATATTAAGGCAGAACTGCTCGATATTGCCGCTAAAATTCGCTCTTTAGGCATTAAACTGCTGGTTATCGATACAGAGAAAAAATTCGTCTCCACTGGTTTTGCCAAAGAATTAGCCCTAAAAGCTGGGGGTAAATATTATCATCTACCCCGGGCCACGGAACAAGCGATCGCATCTATGGCGCGAGGGGCAATTGCGGGACTGTAGCTAGTGGTTAGGGGGTGCAGATCATTTTTGTCAATCTACCATCCCCACCCTAGCTTTAAGCCCTACCCTGTCAGGGTTTTAGACTATTATTGGGCTAGAAACAAATCGCACCCCCAAATGCGAGGTGCTTGCACGCAGTTTTTCATACATTTGTATTAATTGAAAAGTTACCGATAATTTCTCGGCGGTGGATATTTCTGTAATCTTGAGATAAACGCCTAAAAATTGGCTATTGACTTGAATTTTGCTGATTTTCTGTTTTTTTTGGTCTGGTGTGGCAGAATCTAGAAAAACTTAACAATAATCAGCAATCAGCGAGAGATATACTACAAACAAACATGAGCAAGTTTTAATTAAGATAACTATGAGCTTTCGATTTGGCAAAATCTTGATAGCAGGGGTATTAGCGACACTTTTGCTAGTAACTTCCTGTGCTAAAGCTCCCTCGCAATTTGACCGGGCGCAACAGGAAAGTACCGCTCGCGGGGCGGCGGCAGTGGTGAAAGAATCCACCTCTGGCGGCAGTTTTAATCGGTTTTTCCCGCCTTCTGGGGGAGGATACGAGCGCGTCTATACCCAGGAGAAAAAAGGCTTTGCTGAGGCAAAACTGAAGCAAGATGGCAAAGTTCTGGCTATGTTAGCCATATCTGACATTAGCAATAATCCCGCCGCAGCCAATAAATTCCAAGACAGTCAAACCACAATCAAAGGTTTTCCCTCTATCGAACAGGGTGCAACCGCCAGCTCCGTTTTAGTCAATAATCGCTATCAAGTCAAGGTTTTATCGCGGGATACGGATTTTGATGCCAGCGATCGCCAAGCTTGGTTGGCTAAGTTCGATTTAGATGGTTTAGCAAAATTAAAGTAAGGAGACATCCGTGAGTAAGCCAATTTTTGAACTGGTGGACAAATTACCGACGAATAATCTCACCGTCAAAGTTCTCAAAACCCTTGATTATGTGGTGCCGGGAGAGTGGGATAACCTAGTCGGGTTTAAAAATACGATTATCAAAGTCACCGGCGAAACCGACGAAAGCATGATCCAACAGATTGGCGATCGAGCCGTTTGGTTGTTTAATGATAAATCCCAGGGCTATCAACGGGCGCTCTGGCTCTACCAAACCATCGACAGCGCCGATAATGCCCTAGCCACTGCCTCTCTTGCCAATGCCGTCGGTGGTAAAATTCCCCTCATGGGCGGTTTAATCGAAAGATTAACCCCTGCCCCCGAAAAAGCGCAAACCATCGATCTAACCTTGAAATTAGTGACCGAATTAGTCGCTTTTTGTCAAATTAATGGCATTCCGGGGGATAGTATCGGGGATTTCGTCACTTCTCTGGGAGATTATAGCGGCGAATCCCTGATGCGGATGGCGGCGTTAGTTTGTTTGGATGGTTTGATTCCTCTGGGGGGCAGTTTTATCCGCAAAGTGGAATCCACCCTCAGCATTCTCCACCCAGAAGACTTAGAATCTAACTCCACTTTCGGCAGTATTAAAGAATTGATTCCGGGGGGAAATACTGCCAGAAAATTAGACTTTATCGGTCAAAGTTTCGACTCGACTAAAGGTTGGATGAGTAGTTTTGTCAGCGATCGCGATTTGAGCCAGCAGGGATTATTGAGCAAAATTCAGGGATTTATCGACTTTTCTGCCGATAAATTGGTGTATGTTGGGGCATTTCTCGATATGACGACTAATTACTATGAACATACCGGCATTCAAACCCTGGCTCGTCGTTTAATCGAAAGAGCCGTGGCGGAAATTTAACTGCAAGACTCTGAAACAAGCGAAGAAAAAGCTCTAGAAAAATGGGAGGAGTTGACTAAAGCTACAGAGATCCTATCTCACCAGAAATGCTCCTCTTTTCCCCTCAGGATGTAGGTGTTTAGGCTCTTCTAGGTTCTGTGTGATCAGTTTAACTTACATAATGATCGATCGATCTTTGTGTCCTTTGTGTCTTTGTGGTTCGTTCCACCCCCTCGCTCTTGAGAAATGTATCTTAGAATACATTTTACCCACCAAACCTAGGAGAGCCGTGCTTACTTCAGCTATCAAAAAGCAGCGCGTGAAATGCCCGCACAAAATGGAGCGATCAAACAACCCCGATAAATTTTCCTGTCCCCAACCTGATATGATCGAAATTGGCGATCTTACGATTAAGACCAATGCAAAATTTTCCTATCTCTAAACCCCAATGATTTAGGGCTTTTTTACTTGGGAATTTGTCGTTAAGGACAGCAGCATCAGCTTATTTTTTATCTTTAGCCCCGCCTATCTAACCGCTCATGTCTATTGAAGAAGCTTTGAAACTCCTAAAAGAATATGGATGTATTAAACTAAAAATTGCCCAATCTCCTGAAGAAGAAGAAGCTCTAAGACAGGCAATTTTATTGGTTAACCAAGGTTCGGAATCAATTAATTTAGGTATCTGTGCCGATAACAATGAAGAGGGATTTAAAGCTCTGAAAGGTTATCTACAAGCCCTAGGATACCCCCTGCCTAATAGTCTCCCAGAAGACCAGCCAGAACAGGGAGCGGTGTATATTAAATATAATACCCAAAGACAAGCTTCCTATCTCGATTCTTATACGGGAACCTATCGCGGTGTCCTGGTTTCTTGTCAATCAGAAAATGATCAATTAGTCGGTACTTATGGTCACTTTCCCCTCGATTTATTCTCTTAAGAGGGATAGTTTTGGGCTTATTTAAGCTATTAACAATCATCGGCACCCCCCTGATCAAGGGGGGATTAAGGGGGGATCAAAGACCAAATCTATTGAATTCTTAACTTTTTACCTGAAAAAAATATGTATTTGTTAATTCCAGCAGCGGGAATGGGTAAACGGATGGGCAGCGATCGCAACAAGTTACTGCTCACCCTGCACGGAAAACCGCTCCTCGCTTGGACTTTGCTGGCTGCCATGCAATCCAGGGCAATTATCTGGATTGGCATCATGGCACAACCGGAAGACTTTGAGGAGATCCGAGAAATTATAACCGCCATAAATGCCCTTAAACCCGTGCAAATCATCCAAGGAGGCGAAACCAGACAAAAATCAGTTTACAATGGCTTACAAGCCCTGCCAGAGGGGGCTGAGACGGTTTTAATTCACGATGGGGCGCGATGTTTAGCCACCCCCGAATTATTTGATCGCTGTGCTGTCGCTTTAGCCACTTGTCAGGGTTTCATAGCGGCGGTTCCGGTGAAAGATACGATTAAAATTGTCGATAGCAAGGGTTGGATTAAGGATACACCCGATCGATCTCGGTTGTGGGCGGCCCAAACGCCCCAGGGTTTTCAGGTAAAATTATTAAAAGAATGTCATGAACAGGGCCGAAAATTAGCTTGGGAAGTCACCGACGATGCCGCCTTATTAGAAAAATGTGGTTTTCCCGTCAAAATTGTCGTCGGTGAAGAAACTAACTTAAAAATTACTACCCCCGGAGATCTGGCAATTGCCGAATATATTTTAAGTCAACGTTTATAATTTTTCATCTACTTTAACGCCGTCCGGTTTAACAATACGAGCGGGAATACCCACCACCACGCAATTAGGTGGAACATCCTTGACTAGCACTGAATTTGCGCCCACGGTGACATTATCGCCGATGGTAATATTTCCCAAGACTTTAGCGCCGGCGGTAATCCTGACATTATTGCCAATTTTGGGGCGACCGCTTTTATCTTTATAGCCAAAGACGGATTTTGTCCACAATGTAGGGGCGAACTGCGTTCGCCCAAAAGGTACATTATCAAAGCGCAAGTCCCTTATTTATGACAATGAAGTAACTAGAAGTGGCTACTAGGCAAGGCTACGAGCTTTATGATCATAATAAATAGCTGCTCAAAAAACCCGAAAACCCCATAGGAGTTTAGCAAATGCCTAACGAAACTGTAACTTATTCCCTAGAAGCTATCCTGACAAGGATTGAGAGTAAAATCGATAAAATCGATGAACGTCTCACAAAATTAGAAATCGGACAGGCCGAACTCAAAGCCGAGTTAAAAGGCGATATTAAAGTATTAGACGAGAAAATCGAGGGATTAACTACACGGGTTGGTTATCAGGAATTTACCAACCGGGGGATTCTCATCGCTTTGGTGGTGGCCGTCCTGGGAGGTGCTGCTAAACTTTTTGGTTTTTTCCCCAATCCCTAGAACTGGCTCCTAGGCAAGGCTACGAGCTTTATAATCATAATAAATGGCCGCTCAAAAAACCCGAAAACGCCATAGGAGTTTAGCAAATGTCTAACGAAACTGTAACTTATTCCCTAGAAGCTGTCCTAACTAGGATTGAGAGTAAAATCGACTCCCTGGAAAAACGGA
>VYLM01000137.1_pt1 | contig 17003 bp, 19 predicted proteins | sample 5109491 | NCBI WGS metagenome assembly VYLM01 (sample SAMN12291813, study PRJNA351875) | freshwater metagenome | isolation source: freshwater lake | place: USA: Michigan, MSU3 lake | collected 2011-08-06 | reverse complement strand
AACTAATAAAACGGAGAGCCTATGGCTTTAGAAACTTTCGGAATTTTTGGGTTAGAAGTATGTTGTCTTGGCATCTTGTATGTTGATTTAGCATAAAGAGTAACGAAGAGCCATATTTTGTCTCCGACTCAAGAGTTTTTATCAGAGTTTAAATCTATCTTTGTTATAGTTTCATATCTATACTTTTTCTTCCCCAAAAAATGTAATATTATCTTACAATAAATCCAGTTATTAAAGACTGATTATTTATTCTCCCTGTTCCCTTTTGCCTGTCCTGATATGTAGCCTATACTCAACAGATTAACAAGGGAGACTTAAAGCTGAAAAAAGGGGCTTCGCGCCCCCAAAAATCTTTAGTCAACCGATTAAAAATCTACACCAGACTATAGACAATTACTAAGCCCAAAACTGCGGCAAAGACAATTAAAGCGTAGAATTGGGCGCGACCATTTTCGAGGTATTTAAGACCTTCACCACTGACAAGAGTAGCTAAACCGGTTAAATTCACTGCCCCATCGATAACGCGATAATCCACTTCCATAATTTGCCGTGCGAGACGACGACAACCCTGGACGAAAACTCGATCATAGAGATTATCAATGTACCATTTGTTCAGGGAAAAACGATACAAAGCGGGGAATTTTTCCGCAATAGTTGCGGGGTCAATTTTCTTCTGGAGATACATCAAAGAAGCGACAGTAATCCCGATTAAAGCAATCCCCACCGAATTACCCGCCATAATCAGAAACTCCGTCCAATCAAAAGCATGAACTTCTTCCACCACTTCGTTAGGAACATGAATAAAACCCTCGAAGAAATTCTGCCAAGGTTTACCCACCAAACCGATTAACAAAGAAGGAACCGCCAAAATCATGAGAGGTAAAGTCATAGTAATTGGCGATTCGTGGGGTTCATGGGCATGATGGCCGTGGTTGTCTTCTTCCTGCGCTTCCGAGTCTAATTGCTTAACATTCATTGCCCCCGGTCCAAAAGCCGGAATCGCGCCCGCGTTGGCTAACAGTCGCCGTTTAATCTCCTTATTAGTCCCTCTAAACTCCCCTTCAAAAGTGTTAAAGTACATCCGGAACATATAAAAAGCCGTTAAACCCGCAGTAGCCCAACCGATTAACCATAAGGACGGGTTCGCCTCAAAAGCTAAACCGAGAATTTCATCCTTCGACCAGAAACCAGCGAAAGGAGGAATCCCACAGATGGCCAGAGTTCCCACCAGGAAAGTTAGGGCAGTAATGGGCATATACTTGCGTAAACCGCCCATCATCCGCATATCTTGCGCTAAAACCGGCTCATGACCGACCACATCCTCCATACCGTGGATGACCGAACCGGAACCGAGGAACAACATCGCCTTAAAATAAGCGTGGGTCATCAGGTGGAATAACCCCGCACTATAAGCGCCGATACCCATAGCCATAACCATATAACCCAATTGGGAGATGGTGGAATAGGCTAAACCCTTTTTGATATCATTCTGGGTGAGGGCGATACTTGCCCCTAGGAAGGCAGTAAAGGCCCCCGTCCAAGCAATTACCGTCATCGCCGTGGGAATTGGCTCAAAAACGGGATACATCCGAGCAATCAGGAAAACTCCGGCGGCCACCATCGTGGCGGCGTGAATCAGGGCCGAAATCGGGGTCGGACCTTCCATGGCATCCGGTAGCCAGACATGAAGGGGAAATTGGGCTGATTTGGCCACGGGTCCAAGGAAGACTAAAACGGCGAATAATGCCGCTAAACTGCCGGCAATGGCTCCAGAAGAGACTAATTCCTCTAGACGTTCACCCATGATATCAAACTCGAAGCTGCCGGTGGCCCAGAAAAGACCCAGCATTCCCAGTAATAAGCCAAAATCGCCGACGCGGTTGGTAACGAAGGCTTTTTGACAGGCCTCGGCGGCCGCCGGACGAGTGAACCAGAAACCTACTAGCAGATAGGAACACATCCCCACCAATTCCCAGAAAACGTAGATCTGGACGAGGTTGGGACTAATGACCAAACCGAGCATAGAACTGCTAAAAATGCTCAGATAGGCGTAAAAACGCACATAACCGGGGTCGTGGGCCATGTAACCATCGGTATAAATCATCACCAAAAAGGCTACGGTGGTGACGATAACCGACATTAAAGCACTGAGGTGATCGATCGTATAACCCATTTTCAGGTGAAAGTTACCCGCCGATGCCCAATCGATCATTTGGTTGTAGGGAGCGTGTCCATTGATTTGACTCCACAGCAGCGCAAAAGAAAGCACCATCGACGCACCGAGGGTAGAAATGATCAATACAGCATTCACCTGTCGCAGACGATTGGTGACTTCATTAAAGGAAATTAAGCCCGCGCCGACTAGGGTAGCGCCTACCAAAGGCAGGACGGGAACTAGCCACGCGTACTGATAAAGCGGTTCCATTCAGTAATACCTAGTTTACAACTTCACACTATTTGGTTTATCTTCATCTATTGTGACATAGGTTAATTCTTAAGAAAGTGTTTATACCTAGTTTTGCTCAATAAGGCGGCGAAAGGTCAAAGGATCTTATCAATTTGGCAGTTTAGCGAGCGGGACGGTAATTTTTAGGGAGAAGCAGCAAAATTATCGAATAACCACGAAAGCAAGGAAACGATTAAACCAGCAGAAAAGGAAATTATCGCCACGATCGCCTCGCTACCAAGATAACGGGATAAAAAACTGCCTTGAATTTGGGCGATCGGTAGTCGCGGATTTAACCCCACTTGGATGCTGTTGGTATTGCCGGAAACGCTCACTTCTAAACCTTGTGATGCTTCGCTAATCTGCAAGTTTTCCCCCGTGGTTTTTAGTTTGAGGTTTTGGTTACTATCCTCTCGGATAATTTTTATCTGATTTAATATCTCTACTCCCGGTTTCTCGACGATTAGGAATTGGTTTTCTTCTAGCTTAATATCCTGTTGAGCCATCCGGATATTACCGGAAATAATTGTCGATTCCACTAAGTCATCTCTGACATTATTACCGGTGATAATCGGTCGCTCAAATCTAACATTATTAACTTTAATATTGCGCCAAAAAATAGGCTGTTCTTGATCTTGAGAAAGTTGTAAATTAACGTCGATCGCTTGTTGTATTTCTAATTTAAATTCGGTGGTACTGAGATTAAATTCGAGGGGAATATCCTCTTTTTTTTGGGGTAAATTAGCAATTTTATAACCAGAGAGAGTTATTTTAATCGGGTTGCCGCTAGGGTTAAATGATAAATTTACTGGTTGAGAATTTGGCTGCAAACTAAAAGCCAAAAGATTATTAAAAGGCGCGTATTTGAGATTTTTTACTCTAGTTTCCTTTTGTAAACGGAGTTCTTGCAGGATAAAATCCGCCGTCGGGGTAATTGTTAAAGTGCTATTTTCCCGGATTGATTCAATTTCTAGTCGCTCTCGTTTATTCAGTTCGGGATCTGCAAGACTGCTAAAGGTGCCAGCGAGGGTAAATTTTTTCAGTCCCGATAGATCTATTTGGGAAAGATTATAGACATCTTTGAGCAATAAACTTTCGTTTTCTTGACAGGTAAAACTAAAGCTTTTTACCAATAAATTGCCTTCAAAGTTTTGTTTAACTGGGATAATTCCCCAAAAAATCGACAGGAAAACCAGTGCTAGAGTAACTATAAAAACTGTGCAAAACTTGAGATTTTTCCTGATAAATCGCCAGAAACTTTTAAAATTATGCTTGGACTTCATTTTAGCCACTGGGGATTATGTTCAAAAGTTATATTAATCGGGGCATTTCTGGGAGGAGCATCATCTTGTTCTAATAAAGCTTTGACTCGCAATTCGTACAATCCCGCCTTAGCCAGTTTACCATCAGAAGTACGACCATCCCAAGTAAAGAAAATTTCTCCTTTTGGTTGCCAGTTAGGGCGAGAAGTCTCATAGATAACCTCGTTGTTCTGGAGGATTTGTAATTCTTTGATCTGGCTACGCACATTAGAAAAAAGGACGATATCATAGGTTTTTGCCTGATTAAAAATAACTGGCAAATAGATCAATTTACCGTCACTGATAGAGGCCGTGGCCCGCAGACTTTCAAGGGCGATATCTTCGCGATCAATAACATAGTTAGACCATTTAAATTGATAGCGAGAACCTTGGGGACGCAAGGTGAGGGGATCGAGTTGATAATTTTTTGGCACAGAACGCACTATCACTTTTGGCGCTCGGTTATTACGACTAGGTACTTCCAACTTTAGGGAGTCAGTCATCTCCCGAATCCGGCCGATAGAAAGGGAAATAAGACTAAAACTGCCCGCAATATCGATCGGAGCTATTCCCTCACAGCGCTTGTCATTATCTCTCTGGATATAGTTGCTAGATCTAGTATTTCCCGTCCCACAGTTTTGAGCTTGAATAGGGAAGAACGAGACCAAAATAAGACTAAGAATTGTTAAGTTAAGGACAATAAATGATTTTTTCATGGTACACTCACCTGCCATTGAGCTAATTTTTGGAGAACTCGATCGATTGGGTAAGCCAAACCGATACCGGAAGAATCGATTTGGGACTCGTTAATCGTTTTAAACATCAATCCGATCACCCGCATTTCCTGATCAAATACTGGACTGCCAGACCCCCCCACGGCCAGACTCACATCGATTAATAAATTGCCGCTACTAGACTGAATGCCGATGGTAATCGCCTCGTACTTCGACCAATCTTTTGATTCAGGATGTCCGATGATAGAAATCGGTGTTTGTGGGTTAATTTCGCCTTGATGAAAGGTTAAAGGACTGATATCGTCTGGTAAACCCGTGACTTCCAGCAAAGCTAAATCCAAGTTTTCTTGGGGTTGGGTGATGTGAATTATTTTAGCCACTACACGATCGCGCGGGAGGTTGGGTAGATTTTCGCCGTAATAGGGTTCCACTTCCAGATTATCGCCCCTCTGTTCCGTGTCGCGATCGACCACCACATGACGATTAGTGATAATCCACACCGTTGTTCCCCGGCGTTTGACCACATAACCCGTACCGTAGGCAGTCCCCTTGGCGTTACCGGTAAAGACAACACTGATTTTAACGATCGATCGCTTGATCCGGGTGAGGGGATCCTCTTGGCGTAAATATTCGGTATTATTCAAAGCGATGATCTGCTCCGGTTGTTGCTGCAAGGATAACAAGCGCCGGGCCTCTTGCAGGTTATTGCTGGCAAATTCATACTGGGGATCGATTTTCGTCGCCTTCTCGAACTCAGCGATCGCTGCCTCTAGCTTGCCCTGTTCCTGTAGGAGCAGACCCAAATTATTATGAGCAAGGGTGTGAGCGGTAGTAGGAGTCCCAGTAGTATCATCTGGTAAATCTAAGGCCCTACGGTACATTTCCTCGGCTTCCGTCAGTTTTTTCTGGTCATACAGCACGTTACCGAGATTGTTGTAGGCATAGACAAACTTATCATCAAGAGCGAGCGCCCTACGGTACATTTCCTCGGCTTCCGTCAGTTTTTTCTGGTTATACAGCACGTTACCGAGATTGTGGTAGGCAGGGACATACTTATCATCAAGAGCGAGCGCCCTACGGTACATTTCCTCGGCTTCCGTCAGTTTTTTCTGGTCATACAGCACGTTACCGAGATTGTTGTAGGCATGGACATACTGATCATCAAGAGCGAGCGCCCTACGGTACATTTCCTCGGCTTCCGTCAGTTTTTTCTGGTTATACAGCACGTTACCGAGACTGTTGTAGGCATGGACATACTGATCATCAAGAGCGATCGCCCTACGGTACATTTCCTCCGCTTCCTTCAGTTTTTTCTGGTTATACAGCACGTTACCGAGACCTTTGTAGGCATAGACATACTTATCATCAAGCTCGATCGTCCTACGGTACATTTCCTCCGCTTCCTTCAGTTTTTTCTGGTCATACAGCACGTTACCGAGACCGTTGTAGGCATAGACATACTGATCATCAAGAGCGAGCGCCCTACGGTACATTTCCTCGGCTTCCGTCAGTTTTTTCTGGTCATACAGCACGTTACCGAGACCGTTGTAGGCATCGACATACTGATCATCAAGAGCGAGCGCCCTACGGTACATTTCCTCGGCTTCCGTCAGTTTATTCTGGGCCCTCAGCACGTTACCGAGACCATTGTAGGCATAGACAAACTTATCATCAAGCTCGATCGCCCTACGGTACATTTCCTCCGCTTCCTTCAGTTTTTTCTGGTCATACAGCACGAGACCGAGATTGTTGTAGACAAGGGCAAGCTTATCATCAAGCTCGATCGTCCTACGGTACATTTCCTCCGCTTCCTTCAGTTTTTTCTGGTCATACAGCACGAGACCGAGATTGTTGTAGGCATAGACAAACTTATCATCAAGCTCGATCGTCCTACGGTACATTTCCTCCGCTTCCGTCAGTTTTTTCTGGTTATACAGCACGTTACCGAGATTGTAGTAGGTTTCTGGAAGTTTTGGATCGAGAGCGAGAGCTTTTTGACAGAAAATCGGTGCTTCGTCTAACTTATTTTGACGGAATAGCGCAGCGCAGAGATTGCTAAAAGCCACAGCACTGTTAGGATCAAGCTGAATAATTTGTCGCCAGATTCTTTCGGCTTCCGGGTATTTTTTTTGCGCTTGAGCGGTTTCACCCTGTTGCCATAACTGCTCCAGTGTTTGTGCCACTGTTGTCGGCGGCATGATCATCAATGCCAAAGTTAACACCCAAGCCAGCCGCACCACTTTCATAAGCTGATTGAAAATATTCCATCTATAGGTTAACAGATAGCAATGGAGTCAGGAACATTGCTGCATCTTAGTCAGTTAAGTAAGTAGTTATAATTAAATTGAAGATAGATTTTACCTCTGATCCCCCCTGCTACCTTGATAAGGGACTTGCGTGGGAATAATATCCCAATCGATCGGAGGGCGCAAGCTTTGCGCCCCTACAGTAACGGATTTTGTCCACAATGTAGGGGCGANNNATCGGAGGGCGCAAGCTTTGCGCCCCTACAGTAACGGATTTTGTCCACAATGTAGGGGCGAACTGCGTTCGCCCAAAAGGTACATTATCAAAGCGCAAGTCCATAAGGGGGGTGCTGATCCCCCCTGCTACCTTGATAAGGGGGGTGCTGATCCCCCCTGCCCCCCTTGATAAGGGGGGTGTTTGACAACTTTTAACACCTACTTACTTATACTTATAATGAATCAACCTAACGAAATTCAAAGGCAGCAACATCAGAGATTTACAGAGATTTTTAATCAGGGAAAACAGCGTTATATTCAAGCTGTCGGCAATAGCAAAAGCTATCTTTCCAGTGTCAAAGGAAAAGATTATTTATCAGACGAAGAAAGAGAAGAAGCGAAACAATTACTCAAACAAATATTTCAAACCCCAACAATCCAACTTAATCAGCGTGATTCAGACATGGCTAGAGGAAATAGAGGTGTAGATGAACTAAAAAGTTAGTCAATAGTGGGTAAAATGTTTGTGTATAGGACATTTTTTCCCCATGACTAAACCCTTAGACTCCCTGAAACAGCCCAATCCCTCGGAAAAAACAGCCCCTAGAGATGATTGGTTAGATAGCGAACTATCTCGTTTAGAAGATTATGAACCTTACGATTGGGGAGAAATAGATCCCTTAATGTTAGGCAAACCCGTACAATATGTTTCTAGTATTGGCTTAGTTGTCGAGGGTGGCAAAGATTGGGGTTGCTGATTTGCAATAGGAATCTTCTTGTGTGGGGTTTTTAAAACCTAGAGCTAAACTAACTTTTGGATAGGATGCACAGTTGGCATTCATAGCTTGAGTCAGCAACACCCCTCCCCAGCAACCCAAGTTAATCAGTGCGATTAAAACATGGCTAGAGGAAATAGAGGTTTAAGCGATGGTTAATCTTCTGTATCTTAGTCAGTTATACTAAGTATATCCATAACTTATACTTCTTAATAGCAGAACCGACTGAAGAGCAATATTTACTTATTCAGGTATTAGATACCCTAGCTTATCCATCTGCCAACCTAACTTAGTTGGCTGCTGATAAACCTTTTTTAAAGTGTTAATATCCCGGCTAGAAATCGGGGCAATATCTCTAGTTTGAGCGAAATACATCACATCCGTCTCTAGGGGACTATGACCCCAAATTCCCAAAGCGTGACCTAATTCGTGCCGCGCTGCCGCTAAGGCCGACCGATCGGCTAAATTAGGACTAATCTGGATACTCATCCGATGAGTTAAGCGATTTTCCTTGACAAAAATCTCGTATTGTGTTACGGCAGAACGCACCCGGGGCAGTTCTAACTTACCCGTTTCGGGATTAAAACGGACTCCCGACGGCGGTAACTCCCGTTTAATGAGGATATCGGCCAATTCTGCCCGATTTACCAACTCCATCGGCAAATACTGCCCCCATTCAGCGATCGCCTGTTGTACCAAACTCAGCCACGAACTGCGATCGCTGTGAACATAAATCTTCACGGGAAATTGCGACCAAATCAACGCCCCCACGGGACTGATTTCCACAGCATCAAAATAATCCCCGGACTGGTTTTGCTCTTGCCATTGGGCTAAATTAGCGGGTAAAGGATGGGTTTTTAACTCTGGTAGCGATCGACTGTCGGCAATCAAAGAATAGGAAAACAGCAAAAGACTCGCCAAGGCTGCGAGTCCTAGAAAAGAGAACCGACCTCTTAGCATTTAGCGATTTAACCAGCCGGCGCTCAGTACAATAGTTAGGGTGATAAATACCGTCCCCAACGCCCAAGTCACCTGATTTAAGGTTTTTTCCGCCGTTTTTGCGCTGGTAAAAATCTGGGATTGGCCGCCAATACCGCCAATACCATCCCCTTTGGGACTGTGTAATAACACCAAAATCGCCAGAAAGGCCGCCGCCAGCGCCCAAATAATCTGTACTACCAGCACCACTGTCATGATTATTACTCTCTATTTTCCATTACAAAGTATAGCAGTTATCAAGCCGTCAGCTTTGAATTAGTTATCAACTAGGGTCCTCTTCATCCTCTATATCCTCAAGTGTTAGTGGTGCTTGGGCGCTATGGCGAACATATAGTACATAAACCGTACTATCTCTAATTGTAAAAAGCACTCGATAGACATTTTTACCTTTCCCATAAAAAAGTTGTCGGACTTCTTTGGGTAGAAAAATCGTCTGTTCGAGCGCTAAAGCACAACGAGTTGGTTTCTCTTGCAGAGTCGCAATAGCATTCATTAATCCTCGAAACCAACGGTCAGCAAACTCGGCATTATAACCTCGATACCAGCGATAGGCTTTTTCGATCTGTGCCGTGGCAGTTGGGGTAATTTCAACCTGAAATACCATATTTTTCGGCCATTTCTTGGGCAAAATCGGCAAGAGGACGGGTTTTACCGGAGTTTATCTCCTCAAAACCTTGCTGAATCCCCTCAATGCTCTCTAAATACTCCATCAGTTGTCTGAGCTTACTAGGATCGATTTGATCGAGAAAAGTCACCAGTACTTGTGAGCGATCGCTAATATCATTGGGTAACTCGGTTAGGTGTATTTGTCCATCTCGATAAACACCTTCGATGGTTTTCAGCATAAAATTCCCCTTTATTGACTTTTTACTCGTTAAAGCGAGATGCGGACGGGAGTGCGACTGGCTTTAATTTCCACTTCGGCCGGTTTAATCAGCGATCGCCCGGTCATTTCTACTGGGACGGGAATAGAGAGAATTTCCAGGATAGTGGGGGCAATATCAGCTAAACGACCATCATCCCGCAGCTGCACATCGCCACCGTGGCCGGGTATTTTTCTCCCTTCCCCTTCAATTAAAATTAAAGGAACGGGATTAGTCGTGTGGGCCGTCCAAGGATTACCCGACTCATCCACCATCGTTTCCGCGTTACCGTGGTCGGCAGTGATTAACACTGTTCCCCCCAATTTATTGATGCTACTTAACAACTTAGCCAAGCATAGATCCACCGTTTCCACTGCTTTCATGGCCGCGTCTAAAATGCCCGTATGACCCACCATATCGGGGTTAGCGTAATTGACTACCACGAGACTATAGATCCCCTGTTCGATCGCCGCAGAGACCGCTGCTGTCACCGCGGCTGCCGACATGGCCGGAGCTTGGTCATAGGTGGCGACTTTTGGACTGGGAATTAATTCGCGTACTTCTCCCTCAAAGGGTTTTTCTAACCCCCCATTAAAAAAGTAGGTGACGTGGGGATATTTTTCGGTTTCCGCACAACGAAACTGTTTTAATCCCTGTTGAGCGATCACCTGTCCTAAAATATTATTTAAATTCTGGGGAGCAAAGGCCACATCTACCGGTAATTTCGGATCGTATTGGGTGAAAGTGACAAAACTAAGCGGAGAAATTAAATCTCGATCGAAATCTTCAAAATCGGGCATAGTCAGGGCATAACATAACTGTCTAGCTCGATCGGGACGGAAATTATAGAATATCACCCCATCGCCCGCTTCGATCGCCCCCGGTGCAATTCTGGTGGGGGGAATAAATTCATCGGTAATATTTTGATCATAAAATGCCTGTAATACTTCTGTGATCGATCGTCCGTCGATACCTTGATCACTGGTCATCACGTTATAGGCTTTTTCCACCCGATCCCAACGGCGATCCCGATCCATGGCATAATAACGGCCACTAAGAGTCACCAGGCGACCGAGTTTGATTTTATTAATATGTTCTTGAATCCGTTTAATCGCCGGCATTCCGTCAGTGACATTAGTATCGCGACCATCGGTGATGACATGAATGCAGACATCGCTAATCCCTTGCACTTTCGCTAAGTCTAATAATCCCAGTAAGTGATCGAGATGGGAATGGACTCCTCCCTCGGAACACAAACCAATTAGGTGTAATTTGCTTTTTTTAGGGCGAATCTCGGCGCAGAGTTTTAATAAAGCCTGATTTTGTTGAATCGAACCATCTTCGATCGCATCGGAAATCCGTACTAACTCCTGTGGTACAACCCGCCCCGCTCCGATATTGAGGTGGCCAACTTCCGAGTTACCCATCTGTCCTTCCGGTAGTCCCACATCCTTAGCGGAGGTGCGGATTAAGGTGTGGGTATAAACTTCCCAGAGACTATCCATAATCGGGGTTTTCGCCATTGCGATCGCATTATCCGACCTTTGCGGGCGATAACCCCAACCATCAAGGATAACCAGTACGACTGGGGATATAGGTGCGTGGGTCATGATATACAGTCCTAAATTAAGAGTGGATTTCCATGCACTAAGATAATATCATCGAAACTTCCATTGATCACCGGTGTCGAGGCGATCGACCCCCTAATGTCAGCAAATGATGGGTATGTCTCAAAAAAACGAAACAACTGCTTTAATAATCGCTCTTTTAGCCACTGCGGGCATTTTAGGTGGGGGTTACTTCTGGCTACAAAGTCAATGTGCTGCGGGTCAAGAATTTTTTCTCTGTGGCAGCGGTAAAAGTCCGCAAAAATCCCCAACATCGGAAAGTGCCTCCTCTCCCCTACCCCCTCCCCCTTTACCCCAGCGAGTGGTTAGTTTTGCCCCACCGACTTCTATCCCCAGTGGCACGACAATTCGCATTAACGGCTCCACCAGTATGGTACAGATTAATCAAGCCTTAAAAGCCGCTTTAACTGCCAAATTTCAGGGGGTAGAGGTATTGACAAATGCTCAAGGATCTGATGTGGGATTAGAGGAAGTAGCCCGGGGGGCGATCGATATTGCGGCGGTGTCACGACCTTTAACCGAGTCGGAACGCTCTCAGGGATTGGCTTCTAGTCCGATTGTTCGAGATGCGATCGCTGTTGTGGTGGGGGTAAAAAATCCCTTTGCGGGGGGGTTAACCACTGCTCAAGTTAAAGATATTTTTAGCGGAAAAATCACCTCTTGGTCGGAGGTGGGAGGTTCTGCTGCTACTATTCAAGTGATTAATCGTCCCCCTATTAGTGGCACTTATCAAAGTTTTCGTCAGGAAGTGCTGCAAGGGGGGGAATTTGGTAGGGGAACTAATTTTAAAATGATGGATAGGGATGCCACCACCCCAATTTTGCGAGTTTTAGGACTGAATGGCATTAGTTACGCCACCTATAGCCAAATTGCCGACCAAAAAACCGTCAGAGCGCTCGCTATTGAGGGAATTTTACCCAGTGAACCTAATTATCCCTGGCAGCGTACCCTTTACTACGTTTACAAAGAACCTGCTAGTGAAGCGGTCAAAGCTTTTATGGGTTTTGTTGCCTCTAGTGGTGGTCAAGAAGCGATTTTTCGGGCCAATGAAGACCTACAAAAGTAGTCAGCGAGAATATCTGAAAATCTGGGAAATTTTACGCCTTGCATGACTAGGGTGAGCATTACCTATTTTACTGTGGAGACGGGGAGGTATTGGGGCTTTGCAAGCTTTGGGACTGAATGGCATTAGTTACCCTACCTATAGCCAAATTGCCAATCAAAAAACCTGGGATTTAATGCTGGCGGCCGCTAAACGAGAAAAAGTTTGAGCAGCTTTGTCAACTGCTGAGAAAACTTGGCTTTGATGAGAGAATACGAGGAAGTTATCATATTTTCATTCAAGAAGGAATTGAAGAAATTTTAAATCTACAACCCAAACAAGGAAAAGCAAAGACTTATCAAGTCAAACAAATTCGTAATCTAATTTTAAAATATAAATTAGGAGGGAAAGATGAAAATTCGCTATGAATTAATTATTTAGGGTTGCTGAATAATGGTAAAAACCTTTTAAAATAAGGCTTTTGACCTGTTAAAATCCGATGTTCATGCTGCGAAAATAGGATTGGGACCTTCAAAAACCTGGCATTATCTTTCGTGCAGTACACAAACTGGTACAAAAAAGCAGGGCAACAAAGCCTGAAACTCCTGCCTCGCAGCCTCGGAGCCTTCTGCCTGACCCCACCCTAGGCCTTTTTCAGCAAACCCTAAATAATTGGGTTGGGTTTCGTTCCTCAAACCAGCCTACTTATTGCTAAATTTGTTGGTGTAATTTCGGGTGTGGCTGTGACAGAAAACTATCAGAAAAAGGTTTTTCTGGCTTTTCCCCGCGCTCGGCACAAAAAGCTAGGTAATCTTCCACTGAATCAGCAAAAGCCTGCTGCAATTCCGCCACACTCTCTCCCTGAAAAGTGATAACATCTCGGACGTTGGCCACCTCACCGTAAAAGATACCCGCCTCGTCATCAAAAAAAACTACTGCTTCGTAACCTTTACAATTCATTCTAAGTGATAATTGTTTACTGTTCACTGCTAAAGGGTAATTCCGAGAAATCTATCTCACCTATTTGATCGATTCCCCAGAAAGGATAGCAGTCATAATCTGCCATTAACTTAATTTTTTAAATTATTATCATTGGGGCAATGGTGGCAATAGAGACTGCAATTGTTCTAGCAAAGGAGAAAGTCTTACTGTAATAATATTCCAGACAATTTCTGGTTGAACCTGATCGTACTGATGGCTAATAATATTTCTGAGTCCAATAATTCCCCTCCAATCAATTTTGGTGTGTTTTTGTTGAAAAGTCTCAGGAATTCTACGGGCTGCTTCTCCTAAAATTTCTAATTGTCTTTCCACAGCACTTTGTAACAAAAGACTCTTGGAATATTCTTCCAAAGAAACATCTTGAATAAATTCTTGGATATTAGTAATAGCTTCGACCATATCCCAAAGATATCCGGCCTCACGACTGTTCATGACGATAAATTAGCTGATGAGTTTTTAAAATTTCGTAACGACGATAGGGGTTTTTCAGTCCCTCTTGATTAACCAAGTCAACTTTGCGTCCGAATATCTCCTCTAATTCTTCTTTCATCTGAACAATATCAAACAAATCCCAGCCATGATTGGGAGCAAACTTATAAAGAACATCAATATCACTATCAACTCGAAAGTCTTCCCTTAATACTGAACCAAATAAAGACATTTCAAGAATTTTCCAATGTTGACAAAAATTAGTAATTTTGCTTAAGATAACTTGAGCTTGTTTTTTGTTAAAACCAGAATTTAACAAGATTTTTTCGGCCTTGTTGGTGGTTATTTTAACAACCTTCGCTGTAATAGCTTGTTTCATTGGTGAGCAAAATCCCCCAAATTATCCTTGACAAAACACTTGAGATCCTTAAGGTTACAGTAACCCGCCATGTAAAGTCAGCTGGTAGGCTACACCAACATTAACACACCCTAGGAGATCGGCGCTCACTTTTTCGTCCGTAGTCTGATCGTAGGTTGGGTTGAACGATAGTGAAACCCAACATTTTTAAATCATTGGGTTGGGTTTCCTTCCTCAACCCAACCCACGGCTTTTTAACAACCGATAACTGTTTCATTTTTCATTGTCCTTAACAAAATTTAACACTACCTCAATTTTTTCAAAAAAATCGACCCGCTGCTAGGCGGGAAAAAGAGAAAAATTGAAAAAAGTAAAAAAGGGTAAAAAAGGGTAAAAAGAGAATAAGGGTTACAGAGTCCTCCCAGCACCGCACACCACCCGAAAACCGATGTCGTCGTAGCCGTCGCGGTAGAATTCGTCGCGGTAAGCGGAACGGCAGTAAGATGGATTGATGGACCAAGAACCGCCCCGCACTATTTGATAATCATTATCATTTGTCAGCCAAGCACTGCCATCCTTTGGCGCTCCGATATAGTTATCGTGCCAATTGTCTTCGCACCACTCCCAAACATTGCCACTCATGTCATAGAGTCCCCAAGCATTGGGCTTTTTCTGGCCCACAGGATGAGTTGTATCTTGAGAATTTCCGTAATACCAAGCATAATCTCCTAACCCCGCACGACAGACATATTCCCATTCCGCTTCCGTCGGTAGGCGATAGGTTTTCCCAGTTATTTGACTCAATTCCTTGCAGAAAGCTTGAGCTTCGTCCCAACTAACCATTTCTACCGGATTTTGGGGATTATTTTTAAAACAATTTTGAAACAGAGAGGGATTGGTTCCCATTACCGCTTCATATTGTGCCTGAGTGACAGGATATTTCCCGATCGCAAAACTGTTGACTTTAACTTGGTGTTGAGGCTTTTCTCGACTTTTAGCATTGGGATCGCTGTTAGGAGATCCCATGAGAAATTGACCTGCTGGTAAGTTCACCATCTCCAGTGTTATTCCCTTGGGTAGGTTTTCGGTGAAGGGTGTCACAGTAGCGATACTGTTCCCCGGAAAAATATCAAAATTTAAATCACTAAATCGCTCACACCAATAACACTTTCCGTAACTGCGGTTGTAGTAATGATTATCAACTTTGCCACAGCGTATAACCTCTTTTAGTGCAGCTTCCAAAGTACCACGCCATTCCTCAGCCGTCGGTCGTCTGTGGGGGAATTTATGTCCCTCATTGAAACAGCGCAAAAATAAGGCGTTTAAGTCGGGATGTAAAATATTTAATGGTATGGTAGTATTACTAGGTACAAGCAATTTATCCCCAGAAAAAGGCCATAGTCCCCGTCGAATTAGTTCCGACTGTTCCAGGGAATCCCCTCCTCCTTGCCACAATCCCCGAAACGGCGGCCCGCCAAATAGTAGATAATAAACAACAACTCCTAATCGAAAGCGATCATGCACTTCTGTTTGATCTACATCTGCTATATTCACTCCGATTAATTCCGCCGGTGTAAATCCTTCTGAGCCAACTAAACACCGATATATTTTACTACTATAGGGATCTGATACTTGAAATGAATCTGTATCAATAATTGTAGGCAACGCCCGATTATTCACTAAGATATTTTCTAGCTTGATGTCTCCCAAAACATAACCTTTAAGGTGAATTGCTTGGATAATAGCGGCTATATTCCGCGCTACTACATGAAGAAAATACCAATTAGTTTCTAACTTGTATTTTCTTCTCATTATGGGCGTACAAAGCTTTAATAATGTTTCTGAACCCACCACTTCTGGCATTAAAAACCCAACGACTTTTCCCTGGTTATCTTCCAAGATAGAATAGGGCCAAGCGAAGGAAATATGGTTAAGATTAGCATTAGGATCACTGGGCCGATTTCTCACCATTAACTGTAATTTATCAACCCTTTCATTATGGGGATTGTGGTAGATTTTCGCTAAGTACCCATTAAAGTTAGTGTGCCATACTTTCGCTTCGCCACTGTCGGACAATTCTTGCGTCAGGGTAATCGAACGATTCTGTAGTTGACAGCGATAAGTTAAAGACATCAAAAAATCTCCGAGTATTTGTGCTGTTCAGAAAATTTTATCTAGTCGTTTTCAATAAGTTAGATACATTATAAGTGTGAGCATCTTGCTCACTTACTATAATAATAGATCAGATGTTTAAAAATGAAGCGCAACAACAAACCTTGTAATCAAATCAGGTTCGTTGTTTTTTACTGCCGCTGCCGTTCCATCACTTCCCGCAAGATGTAGTTAATTTGTGTCTCATATCCTTTCCCTTGGGCTTTTAACCATTCTAATATATCTTGATCTAGTTGGATGGTTAATTGCTGCTTTGATGTCGAAAAAGAGACTGTTTCTTGGGTAAAGAATTCATCACCTAACGGCGGAATATCAGAATAATCGATATTCTCATCCGTCATCGCATCAATTCTCTTCAAGTCGCTTTTGATAGATTTTTTGCTCACGATTGTTTGCCTTTCTCATTGAGATTATACGAGTTTTATTAGAGCGAGGGGTATGGACGATTAAGACGACTCGACCCTTCAATTTGCCAAGCGTAATATATCTTATCTCACCATAAACGAAACGGCTATCCTCGAAGGTAACACATTTACCACCAAAAACTAGCGGTGCATCCTCAAAACTCAGTCCGTGCTTCTCTAAGTTAGCGTCGCTCTTGTCTTGATCCCATTCGTACTTCATTGTTTGAGGTAGATTCGTTAATATTAGGTTCCAAGGTAGCGCCTTAGTCCCATCGTAGCGACTGTCTTGATTGTCAAGGGGTAACTCAAAAAACAATCAAGGAGTTGCTGTCGAACCTAAAATCTCAAGCCAGAAAAAAGCGCAGCAAAAACTAAGTCGCTCAGGTT
>VYLM01000162.1_pt1 | contig 17111 bp, 17 predicted proteins | sample 5109491 | NCBI WGS metagenome assembly VYLM01 (sample SAMN12291813, study PRJNA351875) | freshwater metagenome | isolation source: freshwater lake | place: USA: Michigan, MSU3 lake | collected 2011-08-06 | reverse complement strand
GAACGTCAGCGGTGGAACCCTGAGCGACTTCACCCAGGTGGATGGTAACAGCTATACGGCCATCTTCACGGCCGACGATGCTGTGGAAACCACCGGCTCGGTGTCCGTGGCAGCGGCCAGCTACACCGACGTGGCAGGCAACACCGGCGGAGCGGGTACGGACACGGTGACGATTGACACCAAAAATCCGACAGTGGGCATCAACTTTGCCAGCCAACCGCTCACCAGCCAGAACTTTAGCACTACAGTTACCTTCCAGTTCAGCGAAGCCGTAAGCGGTTTCGCCGCCAGCGACGTGACCCTGACCAACGGGGTGCTGAGCAACTTCACCGGCAGCGGCAGCAGCTACACCGCCACGTTCACTGCCACCAACTTCCAGTCAGCAACGGGAACAGTGGCAGTGTCCAACGACTATTTCGATACCCTTGGCAACCAGGGTGTTGCCAATTCGGCCAACATCGCTATGACCGTGGGCGTCGGTCCTGACCCGAATGATGGTCCGTCTGGAGGCGATAGTGTGATTGGCTCAGGTACAATTGGCGCGGATTCCATCACTGGATCAACCGGTAATGACACCATCAATGGCGGCGAAGGCGCTGACACCATCAATGGCGGCGACGGCAACGACATCATCGACGGCGGCAACGGCTACGACATTATCAGGGGCGGCACAGGCAACGACACCATCAGCGGAATCGGCGGCTTTGATCTGATCTACGGGGGGTCCGGCAATGATTCCCTCACTGGTAATAATGGTAATGACACCATCGTCGGCGGGTTCGGCAATGATTCCCTCGCTGGTAGCGGCGGCAACGACACCTTCCAGTTCCTGAGCATCTACGACCGGCAGGATGTGATTACCAATTTCAGTGCAAGTTCCGGCGATACCGACACCATCGTGTTCAATACCACCGGTGCCAGCGCCTTCACGTCCTTGGGTAGCGTGTCTTTGGGAACCACAAACTACACAGGTGCAATTGCCGGCGGTTACCTCACCTACAGCGGTGGGGTACTCTCCTACGATGCCGATGGTTCCGCGGGATCAACCTTCAGTCCGTTGGCGATCGTCACGTTGACCGGCTCTCCCACCCTCTCCAACACCAACGTACTGTTCCAGAACCTCTAGCTCAAGCAGGCATTCCCCGCCTTATTTCTCCGGCCACTGCTGGCCATTATTGCGGGGAATGTTCTTAACTTCTTCTGCTCTGCACCTGCTGGTAATGATTTGGTAGTAAATGTTGATGGATGCAGCGACAACGGTTAAAGCTTATAAAAGTGTATCTCAAGTGGAGGAGGCATTTCGCTGTTATAAGTCAATTGATTTAAAGGTGCGTCCTATCTATCATTATCAGGGTGATAGAATCAAAGCCCATATCTTTTTGTGTATGTTGGCTTATTATGTGGAATGGCATTTAAAACAGTGCTTGGCTCCTTGGTTATTTGAGGATGAAGAAATTGATGATAGTTCTCTGAATGTGATTAAAGCTAGTCGCAGTGAATCCGCTCAATCTAAAGAGAGAAAAAAACGGAATCAAGAAAACCTCCCTGTGCATAGTTTTCGGACTTTGTTGGAAGAACTGGGGACAATTTGCTTGCATACAGTAGAATGTACGATTAGAGAAGGAAGTTATCGTTTTTCTAAGATAACTTGACCGACTGAACTACAACAATCATGCGTTAGATTTATTAGGGGTTTCCCTAATTTGTACCCAGTAACGGGGCGGCGGAAATTCTTTTAATCCCTCCTACAGCACAGGTTATGGCCTTTTGTCAACAGGGAAGTCCAGTAATAGGTAAGAGATAAGAGTAGGGCTAATTCCGGAATTAGCCCTACTTTTTTAGGTTCCAACTACCAATTCTCCAAAGTCTGACTACAGAAGTTTAATCCCCCTAAATCCCCCTAAATCCCCCTTAAAAAGGGTGACTTAAATTCGATGTGTAGTTTTCATTTAGAGAAATGGTATTATTTCTGGAACCGTCCAGAGATAGAGTTGTTTCCAACTAATCCTATTTGACCTAATAGGTAAGGAAAGAACGGTTATATGTCAAAATATACCGTTTCTAAACTGTTTCCAACTAATCCTATTTGACCTAATAGGTAAGGTGGGGTTTCCGGTCATTACGAACCCCGAGGCGATTGCGTTTCCAACTAATCCTATTTGACCTAATAAGTAAGGATTGTCCACCACCTAGAATTAGATTCGATAAAAAGTGATTTCCAACTAATCCTATTTGACCTAATAGGTAAGGAATAAGAGTAAGGCTAATTCATTAATTAGCCTTACTCTTTATGTTTCCAACTAATCCTAATTTGTCATTAATTTTGCTTAGGTACTTAACTATAAACGAGATTATTTCGGCCAAAGTTTTTGAAATTTTCCCTCTTGACCATTATTCTCGTCTAGAAAACCTAGAAAATAAGCACAATCATCAGAGTCATCAGGAAAAATTGTTAATAATTCTAGATATTTATAGGTGTCTTTCGGTCTTTTTTTGCCCTGTTCAGTAGTGATAATATTCACAAGGGGATACATTCGATGCCAAAGACGACCAACTTGATTGATATTTTTTGTTACTATTCCTGTCACCGAGGTTTTATAGATACTTAAATTATCCAATTTTTGATAGGCTTTGTGAAGCCATTTTATGGCTAGAGAATCATCTTTATCTTCGGCAATTCTTCCCCAAACCTCGACATTTTTAGGATGCCAACTTTCTCGCCAGTTAGCACTATTATCGGGAGTTCTGAGGATATCTTTTTGTAAGGACATCCATTGTTTAGCAATAGTGCGAACATCTTTGATAAAGGGATGAACATGAGTTAAATCTCTGACTTTATTATCGTTGATTAAAGAACTTTTATCCCCCCATTGCCAATGACAGCCAATTAAGGGTTTATTGGGATAATAATCCTCATAGAAAATACTATGATCTGCTCGTCGCCATGATTTACCAAATCCTCCTAATAACATGGCAAAACGAGTGAGAAAACAAATTAATTTTTTTAAGCATTCTTGCTGGTTTTCGGGTAGAGATTGGGATTGGGTGAGAATCCAGCGTAATTCTCCTGTTACTGTGTAGGTGGGTTCGTTGTAACCCTTGGCAAAGGTTCCTAAGTCTAGAGATTTGACACAAAAATCGACCGCTAGTAAAGCTTGGGTTGCTTCTCCGTCAATTCCTCCAAATAGCTGATTAACTAACTTTTCGGCATTTTTAGCATCAGTTAAACCGCCAAAAATACGCAAGGCATGACCGCGAATTGCTCCTCGAAAAATATTGGGTCGAAATTCCCTTGCACCATCGAGGCTTTTAGGAGCCATTCCTTGCCCTTTCAGAAAACATTTATATAAAGGTTCTTTTGAAGGTTTAATGTCTTTTGGTAAGCCGTAACCGCTACTAACACGGCATCCTAGACCAGATTCTAAAGCTCTTTCCCAGATAGTCCAAATCTCCTCCCAATCGGGTTGTTCTATTGAGGTAGAAATGCCAAATTTTAGGGTAGGTTGATAGAGAGAAATTAAAGCAAAACCACTTTCTCCACTGGGTTTTTGTCGAGTGTTTGGGGTTTTTACTTGCCATCCCTGTTGCGGGTGAACAATATCTAAAAGATTTTCCGTCCAATCATTAACGGGATAACCGCCATGGAAGCGCAAAAGACTAGGGTTATCGCTATCTTTTTCGAGGTGATAACGTTGTTTTTGTTCGGGGGTACAAGCTTGACAAAAGGCTCCTTTCATGCTGGAACCGGGATAAAATGGTATGCCATAAGCACCCATTACAGGCCGAATTATTCCTTCATCTTGTCCCCCATTAGTGACGAATCGCCACGATATTTGATATTCTTTGGTTTTTACTTCCTGACCAAATTGGGGAGGATTTTCATCGACTCGTTCTATCCATTCCTTTACCCATTTTTGGCTATCATTTTCATCTTTTTTAGAGTCAATATATTGTAATTGCGATCGCCCTTTGGTTTGTGCGCGAAACATCAGGGGGATTTTGTCACCAATATCGGGAATATTAACCATATAATTTATCGCTCCTTTGTTCCTTTATATCTTTGAGTCCACCAAACTAAACAATCGCATAGTTGCGTTAAAACAGCGAGGGTAATTCTCTGGTCTTCTAGCTTTAATTCCCAGAGTTTTTCTGCCATTGCTTGAACAGATTCGGTATCATTTACCTGTACGGTATCGTTAGGGATAGGAATCCCAGCTTCTGCCATGGTTTCGACTAATTTATCCCAAGTTTCTTTCCAGTATTTTGCCTTATTGGGTTCCTTGGATTGTAAGCGCAGATGTTCACCCCAGAATCTTTCTAGTCCATAGGAAACGGATTCACGCATTTTAAAAGATTGATTGAGAGAATCTCGGTCTCGTAGTTTGGCAGCGAGAACTAATTTCTGAGCAATGCGATCGAGATTGTATTCTTTCCAAGCCATAATATTAGATAAAATGTAATTATTGATTGGTGTAGTTTAAAATAGTAACTTGGCAACGACCAAAACCGATGGATTCTAATCCTCCGAAATATAATTCTTTTTGGTTTACCGATTCTCCAAAAGGTTGCCATCCTGTTTCTTTGCAAGCAATGGGAAAAACTAAAATACTACCCACGGGTAAAGCTTCCACATTGAAAAAAGCTCCTTTTTCTGTATCCACTTTTTTCTGACCTTCTAGTAGTTTAACCCGGCTTTGTCGGTAGAGTGCCATATCGTGCAGCATGGATATATCGTTATCATCAACGACGACTAATTGAGAAGCTTTTAAATCCGCTTGCGGGGGAATCCACGAAGAAAGCTCCTCTAAGTGTTCAATTTCGAGAAATCCTAAGTTAAAAAATAAAACTTTGCTATTGCGGTTAACTCCCTGCACTACTCGCGCTTGTAAACTAGGGGAAGCAGTATAGGGATTGGGTACTTTTGCAGAGATTCCCGTGATTTGTTTGTAGCGTTTTAATAATAGGGGAGAAGTGACCCAAACTATCGGCTGCCCCGGACAAAATACCGGCAACCAAACGAGGGAAGCATATTCAAATTTAACTTTTGCTTCGGTGGTTCCTCCGTCTTCTTGTCCTGGGATTGTTTCGTGTCCGTACCATGTATGTTTTTCATCTATATTGTTCATATCGGCACGAAAACGGCCGCGAATAGAACTACCAGGGATAATTGCTGTTTGGGTGAATTGGTCACGAAAAATGAGGTTAAGATTACCCGTTTCTTCTCCTGCGGTTGCTCCCACATGAAGGGGTGCTAAGGTTTCAAGTATGCCATAACTTTTGTGATACATTTTTGGGTAAAAGTGAGTATTTTAGATGCTTAGGGATTATTCTAAACTAGGTTAACATTAATGTCAGGATTTTCTAAGATTTTGTTAATATTTTATCGTGGTATTTAGGCTATTAGGACAGCACAAAGCTATAGGTTTATTCCTAATCAATGGCAACACCCTTTAATAACTCATCGATTTCTTTAGCTATTTCCTCTGTGTAAGGAGTGAGAGAAGAAGGGTTTTTAAAGGCATCTTCTACCAAAAAATCTAAAAACATACGCAGCATTTTATTTTTGCTAATTTTTGAGCTTTGATTATTACCACTTTTTCGATAACCGAATAAAGCTTTTCGAGGAAATCTAGTTTTTAGTTTTGCCATAGCTATCACTTATGCTCGTCTCATTTACCCTACTCAATAATTATAGGCTTTATTTGGCAATATTTTCTAAGGGTAAGGCTAATCCGCAGCCCCAACGTTTGAGAGAAACCCCTTCGGTGGGGAACCAAGATTCCTGCCAATTTTCCCAAGATGGTAAGGGGTTTTTTAAGCGATAAACTGTTCCTGCGGGAACTGCATAACGTCCCCTAGATAAGCGCTTAACTTTATCTTTTCCTCCGAATCGATAACGATAGGTTATTGGTCTTTCGGTGTTGATGGTTTCTAATTGCCAATCACTGGGATTGCGAGTTGATAGGCGATTTGTTCCCCAGATTGCGGCAGTAATGAGGGCAAAATATTGACCGACATCTTGATTAAATAAAGTTTGGAGATGGCTGCTTAGTTCAAGTGATTTAACTTCCACTAGATGGGATTCTCCACCAAAGCGATACCAGCCATTTTCTAGGGGTTGATTAGCTAAATAAACTAGACAAGCATCTGGATGTAACTGAACGGCATTTTCGAGGAATAATTCCCCGGTTTTTACCTTTCTTTGCTCCTCTAACAAACGCGGATGGAGATGGGGATGATATTGCCACGGAGAACCATAGGCTTTTTGAGGATTATACCATTGGTTGATAGGAATCCAACTATCTCGATCGAATTTTCCCTCAATTTGTTTACTGTCTTTCTCTTGCCATTTTTCTTGCCATGTTAAGGTGTGTTGAATTTTTCCATTGTCGTTATTTTCTTGGTCTTGAAAATAATTTGCGAGGGGTTTTTTAGCCAAATAAATAAAGGGAGTGGGGACAAAAAAGTTATCTGGTTGTTCACTGTTTGCCCAAAAAGGGCCGGCAATTTGTAAATCGCGAATATTGGTGGGATTGCTGTGAGCAAATAGTCCCGAAACTGTGGCAGCAGTGGGGGGAAAACGATTTCCTGAACGTCCAACTAGATTTTCTGGAGACAGAAACGGACCGGCGCTACCGTAGAGAAATCCCAAAGGTTTAATTATGATCAGATATTGCAGCATTTTTCTATGTTTAGGTGAGATGATTGGCCACTTTTGAGAGGTTAATTACCCAGTTATTTTTATCTTGGTGAGAGGTGGTATCAATGGGTATATTTTGATTAAAATAAAGGTTAAAAACTGCATTGGCAATATCGTGATTATCATCGGTAAAAGCGCGGCGATTTTCTAAAGTTGCTATATCATTATAGAAATGTGTCCAGTTTTTTCCTTCACTGCGATCGCAATAACTATCGAGGATATCTTTTAAGTTTTTCCAGGGACAAACCCACTCTAAATAGTTACCACTGTTAAAAAGGATTCGCACCGCTAGACGATTTTTACCTTGATTTTTAGCGGATTTTTCTGCTTCTCGACATTGTTGTAATATGTCACGCTGAGGAACTCCTGAAGCTGCCCAAACAAAACCGACGCTAACAGTTATATCCTGAGAATAACCGTGTTTTGGCCAGATTTCTCGATGAAATTGATCAAACCAATATAGACAATCTTGTAGGGTTAATTTTGGTTCGGATTTTTGTGAAAACAAAACCCCTAGAAAGTCATCTCCTCCCGCATAAATAATGCGACCAAAGTTAAGATAATTTTCTAGTTCTTCTCCCCATTGTCGCATTCTTTGACTAAATTCTTTTCTTGAGGATATGGACAGATTTTTTAGGTAATTTCCCATCCCGTCACCGTCCCCTTGAAACCATCCTGTATAGGATTTTTCCTCGTAGCGATTTAGTTCCACAAATTTTTTAGGAAGTTCTAGGTTTAAAGGCTTGCCAATATCATATAATGTAATCATTCTTTTGACTAATTCGGGAATGCTAAGACGTTCGGTTTCATCGAGGATAGCATTAGAAAGTTTTTGACTTAATTGTTGATAAAATTCAGTGATTTGCTGATTTTGTTGGGAAATACTAGAATATAAAGGATGGGTTTGATCCGTCATTCCATACCAAACAATGGCATCGGAACCCGATAAGCTAGAACTTTCTCCTTGCCAATTAATTCCCGTCCAATCTCGTTGATATTTTTTCTGTTGCAGACTTTTAAACGCACAATCGATCGAGTCCTCTTGCGCCCAGAAGAATTCCCAAGTATGATTAATCCATAGGTTCCATTCTCGTCGCCAAGTATAATTGTATTGTGGTAAATTTTGTTCAATCCAAACCCGACACTTATTAACCACTTTTTGCCATGCGTCATTGAAGACTTGTTCGGCCTCTTTTTTGGGAAAATTACCCGCGATTAAGATTTGGTTGGGAGTTCCTCTTTTAACGTCAATTAAAGCGGGAGAAATAAGGCTACATTCAGGATATTTATCCGCTGCCTGACAGATAGCATCGGCAAGATAGGATAATAAAAAAGAACCACCGTATAAGTCCCTTAGTTTACGCGATTTTTCGATGAATCCTTGCACAGGAGCAAAGGTAATTACAGTATAGTTCATTTTATCTTTATTGTCCTCGATAAAGTTTAAATTCCTGAAGATTAATAAGATTTCTGTAGGTAGAATTTTCGTATTGAGTTAGGAGAATTGGCCAGTATTGTTGAACGGCCATTCCGACAAGTATTCCCAAAGTTATAGGCATGGAATAAACTAGCTTAATCTCTTGATAGTTTTTTTGTTGAGCGATGTTGATAGTTTTAAAGATTTCTCTAGAATATTGTAGCCAATCTTCATTTTTTTCAATTGTACCACTGCCTTTACTTTTCAGATAAATTAAATCGCCGTAGTTTTCAATACTCTGATCATTAAGATTAATTTTATGGGAAGAAACATCGATGGCTATAGTTACTCTATCTTGACCTTTTTCGGTGACAACACGCTCAAATTTTTCGTATTCCTTAATATCTTCTTTGAGTTTGCGATCGCTAATTTCCACCACAGGATAATAACTATCAGAAGATTTATTATATTGAAAGATTTTTACTCCTTCGGTAGCGAGAATAGTGCCGACCATAATAGCGACGCTAATCGGACCGATATAGGCAAGATAAATAATAGTATTTTGGGGAGTTTTTTTCTTAAGTTTCTCTAGATTATAGCGGAGTATTTGCAGAAAAGCTTTCAGCATTTCTTGATCATAAATACCGGAGTAGTTAAAAATTAAGTCTGTTTCGCTAATATTGAGATACTGGTCAAGATTATTTTGATGATCTTTGTATTTATTTTCTGTTTCGATGATATTAAAAAGCGATTGCAGAGCCTTATTACTATTGGCAGGATTATCAATATTAATCACTATCGGTAGAGGAATCGCCTGATGTTTATAGAGGTCGTATTTCTGAGATTCTAGCCAGATACCGATGATAACTAGAGCCAAAGTAATTAGAAAAATTAGATAATATCCCTGGCCAAATTGATCGGCAATTAGTGCCAAAATAGCGGCGATGGCTAATGCTGCATTGGTGAGGGGATTAAAGATAATATTATAGGGATATTGACGCAGATTACCCAGGACATTTTTAAGAGATTTCAGCATAATTTTACTAGAGATTTAGGGCATAATATCGAGAAGACACAGAGACAATTCGGGAAAAACTGCCGAACTAATGCGCTCATAAAGACGATATAATTTTTGTTGATATTCATCACCTTCTAGCTGACAAATAGTCAAAGTAGGCTGTTTGGGTTTACCGATAAAAGAGATGCCACCCAATCCACAAAAATCGACAATCCAATATTCAGCAATACCTAAAGATGAGTATTCTTCAACTTTGCGTGCATAATCATCTTGCCAATTACTACTAACCACTTCTACCACTAATTTAATTGCTGGGGAGCTAGTTAAAATTGCTTGTTTTTCCCAGAGAGATTCGGTGCTAAAGTCCACTTCATCTAAAATGATGACATCGGGACGTAAAGCAGTAGCTTGACCGGATTCTGGACGGAGCAAACAGTTTTTAGGAATTGTCCAGGGTAGATGTAATCGCAAGATTTCTCCCCACAGTCTTCCTGCGATTTTTCCCGCTACGGATTCCTGAAGTCCAGTGGGTTCCAAGTCTCGCAACTCCCCGTCAATTAATTGATAGCGTGGGTCATCTCCATACTGGTTTAAAAAGTCTTCAAAAGTGAATAATTTGGGAGATAGGTAGGTCATGATTTTTATCGGATTAGACCTATAGCTTGTTGTTGTTATCCATGATACTGATTGCTCGCCAGAATCGGGGGATTTTGGGGGTTAAAAAATCCTTAGGTAGGCGTTAAAAGTTGTCAGATCCCCCCGCCTATCGGCACCCCCCTTATCAAGGGGGGCAGGGGGGATCGAACCTAAAATCCATTTTTAATTTAATTATAACCAGCTACTTAATTACAGATAATTACTTAAGCAAAATTAATTACACATCGAGAGGCGGAAACTGTACGCTAAAGTAGTAGAAAGGGTCAATCCTCAAGAGGATGATGTGCGCTTCTATGGGATTTCCGAAGAAGCTGTCTCTAGATTGTTGGTGATGGGAGGTTCTCCTCCTCAACCACCCCCAAATCTCTACATCATCTAGCTTGTCCCCTAACTCTTGACTGAAAATCGATGCACCCCCTCCCCGACCTAAAACCCCGATTCTCTGGTTAGATGTGTCGATTGCTCTCCCAGTCAGGGTTCTACCCTTTGGTATCGGGACTTTTACCCCCCTCAATACCACCTTTTTGGAGATGCGTCGATTTGGGGGTCTGTCTTCCCCTCTCGATGAGACTTTCCAAGGGGTACTCCTTACCTATTAGGTCAAATAGGATTAGTTGGAAACTCCTGAGGGGAGAGCGTTGGCTCGATGCCGGACAGTCCTTACCTATTAGGTCAAATAGGATTAGTTGGAAACTTAGTTTTACAATCAACTACCATTGTAATGAATGGACTGCCTCCTTACCTATTAGGTCAAATAGGATTAGTTGGAAACAACTCGTCCGACCCCTTTAAAACTAAAATCAAATTGCTCCTTACCTATTAGGTCAAATAGGATTAGTTGGAAACAAGCAGGCTATTCCTGCTATTGTGACGCCTATTATGCCTTACCTATTAGGTCAAATAGGATTAGTTGGAAACTTTATGAAAGGCTATTTATCACAGCCTCCCACAGTCCCTTACCTATTAGGTCAAATAGGATTAGTTGGAAACCGAAATCATTCTTATCGAAGATTACCCAGGAAATCACCTTACCTATTAGGTCAAATAGGATTAGTTGGAAACCGCAGGGCAGTGTTTTCAGCGAGTGACTTTTGCCCCTTACCTATTAGGTCAAATAGGATTAGTTGGAAACAGGGTGGTGTCGCTGATGACTGTAAAACTTTGGGCGGGGACCTTACCTATTAGGTCAAATAGGATTAGTTGGAAACGTTAGAGTCATTTTATCCACGGAATCGTATGTTGACTCACCTTACCTATTAGGTCAAATAGGATTAGTTGGAAACTAGAAAAAGGGTTTCTTTATAAACCCTTTTTCTGCCTTTCAATTTTGTCGAAATATCTATAAGTAGGTGGGTGGAATTAAATATAAAATGAACGTAGGTTGGGTTGAAGCATGAAACCCAACGCCCGATTATGTTACGCTACCGCTAACCCATCCTACAAATAATTGTGCCTACCTACTTAGGACATTCTGGGCGCACGCGATGCGCCCCTACCATTGGCACAATAATAATAATATTATTGTAGGGGCGAATTGCATTCGCCCAAATAATTGTGCCTACCTACTTAGGACATTCATTCGCCCAAATAATTGTGCCTACCTACTTAGGACATTCTGGGCGCACGCGATGCGCCCCTACCATTGGCCCAATAATAATAATATTATTGTAGGGGCGAATTGCATTCGCCCTCTTTAATTAGAAACCCTTTTTCTAATAAATTGTGTCAAATATATCTTGACAAAAATCGATAAAAATGCTAATTAAATTACGAACAGCTTAATATGTCCCGTGGGAAACAGTGGGACAAAAGCGAGCGGAAGACCGCCAAAAATGCCTCTTAGCTTAACTGCTATAAGAATTCATCTTTCTATCGTATTGAGGACGACAGGGACTACCCCAAGCGACCTTTTGAGCGGGAATATCGGCAAATACGCTACTTCTTGCCCCAATAACAACATTAGAGCCAATTTTTACCCCCGGAGCCAAAAAACAATCGGCCGCGATCCATGTACCATTACCGATGAGGATGGGAGTGGTTTTTAAGCCAAAAGAGCGATCGCCGGGATCGTGACTGCCAGTGCAAAGATAGCATTTTTGAGAAATCACACAATGACTGCCGATGGTAACGTTATCTAAACTATAAATCACCACATCATCGCCGATCCAAGTATAATCGCCGATCGCCACTTTCCAGGGATAAGTCACCCTTGCCGTCGGGCGAATTTTCACCCCAAGGCCGATTTTAGCCCCAAATAGCCGCAAAACAGCGCAGCGAAAGCTATCCATCTGGTGCAAACTGAGGGGAAAAAGAATTCCCTGTACTAACCACCAAAGTAGGATAATTGGATTAGAACGACCGCGATCGAACCAAGATTGATCGTAGGTACGCAGATCTAGCCATGCTTCCTCATCGGTGCGGATTTCTGGGGACATAGGACTTATTTAATCATTTCTGCGGGTTGAGGTTCCGAGGGTTTAACGGGGGGATTAACATGGGTATTAACGTTTAATTTACCGCCAAATCTCCGTAATTCGTACAATTTAACCCCAATTTGGTATTCATACTGACTCAAAAGACGACCGTAGATATAACCAGCTTTGCCATCCAAGAAACCGAGACGGATAAAATAAAAGAGAATAAAGCGCAGCAGCGGTTTAAAGGGCAGTTTTACCCAAATTTTCTTTAAAAAACGTTTTCTCTGCACCGCATCACCGAACAAGTTCGCTCCGATCGTTCCACTTTCGTCATTACCCGTGAGAATATTGTAATAAACCCGGGCCTCCCAGTTGGAATAACGATTATGTCTTTCTAACCAATGATAGATATCGCGGAAATCGATGTGCAGCATATCATTTTTTAGATAGCCCACCTTGCCATTAAGGATAACGTGTTCATGAACTTCGTTATCTCCCGTGTTGGGTATATCTTCCGTGTTTAAATTCTCATATCTACCCGACTTATGTTTAAATAAACGCAGATTCCAGTCGGGATACTTGCCACCATAACGGATCCATTGTCCGAGGAAGAAAACGCGACGATTGAGATAATAACCGTTATAGTTGGAATCTTGGATCACGGTGGCGATTTCGTCCCATAGTTCGGGGGTGATTCTCTCATCACAATCGACGATTAATACCCATTCGTTGCGAAAAGGCAGGTTATCAAGGGACCAGTTTTTCTTTTTCGGCCAACGACCATTAAAATAAAATTGGACTACATTAGCCCCATAGTTGGTAGATATTTCGATCGAGCGATCGCTACTTTGGGAATCGACGACAAACACTTCATCAGCCCTAGCAACACTCTCTAAACAGGCGGGAAGGTTGGATTCCTCGTTTTTGGCGGGAATCAACACCGAAACGGGAATTTTTTCTGATTGACTAAACATTGGTACACTGTGGCTAGGTAGAGTGTTCGCACCTTTCCTTAAAATCCTTAGTTACTCAGAAAGCGAGAACTAAGACCTAAGATTTTTTTTTAATCTTACTATACCTTATTCGGTTTTTTACCCTATCCCTAGGCTTGAACCTAAGAGAGAGACTCCTAGAGACTTGGATATTCTCCCTGAAAATAGTGAAAAATTCCATCGGCCAGACTGCTGCTCTCCTCTCTAAATTTCTAACTGCGAAATAGACGACTATACTGGGTTTCGTGGTTCATACTGGCAAAACTTAGCCCCCAACTCCAACTGGTCAGGTTTTCATCGGCTAAACTGATAATATCTGCTGTTGCTGTTAATAAACTGGGCTGTAAACCGATCAGAAGCGATTGTCCTAGGGTTTGTCCAAGGGGAATTAAACGCAGTCCTGCATTGATTAAATTACTTGCCCAACTGTGTAAATAGCCTAAAACCGCTAATTCTTCCCCAATTTGCCAATGACTTGCCCCGATCGCAAAGGCGGTGGCATAATTAGCCTGTTCCGGTAGATTATCTCTGTCTGGTGCTAACTCCCGCAATAGGTTTAACAGCGATCGCCCCATTTGCCAGCTTTGTTGTCTTAATTCGGCCGTTTCCCGCGTTGCCGATAACCAATTGTCCCAATAATTAAGTTTTGTAAAATCTTCTTGACAAAAACAACGATATACCCTTAGCAAAACAGCCGCTTCTAAGCGAATCGAGCCTTGACAAAGCGATCGCTCTAACCAATCATTCAAGGTGGCACTATTGGAGATAATCCCCTTTTCGACGAGGGTTTCTAGCCCTTCGGAATAACTATAGGCCCCCACGGGTAAAATGGGACTAGCCAATTGTAATAAACACAAAAGTTCTTTTTGATCGAGCATAGAAAACCGAGAAAATTGTCCTTATCAATTATCCATTCATCTGTTTAACCAGATGTAAAATTTCAGGAAGAATCAGTTTTTCTAGGGCTAATTTAACGGCATTAGTGGAACCAGGGAGAGAAAAGACTAATAGGTTTTGATAAACCCCAGCTATTGCCCTCGATGCCATGGCACGGGAGCCGATTTCCTGATAGCTAAGATAACGAAATAATTCGCCAAAACCGGGCAAAGTAATCCTTAATAAAGGTACTAAAGCATCATAGGTGGTGTCTCTAGGAGCAATACCCGTCCCCCCATTAAGAATTAAGACTTTTATCTGATTTTGATTGCTAATTTCTGGTAAAATTGCTTGAATTTGTAAGGGTTCATCGGGGATAATTAAGTATAGGCCGATATCGTGACCCGATCGAGTTAGTAACTCTTGAATTATTTGGCCACTTCTATCCGTCTCTGGGGTACGAGTATCGCTCACCGTGACTACGGCACAGGTAAGGTGAAGGGGGGTGGCGTCGGGATGGGGAATAAAGGTCATAATTAGGGTTTGCGGCAAAAAGTTTTTCTTGGGTGTAGGGTGTAGGGTGTAGGGTGTAGGGTTTTACCGATTTTGAGGTAGTCAATTACCTAATTTTCAGGGAAAAAGTAGCTGAATGGAAACGAAGCCTATACTGATAGTTTCTTCGGCAAAATAGTCGTAAAAGTCTTTCTCCGTCAACATTTCACGATTCCATAAGCAAAAATTATCACACAAAGTCGAGAAGAGCCAATTTTCCCCCCGATCACTCCCATATCGGATACTTTTTGATTGACAAAAAGTCTAAAAGTCTTATCCAACAAGGTTTTTAGATTTATTCAGCCAGCCCTAATTAACGATATGCTGAGAGTTGGAGAAAAACAAGCATTAAGAACAAATGTATGTACTGACTAGCCAGTGCAGTCACCCTAGGATAAAAAACTTAACTTTGGCAAGTATTGCCGATTTTTGCTCGTTTTTGCAACCTTTTCGCTGGTAATGACGACAAAGTAAAGGGAACTTCTAGAGAACAGATTATCCCAAAATAACAAAATCGAGATTATCATCTAAGTTGGTATAGATTATGACTGGAATTATGAGTCAACTCAGTCCCCTACAAGCCGAACAAATCAAGGAAATCGGGACTTATTTACGTCAAAAACGAGAAGAAAGCTGCCTGAGCATAGACGATATCGCCGCCGTGACGATGATTAGATTGCCAATGCTAGAAGCGTTGGAAACGGGGAATTGGGAGAAATTACCAGAATTAATTTATGTCAAGGGATTTATCAAACGCTACGGTGATGCCCTAAAAATTGATGGTAAAGCTTTAGCCGATCGCTTGTCTCCTAGTGCGGAACAATTAGCCCAAGAGGTAACTATCCCGAAAACACTGCCCACAAAAGCTACCCCCATCCCCAAGGCTGAACCGGCTGCCCCAAAAGCGGAACGAGTGAAACCAGAAAACCCGGCCCCAGAAACTAGCCCCCAACCAGCTAAATCGACCTTTTTCGGGATATATCTCTGGTTAGGCTTACTGGCGGGCATATTTTGTGGTATTGGCTATCTTTTCCTCCGTCCCCCTCTCTCTAATCCCCCTGCCGTTACTCCCTCTCCTTCCCCCGTGGGTTCCCTCGCACCGGTAGTCCCTCCTGCGCTGGTAGCCTCTCCTTCCCCTTCTCCTCCGCCAAAAGTTCCCCTCTCAGCCGAAGTAACTATTGAACAGGCCACTTGGGTAAGGGTAATTGCCGATGGCAAAAAAGTCCATGAAGGCAATCTCCAACCCGGGACCAAACGAACTTGGACAGCCCAAAAGAGTTTAAATATTCGATCGGGCAATGCTGGTGCTGTTAAAATCTCTCTTAACGACAACCCTGCCCAATTAATGGGTAAAGCTGACCAAATCGGCGAAATCACCCTCACTGCACCCCCTCTCAGTGATCAGTAAACAGTAATCAGTGAACTAAAAACTCACATCTGAAAACTGAAAACTGATAACTGATTAGGCTGCATCATCCCAGATGGGGGTAAGGGTTTGATAATCGTAGCGGGAAGCGTTGGGATGACAGGTGACACAGGTGGTGTGACCGAGAGGAGTGGGTAAATTGACCCTAGGGTGCAAAACCTTTACATAGCTGGACTGTTCAATTAGGAGGGGAACAAAAGTAGTCTCCCTAAGAGGGCGGGAAGAATAACTGAGATAATCCCAGATAAGACGCTGAGTAATGCCGACAATTGGTTTTAAACGGATACCATAGTGAGAATTAGGATTTTCTAGGATTTTTTTCCAAGTTTGACTCGGTAGGATGCTGGGAGGAATGGCAATATGGCAGGTGGCACAATTTTCTAGATAGGTTTGCTCTCCAATTTGATAACGATTTAGCAATGTATCCGAGGAGGGAGATTGGGCGATCGCTGGTTGTTGAAGTAGCGAAGCCAGTAGAATACCCCCTAGAATACTGAGGAGAAAGAGGATAAGAAAAAAAATCGATTTCACTTGACCGCTGGAAGGCATGACTGGGATGACGAGTAATTGAACACAATTTTGACACTCTCGCCATCACAATGCCAAGCTGTGTGATGGGAGATTCTTGCTTCACAGAAACCTGCTTTTTGAGACGAATCCCAAGGAGTCTTACAGTCTCTCCACAAGTTTAAACTCCTGACTGCCCATCAGTATTTGGGTTCTTCTGGTTTATGTGTGGAAACGAGGTCTATACTGATATTTTCTAGTTTCTTCCGCGGCCCGACTGAGCATCGCCGAACGTCAAAATAGCCCTAAAAGTCTTGCTTGATAGGTATTTCACGGTTTCATAAGCAAAAATTAAGTAGGTAGGCGTTAAAAATTATCAGATGCCCCCCTTATCAAGGGGGGATTAAGGGGGGATCGGCACCCCCCTTATCAAGCCTATCCATTAGTCAGATCTTTCTTAACAAAAAGAGAAGAAACTTAAAAAAAGGGGAAACGATTGATAGGTATAGTTTTGAAAGAAGGAATTAAGGTGGAGGTAAGCAAAAAAAT
>VYLM01000080.1_pt1 | contig 17553 bp, 21 predicted proteins | sample 5109491 | NCBI WGS metagenome assembly VYLM01 (sample SAMN12291813, study PRJNA351875) | freshwater metagenome | isolation source: freshwater lake | place: USA: Michigan, MSU3 lake | collected 2011-08-06 | reverse complement strand
TTGGAAAATGTCGGAAAAAATTGTCGAGGCCGAGGGGAATATTATCTATGAACAACAGGAACCAAAATTTAATCTCACCGGCGATAAAGCGATCGGCACTTTAGAAGATAATAACATTGTTGTTACCAGTAGCTCCCCCGATCGAGTGGTCACTGAGATTTATCCTCGTTAACAGGGAAAATTGGCCAAAAAAAACTCTCCCCAGAAAAGGGAGAGAGGGGGTAAATATTTAAAAGCTTACCATTTGAGCAGATTAAACTGTTCCATATCGATCGTGTCGCGGTTACGATAGATAGTCAGGATAATCGCTAAACCCACGGCTGCTTCGGCTGCCGCTACGGTAATCACGAAAATAGTAAAAATTTGGCCTCGGATATTAGCGGGGTCAAGATAGTTGGAAAAACCCATTAAGTTAATGTTAACGGAATTGAGCATCAATTCGATCGACATTAAAACCCGGACGGCATTGCGACTGGTGACTAAACCATAAATTCCGATACAAAATAAAGCCGCCGCTAATAACAAATAATACTCTAACTGAATCTGCATGATACCTCTTTTTTTGGTCTTATTTAGGGGCGGTTAATTCTCTAGGTCGTTCGGGTAATGTTAAAGCTGTGGCCGTAGGTTCTTCAGCTTTTAGGGTGGGGATAAGGTCACGACGAGCTAAAATAATTGCTCCGACCATGGCCATTAATAATAGCACGGAAGCTAATTCAAAGGGTAGTAAGAAATCACTAAAGAAATGCTTACCGATTTCTACTAAAGTGTTAGTCACCACGGCGGGAGAAGTGCTAGAAATTGACCAAGGTGTGATTAAAACCATGGTTGATAACAGCACAAATAAACCCACACAAACTAAGGCAGTAGATGCCTGACGAATCCAACGTTTAGGAATATCAGAAAAGTCCTCTTGCTTGTTAACAAGCATAATGGCAAAGAGAATTAAAACGTTAATTGCACCCACATAAATTAGAATTTGTGCCGCCGCTACAAAGTCAGCATTTAGTAAGAGATATAAACCCGAAATGCTGATAAAAACACCACCCAATAAAAAGGCGGAATAAACGATATTAGATAATAGTACCACGCCTAAAGCTGTCCCAATTACTAGGGCTGCTAAAATGCCAAAAGATACTATTTGAACGCCCTCGGCTAAATTCACAGTAGTTTCATCTCCTTTTATGTTTGAGAGTTATTAATTATTAGTTATCAGCTTCTGAAGGCTGACGGCTGACGGCTGATAGCTAACTGCTAATTAATCAGTAATTTCTTCCGGACGTTTACCGGCGCGTTGACTACCGGCGGGTAAATCGTGGGGTTCGATAACACCTTTAGGCAGATAACCTAATTCCCTCAGAGGTGTTACCATCGGATCTTGGGTAACTTTGTAGGGTAAACGGCCTAGGGCGACGTTATCATAGTTTAATTCATGACGATCATAGGTCGCTAGTTCGTATTCTTCGGTCATCGATAGGCAATTAGTCGGACAGTATTCCACACAATTACCGCAGAAAATACAGACCCCAAAATCGATACTGTAGTGTTTGAGTTCTTTCTTTTTAATTTCCTTGTTAAAAGTCCAATCCACTACTGGTAAATTAATCGGACAAACTCGCACACAAACTTCACAGGCGATACATTTATCGAACTCAAAGTGAATTCTACCCCGATAACGTTCCGAGGGAATTAACTTTTCGTAGGGATACTGGACGGTAATCGGACGACGACGCATATGGTCGAAGGTAACGGATAAACCTTCGCCGATGTATTTCGCCGCTTGAATGCTACCTTTGGCGTAATCGCTGACTTGTTTGAGGATGTTAAACATGATGGTCAGAGGTATAGTAGGTTAACAGGGCAAAAACGGGAATTAACCGCCAAAAGCAAAGGGAAAAGCTAGTTTTAGGGCGGCGGTAAGTAGTAAGTTAACTAAAGATACCGGTAAGAGGAATTTCCAGCCTAAATCGAGTAATTGGTCAATGCGAACCCGGGGTACGGTCCAACGCAAGAGAATAGCGATGAAGATGAGAAAATAGGCTTTTAATACTGTCATCGTAATCCCGAGGGAAGCGGTGATAATTTGTAGCCAAGGATTGGTTTCACTCACTCCCAACCAGCCGGCTAAAGCATTGACGGGGATAGGAAATTCCCAACCGCCAAGATAGAGGACGGCGAAAACTAGGGCCGACAGCACGAGGTTAACGTAGGAACCCACATAAAAGAGAGCGAATTTCATCCCCGCGTATTCGGTTTGATAACCGGCGACTAATTCCTCCTCCGCTTCCGGTAAATCGAAAGGCAGACGTTCACACTCAGCTAAAGCGGCAATCCAGAAAATCAGAAAACCCACCGGTTGGCGCCAGATATTCCAGCCTAAAATGCCATAACCGGATTGTTGTTCGACAATATCAATGGTACTGAGACTATTAGACATCATCACAATCGCTAATACCGATAAAGCCAAGGGAATTTCATAACTAATCGATTGCGCCGCGGCCCGCAGGCCTCCCAGCAAGGAATACTTATTATTCGAGGCATAACCCGCCATTAATAAACCAATGGGGGCAATACTGGACAAGGAAATCCATAAAAAGATACCCACGTTTAGGTCAGTAATCACCAGATTTTGACCGAAGGGGACGATGAGGTAGGAGACAAACACCGGCATCACCACCAAAATCGGCCCAAAGAGGAATAACCAGGGGTCAGCCTTAGCGGGGACGACATCTTCTTTAAAGACTAATTTGAGACCGTCGGCGACTGGTTGTAAAACGCCTAAGGGTCCTGCGTATTCGGGCCCGATACGCTGTTGGACGGCGGCGGAAATTTTTCTTTCTAACCAGACGCAGACTAAAACCCCCACTGTGGCGGCTATAATCATCAGGAACATGGGTAAAGGCATCCAAATCGCTTTAGCCAGTCCTCCACTTAATCCCAAGTCTGTTAGGGATTTAATGAAACTTTCTTGTAAATCTATGCCTTGATTCATATTTGGCGATCGCTGTACTGTCGATAGTTCGGCATGGTCTGAAGATTTTTAAGCAAATCTTATAGCCTAGTATACAGTTAGTCGGTCTGAGGGTTATCAGTAAAGTGACAAAGGCTTCAACTCATTAGCAGCCAAGAGAGTCAAGCAATCTTGATTCCCCGTCCGAGAATAGGTATTAGTCAATAGTTAGACTCTGAATCTATCAATGTTCTCATCTGTTTCTTAGCGCCGACAACCTCAGTTAGTTACCAATTATTCACAGGAAAAAAATACAGCTAAGTTTTACCCACTGTTAAAACCCAGTTATCGAGCGTTTCTCGCCAATCGCGGCTATTTTTTCTGATAAGCCGCCTGTAGATCCCGAATCGAAAACAAAGCTTGAAACTGTATTCCCTGAGATTGGTAAAATTCCGCCCCTCCTTGTTCTCTATCCACCAAAGCAATGATTAAATCTACTTGATAACCCGCATTGCGTAATCTTTCTACCGCTACCATGGCACTTTTACCCGTTGTCACCACATCTTCGAGGACAACCACCTCGGCACCGGGGTTTAAAGTCGGCCCCTCGATATAAGCCATGGTTCCGTGACCTTTTGCCTCTTTGCGGACGATTAAAGCTGTAATCGGGCGATTTTCGTAGGCAGATACCACACTAACGGCACTGACAATCGGATCCGCCCCTAGGGTTAATCCTGCCACCGCTTGGGTATCTGGAGGCAGTAGAGACAGCAATAAACGCCCCACGGCTAAAGCTCCCTCAGCAGTGAGAGTAACTTGTTTACCGTTGATATAGTAGCTGCTTTTTTGTCCTGAAGACAGGGTGAAATCTCCCTCTCGATAGGCAAGACGGACAAGAGCATCGAGGAGAAATTGACGCAGGGAAGCAGTATCGAGATTCGCTACCGAGGAATTAGCCATATTTTCAGGATTGGGAGCCTGACTGACTCCAAAATTTCGGTTACAATTAAGCCAAAAGTCATTATATATTGACTCGATCGCTAGTATTGATTTCTTTCTCATCCCATTGAAGCAATTTTTTAATTAACCCTATCCCTGTGAGGAGATTTTTACCCATGCGCGCTAAGTTTTTACTTCCTTCCCTGTTTTGTTTAACCGGTTTAGTCTGGTTGAGTTCGCCTAGTGCGATCGCCCAACGTTCCCCCGCCACCACTCCGGCACCGGTAAAAACCCAACAATTGCAACTTGTCCCCTCTCCCGATACGGCGGTAGGATTTAATAATATCCCCGGTTTGTTTAACCGCGCTGTTAATAACAATACGGGTCGTTTCTACGACTACACCAGCATTTTAGGACAGTTCAACTCTCGGGAGGGTTGGCGTACTTTTATGCAAGGTTCCTATTTCGATAATATGATTACCCGGGATGCGAAATTGGTCGAAACTTTATACTATGATGTCATGCAACAGCAACAGTCTGGACCTTTAATTCGCACCCAAGATTTACCCAATCCCTTCGATACTTCCCTACAGGAAAATCCCAGTTATTTAAGTCCAGGCGGATTTTAATCCACCTGAGAAGCTAAACTCTCACCCATTTGGCAATATCAAGGGTTTTGTCATAACGATAGCTCATGCCATCATTGGCAACAATCATTTGACCTCGACTGGCTTTATTTTTGATCGTACTTAAGCTATAGTTGGTCAGTTTTTGCATTTCTTGATGGGTAAAATTGTCTTGATTGTTAATTTCAGAGACAATTTCTATCGTTTCATCAACGGTTTTGGCATTGTTGGTATGAGTTGCAATCGCTGCTGATGGATGATAGTCTGCCATCCTCATTAAACGCCAAGTAGAATCCTCGGAAAGTTCCAAAACCTTTTGATGGTAGTTAAACAAACTTTCTCGATGTCCGACACTAATAAAGGTCTTTCCAGTTTGTTGTAACTGTTTATATAAATGATCTTCATTTTTTAAATCTAAAGCACTGGTGGCTTCATCTAAAATCACAAAATCTGGCTGATTAACGAATAGTCGCGCAAAGGCTAGACGTTGTTGTTCTCCTAAAGATAAAATATTTTCCCAATCCACTTCCTCATCAAAATTTTTGATGCGATTAAGAACATCTTGTAGGTTAACTTCTTGTAAGATTTCTTTTAATTGGGATTCACTCATCTCCGTTGTCGTTTGAGGATAAATTAGCTGTTCGCGCAGGTTTCCCAAAATGATGTAAGGACGTTGGGGTAAAAATAATAAATCGTCGAGGGGAGGTCGCATCAAATGACCTGTACCTGTATTCCATAACCCAGAAATAGCGCGTAAAAGAGAACTTTTTCCTCTACCGCTTGGCCCAACAATTAATAAACCTTCCCCTGGTTCAACGGACAGGGATAAATGTTCGACAATCACTTTAGCGGCATCGGGAGTTTGTAAGGTGACATCCTCAAAAGTTAGATTGTTATCTTCAATGACTTGAATGGTATTAACTGGGTTGGTTTGTTCGCTTACACTTTCTAAAGCTTGGGAAAAAACTTCTAAACGTTCAATATAATTAATAAACTCACCGGAGCGTCCAAATTCATCGACTAACACCTATAAAGCTGTGGAAAAGAAATAGCAACAATAGCTGTCTTGGTTAACTTGTCCAAACTCAATTCTCCCACTAATATATAATGGGGAAACAATTAAGAAGGGGAAGATTTGAACAATGGATTCATAGCCGCGGTTAAAAAATTCTTGGTTTCTTTCCCAATTAATTTTTTCAATTATAATTTTAATCACCTGATTGAACTTCCTTTGAATAATATTTAACTCTTTTTCTTCCCCTCTAAAAAATGCAATTGATTCGGCATGAGTCCGAACATGAGTAATGGCGTATTTATAGGTTCCTTCGGTTTCTAATTGTTGTTTACTGACTTTATTTAATTGTTGAGTAATATAGGTAGCAAGAATATTTCCAATAATCGTATAAACCAGAAGCACTATAGAAATGGTTCTAGAAATTGACCAAAGGATGACAATAAAAACCAGCATCTCCATGAGTTTTTCGACGCAGGTTGTTATAAAAGTCCATCGTTGTTCTGGTGATGGGTTGAATTTCTTGGGATAAACGCTGATCTGGATTTTCAATATCTCCTTTAAAATTGATTTGATAATAAGCACGATTTTTAAAATATTTTTGCAAGATACTACTATTGATCCATTGATACCAATCCAGCGCAATTAGTTTTTTAAGAAACTTGGACAATCCTCCGAAAAACGTCATACTGCCTAGGGTAATCCCATAAATAATGACAAAATAAGTTAATTTTTCTGCATCCCTAGCTTCTGTGAAGGTAATTAAGTCTCTAAAAACAAAACTATTAAACGCATTAAGACCTACTAATCCCACCAATAATAAAAACAATAAAACGAGCATTCCCCAGGAACGAATAATCTGTGAAAAGGCTCTATCCTGGTGTTCTTTAGGATACCAATAAACTTAAATAAATCTTAAAAATTCTTGAAGAGATTGATTGAAAGTTCGGACATCTTCTTTGAGATTTATACTATCTGAGGTTTTTTCTGAAACATTCATAGGATTCTCCTTGGGCTAAAATGGTGACATTATAACTTTGAATGTCTATCTCTTGAGTTAGACATTAATTCAGCATACCATAAAAATCTGCATTGTTATCAGAAATTATATTATTACTATTTTCTGGATTTTCTACAGATCAGGAATGAATATTAACCGAATTGAATCAGATTCATAATCGTTTGATAATTTTGGCAGGATTACCTGCAACGATTGTAAAAGGTTCTACATCTTTTGTTACAACAGAACCTGCTCCAATAATTGCCCCTTTCCCAATCGTAACCCCTTTAAGAATCGCAACATTAAATCCAATCCAAACATGATCTTCTATCACCACGGGTGCAGATTGTATATCAACATCCTCAGCATCCTTAATCAGATTATTCAAAATGATTACTTCCATAAATTCTTTCTGTCTTAAAACATAATTTAATGAATGAGCATCGGTATCATAAATACTGACATCATCGGAAATTATAACTTCGTTTCCAATTTTGATAGAAGTAGCTGATCTAATTCGAGTTCCTTCACCAATATAACAATTTCTCCCTATTTCTATTTTTCCACCATAAGGAAATATAGCTAATTCTCCGATAATTACTGTATTCTCTCCAATTTGAATTAGAGTTTTATCCTCCCTATAGTTTATACACTTTCCGATAAATTTGACGGAACTGTGAAATGTAGCATTGTCGGAAAGTTTTTTATGTTTTTCGATCCGTTTTTGTTTTTCTAAAAATTTTGAAATTAATAAATATAATTGATGTTTTAAATTAAACATAAGATTTTACTCGTGAAATTAATGAATGGATGAGATAAGCTGGTGCAATTCAGCTTATCGGGTATGATTAAATCGACATTTATTGTGTTAAAAACCCACTTTTAGTAAAATATGCAAAATAACTGTTGTCTTTGCCAAACGGGAAAATCACCGTATTGAATAGGGAAATTTGGTCAAGGATTAGATTATTTTTGTAAAAAGCTTCATATAAATGAGAAAGTTCTTGTAGTAAATCCAATAAAGGCAAATTTAACTGAATTTTTAGTTTAATAATTTGTCGAGGAGTTTTGTCAACTTCTTGAAAACAAGTTCGCAACAATTCATGACGTTGCATAATAGTTTCCAAAGCTTTTCTAAAGATATTAACGTCCAAATTGCCGTCAATTTGAAAGCGAAACGGCATATTATAGGTATAGCCGTTAGCTTCTAATTGGTACAAAAACCAAAGTCGTTCTTGAGAAAAAGAAAGCGGTACAAGTTGAGACGGATTCCTAGGAGGTATCGTATTTGTTTTTACACCGATTCCTTTTTTTTGTAGTAACAGCTTGAGTAATTTCTGTTTGTCTTGAGAGTTATGGTTCATTTTTGACATGGGTTAAATAGGATTAATTCAGTGATTTTAGGTTGGTTTGATGGATACAAATCAACCTAAAAATTGTTTAATTATTGATGCTAAATAGCGGTATAACCTCCATCTACCATTAAAATTGCTCCAGTTACATAAGAGGAAGCTTCGGACGCTAAAAACACGACAGGGCCAATTAACTCTTCTAAATCTCTGGTTCGTTTCATGGGAATTCTAGTATATAATTCGTCCACTTCATCGGAAGTTGACTAATTGATTGACACCACCTTTTGCGGCGCTATATGCTCCTGAAGATTTGGGAACAGCAACGAAAGCACAGATAGAAGAATTCATAATAATTGATCCCTTTGTTCCTTGTTTGATCATTTGTTTGGTTGCGAGTTGAGCGCAATTAAAATAACCTTTTAAGTCAACATTAATAACCTGATCCCATTCAAATTCCTCTAATTCATCAGTGTTTTTGAGAATTTCAACCCCTGCATTACAGACCATAATATCGAGTTGACCATAATTAGCAACCGTCTGGTTAATTAAATTCTGACAAGCTTGACTTTGACGAACATCGGTCTGGATTGCGATTGCCTCGCCTCCTGCTTCTTGAATCAGTTGAACCGTTTGTTCAGCACCAACTTGATTAATATCACCAATTACTACCTTAGCTCTAGCTTGTGCTAATCCTTGGGCTAATACCCGACCAATTCCTCGGGCAGCACCCGTGATAATTGCAACTTTACCTGTTAAATCAAAGAGATGATTTGTCATTTTTTTCCTTCAGTTTAAATCAATGTCCACTATAGAAAGTTTAATTCATTTAGGTTCAGCTTTGAGATAATAAAGCTTGAACTTCTTCTGGTGAAAGTTGGGAAATTTCTTGAAACGTTACGGCAATTTCATTTAGTAACCCTTCATTCCCCACTAATTCAATCATGACTTGAGTTAATTGGCTGATAGTTGAGTGATTAAAAAGTTGACGCACAGAAATTTCAATTTCTAAGGTTTGACGGATTTTACTAATCAGTTGAATCGCTTTTAAAGAATGCCCACCTAACAGAAAGAAATCGTCTTCAATCCCAACTCGTTCGACTTCTAAAATTTCTGCCCAAATTACCGCTAAAACTTCTTCAATTGCAGTTCAAGGAGCGACATAATTTTTAGTTAACGATAAGGGGTTTTTATCGGGTATTGGTAAGACTTTTCGATCAACTTTACCGTTAGGACTGAGTTGAAAAGATTCCATTTATCAAAGACTAATGGAGTTGGAGAGGTAAAACCTTGAAGATTTTGTCGCCAAAAGCGTTCGGACTGAGTTTGCTCTTGCTGTTGTACCCAATTAATATAGTCTTGGTAAGGGCGAGGTGTCGGTAAATTGACGGGTCGATGGTTGATGAGTCCAGCGTAAAACTCGAAAACTTCTTTCAACAGAATTGCTGTTGACCAACCATCTAATAAAATATGATGCCCAGTATTAATAAATTCATATTTTTGATCTTCGACTTGAATTAAATGACATCGAATTAAGGGGACTTTATCTAATTCAAAATATTGCTCTCTATCAGAGGTTAATAATTCCTGAAATTTAGTTTCTTGTTCGGCGGAAGAATGCGATCGCCAATCTTGATTAAACCAAGGCAAGGTGACATTTTTTCTAACCACTTGTAAAGGCTGTTTGGTTTTTTTCCAAGCAAAACAAGTCCGTAAAATACTATGTCTATCTACTACTTTTTGCCAAGCTTGTTGGAACGCATTAATATCTAAATTGCCTTGCAAGGTGATTTGAATTTGTGATAAATACGTCTTTGATTCTGGATTATATAAAGAATGAAACAGCATCCCCTGCTGCATGGGAGAAAGGGGATAAATGGATTCAATATCTTTTTTACTAACCCTAGATTGTTGAGGTGTTACCATTATTTTTCCCAATAGATTAAATAAAAATGTGCGTGAGTTTCTTGAATCAAACTTAGAACGAATTACCTTTAAGGCTCTTCTAGGTTCTGTGTGATAAGTTTAACTTACTATATGATCGATCGATCTTTGTGTCCTCTGTGTCTCTGTGGTTCCTTCCACCCCCTCGCTAGTAGGATTAATTTTATCCCAAATTTTGGCAACAATTTCTGTGTTTAAATTATGAACATGATACACCGCTTTTTCTGGAGAAGTTTTTTTAATAGCAAGATAAGGATTAGCAGAACCAACTTTACCCATTTGATCAACTAGGATCACCGAAGGTTGTTGAAGCTCCTGTTTAAATTTGCGTGGCAGCCTGCAAATATTAAAATTATTAATAATACTGGAAAAAATGGGAAAGTTACGATTATCTTTAGTCGGATAATAGGGAACAAATTTGTCTAACATTTGAGATTTAGATTGGCTATTCATGACCCCTGTGGTTGTTGATTTTTAATTGATGGATAAGTTTAAAATGCTGACGAGGATAAACCCCCATCGAGGGGAATAGTAATTCCCGTTATATAACTCGCACATTCTGAAGCTAAAAATACAACGAGATTAGCAAATTCTTCAGTCGTACCAATTCGATTCATGGGAATTGTTTTTAGAATTCTTTCTCGGATTAAATCTGGGGTCGTTCCCTCCTTTTTGGCATAAATTTCTAAATATTCTCGATGTCTAGGGGTGTCAATAACGCCGGGGTTAACACTATTAATTAAAACATTATAGGGGGCGGTTTGTCTAGCTACTGATTTGGTAAAATTCATTAAAGCTGCATTGACAACACCCGATTTAACTAAACGAGGGGATGGCTCTTTTCCCGATGTGCCAATGATATTAACAATTCTTCCCCAATGTTGTTTTTTCATAATCGGTAATACTAAATTGGTTAAGCGAATATAACCGATTAATTTCCCTTGAAAAACGTTGAACCAATCTTCATCGGAAAGGTTTTCAATTAAATTTTCAGCAAAGTTAGCTCCTTCAGAATTATTGACTAAAATGTCAATTTTGCCGTATTGATTTAAAGAGTCCTGTATTAATTGTTCAGAATCTTGAGCTTGATGGACATCAGCCACTAAACTCAGAATTTGTTGGGCAGGATAAGCTTGAGCCAGAGATTGATAAGCTTGTTCTAAGCGTTGGGAATTGCGACCACAAATAATTAAGTGACAGCCTTCTTCTGCTAATTTTTTAGCAATAGTAAACCCAATTCCCGCACTACTTCCCGTAATCAAAGCCACTTTATATTTTAATCCTAAATCCATAAACTTTTTCCTAGCATTTTGAGGTTAAACTTAAAATTTTAAAACGAACTAAATTAAAATTTTAATCAAATTAATATCTTGATTCGATGAATTATATCCCTTTTTTAAAATTTTTGAAGGAGCATAATAAATTTGACCATATTCTAAACACGGTTTTTCATTTTCTATGAAAATTTCTAATTTTCCATTCAAAATAAATCCGATTTCTTCTTGCTCACCTTGATGTGGGGGAATGGAATAACCAGAAGGTATTTTCATCATGACAATTTCAAACCAAGAACCCTTAACAGATTGACAGGGTAAATGAGTGATTTTATCTTGGTTGTTGGATAGTGTTAATACAACGTCTTCTGAAGAGAAAGAAGAGGTAATCCGTTTAAGATCAAATCCAATCATCGGTTCTGATAAAGGATTAAAAGCACCATGAGGAATATTGCCATCAGCTATATAAACATCTTGCAAAGGTCTTAAGGGTTTAATCACATCTTTAATATACAGTTTCAGTTCTCCTGAGAATACCATGCCAATTTGACTTTCAGGATGTTGGTGGGATTCAAGTTTAGCATTAGGAGCTATAACGTATAACTGAAAATGGTGTCTTGGCATTGAAAAACCTCTAATTCTACATGAGGATTGAGTTTAATAGTTTTGGGAATTGGGAAAAATTCAGACATGATTTTAGGGGACAAGTTCAAAATGAAATTGAGAGGTTAAATTTCAATTATTTTTATGTGATGAAGACAACTATTTTCATCGGATAGGTAACTTTTTTAGGTATGCATAGGTAAATAAATACTTTGAATCATGGTGTTTTCCTTTTTGTGAAATAAAGACCAACTCATCTCAATTTTACCATATTGTGAAATAAATTCTAAATCATATTCTCGGAGGGCATTTTCATTGGTAATGGCTAAATCTGCCAACCCTTGTTTAACTTGAATAGCGGCCACACTGATAGAATTCACAAATTTGATTTTCATCTTATTTTGATTCAGGTCGCCTGGTAATAAATAGGGAAGTAAAGGAAGAGGAGCGGGATGAGTAACCAGGGTACAATTTTCTAAAACGATTTCTTCATTTTTTCGCTTGGCTAATCCGTAAACGGGTGTGGGATAGGTGAAGATAAAACCTAGTTTAAAACTCGGTTCCATATAGAAATCATTAATTTTTTCATAGGCATGGGGTACTAACGCCAAATCTATCTGATTTTCGAGTAAAGATTCTTTTAAATCTGTAAAGCTATCAAATAAATAACTATTAACCGAAATCTGTTGTAATTTCCATTGAGAAATTAGATAATTTAAGGTTTGTTCACTACTGGTTTCTTTGGGACCCAAAGTGCCAACGCTTAAAGTTTTGACATCAAGCTGGGGATAACACAATTCCATTGAAAACTTTAACATAGTTTTAAGGCTCCTGAATGTTTAAGGGCGGATAAATTAGGATTTCCGGTACAAAATAAAACAATTTCAAGTTCAGCAATTAAAAATTTTACCAACTCATCAACGGCGGCTTCTGATTCAATCGCTGCCACGAGAAACGGACGAGCCAACCCTCCTAAATCGGCTCCTAAAGCGATGGATTTGGCAAGGTCTAAGCCATTTTTTAAGCCCCCAGAAGCAATTAAAGGAATGGTTGAATTCATGGACCGAATGGCGGTAATACATTCAGCCGTAGGTAAACCCCAATCGGCAAAAACTTGTCCGAGATGCCTTTGTCTGTTGTCTTTGGCTCTTTGGCTTTCGACTTTGGCCCAGGACGTGCCTCCGGCCCCCGCCACATCAATCGCAGCGACTCCGGCTTCAATTAATTGTTTGGCCATCACCGCAGAGATGCCATTTCCGACTTCTTTGGCGATGACGGGAACGGGTAATTGAGCGCAAATTTGCTGAATTTTAGCGAGTAAACCTTTAAAATTGGAATCGCCTCCCGATTGCACCCATTCTTGTAAAGGATTGAGATGCAGAATTAAGGCATCAGCTTCTAATAATTCCACCAGTTTTAAACAGTCTTCTAAACCGCAGCCGTAATTTAACTGTACAGCCCCTAAATTCGCTAACAGGAGAATATCTGGCGCCAGAGAACGGACTGCAAAGGTCGGCGCTAATTCCGGTTGTTCGAGTGCAATGCGTTGAGAACCCACCCCCATCGCTAAACCATAACGTTGAGCGACCATTGCCAATCGAGTATTGACTAAATGGGCTAATTCCGTTCCTCCGGTCATGGAAGAGATGAGAATTGGAGCTTTTAAAGATTTCCCCAAAAAGGTTGTCCCCAGTTCAATATCGCTACGGTCAAGTTCAGGAAGACAACAATGGGTAAAACGATATTTTTCTAAACCGCTTGTAAGTTGTTGAAATTCTACATCTTCTTCGATACAAACTCGCAGATGTTCGCTTTTACGATTTTCAATTTCACTGGGAAGATTAGGTGATGGCATAGTTGTTATCAAGTATGAGGGTTAAACATTAAGTTGAGGTTAAAAATCAAGTTCTGAAGGCAGTTCATCTAGTTCTACCTGATTAAGATCCGCATCGGGAAAATCCGATGGAGTATAGCCTCCTTCTGCCGATAAACAATGGTTAATCAGGCTGTCTAAAGAATCTCGATAAGCAGCAGCTAAATTTTTGATCGTTGTTTGATGATGAAAATTCTCACTATATTGCCATTCTATATCAAGTTGCCCATCAACCACAATTCCATGAATCGCAATTAAATGGGAACGTTGTCCCAAAGGACTATGAATGGAACCACTGGATGCTTGAGATAATTTCCAGCCTATCTCGCCGATTTGATGACTTGTAAATTGACCTAAATAATTAAAGCTAACTTGAGCTTTAGGATGATTTTTTAACGGGGATTGAATTGTTAAATCTGAGTTGAGATAATATCCAATTCCATAATCAAATCCTCGATTCGGAATTTGTCTTAATTGCTCTTTAATGGACTTGAGACACTCACCCGGATGGTGAAGATTTTCTAAGGTCAAAAAGACGGGGAAAATACTGGTAAACCAACCCACAGTTCGAGATAAATTCACGGATTCAATTACATTCTCTCTTCCATGACCTTCCATGTCAAGCAAAAGCTGATAATTTCCTGTCCAACGGCCAAAAGCTTGGACTAACGCGGTCAATAGAATATCATTAATTTGGGTGTTATAAGCTTGCGGAACCTCCTGTAAGAGTAAGCGGGTTTGTTCTTCGGTTAAGGTGAAAGAGACCGTTTTGGCATGGGCAACAATGTTAGATTGGGCATCCCCCTGAACATCTACAGGAAGAGGAGAAACGGATGAAAAATCACGGTTTAGCCAATACTTGAATTGAGCGTAAAACTCTGGGGTTTTAGCATAGTTTTGCAGTTCCTCAGCCCAAGTTTTAAAAGAACTGGTTTTAGGAGGAAGTTGCAGGTGCTTTTGGGTTTCTAATTGCTGGTAAATAGTGACGAAATCTTCGAGGATAATCCGCCAAGAAATTCCATCTACTGCTAAATGATGAATTACAATTAACATTTTTACACTCTCACTCAAGGCGAAGAAAACCACCGCCATTAATGGTCTTTCCTCTAAATTCAGTACCCGTTGTTGAACCTCGGAAATTTCTGCGATCTTGGTCAATTGTTCATCGCAAGATAGACGGGATAAATCCACCTTTTCAAAAGCAAATTTATTGCAATCATCGCTGTGATTTTGTTGCCATTGTTCCCCTTTTTGAACAAACCGTAACCGCAAAGCATCATGGTGATAGAGTAATTTAGAAATAGTTTGTTTTAATAAATCTGGTTGTAGATTATTGGGAACCTCTAACAAGATAGATTGATTAAAGTGATGACGTTCGGGCCAGTTTTGTTCAAAAAACCATTTTTGAATCGGTGTTAACGGGACGTGACCGATGACTAAATCCTGTGTGGTTTGATTAACTGAAACTCGCTCCGCTACGGTGGCTAATTGAGCGATTGTCTGATAGCTAAATAGTTGTTTAGGAGTAATTTCTAATCCCGCTTGAGTCGCTTTAGCAATGATTTGAATGGCTAAGATAGAATCTCCTCCTAACTCAAAAAAGTTATCGTTAATACTAATATTTTTAAGTCCTAAAACCCTTTGCCAAATTTCAGCGATAATGCGTTCTGTTTCTGTACCCGGACTGAGATTGAGGGCAGCTTCATCCTCTAATTCTAGTGCAGGTTGTGGGAGAGCGCGACGATCAATTTTACCATTAGCGGTTAGGGGAAAAGCGTCTAACAAAACGAAGAAAGCAGGAACCATATATTGAGGTAACTTTTCTTGCAAAAATAGACGCAATTGAGAAACAGTTAAGTTTTGAGAGGCAATCACATAAGCACATAAACGCTTAACACCGGGTTGATCTTCTCTGGCAATAATAATCGCTTCTTTAACTTGGGGATGTTGATTGAGAACGGTTTCAATTTCCCCTAATTCAATTCTAAAACCTCTAATCTTAACTTGATGATCAATGCGACCCACAAATTCAATTTGTCCGTCGTTTCCATAACGAACTAAATCACCAGTTTTGTAAAGGCGATCACTGAGTTTTTGACTAAAAGGATTAGCAATAAATTTAGAATTGGTTAAATCTGGGCGGTTGAGATAGCCTTTAGCTAATCCTGAACCACCAATGTATAATTCTCCTGGAATTCCAATGGGTACAGGTTGTTGATATTGATCTAAAATATAGACCTGAGTATTGCTAATGGGGCGACCAATAGGCGGTGCTTTTTCGGTTAATAAATCTGGGGTTATTTTAACAGATGTTGTAACAACAGTATTTTCAGTTAGACCATAGTTGTTGACTAATGTAAAGGGAATGGAGGTAGGGGGAAAATCATTGAGTTTATCGCCTCCAGTTAACATTAATCTTAAGGGACAATTGGGAGACCAATCTAGGGGAATTAGGGTTTCTGCAAGAGGAGTGGGTAAGAAAGAAACGGTGATTTTTTTGGCAATTAACCACTCTTGCAGTTGGTTCGGTGATGTTAGCAAATCTTGGGGAACAATCGCCAAACACGCCCCAGCTGTCAAATGAGGCCAAATTTCCCAAACTGAAGCATCAAAGGCAATTCCAGCTAATTGAGTGACTCGATCAATTGTCGTAATATTAAAGGCGTTTTGATGCCAAGAAACTAGGTTTAATAAACTTTGATGTTGAATTAAAACTCCCTTGGGTTTTCCCGTGGAACCAGAAGTATAAATGACATAAGCTAAATTCTCAGATGTCAGGCGTTGAATAATAGCATTAATCGTTTGCTCTAAAATATCAATGTTTAAGCGTCCCGTTAAACGGATAGTTAAGGCTTCATTATAAGCCGAATTTTGCTGATCCATCTGATAGAGAAACCACATTCTCTGTTGAGCAAAAGATAGGGGTAAATCTTCAGTTCTGGCAACGGTATTAATGACCGATTCAAGGGGTTTAGATGGTGTTGTTGCGCTTCTTAAAAAAGTGAGAATTTCTGGTTTTTTTGTCCCGATTTTTTGCTTAATTTCTGGTGTCATCGCTCCCTGGGAAGCTTGATATTTTAACTTTTCTTCCTCAAGCCAAAGCTTGATGTCTAAACTATTTAAGTAAGATAAAAATTCTGCAACTTTCATTAATAGTATCCTTTTCCTTAATTGATGTTCTGGTATTTTTGGAATGGGGGTGATGTTTGGCTGAGTTCAGTAGTTCTAACTTGAGCTACTGTTTAGAGATATAATCAACGTTTTTCATAAATTTAAGTACCCTCAAAGACTGAACACTATAGACCAAACAAAAATTATCAATGGTAGGGAGTCGGTGGTTATTGTTAAAATCAGTTGATATGAGAGCAACCGCTTACATACTCCATAAAAAGACTGTTTGGCTATTCGTAGCACATTCTGGATGATAAATTTTAGTGATGGATACAATTTTTTACATTTTTTCCAAAATGGCTCTGAAAAGCTTAAATTTTAGTTAAGCTATTTTCATAATTCTCCTTTTTCATAATTTTCTGAGGCTGTTGTCATAACTTTACCATTTTTGGATAGACTGTGACTATTTTTGGCTACATTAAGCACCTCAATAGTTTGAGTTAAACTGGCAACGGTTGGATATTCTAACAAACTTTGTAAAGACAAGTCAATAGAACAAATATCCCGCAGCCGAGAGATGACTTGACTCGCCAGCAAAGAATGTCCTCCTAGTTCAAAGAAATTGTCATGAATTCCAATTTGAGATAGATTTAACACCTTTTGCCAAATCTTAGCAACTTGACGTTCAGCTTCCGTTCTGGGTGCTATCAATTCGTTATTTTCTTTGCCTTGGAGTTCCTTGAGTAATTGCCGCTTATCAATAGAACTCTTGCAAATTAATTATATGTTATAATGATGGGTTAACTAATTTTCCCCAAAAAATTAGTTAACCAGTACATTCGTCCTGAATGAAAACTTGAAGTTTAACTTTT
>VYLM01000078.1_pt1 | contig 18071 bp, 19 predicted proteins | sample 5109491 | NCBI WGS metagenome assembly VYLM01 (sample SAMN12291813, study PRJNA351875) | freshwater metagenome | isolation source: freshwater lake | place: USA: Michigan, MSU3 lake | collected 2011-08-06 | reverse complement strand
CAACATATATTTGAAAGGTTGGCGGTCACTCCTCATTTTACCTGATAGTGATCGCTTTTACTTTTGATATTCTGATGGGAGAATGAAACAGCCCTACCTTGATAAGGGGGGTGCGGATCACTCCTTGATCCGTAGGGTTGATTCATGAATCAACCCTACCTAAGGGGGGTATCTGACAGTTTTTAACATTTATCCACTTATTATGAATAATGAAACATCTTCAATTATTGACCAAAATGAAAGAGAATACGAAGGTTTAATCGTGTCTCTAGAGGCAAATCAAGAGAGATTAAATATATTAATTTGTGTGTGTGATCAGGAAAAATTGCGAGAAGAAATCATTGATCGCTATAGCAAAGAATTAGAACCAGTAATCCCTTGTTATCGGATTGATTTAGATCAAAAAGAACCGAGTTTAAGAGCAGCAATTGCTAGTTTAGTCTCCAGAAAACCAGACTTATTACAAAGCAAAAACGCCGTGATCACAACCACAGGAGTGGAAAAATTACACTCGATCGAATGGCAACAGGAAAAATCGGAACTAGATAAATTTTTTGGTTATCTGCAATGGACAAGGGAAGGACTGCGAGAATTTCCCTATTCCATCGTTCTTTGGGTAACAAGCACAGTGGAGGTAAATTTACGCAAAAAGTCCCCCGATTTTTGGAGTTGGAGAAAAGGAGTTTTTCGCTTTATTTCTCCTCCAAGTAACTTTTTACCTTGTCAGGAATTTTTACCAATTTTACAATCTTTTGACGAAATTACTATAGATAAAGATATTCCTTTAATCTCTAAGGAAGACTTGTTAGAACTAATCGAGCAAATCGAGGTAAATAAAGGCAAAAAAGAGCCAAGACTAGCGAGTTTATATGCCAGTTTAGCTAAGATTTATAATCATCGTTTATTAAATCTGCCATTGTCAGATTATCGTCAGGAACAACAGCTTGCGATCGAGTATTATCAAAAAGCGATCGATTTACAAAAAGAGTTAAATCTAGAACTTGATTTAGTTGCGAGTCTCGACTCATTAGCAGGTATTTACTATTTTCTAGGAGAATACCAAAAAGCGATCGAGTTTTATCAACAGTCTTTAGCGATCAAACGGGAAATCTCTGATATAACAGGAGAAGCTTATTCCTATCTAGGTTTGGGGAATGTTTACGATTCCCTAGGAGAATACCAAAAAGCGATCGAGTTTTATCAACAGTCCTTAGCAATCACACGGGAAATCGGAGATCGGGGGGGTGAAGCGAATTCCTACAATAATTTAGGCAATGTTTACTCTTCCCTTGGAGAATACCAAAAAGCGATCGAGTTTCATCAACAGTCCTTAGCAATCACACGGGAAATCGGTGATCGGGGGGGTGAAGCGAATTCCTACAATAATTTAGGCAATGTTTACTCTTCCCTTGGAGAATACCAAAAAGCGATCGAGTTTCATCAACAGTCCTTAGCGATCAAACGGGAAATCTCTGATATAACAGGAGAAGCTTATTCCTATCTAGGTTTGGGGAATGTTTACGATTCCCTAGGAGAATACCAAAAAGCGATCGAGTTTTATCAAAAGTCCTTAGCAATCTTTCAGGAAATGGAGTATATCATAGGAGAACCAAAGACTCTGTTTAATCTGGGACTTACCTACTATAAACTCAAACGTATATCGGAAGCGAAAGAAGCAATTCTTCAAGCGCGGAAATTATTTCAAGCATTGGGGTTAGCAGGATATGTTCAATATTGTGATCAGGCAATTCGGAGATTAGAAACCTGAAAATATTCCTTAATCGTTGCTTTCTTTCTGGGGGTGGTTAAGTTTCCTTTAGTTGTAAATGGGTTAGACATCCCTTATTTTTAACCTGAGTTTTACATCTGCTAATTTCCCCTCATAACTACCCTAAAGTGAGAAATTATAGTAATATTTCTAAGGATTACCAGAAAAGAAAGAGCGCCACGCTGCTGTGCCGATCGCTCCTCCTAAAAGAATAATTAACGTCCAAACTTGATTTTTTTGGGTTCCTTCCACCTTTTCTAGTCTTCTATCCATCCCATCGACTTTCTCAGTTAGTTTTACTTGTCCTAACTCTAGCTTAGTTAGCCGTTCGTCGATCTTATCAAATTTCTGGTTAAAATCCTTTTGTAGGCTGTCAAATTTCTGGTTAACATCTTGTTGCAAGGTGTCGATTTTTTGGTTAACTTCCTTCTGTAGGCTGTCAAATTTCTGGTTAACATCCTGTTGCAAGGTGTCGATTTTTTGGGTGACATCTCTTTGTAGGGTATCGATTTTTTGGTTAACCTCCTTGATGCTGTCTTTGATTTCCTTGAGTACAGATTCAAGACTATAAGTAACGGTTTCGTTAGACATTTTGGTAACATACTTGGGAGTAATGATAGTACAATAATTTGATTTTAATTCTAAATCTGGTTATTAGAAACTGATTACCTATTGCCTAGTATTTAGTCTTATGGTAATAAGTAGCTGGTTATAATTAAATTAAAAATGGATTTTAGGTTCGATCCCCCCTGCCCCCCTTGATAAGGGGGGATCTGACAACTTTTAACGCCTACCTACTTAAGTTAGGTTTTTTCCTTAGCGAGAATAAAGACGCTGCCCTCGCTGCCGCGGCCGATGCGGAGATCTTCATCGAGATAGGTGATATCGAGCCAACCTTTTTGTTCACGATTATTGAAGGAAAAATCGAGGGGAGGAAATTTTTTGCCACTTTCGATCGCGTCGATAAATTCTTGGGGAGAATGATAATTGAGAAAACGTTGCAGACCGAGGATCGAGCGCTCAAATTTGACCATAACCCGACGCTCGGATGTGGGTTCAAAGGTAGCGGCGACGATCACTGCTCCTTCTAACCAAGGTACGCCCGTAATTTCAGCAATATTGTAGAGTTTGGCCTTGTTCAGGTCAAGATATTGATAAATTTGCCCCAATTGAAAAAAAGGTAGGCGATCTAGTCCCAGAATGTCGCGGCTGCTGGTGAATAGTAAACGCCAATTGCCCCCTAATAGTTGTTTAACTTCGAGGGGATGAGGATGGGGATTGTGGTCCTCCAATTGTTCGATCGCCGCTAAAATCCGCACGCGGTCGCTTTCCGTGGCCAGGAGTCCGCGATTTCTACCAGCGATCAATTCTAGTAATTTCGCTTTGGCATCCATAGAATCTCCCTCATTTTATAAAGTACCTCGACCCGCCAGGCACTCGATCGAGGTTTTTGGTGGCCCGAAGAGGCCTACCCGCGCCGATGATTTCATGGGTTCAACGGAGTTTTAACCTCGGTGAGCGGCATTTTTAACTGTTGGCCTCACTATTTTAACACGGATTAAATGCCTCGGTTTTAAAACTTTTTCATAACCGCAATTAAGTGATCAAAATAGGGAGTAATTGCGGTTTTTTCTGAGTCGCTAAAATAATCTAAACTGTATTGTTTTAAGGCTTCTAACCCCGAAATCATCGCCCCTAATGGTACTTGTAATTCTTGGTAAAGAAGACGCATATTTTCCAATCCCTCGGCGCTGGTGTAGGGAATCTGCTGTCCGGCGACACCGTAGGTAATACAACGTAAAAAGTTCCAGAAATCACGCCAACAAGCTTCGGCGCGGTGGGGTGGATGAAGATCGCCTCCGGGTTGAAAAATGGTGGGAAATTGGTTTAATACAGTCTGACGAGCGTTATCGACGATGCTATTAGCATTATCCCGCAGTTTTCGAGCTTGCTGACTAGAAACCAGTAAATCAGGCTCTAAATTGACGATAGTATCTAAATCCCTATCGTCGAGATAGCGAGTTTGATTATCCGCTTGTTGCCAAATAGCGATCGCTGCTTGCTGATAGGGCCAATCAGCGAAACTGATGATTTTCGCTTTTGGGATTAATTGCTGGGCGCGCTCACTCAAAGGCATCGATCGCTCTCCGTCGGGTCAAATTAGGCGGTTAAGATCTCTTTTACCATAAATGATCGAAAAATTAGCGATAACTAGAGATTTTTTGCAATCTGCCCGGGAGGATCGCTTACAATGAACAAAGGCTAATTCATTATAATTTGATCATCATGTCAGTTTTAATAGCGATCGGTGTACTTGCCCTATTAATTGTTGTTCACGAATTAGGTCATTTTGCCGCTGCTCGTTGGCAATCTATCCATGTTAATCGCTTTTCCATCGGTTTTGGTCCAGCTTTAGCTAAATATCAAGGTAAAGAAACAGAATACGCCCTCCGCGCCATTCCTTTGGGGGGTTACGTTGGTTTTCCCGATGACGATCCCGATAGTCAAATTCCCAATAACGATCCTGATTTATTACGCAATCGTCCTGTTTTCGATCGAGCTATCGTCATTAGTGCGGGAGTAATTGCTAATTTAATTTTTGCCTATTTTTTGCTTGTTACCCAAGTCGCTACGGTGGGTTTTCCCCAAATTAACTATCAAGAAGGGGTAATTATTCCAGAGGTTTTCACCTCGGAAAATTCCGTCGCTAAACAAGCGGGAATACAAGCAGGGGATATTGTTCTCGCTATCAATGATCAGCCCCTTGGTGCTTCTCAGAATGCCATTATTGACTTCCGTGACATTATTCAATCTTCCCCCGATCAACCCCTAAAATTAACCATCAAACGCCCGACAGAAACTCTCGATTTAATCGTTACTCCGGAATTGGGAAGTGATGGTCAGGGTAAAATTGGGGTGAGATTGGCTCCTAACGGTGAAGAAACTCGCCTGAAAGCCGATAGTTTTGGTCAAGCTTTTAGCTTGGGTGCGGGTGAATTTCAACGATTAACCCTATTAACTGTGCAAGGTTTTGGGCAGTTAGTTAGTAACTTTAAAGACAGTGTTCAACAGGTAGCAGGACCGGTTAAAATTGTTGAATACGGAGCAGCGATCGCTCGTAATGATGCGGGTAATCTTTTTCAATTTGCCGCCCTAATTAGTATTAACTTAGCGGTGATTAATATTCTGCCTTTACCTGCTCTTGATGGTGGTCAGTTGGTATTTTTATTAATCGAGGCTTTGGTAGGTAAACCTCTCCCAACTAAACTGCAAGATAACATCATGCAAACAGGTCTAGTTTTACTCTTAGGATTAGGAGTTTTCTTAATCGTGCGCGACACGGCTAACCTAGCAGTTTTTCAGGATTTATTCCAGTGATGGCCCCGCGAAAAAAAACTAAGCTTCAACTGCGCGCCCTAGAGATTTTAAGCAACTTAAAGCAATTATATCCAGAGGCAACCTGTAGCTTAAATTATCAAACTCCCGTGCAGTTATTGGTGGCAGTGATTCTATCGGCACAATGCACTGATGAGCGTGTAAATAAGGTGACTCCTGCTTTATTCGCTCGTTTTCCCGATGCTAAATCCTTAGCTTTTGCCGAGCGAGAGGAGTTAGAAACCCTGATTCGTTCCACGGGATTCTATCGCAATAAAGCTAAAAATATTCAGGGTGCTTGTCAAAAAATTCTTAAGGATTTTCAGGGGGAAGTACCCAAGACAATGGCGGAATTATTAACTTTACCCGGGGTAGCTAGAAAAACCGCTAATGTGGTACTTGCTCACGCTTACGCGATTATTGAGGGGGTGACAGTAGATACCCACGTTAAGCGCTTAAGTAATCGTTTGGGTTTAACTACTAATAACGATCCGGTGAAAATTGAACGGGATTTAATGGCTTTACTACCTCAACCGGATTGGGAAACTTTTTCTATTAGTATTATTTACCACGGCCGGGCGGTTTGTAAAGCAAGAAATCCCGTTTGTTTTTCCTGTCAATTAGCCCCTCTTTGTCCCACAGCAAACAGTAAACAGTAAACTGATAACTCACACCTGATAAGTAGGGAGGCACAATTATTTGTAGGATGGGTTAGCGGTAGCGTAACCCATGCAGGCGTTGGGTTTCATGCTTCAACCCAACCTAAGTTCATCTTATATTTAATTCCACCCACCTACTTAACTGGTAACTGAATCACTGATAACTGATAACTGATAACTGATCTGGGGGCTATAATGGGAAAAAATAGCTCATCCATCAATCTTATGAGTCAAGGATCACGGCAAGAAATAAAAACCCAAGCAATAATCCTCGCTACTTTTGTGGCGATTTTTTGGCTGTTAGAGATTTTAGATCAATTTGTTTTTCGGGGCAGTTTAGACAATTTCGGGATTATTCCCCATCAAGTCATCGGATTGCGGGGTATTCTCTTTGCACCTTTCCTACACGGGGACTTTCCCCATCTTATTGCTAATACGGTTCCTTTCCTGATTCTCGGTTGGTTGGTGATGTTACAGGAAACCAGTGACTTTTTTATTGTGACTGGGTTGACTATGCTGGTGGGGGGGTTAGGAGTCTGGTTATTTGCTGCTCCGGGATACATCCATATCGGGGCAAGTATCTTGATTTTTGGCTATTTAGGTTTTTTATTACTGCGGGGCTATTTCCAGAGAAATATTCCTTCTATACTCTTGTCAATTCTAGTCTTTTTACTCTACGGTGGCACAATTTGGGGCGTTTTGCCTTCCCGTCCGGGGATTTCTTGGCAAGGACATTTATTTGGCTTTCTAGGCGGGGTTTTAGCCGCCAAATTAATCGCCACCGAAAAGAAACATTATTCCTAAATGGGGGAACCTTCTATCTCGCTACATACTTCGTAAAAATCGGTGACAGGCGGTTTTGCAAATAGAGGAGCCATGGATTTCAGCAATAATTCATGGTCTTCGCTTTTATTTGCCTCCATATCATCGATTTTATCCCAGATGATTACGGCAATTCCTTCATCGGTTCCGGGTTTTTGCAACAGAAAAGCCCCCTGGAATCCCGTAGAATAGGTGGAAACGGCTTTTTCGTAGAGTTTTTGGGCTTCGGAAAAACACCCCGGTTTAAATTCACCAATAGCCACATAGGCATATTTATGTTTGAGAAAATCGAGAAATTCTGGCATGGCAATGAGGGGAAATGGAATAAATCTTTCTTTCTATTCTCATTAAAACTTAGATCGATCGCTCTCCCCGCCCCATCGACATATTTTTTTAACTAAGCTTGCCCCAATTGTCTCTTTTTTTTGTTAGCTTATATGTAGTCGTTATGAGTTCGTATAAATTCTATGATCAAAATCGTTGGTATTAATGGCAGTTTACGCCCGGGATCCTATAGTGCGATGGCGTTAGAAGTTGCTATCAGTCGAGTAGGGGCGTTAGGAATAGAAACGGAGATAATTGACCTGAGAAAACTCTCTTTACCCTTCTGTAACGGGGGAGATGACTATTCTGACTATCCCGATGTGGCCAAAATGCAGCAAACGGTTAAATCGGCAGCGGGATTAATTTTGGCGACACCGGAATATCATGGTAGTGTCAGTGGTGTGATGAAGAATGCCCTAGATTTAATGAGTTTTGAGGAGTTATCGGGAAAGGTTGCTGGATTAATCAGTGTTTTAGGCGGCCAATCCAATAGTAACGCCCTCAATGATTTAAGAATCATTCTCCGTTGGGTTCATGCTTGGGTAATTCCCGAACAAATTAGCTTAGGACAAGCGTGGAAAGTCTTCAACGAAGAAGGAAAAATCCTTGACGAGAAGCTTTCCCAACGTTTTGACGCTTTTGCTGAAAGTTTAGTCGATAATACGCGTAAACTCAAAGGGATCTAGTAATATCGATGGTGATTTTACCGGTGAAATGGGGAATTGGGGCGGCGGGTTTCGATAATTGTACTCTTACCTGTCGCACTCGATCGAGTTGTAGAATATCCTCAGCGATGACTGTGGCCAATTTTTCCACTAGGGCAAATTTGCCGGTTTCAATCTGGTGTTTGACAATTTCGATCGCCTGTCGATAATCTAGGGTATCTTCAATTGCGTCACTTTTGCCAGCAATGCTGATATCAACTTCGAGGGATAAATCTACCTCAAACCATTGACCTAAAACCTGTTCTTCAGCCAGATATCCTGTGTAACCGTAGGCCCGAATTCCTGTAACGTGAATAGTATCCATAGATAGTTAAATTAAAAAACTGGTAGCGTTGGTCACAAATTGACGAGAAACTCTATAAGTAAAAAGCAATCTCGGAGTCTCGGAGTCTCGGAGTCTCCTCAAGCATTTTTACATTTTTGCAAAGGAATGTTAAGTTTTAGGGTATTGAATGAGTAACCTTGATAGCCATGGCTCCTAAAATAGCAGGGATTATCTGTACCCACAACCGCGATCACTACCTAGAAGGAGCGATCGATAGTCTTTTGGCGCAAACCTGCCCAGATTGTGAGATTTTAGTGGTTGATAACGCATCTACCGATAAAACCCGTCAAGTGGCCGAGTCGCGTCTGGGAGATGGGCGGCTAAAATATGTTTACGAACCTATTTTAGGGCTATCTACCGCCAGAAATCGCGGAGCGAAGGAAACTAGAGCGCCGATTTTAGCTTATTTGGATGACGATGCGATCGCTAGTCCTCAATGGTTGCAAATTCTGTTAAATGCCTACGAAAATAACGAAAAACTGGCAGTAGCAGGGGGAAAAGTCACTCTTATTTGGCCGCAAGGCTACAGTCAACCCAATTGGTTATCCGATCAGTTAGCAGGGGGTTTAGGGGCTTTCGATTTGGGCGACAATGTGGTATATATCAGCCAAGCGAATTTAACTCCGCGAGGGGTTAATTACTCAATTCGGCGAGATTTCTTGGGGAAGATTGGCGGTTTTGACCCTAATTTGGGAAGAATTGGCAAAAAACTTCTCTCTAACGAAGAATTATACACTACAGAACTGGCACTGGCCCAGGGATGGCAAGTGGGCTATTTTCCCGCAGCATTGGTGGAACACAATGTGGCCCCAGAAAGAATCAATCGTCAATGGTTTATGAGTCGCAGTTGGTGGCAAGGCATCAGCGAACACTACCGGGAAGAAGTGGCAGGAAGGACGGGATTGGCTCAATTTGGGCGAGGAGGTGAGCGTTTGGTGAGAGGATTGGTTAAATCTGTCAAATTTATCAATGATCCTGCTAAAAGCTTTGATAATCTGCTCTATGCCTATGGACAAATCGGTTATTTAAGCGAAGCCACCAAGGCCATGTTAACCCCTCAAAAGTAAATTATTGTAAATAAATGGGTAAAAAAGCCTTAATTTGTGGTATATCGGGGCAGGATGGAGCCTACCTAGCCGAATTACTGTTAAAAGCAGGCTATACGGTTTCTGGCACCTCCCGGGATGCTCAGATGTCCTCTTTTAGTAACCTGAAACGTTTGGGAATCAAGGAACAGGTAAAACTAGAATCAATGTCACTGAATGACTTTCGCAGTGTCCTACAGGTGTTAATTAAAATTCAGCCGGATGAGGTCTATAATTTGGCTGGACAAAGTTCTGTGGGTTTATCTTTTGAGCAGCCGGTGGAAACCTTAGAAAGTATTGCCACCGGAACCTTAAATCTTTTAGAAGCAATTCGATTTACCGGAGCAAAAATTAAATTATATAATGCCGGATCGAGTGAATGTTTCGGGGATATCGGCGATAATTCTGCCGATGAAAATACCCCTTTTCGTCCTCGCAGTCCCTACGCTGTGGCCAAATCGGCGGCTTTTTGGGAAGTGGCTAATTATCGAGAAGCCTACGGAATTTTTGCCTGTTCAGGCATACTTTTCAATCATGAATCTCCCCTGCGTCCCGATCGCTTTGTTACCCAAAAAATTATCGCTGCCGTGGCTAGAATTGCCCAGGGAAGTACCGAGACTTTACACTTAGGAAATATGGATATTCAAAGGGATTGGGGTTGGGCACCGGAGTACGTTGAAGCGATGTATTTAATGCTGCAACAGGAGCAACCCGATGATTACGTCATTGCCACGGGAGAAAGTTCAAAACTGGAGGATTTTGTGGCCACAGCTTTTGCTACTGTGGGCTTAAATTGGCAAGATCATGTAATTTCCGATCAAAGTTTATTAAGACCAACAGATTTAGCCATTAGTCGCGGTAATCCCCGCAAAGCTAAGGAAAAATTAGGTTGGCAAGCACGATACAAAATGACCGATATTGTCCGCATGATGGTGGAAAATCGTTTAGAGAAATAGCTATGAATATCTTAATGATTAGTTCCACCTTTCCCTATCCATCTCGCAAAGGAGGAACTCAGGGCAGAACTTTTAATTTACTCAAGTATCTCAGCAAAAATCATGATATTACTGTCATCGTTCAGTCTAATGCTGATGTTAGGGATGAGGAGGTAGATAAGTTAGGTAAATTTGTTAGTGAATTGGTAGTTTTTACCCGTCCTCGATATGCCAAAACTGGAATAATTGCTAAACTCCAAAGATTAGCTCAATTCCTGCAACAAGAGATGCAAAACTGGATAGATAGGGCAGTTAAGAGTCAAAAAGTCTCAGTAATTACCAGTGAACATAGTGTTAATGAAATTTATATTCGTCCTCAAGGACAACTTACTTACCCCGATACTACTTTAACTCTAGTCGGTGGTAATCCATCCCTAGAAGTGCAAGAATTAACTAAGTTAAAAGGAGTAATTGTAACGAGACAAGTACCATTAATGACCACCTATCTTTATCAGGCAACTGTGGTAGTTATTCCCCTAAGAAAAAGTTTTGGAATGAATTTCAAAACCCTAGAGTTCATGGCTTCTGGGGTGCCAGTGGTAGCCAGCGATCGAGGTTTAGAAGGATTAACAGTGGCAGTAAATAATGTTCCTTTAGCATCCTTAATGGCTAATAGTATTGAGCAATATTGTACGGCGATTAGCAGTCTTTTTAAATCTGCAGAGTTGCGAGAAAAATTATCTAGAAATGCTCGCAAATTAATCGAAGATAATTATACTTGGCAGCAAGCAGTTGCTAAGTATGAACAAGTTTTGACTGCTGACATTTGTTAGGTAATTTCTCTAGTTTTTTTTCAATTAATATGCTATCAAATCAAATACCAGTGAGAATATCTGTTGTTGTCCCTCTGTATAACGAAGAAGAAAATATCGACGCTCTCTTTCGGCGACTTTTATCGGTTTTAGAGGCACTAAATACCAGTTATGAGGTCATTTGCGTTAATGATGGTAGTCGTGACAATACTCTCAAAAATCTCGTGGAATATCATCAACGTTACCCACAAATTAAAGTGGTTAATTTATCGCGTAATTTTGGTAAAGATATCGCCATGTCAGCAGGAATTGATTACAGTCAAGGAATGGCAGTTATTCCTATTGATGCTGATTTACAATATCCGCCAGAATTAATTGCCGAAATGATCGAAAAATGGCACGAGGGTTATGATGTGGTTTATGCTTCCCGTCGGGTTAGAATTGGCGAAAGTTGGTTTAAACGTTTCAGCGCAGAAGGTTTCTATCAAGTCATAAATAAATTAAGTCGGGTTTCTATTCCTCCTAATACTGGAGATTTCCGTTTAATTGATCGCCGAGTGGTAGAATCAATTAAAAAGATGCCCGAAGGTCAAAGATTTATGAAAGGAATATTTGCTTGGGTGGGATATAAACAGACATCAATTTTATTTGATCGAGAACCCCGGTATCAAGGACAAACTAAATGGAATTACTGGAAATTATGGAATTTTGCCATTGATGGTATTACTTCTTTTAGTTTTTTACCTCTGAAAGTCTGGACTTATGTAGGATTGATCATTGCACTTGTTAGTCTTGTTTATGCTAGTTTTTTAATCCTCAGAACTATTATCTTCGGAATCGATGTACCCGGATACGCTTCTCTGATGGTTGCTGTCTTATTTTGAGGAGGAATTCAATTACTCACTCTTGGTATTATTGGCGAATATATTGGCAGGGTTTATGAGGAAGTAAAGGGTAGGCCACTTTATCTGGCTCGAGATTGTTATGGTTTTGAAAATAGGGAACAAATTAGTGATAAAATAACTTAAAATTAAGATACTGACAAGAGGAGAATTAAATCTATGAATACCGAAGTTTTTCAGCAATTTTTTGCCTATTGTGTCGGTAGTTGGCAAACTGAAAGAACCTATCATTATCTAGCTGCTCAAGAAGTGGAACGTTCCCGCACTGAATTTCTCATCCAACCCCTCACCAGGGAGATTAAACAGAAAGTTCTGACAGATAATCACTATGCTGATATTGCTGATTTAGAAACTATCCCCGGGTTTAATTTAGGTTTCTATACCATCTCGGAAAAAGGGGAAGAAGTACGACAAAATCTTAATCTTTTATTTGTGGTTAAAGCAGAAAATAATGGTTATTTAGAAGGGGATTATCTTCGTGATCGCGCCTACGAAGAAGCAAGACCAATTATCTCCGCTTTTCGCTTTGATTCCACCACCAGAGAGTTATTAATGACCACCAATTATACTCGCAGTGTTTCCGTGGATTCAATTACTTTAATTAATCCAGACCTGCGAATTCGCAAAATTATTAACTATCAACGTCCCCAGGAGGGGGAACCCTTAGAAAAAGTTCTCTTGGTCGGTTTTGGCGTTGAGTGTAAAGTCAGTTAAAAAAAATATTTCTTTTCCCCCCCCTTGATTCTCCAGTCAAGGGGAGATTTTATCAAGATTTTGTCCTTTACATCAAAAAAGGAATAAGGAATAGAGCCTTAAACTCTACTCCTCAATCAAAAATTGCAGTTAATTTCTAACCCTATACTACCACAGAAGTCAAAGCTTCTTTGAGGATAGCGGCTTTATCGGTCTTTTCCCAGGGTAAATCGAGATCATTGCGACCAAAATGACCATAAGCGGCCACATCTTGGTAAAAACGCTCGCCTCTTTCACTGGGTAAACCGCGCAGGTTAAAGGTTTGGATAATACCGGCCGGACGGAGTTCAAAGTATTTATTGATTAAGTCCAGAATCACATCATCAGCGACTTTGCCAGTGCCAAAGGTTTCCACGAAGAGACTCACCGGACGAGCTACCCCAATCGCATAACCCACTTGAATCTCGCACTTATCGGCCAAACCAGCAGCGACGATATTTTTGGCCACATAACGGCAAGCATAGGCCGCAGAGCGATCGACTTTGGTAGGATCCTTACCGGAGAAAGCACCGCCACCGTGACGAGAATAGCCACCGTAGGTATCGACGATAATTTTCCGTCCCGTTAATCCCGCGTCGCCTTGGGGTCCACCAATGACGAATTTTCCGGTGGGATTAACCAGATAACGGGTGTTGGCATCGGGTTTAATCTCTAAATCGCTGAAAACTGGCTCTACTACCGCTTTCCAGAGATCACTTTTAATCTTTTGTTGGACGAGATCATTATCAGTGATATCGCCGATAGTAGCATCGTGTTGGGTAGAAACAAGGATAGTATCGATACCCACGGGACGACCATTTTCATAAATGACCGATACTTGCGTTTTACCGTCGGGACGCAGATAGGACAGTTCACCGGTTTTTCTGACTGCCGCTAGACGGCGAGCGATGCGGTGGGCTAAACTAATCGGTAAGGGCATAAATTCGGGGGTTTCATTGCAAGCGAAACCGAAGACAATACCCTGGTCTCCCGCACCAATTTTATCGAGTTCATCATTGCTGAGAAGTTCGCGATTTTCCTGAGCAGCCGTGACCCCCTGGGAAATATCGGGAGATTGTTCGTCTAGAGCGACTAAAACGGTGCAACTATTCGAGGAAAAACCGTTATCGGCGTTGATATAGCCAATTTCAGCGATTTTCTTGCGAACTAAATCGACGAAATGAACCTGTGCTTTCGAGGTGATTTCACCAGTAATCAAGACTAACCCTGTATTGACAACCACTTCAGCCGCTACACGGCTGTGGTCATCTTGGGATAACAGAGCATCGAGAATGGTATCAGAAATCTGGTCACAAATTTTATCGGGATGTCCCTCTGTAACCGATTCGGAGGTGAACAAATAACGTTTAGACAAGTGATGTCCCTCACATGGTAGTACATTTGAACGCAAAAAGATTCCAAGAAATCTTTGATAATACAGTGTAACAGGGAATTTGTAGAGATCAAGTATTTTCAATAAGAAACCGCCCGAACATTGTCCGGACGGAGTGTGGTGTGAGGAGTGAACGGAAACTTTCGTCTCCGCTAATTCCATTGTAGAGGACAACTTAGAATCTTGAACGACTTGAAACAAACTGGCCCAAAAAATTTTTATCTCTGGAAGGGGTTGACTAATGAGCGATACCTGTCTCGATGATGTAGCCTGAGTAATAGAGGTCGCAGAGCTATATGCCAAGATTATGACAGTCACAGCCGATTATTTAGAACAACTCAATCCTTCTCAGCGCATTGCTGTGGAGCATTTTTGCGGCCCCTTGTTGGTGGTTGCTGGAGCAGGATCGGGAAAAACTAGCGCTTTAACCTATCGTATCGCCCATTTGATCCGTCATCACGGGGTCGATCCGGAAAATATTCTCGCGGTCACTTTTACCAATAAGGCGGCCCGGGAAATGAAAACGAGAATTGAAAAAACTTTTGCTCAACAAAAAGCACAGGAAAAATACGGTCAAAGATTAGAACTTTTGGAAGAATACGAACAGAAAAAACTCTTTTCTCAAGTTTATCGGAATTATACTAAAAAACTCTGGATCGGGACTTTTCACAGTCTTTGCGGTCGAATTTTGCGCTATGACATTAATAAATATCAGGATGAATATGGTCATAGTTGGCAAAGGAATTTCTCAATTATGGACGAATCTGATGCCCAAAGTTTGGTAAAAAATATCGTCACTAAACAAATGAATTTAGACGATAAAAAATTTGACGCTCGCAATCTACGTTATGCGATTAGTAATGCCAAAAATTTAGGTTTAACACCCACAGATTACGCCAGAGAAAACCCTCATTTTCGGGGAAAGGTCATTTCTGAGGTTTATCAGGCTTATCAGATGCAATTAGCACAAAATAACGCCCTAGATTTTGATGATTTGATACTGGTTCCAGTCCGTCTTTTTCAGCAAAATGAATCTATTCTCGGTTATTGGCACACGCAATTTAAGCATATTTTAGTCGATGAATACCAGGATACTAACCGGATTCAGTACGAGTTAATTAGGCTTTTGTCCACCAATGGTGAAACGAAAAAAAGTGAGTGGAATTGGACGGATCGATCGATTTTTGTGGTGGGTGATGCCGACCAATCTATCTATAGTTTTCGGATGGCGGATTTTACTATTCTGCTCAATTTTCAAGCGGACTTTGGCGATGGTTTACCCGATGATGATACTCGCACGATGGTGAAATTACAGGAAAACTATCGTTCACGGGAGAATATTCTACAAGCGGCTAATAAATTAATTGAAAAGAATAGTCAAAGAATCGATAAAGTCCTTGTTCCCACTAGAGAAGGGGGCGAGATTATCTATGTTTTTAAAGCCAGGGATGAACAGGAAGAAGCGGCTTTTGTTATCGATAAAATTCGAGAATTTACCCAAGAAAATCCCGAATTAAATTGGGGTAGTTTTGCCATTCTCTACCGAATTAACGCCCAATCTCGTCCCTTTGAAGATGGGTTAATTCGCAATAATATTCCCTATAATATTGTCGGGGGATTTAAATTTTATGATCGACAGGAGATTAAAGATGCGATCGCTTATTTACGAGTGATTGCCAATCCTGCTGATACCGTTAGTTTACTGAGAATTATTAACACTCCCCGACGCGGTATCGGTAAAACCACAATCGATAATTTGCTCAAAGCTGCCCAAGAATTAGGAGTACCTTTATGGGAAATTATCAGCGATGAAACTTCCGTTAATACTCTCGCCGGTCGTGGGACTAAAAGCATCAATAAATTAGCTAAAATTATCCAAAACCTGCAAGAAAAAATCACCGATTTATCTGCTAGTGAAATCCTAGATAAAATCATGGAAGATTCGGGATATATTGATGAATTAAAACAGCAGGGAACCGAGGAAGCTGATACCCGGATCGAGAATATTCAAGAATTGTATAGCGCTGTGGTACAATTCCAAGAGGAAAACGAAGAAACCAATCTCCAGGAATTTCTCGCTAGTGCTAGTTTAGCCTCGGATTTAGATAATCTTCAGGAAGGTCAAGAAAAAGTCTCGTTAATGACCCTTCATTCGGCCAAAGGTTTAGAGTTTCCTGTCGTCTTTTTAGTCGGTTTAGAACAGGGCATTTTTCCCCATAATCGTAGTTTAAACGATCCCATTGCCCTTGAGGAAGAACGCCGTTTGTGTTATGTGGGGGTGACTCGGGCCCAAGAACAATTATTTTTAACCTACGCAAAAGAAAGATACGTCTGGGGGAATAAAGAGATGAAGGTAGCTTCCCAATTTTTGCAGGAATTGCCCCCAGAATTGCTCACAAGCAACCTGAAACCGAAAAAGACCCCAAAAGTGGTTCCTATGGAAAAAACTGTCTCTGATCAAAGAAAATGGCAGGTAGGCGATCGAGTGTTACACTCTACTTTTGGAGAAGGAGAAGTGACCCATATCCTCGGTACGGGCAAAAAAATGAGTCTAGCGGTCAAATTTTCGGGTTTAGGTCAGAAAATCATCGATCCTCGCACCGCACCCATGCAACTTATCCAGGAATAGGTAATCATCTGTAGGGTGGGTTAGGCGAAAAATAAGTTATAATCTCACTAAAAATTGAGTATTCGCCGTAACCCACCGGCTTTTTACTACCTATTTCCTCACTGATAACTGATTACTGTTCACTGATAACTGACATCCCCCCGATTCCTCAACTCCGATCGCTACCTGCTGTTAAAATAGAGAATTGCGGTCAGACTAACGATAAAATTGAGAAGCTAAATCCTTGATTCTTAATAGTTGTTGAGAAACTTTCCGCCTACTATCGCAATTATCCGATAATATGGGCAACAGCGAGTTAGTCTATTCAGTCTGTTAAAATTGACCCCCGTTGGTCGTATTCGCGCACTGTCTAACCTTTATGATGAGGATCAGTTAATATGGAATCAATGCAACCCACCGAAACACAAAATCCGATTAGAACAGATTTACCCGGGTCTCTGAGCAAACCCAGCAGCAGCAGCACCGAACAGATTTGGTCTGAATATGTAGAACCAGTGTGGGATTCGGTAATGTCCTATCTGGCTAATGTCCCCGATTATATCGGTAGTTTCTTCTCTGGATACAAAAAACCTTTAATCGTTCTGGGGGCAATTTTAGCGAGTTTTGTCACCGTGAAAGTTACCCTAGCGGTTTTAGATGCGATCGATGATATTCCCCTCCTTGCTCCTATCCTACAATTAGTTGGGATCGTTTACACTGGTTGGTTTGTCTGGCGCTATCTGCTCAAAGATGAAAATCGTCGCGAGTTATTAGCCGAAATTGATGCACTAAAAGCGCAGGTTTTTGGCAGTCACAATAACACTTTATAGAATCAAGCATAGATAACCAAGGAGTTGAGCGGAAACACTCAACTCTTTTGTTTTTGCACAAGAGCTTATACTATAGCGTTTTTCAGTCTAGTGAGGTACAAAAGTTATGGGTTTTAGGCAAAAGGCAAGAGGCAAAAAGCAATAGGGAGAATAAATAATCAGTTTTTAATAGCCCGATTTAGTATTAGCCACTTTCTCAGGAAATTCAGTTACTTTTGCTTTGATCTATTGATTATTAGTCGAAATATCCACCAACGCTGGGGGCAGTGGGTTTTTCTTTGTTATAAGAGAGAGGAAACGGCAACGATTATCAGCCTACAATATTACTAGGCGATCGAATATTCCCCGAAATTCAGATGAGTCAAGCCCCCGTCACCGATTCCCTAGAAATTATCCTGACAAATATCACGGAAAAATTAGACTCTTTACAGAAAGATGTCACCGATCTAAAAGTAGATATGGCCGAGGTGAAAACCGAACTCAAAAGTATTGATAGGCGATTGGAAAAAGTAGAGGGAACACAGGACGCTTTAATTAAGGATGTATCCGACCTTAAGGGAGCAAAATCGTTGATTATTCCCGTGGTAGTGGCAGTATTAACCAGTATTCTGACTCTGCTGGTGCGATCGATCCCAAATCCTTAAAAGTTTCCCCGTTTGTATAGTAATACCATTTCTCTAAATGAAAACTACACATCGAATTTAAATCCCCCTTTAAGTTCCCCTTTTTAAGGGGGATTTAGGGGGATTAAACTTCTGTAGTCAGACTTTGGAGAA
>VYLM01000112.1_pt1 | contig 18113 bp, 17 predicted proteins | sample 5109491 | NCBI WGS metagenome assembly VYLM01 (sample SAMN12291813, study PRJNA351875) | freshwater metagenome | isolation source: freshwater lake | place: USA: Michigan, MSU3 lake | collected 2011-08-06 | reverse complement strand
AATATAGAAGAGCTAATGCAAATTAGCCGCTATCGGTTGAAGGATTACATCAAAGGACAAAGAGCGATATCGCTTGCCCTATCTACCTTCTAGCTCGCTTGTCCCCCTCTCAGGTCTAAGTCCCATTATGTGGACTTCGGTGGAATTATAGAGGAAGAAGGCACATTCTGTGGCTATACCATTCCGACCCGTCTGCGGATTGGATGGTACTTTGGCACTGAGCGGTTTGAGTCAGAGGGTGAGTTTTTCCGAGTCACGATTGATGATGCAATCTATCGGTAGAACGATCGGACATCAATAAAGAAATTACAGCCAACTTTGTAGAATGAAGTACAGCCAAAGTAAGGAGGGACTACGGGTGTGTGGCAAGTGATATGGAATACTGTGCTATCGGAATTCTCCGAGATCACCGATGTGGCTCAAATTATCCGCATCATTTTACGTTTCTTGCTTGCGGCGATCCTTGGTGGTCTACTGGGGTACGATCGGGAGATCAAGGGCAAGGCGGCAGGGTTGCGAACGCATATGCTGGTTTCTTTCGGGGCAGCACTCTTCGTCCTCATTCCTCAACAATCTGGGGCATCGATCGCAGATTTAACTCGTGTGTTGCAGGGTTTGATCGCTGGGGTGGGATTCCTTGGGGCCGGATCGATCATTATAGGAAGGCACCAAGAGGAGGCTAAGGGGATGACCACGGCGGCGGGCATATGGCTAACGGCGGCCATCGGCGTAGCGGCAGGGATGGGGCGAGAAGCGACGGCCATTCTCAGCACTCTCTTAGCCTTGGGAATCTTATCCTTAATTCCCAAGGTCGAACGGTTGTTTGAACGCCGTGGAAGGAGGAGTTAAACGGGGTCGGAGTATTCGGGCGGATAGGGGGTCAGAAACTTCTGTCTAAAATCAAGGAACGCTACGGATGGGCATTGGAAGTGGTCAAGCGGAGCGATGACCAAAAAGGATTTGTCCTGTTACCGAAAAGATGGGTAGTCGAGCGAACCTACGCTTGGTTGGGATGTTTCCGTCGTTTAAGCAAAGATCACGAATATTTACCGACTACCAGCGAGGCGATGATTTATGCGGCGATGGTACATCTAATGTTGAGACGTTTAGCACCCGCCAAGTCGGACTCAACTACTTCCTGATAACTTTTCAAACAGCTTCTTAACCTTGAGTTACATTTTGTATCGTATTCAATCAATTCAATCAATTCATTCGAGAAATCAAACAACCACCTATTACACTTAATATCAGGAAGCCAATTTAACAAGGAGCATATCATGAGTTTAAAAGATAGAGCCAAGGCAACCGCCAAAAATATCGAAGGTAAAATTCAAGAAGCAGTAGGCGATCTGACTGGCGATCCCAAAGCTCAAGCAGAGGGCAAGGAAAAACAGGCAGAGGCAAGAGTTCGTCACACGGTCGAAGATGTGAAGGACGAAGTTAAAAAGATTGTTGATTAGTAGGTCATTTCATTTTAAGTTCTGGACTATGCTACTGAATATGGATTGTCTAGCCAGTATTTTTTTACGCAAGTCCTAAGAACTCTTCATCAAGAAATCGCTTAAAACCGTTAGAACCAGGAACAGTATTCAAGATACAATCAAGATAAAATAAATGAAAGGGAGACAATTATGGTGGATGAACATATTTTAAATGAAATTGAAACCCAGATAGAAAAGGCAACTCTTCAGCTATTTAAACAAGAAGAAGTTTTTGCTAACATTGTTCAACAATGTATCGGGCTAGGCTATGATTTTGCTTCAATTCAGTTGATTCGTTCTGAAGAACAAATTATTGAAGCAGTAAAGGGAACTGACTGGGCTGGAAAAGCTAGGCACTATCTAGAACCTGACCCCAGTTTAAGAGATATTCAAGCCGATATTTGCCAAACTTGCCGAACTGAAGTTATTGCTGGTTGGGATAAACGGGGGCGGTTTGATAAATGGGTTTACGATGATAACAATCACCAGGATCTGATACGGATTTTTACTCCTCTGATTTTAGTGCAGGATGATAAAGGTAAAAATGATCAACAATGGTTTAATGACCTTCGGGGAAATTTTATTAATCACGAGGTTACTGAGAATTGGTTTAAGGAGATTGGACAAAATCAATCTCAAGATAATGGTCAACAGAGTGTTGCGGAAATTTTTCTACCTGAATCCTGTGTAGGCGATGAAGTTAAAGTAATTGGAACAATAGAAGTAGGATATAAGAATCCATTAAAAAAGATTGAAATAGAAGAAGTGATTGATCTAATTAAAAAGGTAGGTGAGTGGGCTTTAAAGATTCGTGAAACTCAACTTCCTTGCGTTTTGGACAAGATTGCTAAAATTGCCATGAAAGCAGTTGAAGCTGATGGAACTAGCCTTCATTTTTTAGAAGGATTGCCACTAAAACCTTATGTTCTGGAAGTCATTTCTGACGGAAGTATCAAGAAAAAACCTTTAGTGATTGAGGCAGATCGCATTCCTTACTCTTACGAAGTTTTTTCTGAATTAATTGGTCGTGACTTTATCAGAAAAAGTCCCCCCAGAAAAGGTGGTCTAGGTCAAAAGGCGATCAAGAATGATCAAGAAAAATTTGTACCAGATTTGTCTCAGGGACAAAATGCCATAACCCTAAAAGATTACAATCAAAAAGCATTTGATCTGGGAATTAAAGCAATTATTATTATTCCCTTAATTGTTGAGCAATATACAGGATGTTTGTATTTTCATTTCAAGAAGGAGAATCCTTTTGACAAAAGGGTAATTAGTTGGCTAAAACTCTTTCATAATCGGGTTGAAGAAGCCATCCGTCATGGGATAACTTACGAACATCAGCGAGACAGAAATACTCAACTCAAAGTGCTTCATTCAGTGGCTCAATCTTTGACCAAGAATCTAGATAAAGAGGACTTACTGAACCAGATTGCCTGGAGTACCCTCAATCTACTAGCCGCTGATACTATCACCATTTATAGATACATTGAAGCCAATGATCAATTTCTCTCTCAACCCGCTAGAGCAGGAAGACTAAAGTTTAGCCAACAAGCACAAACAGAAATCGATAGCGAGGATGTACCTGCTAAACTCGTCAAACATGGAAAGAATGTCTATCCTGATGATGTAGCCTGTCAAGAAATATTCAAAGGGTCCTTGTTTGCTAAAAAAGAAAAGATTCAGGCAGCAGCAGGAATTTTGCTGAAAGTCAATGATCAAATTGTCGGCACACTCTTGATCAATTATCGACGACCTCATGTTTTTGAACCTGATGAAAAAATAATTATTGAAACCCTTGCCGCTTCAGCCGCGATCGCTATTATGAATCAGCAATGGCTGGAAAATCGACAGCAATGGTTGAGAGCCTTCAGTGAGATTAATCGCCACATTAAAACCGCTATCGGCTTAGATAATAAACAACTCCCATTAAAAGATGATAAACAACTCCTAAACCTGATTATGCAACGATCTCTGGAATGCACTGGCGCAGACTTAGCAGATATTCGACTTTTTGATTCCGTAAGCCAAGAATTAGTTATGGAGGTTTGGCATCCAGCGAATGCACCAGGGGCTTCTTCGATTCGCACGAAACTCGGAGAGGGCATTACGGGATGGGTGGCTCAACATCGAGAAACCGTTTTAGTGAACGATGTTACTAAGGACAAGGGCAATCGCTACAAACGTTACGATGAACCATCGAATTCGGAGCTATGTGTTCCCATAGTGGATCAAGATCGTCTAGTGGGTGTCATCAACCTAGAAAGCTACCGCAAGGGAGCATTTGACGAAAGAGATAAACAAATGTTAGAAGCTTTGGCAGATCAGGTTGTTATTGCTATTCAAAGCGTGAAAAATAGAGAACAACTGGTTAAAGTGAGGGCTTTAGCTGATCTTGGAACCGTCACCAGTTCCTTGATTCATCGAATAAATAGTGAGGTGGGGGCAATTCGAGTATGGGCAGAAGATATTTACGATGTGGGCGATCCCTATAGCGAAGGGAAAGCACTTCGGATTCGAGCTTCAGCAGAACGGATTCTCCAAAAAGCTCAACGGATGCAAGTGTGGATTCAGCAAGAGGATAAATTACCGATTAATATTGCCGAAGTCGTACAAGATGCTCTGGCACAAGTCGATGATTTCCCATCTAATATCGTTAAACAAATCGAATTACCTGACAACTTACCGGATATTTCGGTGGGTAAACAGCAATTGACTGATGTTTTTGATAATCTAATCCGCAATGCTGCCAATGCCATGCCAGAAGGGGGAACTTTATCAATTGGGGGTCAACTAATTGATAGTGAGGGAGAAACTTTAATTAAAGTGTGGGTCAAAGATACGGGGATAGGCATTTCCGAAGAAGATCGTGATCTAATCTTTGAGCCTAGCTATAGTATGCCATCTTCAGGACACGGTATGGGAATTGGATTGTGGTTAGCTCAGACCTATATTGAAAGTTTAAAGGGTAATATCACCTTTGACAGTGAAATAGGTAAAGGATCTGAATTCACTATTACCTTACCTATTAATTGAGTAGGGATTCTTTTAACTTCACAGATAAGCATAAGGAGATTGATATGCAAGAGAGGGAATTCAGAATTTTGCTAGTTGAACATAAGCCTGGTTGGAAAGATGATATCCTTGAAGGACGGATTGAAAAAGCTTTAAGTTATATTGAGCAACACGACTCCTGCTATTATACTCTCATAAAAGTTGAGACTTATGAAGACGCACATCAGGCTCTGTCACAAGAAACTCCTTACCACTTACTGATTACTGATATTAGTTTAGGTGGAAAGAGAAAGCCTTCTAAGGAAAATTCTTTTAAGGGAGTTATGCTTCTTAGCCAAGCCAAAGACCTGAATATACCAGCGATCGCAGTTAGCAATTTACCAATCAAGGGTGATAAATTTGACGAATTCTTTGTAGATTATGAAATCAAAGGTTTTTTCGATGAAGCGGATTACTCAAAGGAGTTAAAATTCATCGATAGAATACAAAAAATTTGGAAGACTTGGTATTCTCACCAATCAGGCAAAAAATTGGATGAAATTCATCTGGAAAGCACTCAAAGAAAACCTATTCCCCTTAATACACCGGAGCCAAATATGAACTTTTACGCCTTATTAATTGGAGTGGCTAACTATCGCCATGTTACTCAACTCACCAAGACCACAAATGATGCCCAAGATTTATATGATGCCTTGATTCGTAATGGCTATTCTCCTAAAAAAATGAATATTTTAAAAGATGGATATGCCACCAAAGATATTATTCTTGAACAACTAGGTTTGCTGGCTAACTCTACCGGAGAAGGTGACACGGCAATTGTTTTCTTTTCTGGTCATGGAATGCGTATTGTTGAAGGATCTTCGCAGGTAGAATATTTATGTCCTGTAGATGCTAACTTAGAACAAATTAAAGAAACTTGTATTAGCAGTGAAGAGTTTACAGCTAATTTGCGAAAAATTAAGGCAGATCGTTTAGTTGTTTTTCTGGATAGCTGTCACTCTGGTGGAGTCGGTGAACCCAAAGATGCAAACCTTCAAATCAAAAAAGGTTTATCAGAAGAAACCTACAATCAAATGGCTAATGGACAAGGGCGAGTTATTATCGCTTCGTGCAAATCTAATGAGGTATCTTGGGAATTTGAGAATTGGGAAAATGGGCTATTTACCCACTATTTACTCGAAGGATTGAAGGGCGAAGCAGCTGACTCCGATGGGAAAGTTCACATTATGCGTTTATGCGACTATATCTCCCAAAATGTCCCTCAACAACAATCCACTCAACATCCATTTATAAAATTAGCATCCGAAAATTTCGTAATTGCTATAAACCCAGAATTTTCAAAAAAACCACCAAACCAACAAAGAACACCAACCCCAAATAATACTGTAACAAAAGAACAATTACGGAAGCAAATTAAGGATGCTTATACTGACAGTGAATTTGAGACTCTCTGTGGAGATATGGAAGTAGAATATCAGGATTTACTGCAATACAGAACTCTTGATCTACAAAGGTTTCATCTAATTGATATTTGTTACCGTCATGGTAAGTACCAAGACTTAGTTAATAAAGTACACAATCATCCCTATTTTGCCAATCAAGAAACCATAAAGACTAGCTAATGTCTAAGCAGATTATTAACCAATCAATTTTTTTTGGAGTTTAAAAAAATGATTTCATTTCAACAGATTCGTCGCTTTGTTGTCACCATGATTTTAACTATAATGCTGACAATTACCATCGCTTTTGACTTTGGAACTACAAATAGTTGGGCTGCAACTTTACCCAACCAAATCGCAACCATGAATCGAGTCGAGGCAATGACAAAGGATATTGAAGGCAAAGCTCAAGAAGCGATCGGCAACATAACAGGTGATCCCAAAGATCAGATGATGGGAAAAGCCAAGCAGGTCGAAAGTCAGGCTCGTAATACAGCCGAAGATATCAAAGACAAGATGAAGTTAAAAGGGAGAACAAAAGCAGTAACAAAAAACATTGAAGGCAAAGCTCAAGAGACAATAGGTAAGGCTACTGGTAATCGCAACGATCAAGTTGCTGGAAAAGCTAAGCAAGCCGAAAGCCAAGGTCGCAATGTAGTAGAAGATGTAAAAGATGCGGTTCAAAATATATTTAATTAAAGATCGATTGAAATCTTTTACTCCGAATCAATTTTCATTACTTTTATCTAAAGGAAAGAGGGAATTATGTTTGATCTCGTTTGGACTGCCGTTGTTATACTTTTCATTCTCTGGTTGTTAGGCTTCTCAGTTCACGTTGGGGGCAGCTTAATTCACCTGCTTTTGGTTTTGGTGCTGATTGGCATTGTCTACAACTTATTTCTGAGGGGACGTATTAGCTAATAATCGTTGTGGCTTGGCTTGCAAGCCAAAAAACTCCGACTCGCAACCAAGCTGCGATGTTTAGCTCAAATTCATTGCCACAGGTTTGCCTACATGATTCTGAAATCAGCAAGAGGAAGCATCATGAGTACTAGAATTGACAACTTCACCAAACAACTCCACGACAATTTAGAAGCGGTTGAAAACAGAGCAAAATCCCTTAAGGAAAGCATTCAATCCGCGATGAAAAAAACTCAAGCTGAGATTCAATCGAAACTCGACGAAGCGAAGGCACAGCTAGACGCTAAGAAACAAGAATTTGATGAGTACAGAGCAAGACTCAAAACTCAATTTGAGGAAAAAGAATCTGAGGTAGAGTCGAATATCGAGGAATGGAGAGCGAGTCGCGAAGTCAAGAAGCTCGAACATCGGGCAGATAAAGCTGAAGACTATGCAGCTACAGCGATCTTGTTAGCGATGGCGATGATGGAAGAGGCTGAAAAAGCAACCTTGGAAGCGATCGCCGCTAGACTAGATGCAGAGGCTGCTGCCGGAACCACAGAAAAGTAAGACCTGATTAAACCAAGCTTTTCGGGGAGTTTTAGCCACCGATATGCGCCTAAACATGGCGTTACCGTGTCGTATCTCAATGTTTACGAAAGAAAGGCAAAACTCAGATCGGCCTGATTAAGCCAGTGCAAATGCTTTCAGCACTATATCAGGATGTAGCGTTAGCTCAAGTTGCCAAAGAGGTTGAGGAAAAGACCATTCAGATGGTTGACGAGGCAAAATGAATACTCGCCACCTCAATTAATCATAAGGGAGAGAAAGAGAATGCCCAGAAGCCACAGAGAACGACATCGTACAGGGCGAATCGGCTGGCTACGGGCTGCAGTTTTGGGTGCAAACGACGGCATTGTCTCAACCGCAAGTCTAATCGTTGGGGTTGCGGCGGCACACACGTCTCGAAGCGAGGTGTTAGTGGCTGGGGTGGCTTGCTTGGTGGCTGGGGCGATGTCAATGGCCGCTGGTGAGTACGTCTCTGTCAGTTCACAAGCCGATACTGAGAAGGCCGATCTCTCGCGGGAACGGAAAGAACTTGATATCGACGAACCATCCGAGCGAGAGGAACTGGCGGCAATCTATGTGGCTCGTGGACTCGATCCGTTGTTAGCCAAACAAGTCGCCGAGCAGTTGATGACTCGTGATGCCTTAGGTGCACACGCCCGGGATGAACTGGGCATCTCCGAGAGCCTGACCGCTCGACCAGTTCAAGCGGCGCTGGCATCGGCAGGTGCGTTTGCCGTCGGTGCAGCCATGCCGCTGCTCACCGTGCTGGTAGCACCAGAATCGAGATTGGTACCCGTTGTATTTGGAAACTCTCTGATTTTTCTGACCGCGCTGGGAGTGCTGGCCGCACGCACTGGTGGAGTCCCCGTGATCAAATCGGCCGTTCGAGTCGCCTTTTGGGGTGCGATCGCCATGGGGCTGACCGCAGCCGTGGGTGCCCTGTTCGGAAGGGTCGCATGAGAGGGAAACAAGCACAACGGTGTACCGCCACCTAACAAGCATATGTGTATGATAGAGAGAATAAAATGCTTAACGAAACTCATTAGAACTCATTAGATCGGAGAAAGGAGGTCAGTCATGGATCTAGTCCAGTTTATGGTAGTTATCATCGTGGTTGGGGTTCTATTGTGGCTCGTGAACAACTACATTCCGATGGACAGCAAGATCAAGCAAATCCTGAACATTGTGGTTGTCATCGCCCTCGTTTTGTGGATTCTTAAGGTGTTCGGATTGCTGAGTTTTCTTAAGGGAATTCGTATCGGTAGGTGAGTGATGTTCTAGACGGAAGGAAAGGTTGAATCATTATGGATCTGATGTCCATCACACTGGTGGTGCGCTGGCTAATAGGCTGGGGATTGATGTGGCGGTTGCCGCGACTTCCAGACCTTTCAGTCGTCGGTTCGCCTAAAGTCTCGGTCTTGATTCCGGCGAGGAATGAAGAGAGTACCCTCCCTAATTTGCTAACAGCCTTAAAGCAGCAAACATTCAAGCCCTACGAAATCATTGTCATCGATGACCAGTCCGCCGATGCTACCCCACAGATCGCCGAACAGGCCGGGGTGAAAGTAGTGCAGACTAGCCCTTTGCCCACAGGTTGGACAGGGAAAAACTGGGCACTCAAAACCGGATATGCAGCCTCATCTGGCGATATTCTCGTCTTTCTCGATGCCGACACTGAGCCAGGGGAGGAGCTGCTCCGCAGGCTGGTGGCAACTGTTCAACACTTAGGTGGTCTGGTCTCAGTTCAGCCCTATCACCGCACTGAACGCCCCTACGAACTGTTAGCGGTTCTGTTCAATCTCGTCGGCTTGATGGCCGTCAAACTGGGAGCAAGAGGTGGTGTGGCTTTTGGACCGGCTATGGCTACCAGCAAGGATGACTATAAGCGGGTCGGCGGCCACGACGCTGTGGCAGGATATGTTGTAGAAGACTGGTTCATGGCTCATATTTATGAGAGTGCGGGACTGCCAGTGAGTGCATACATTGGTCATGGCCAACTGGACTATCGGATGTACCCCGGCGGGCTGCGGGACCTGGTTGTTGGTTTCGACAAAAACTTTGCAACGGCAGCAGGGGAAGTCTCTTGGCTGCGGATGCTGGCGGTTGTGTTCTGGCTTTCAGGGTTGTTCTGGGCGGCTTGGTGTCTGCCCGCATCCCTATTTGGCTGGCCGATTGTCGGGAATTCATCCTTACTATATAACGTACTGCTTTATCTTGCCTTCGCCATACAGTTAGCCATAATTGTATGGCCAGTGGGTTCATTCGGAGCAATCGTCTTTTTCTTCCCCATTCCGGTTGCCTTCTTCATTGCAGTGTTCCTGCTGGCAATTCTGAATCTCGAACGTGGTCAAATCGAATGGAAAGGACGAAGGATAAGTACCCGATGGCAAGGTGAATGAATGAGATTATCTATACTACAGTTACCGGATGGGGTAATTGTCGGGCTGTGTGTGGTCGGTTGGACAGTCTGGTCGCTTTTGATCGGTTTTGTCGGTCATCGACTTCCCCTGAAATTCCTAGAAACGGACACCTGCCTGACCCGGCCACGAATCTGGGGGGAAGATAGACAATGGTACAATCGGGTACTGCGGATCAAGCGATGGAAGGATCGGTTGCCAGAAGCAGGGGATTTCTTCCCAGGAGGTTTTCGCAAAACATCCGTTGGCGGTGGGGACTGTGCCGTAATGTCCCGTTTTTTGGCTGAAACCCGTCGCGCGGAATACGTTCACATCGCCATCTGGCTGTTTTGGTTAGTGACGATGCTCTGGACTCCTGGCTGGGGTGTGCTGGTAAACCTCGCCGTGGGAACAGCTTTCAACCTGCCTTGTTTGTGGGTGCAGCGTTACAATCGGCTTCGGCTCCAGCATCTGCTCGTATTGAAAGGACAGGGAAAAACGATATGCTAAAGTATGAGCTTGGCTGTGAATTAACCTACAGCATTGAGCAAGCAAGCACTCTAATTCTTAATGTTGCTATTGTCAGCAACAACCATCAGATTATTGTTCAGGAAGACCTCCATTCTAACTCTCAACGGTCGATTGAGGAATACATCACTTCTGTCAGTGGAAATCGATACTTTCGACTCAATGCCCCTCCTGGCAATTTGCAAATTTCCTATCGAGCAACCGTTGGCTTATCTCCTTATTATTCAGACCCCAGTACGATTTTTGAAGTAAAGCCAGCCGATTTACCCCTCGATATCTTGTACTATCTTTATCCGAGTCGTTACTGTCAGTCAGATCGATTATTGCGCTTTGTCGCGGCTGAATTTGGCCATTTAGTCCCTGGTTATTCTAGGGTGACAGCTATCTGTAACTGGATTTATGACAATGTTTTGTATCTCTCTGGTAGCAGTGATTCTTTAACTTCTGCTTGCGATACAGCGATAGAAAGGGTAGGCGTTTGTCGTGATTTTGCCCATTTAGGCATTGCTTTTTGTCGGGCCTTGAATATTCCAGCACGCTTTGTTTCCGGCTACGCCTATGGTTTAAATCCCCCCGATTTTCATGCCTGGTTTGAGGCTTATCTAGGGGATCGCTGGTATCTTTTCGATCCTACCCGCCTTGTGCCTCAGAGCGGGCTAATTCGCGTTGGCACAGGACGAGATGCCGCCGATGTTTCTTTTGCCACTATTTTTGGTCCGGTACAAATGAATCAGATGAGGCTTTTTATGGACTACTTACCCGATGCCAAGCCGATTTCCGAGAATATTTTGATACCGACAACAGAGGCGATCGCCATCTCTTGAGCGTACCCCAGTCAGGTATTCTATTATCGAAAATTTGGCTTGAAAACCCCGTACTTTGAGGACGGCTTTAAGCTACAATGGAAAAAGCGATAACCAAGCTAAAAACTGAACCCTGACCACAGATAGTAGGGGGTTTCGTTCAGAAAAGAATTCAAATTCGGCCTTGAACGAGTAAAACTTTCTAGGAAATAAGGTTGAACATGAGATTTTTTCGACTTGTTCAAAGTGGCCGTCCGGCATTCGGACACTCAAAACGGACGGGTCGAAAGTGTCAGACTTAAGCAATTAAGCGTTTTTCGCTATCTGCGTCAACCCCATTGACGCGACCACCCTAAAAAAGTGGCGTGGTGAGGATGTCAATAACATTGTCTTTGAAAAACCCATTTTAGGAGTTGCCCATGTCATCCTCATCCCTACCCATTAAACCGGCTGTACTGGTTGTCATCATTGGTGAAACCGTCTTGCAAGACCGCATGATCAAGCTGCTGCAAGAGTTAGGCGTAACTGGCTATACCCTCTCGCAAGCCCAGGGCGCAGGTCGCCACGGCAACCGCCAGGGAGATATGGTCGGTTATAACACCAATATTGAGATCAAAACCGTTGTCTCGCAGGAAGTCTCGGAGGCGATCTTCTCTGGTCTCGTCGAGTATCAAGCTAATCATGCCTTAATCGCTTTCCGACAAAATGTCGAAGCGTTGACTGGGTTTGAGATAATTTGATTCGTCACTAACCCCGCCCTAAAAGGGACGGGGCTTGCCTAGACCAATTTAGGCGACGCAAGTAGAGACTACCGCATCGAGACACAATCTGGCACAGACCTCCGAATACTTCCCTAGTTCGGATTACCTCTCAGCTTTATTGGTAAAGCGTTGTTAGACAAGACATCTTGATTGTGTTGCGGTAAGGGACTTTAACTTCACTCTTAAGGATTATCTCCATGGCAAGAGTTCCTGTTATCTCAAAAGACGGAAAGCCGTTGATGCCCACTAAACCCAGTCGGGCCAGACGGTGGATTAAGGAAGGAAAAGCTATCGGTAAATTCAACGACTTAGATATTTTTTATGTCCAGCTAACCACTGAACCTTCTGATAGCAAAACCCAACCGATTGCCATTGGTATTAACCCGGGTAAATTATTCTCTGGAATTGGCGTTCAATCCTCCCTTTTTACTCTTTGGAAGGCTCACTTAGAACTTCCTTTTAAGCGAGTAAGAGAGTGCCTAGACAATCGATGCTTAATGCGAAGAGGACGTAGAGGAAGACGGATTAACCGCCAACTTTCTTTTAATCTAAGAGCGCATCGACAAAAACGATTCTCAAATAGAAAACAAGGAAAATTAGCTCCCTCAATCAGAGCTAATCGTCAACTTGAACTTCGAGTCGTTTCTGAACTAACCAAAATCTATCCAATTACTGACATTTACTTTGAGTATGTCAAAACCGATATTGATCTAACTTCCAGTAGAAAAGGAGCTAAGTCGGGAAAAGGTTTCTCGTCGGTTATGGTCGGACAGAAATGGGCGATTGAGCAACTATCTCAATTGGCAAAAGTCCATACCCGCTTTGGTTGGCAAACCTCTAATCTCAGAAAATATTTGCGACTAGAGGAGCATCTCACCTTTGTAACCCCTAAATCAGGTTTTATGTCAAGCTATTTTGAAAGCCTTGCTAGAAACCAGTTTTAGGGACAAGTATAATTACTCACTTGCATAAATGAGATACTCCCAAAGAGGGATATTTATGAAGTGGAATCTGACCTGCGGAATGTTGGATATAATCTAATTATGTACTAAAAACAGGAAATTCATGACAAATATTCACTCGATCATCGGTATATTCCCCTCCAATGAAGAAGCAGACATAGTTGTAAGGTGGTAAACGACGTAAATATGGTGGCTCTACCACAAGACATGGGTTCCGTAAAGGAGATTTAATTTCTTCTCCCAAAGGAATTGGTTATGTTAGTGGAGATACCGAAAAACAGCTATCTGTAAGCGATGCCAATGGTCAACAATTGGGACAGATAACTGTTAGTAAGATTCAGTTAATTCGTCGTTCTAACGGTTTAATTGTTTCTCACTAACTTATGTAAAGCCGCCCTCCGCTATCGCTAAAGGGCGGGGTTTCAGACCCAGTTTTTCGATGAAAGCCCTGTTACTCTACCCTGAGTTTCCCCAGTCTTTCTGGTCTTACGATCGCTTTATGGAAATCGCGGGACTGAAAGCCACCATTCCACCCCTCGGCATCATTACTGTCGCCGCCCTCCTCCCCCAAAACTGGGAGATTCGATTTTATGATCGCAACGTCAATCCTGAAACAGAAGCCGATTGGGAGTGGTGTGAGTTGGTTATCCTCTCTGCCATGTTGGTCCAGAAGCCAGATTTTCAAGCTCTGATTCAAAAAGCCGTGCAGTTAGGCAAAAAAGTCGCCGTTGGCGGTCCCTACCCCACCTCTGTCCCCCAGGATGCCCTGGATTCTGGAGCGAACTATCTCATTTTGGATGAGGGAGAGTTAACCGTTCCCCTGTTTTTGGAGGCGATCGCTCAAGGTCAAAGCCAGGGAATTTTCCGCTCTGGGGACAAACCAGACGTGACCCTCAGCCCCATCCCCCGCTTCGACCTGCTTCAGCGAGACGATTACTTAATGATGGCAGTGCAATTCTCTCGCGGCTGTCCTTTTAACTGCGAATTTTGCGACATTATTTCCCTCTACGGGCGCAAACCTCGTACTAAAGAGCCGAGTCAGACTTTAGCAGAGTTGCAGACTCTCTACGACCTAGGCTGGCGCGGTTCGTTGTTCATCGTCGATGACAACTTTATTGGCAATCAGCGCAACGTCAAACGCTTTCTCAGAGACTTGATTCCCTGGATGAAGCAGCACGACTATCCCTTCACCTTTATTACTGAAGCCTCGGTCAATTTGGCAGAAGATGATGAATTACTGCACCTGATGGCTGAGGCGGGGTTTTATTCTGTCTTTCTGGGGATTGAAACTCCTGACCAAGATAGTCTGCAAGTGACGCGCAAACTGCAAAATACTCGCAATCCACTGGTGGAAGCCTGTCGCAAGATTAATGCAGCCGGTTTGCTAATCTATGCTGGATTTATCTTGGGGTTTGATGGAGAGCGCTCTGGTGCGGGGGAAAGGATTCAAGCCTTTGTGGAAGAAACCAGTATTCCTCAGCCCATGTTAGGAATTCTCCAATCTTTGCCGAATACGGCTCTTTGGCATCGTCTCAAACGGGAACAGCGTTTAGTTGAGGGTGACAGCATCCATCCGACGGGAGATCAGAATAGCTTGATGAATTTTATCCCCACCCGCCCGATTGCCGAAATTGCCAGAGAGTATGTCGAAGGCTTCTGGACGCTGTACGAACCCAGCCACTATCTCCGACGCTGTTTCCAACAATGTCTCGGTCTGGGTTTGCAGTCAAAACACAAGCAAACCATGCAATTTCCCGTGGGGAAGGGGTTACGGCTGATTACCCAGTTAATCTGGCATCAGGGTATCCGCCGAGGGGACATTCGGGGACAGTTTTGGCGGCAATTATGGACGATTTGGCAAAAAAAGCCCCAAGTTCTCAATCTGTATTTAGGTCTGTGCGCGGCGGGAGAACATTTTTGGGAGTACCGCGCCTTAGCCAGAGAACGGATTACTCAACAACTAGGCTACGATCCCTTAGAAGTTTCTGGTCGTCCCAACCAGAAATCATTCTGACTCGATAGGGAGGATTGGATTGTATGGTCAAGAGATCGCTCCAGGCCTCCCCTTCGGGAATTAAACAGGCTAAACGAGCCTTTGCGCTCAAGGGGTGGACTCAGGAAAATCTAGCAGGGGAAGTGAACTTAAAGACCCGCCAGCCGATTTGGCGGTTTTTCACAGGAAAACCCGTTGATCGCCAGGTTTTCCTGGAAATTTGTTCGATTCTGGATTTGGATTGGCGGGAGATTGCCCTCGCTCCGCCCGCAGAATTTCCTGAACCAGGAGAACTGGCGAAAACTAATATTGATGCTCTGGTGCAAGAGGTGCGAGCGCAACGCCGGGACACCATCCAAAACCAGTGCGGCATCTTGCAGTTACTAGATATCAGCCATCCAGTCAGCATTGATGACATCTATGTGGATGTCAATATTTTGGCGGAAATTGCCAGTCAACAGTGGGTGGAGATTGCCGATTTGCAAAACTTGGGTCCTGCTGAATTCGATCGCGTCGGTTTGGGAGAGGTTGAGCAGAAGCAAATACCCGGAATGCAGGCTGTTGAAACTTACTCAAAGCTCAGAGTTTTGGGGAGACCGGGGGTTGGCAAAACTACCTTTTTGCAACATCTGGCGATTCAGTGCAACCAAGGCGAGTTTGCGGCGAATCAAGTGCCGATTTTTATCTTATTGAGAGAATTTGCCGAGGAGTCCAGTCCCAGTGGTGAATTTAGCCTGTTCAACTACATCCGTCAGGCATTGCTCACCTCGGGAATTTCCAACCCATCTGTGCTGGAAACCTTACTGCAAGCGGGCAGAGTCCTGCTGTTGCTCGATGGCATGGATGAAGTTCTCAACCAGGACATTACAGCAGTTCTGAGAGAAATTCGCCAATTCTCAGAAAAGTATCATCGCAATCGATTTGTAGTAACCTGTCGCACCGCTGCCCAAAAACTCCAGATTCGAGGTTTCACTGATGTAGAAATTGCCCCCTTTACCCAGGCACAAATCAGCACCTTCGCGCAAAAGTGGTTTGTGGCACTGAGCAAAACGACTGCTCAAGCGGGGCAGGAGCAGTCGGCTGAGTTTATGCAGAAGTTGGACTTGCCGGAAAACTGGCAATTTCGGCAACTGGTGGTGACACCTCTGTTTCTGCATCTCGCCTGCTGGGTGTTTCAGGGTCAAGGGAAATTTCCGAGCAAGCGGGCTGAGTTTTATAAACAAGGGCTGGATTTGCTGCTGGGTAAATGGGATGAAGCGAGAGGAGTCGAACGCGATCAGGTTTACCGGGGGTTTTTATTGCCCCAAAAATTGAGGCTGTTGAGCCAGCTTGCAGCAGTGACTTTTGAACAGGGGCAGTATTTTTTTGAGCAACGCACGATTGAGCAATACATTGGCGACTATTTGCGGAATTTGCCAGGTGCAACCCTGGAAGCAGAGGAACTCCAACTCGAAAGCGAAGCCATGCTGAAAGCGATCGAGGCACAGCATGGAATCCTCACAGAAAGGGCGCGAGGCATTTTTTCATTTTCTTATCTGGCATTTCAAGAATACTTCACGGCTCGAAAAATAGTTGCCAGCCATAATTTGCAGGCATTAGAACAAGCACTGGGAGGGTTGGTGAGTCACATCACCGATTCCCACTGGCGCGAAGTCTTCTTGTTAACGGCTGCCATGTTGCGAAGTGCAGATGCGCTGGTGCAGTTGATGAAGCAACAAATTGATGCCTTAGTCGCGCAAGACTCCTATCTGCAAGAGTTTTTGAGTTGGGCCAGCCAAAAATCCCAGCAGCTCCCAGACGAAACCAAAGTGGCGACCGCACGCGCATTTTACCTTGCCCTTGCCCAAAGCCCGCATACGGCAGATCGCTTTGCCTTAGCCAGCACGCTCGATCAGGGGATGTTTTTAGATGCGGCGTTGGAGAACTTGCTGGTAGAGTTTGCCATCGACCACAGTCAGGATTTTGCCTATGTCAATGCTTGTAGCGAGGCACTCAACAACATTCTGGTGATGGTTCTGGATGCTGGATTTTATAAGTCTTTGCAACAATTGAGAGACCAACTGCCACCTCCGAGTCAAAACCTGGAACGGCTTCAGGAATGGTGGCAGAAAAACTATTCTGCCTGGGTGGAACAGTTGCGGTGTGCGATCGCCAATTATCGCAATATTCATCATCCCTGGCAGTTTACGACTGAGCAACAGCAGCTGCTCCAACGCTACTATGAGGCCAATCAACTCCTGATCGATTGTTTGAATAGTAACTGCGAAATAACAGCCGCAATCCGGCAAGAAATTGAAGCCACGTTGCTGTTACCTCAAAAGGACTTGGAAGATCGGGAATGGCAAGGAGATTAAATTGATAGACCACTCATTTGGATTTTACGGGTTCGCTTTCTTTGGGATCATCCTGGCGCGATACTTTCTCGTGGCTGGGGGAACCTATTTGTTCTTCTATTCGCCCTTGAGTCAGTCCTTTGTCAATCACAACCTGCGGCATTGGTCTCCCTCTTGGCGATCGATTCAACAAGATATCACGCTCTCGGTTCTTTCGGCGGGGGTGTTTGCGCTGGCGGCGGCTTTCATCATGACAGGATACAGTTGGGGCATTACCCGCTTATACAGCCACCCTCAACAGTATGGGCTGTGTTATTTAGGGGTTAGTTATGGCGCTGTGTTGGTTCTCCAGGATGCCTATTTCTATTTCACCCATCGCTTGTTTCACCACCCGTCACTCTTTCGGTGGTTACACCAGGGACATCATCGCTCGCGCTATCCTACCCCGTGGACTTCGTTTGCCTTTGACCCACTAGAGGCGATCGTTCAGTCTCTCTTCCTGGTCGGCATTGTCTTTGTCCTTCCCCTGCATTTCATCACGTTAATTGCGGCACTCACCACGATGACGATCTGGGCAGTGTTAAATCATCTTGGGATCGATCGCTTGCCCTCCTCATTTCCCCATCATTGGTTGGGTCGGTGGTTTATTGGTCCGGCCCATCATTCCATTCATCATCGCAAGTACACCGTACATTACGGTCTATATTTCACGTTCTGGGACAAACTCCTCGGAACTCAAGACCCCGATTATGAGCAGAAGTTTGATGAGCGTCTGACGGGTAAAGTCGATGGAGTTTAACTCGTGCATCGTCCGTTACATTAGAACTCTTGCAAATTAATTATATGTTATAATGATGGGTTAACTAATTTTCCCCAAAAAATTAGTTAACCAGTACATTCGTCCTGAATGAAAACTTGAAGTTTAACTTTTA
>VYLM01000100.1_pt1 | contig 18174 bp, 19 predicted proteins | sample 5109491 | NCBI WGS metagenome assembly VYLM01 (sample SAMN12291813, study PRJNA351875) | freshwater metagenome | isolation source: freshwater lake | place: USA: Michigan, MSU3 lake | collected 2011-08-06 | reverse complement strand
AGGCCGCCTTTAGCGGGAATCCGATAGAGAGGTTCGTAGTTAACCCAGTACGGGTCAAAGCGTACAAAGCTAATTCTAGATGCAATATTTGCGTACAGAATTAGTAACTATTAGGGAGTAATATTTAGATAATCAACAGCTTAACATTGCCGTCTTTTCACTGATTACTGATTACTGATTACTGTTCCCTGAAAAGCTAGATTACTCTACGACAATTCGCCATTCATGGAGTTCGTATTCCACACAACCATTCTCGATTAAAGGATCGCGAACTATAATTGCTTGGGCTTCCTCAAGAGAATCGGCCTTAAATAATAACATTCCGCCGCCCCTTTCTGCCCAATAACCAGTTTTTGCCGCTCGTCCTTGGCTAATTAAATCACGCACATAGTCCTTATGGGCGCTGACATAGCGATCGAAGGTAGTTTTATCAACAATGCCTTTTTCTATCTTGACAAACCAGGGCATAAATTCTCAGGAGGCTAGGACTGATTAACAATCATATAATTATACCGATTAATCTTGACCGTCGAGGGTGCAATATAACAGAGATATACAATTAGCTAGAGTTGTGGAAGACTGCTAGAATCGAGGTGACAGCTTTATTTCTGTAGCTTTGCTTGCTTCCATGAATCAACCCCAGGGATCTCTATTTTTTATCGCACTTTTGCCGCCGCCAGAAGTACAGGAAATTGCCACAAAAATCAAGTTAGAGTTTGCAGAAATTTACAATAGTCGCGCTGCCCTGAAATCGCCTCCCCACGTCACTCTCCAACCCCCTTTCCGGTGGAATTTAGAACAATTACCAGATTTAGAAAGATGTTTAGAGGAATTTGCCCGATTGCACGCTCCTATTCCCCTAATTCTTCAGAATTTTGCTGCCTTTAAACCGCGAGTCATTTATATTAATGTCCAGAAAACCCCAGAATTATTAACCCTGCAAAAACGGCTTTTACAGAAGCTAGAATCTTCCTTGAATATCATTGATAATGCCTCAAAAAGCCGAGCTTTTTCGCCCCATTTAACCGTTGGCTTCCGAGATTTAACTAAAGATAATTTCTGGAAAGCTTGGTCAAAATATGCTAATCAAGAGCTATTTTTTGAGGTGATGATCGATCAAATTACCCTCCTAATTCATAACGGTAAGCACTGGAAAATTTATCGGGAATTTTCTCTATAATCCGGACCCTTGCAGGTTTCTATCTACAGAGGAAGGGGTTCTAGTGCTAAAATAGGAGAGAGCAGCTTTAAAAGCTTTATTTCTGGCTTTTTTGCGATATTTTAACCTATAGAGCCATTTTACTGCGACTCCGCCGCCCTGAAACCTATGTTACTCAAAAATCCCCCGAAAATCTCCCCCAATCTGATCGAAAGGCTAGAAGCGATCCTTGGCAAAGATGGAGTCATCCGTCGCAAAGATGAATTATTAACCTACGAGTGCGATGGTATCACAGGATACAGACAAAGACCCGCTCTTGTGGTGTTGCCCCGCAGCACCGCAGAAATTGCGGCGGTGGTGAAACTCTGTCACGATAACGAGATTGCCTGGGTAGCGAGGGGTGCAGGAACGGGCTTATCGGGAGGGGCGTTACCCTTAGAAGAGGGGATTCTCATCGTTACGGCGCGGATGAATCAGATTCTCAGGGTTGATTTAGATAATCAAAGGGTGGTGGTACAGCCCGGGGTGATTAATAATTGGGTGACGCAAGCGGTAAGCGGGGCGGGATTTTATTATGCACCGGATCCCTCTAGTCAAATTATCTGCTCGATCGGCGGTAATGTGGCGGAAAATTCCGGCGGGGTTCACTGTTTAAAATACGGCGTGACTACCAATCACGTTATGGGCTTAAAAATCGTCCTTCCCGATGGTTCAATTATCGATGTGGGGGGTGCGGTACCGGAACAACCGGGCTACGATTTAACCGGTTTATTTGTGGGTTCCGAGGGAACTTTAGGCATTGCCACGGAAATCACCCTAAGAATTCTGAAAACTCCGGAATCTATCTGTGTTTTACTGGCTGATTTTACCAGTATCGAGGCGGCGGGCCAAGCGGTGGCGGATATTATTAAATCGGGAATGATTCCGGCGGGGATGGAGATTATGGATAATCTCAGTATCAACGCCGTGGAAGACGTGGTGGCTACCGGCTGTTATCCCCGGGATGCCGAGTCAGTTTTATTAGTGGAATTGGATGGTTTAGGAGTAGAAGTCGCCAGTAATAAACATCGGGTTGCCGAGATTTGCCGTCAAAATGGGGCGAGAAATATCACCACGGCTAATGATGCCGAAACCCGCTTGAAACTCTGGAAGGGCAGAAAAGCGGCTTTTGCGGCGGCGGGGAAAATTAGCCCTAATTATTTTGTCCAAGATGGGGTGATTCCCCGCACTCAATTGGTGTATGTTCTTCAGGAAATTAAGGCTTTAAGTGAAAAATACGGTTATAAAATCGCCAATGTTTTCCACGCCGGGGATGGCAATTTACACCCGTTGATTCTCTACAATAACAAGGTAGAGGGGGCCTGGGAAGAAGTGGAAGAGTTAGGCGGTGAAATTCTCAAACTTTGTGTGCGGGTTGGCGGCAGTTTATCGGGGGAACACGGTATCGGCATCGATAAAAATTGTTATATGCCCGCCATGTTCAACGAGATTGACTTAGAAACTATGGGCTATGTGCGGGACTGTTTTAATCCCAAAGGTTTAGCTAACCCGGGGAAATTATTCCCCACCCCGCGCAGCTGTGGGGAAGCCGCTAATGCGAAAATACAAGGGTTTGCGGGGGTGGATGTGTTTTAGGTTATCGGTAAGTATTGACTGATGACTGATTACAGTCCAGCTTGGGGTACTAGGGGCAGATTGATATTAGAGGGGAAAACTGGGACTTGTCTTTCCAGAAAACGCTGAGTGATTAATTCTCGGAAAATCTCTAGGTCTTTTTGCCATTGTCCCAGATATTGTTTGAGCAGATTGAATCGATCGCGGCCCTCGGCCAGATTATAGTTAAAGTTGCCGGCAAATAATAGCGCCCCTAAAATTTTGCCATCGGGTAATTGTAATTTTGCCTCGTTAATCGCCACGGATAGCTGAGAGGTTTCTAACTGATAAAATAGATTGATGCCAGCTTGTAGGGGTGCTGTACCGAAATTGAGCCAGGGACCGGGGGCCAAAAGAGTTTCGGTGATATATTTTTTAGCGGCATCGGGGCTACTGGGGAGAGGAACAATACTTTTCGGGGCGATATTCAGGGCTTGATATTCGGCTAAAGGGAGTTTATCTAGATATAAACCGACAATTTCTGGCAGTTTCAGGTTCAGGCTATCGGGGGATTTAATTATCTCCACAAAGGTAATTTTCCGGGGTTGGGCGACGATGCTGATGCCATTTTGAAAATTAACTTGAGCGTAATTGGGATTGAGTACCGGCTGGCCATTTAATTCCCAGTCGGGGGGAACTATTCCCGAATATTTGAGGAAATCAATCGTTAGCATGGCGGGATTGAGGCTTTTGGCGGTAATTGCGATGGCAAGTTCTTGTATTTCCCGCAAACTAGCCAGTGGTTGATTGGAGTTATTGTCAGTAGTGGCAATCATCAATTTTCTCCTTTTGGATATTTATCTTTTCTTTCTAAGTGGGTGGGGGTTAAAAATTGTTCAGATATCCCCCTTATTAAGGGGGGATTAAGGGGGGATCGGTACCCCCCTTATTAAGGGGGGATTAAGGGGGGATCAAAGACAAAATCTATCTTCAATTTAATTGAAACCACTTAAGTAGGTAGGCGTTAAAAGTTGTCAGACACCCCCCTTATCAAGCTATCCCTTATAGGGATCTTTCTTAACAATTTTTGCAGTAAGCTAAGGGTGTCAACAAGGAATATTACAAATTGTTAACCGAGTCTTGAAAGCCTTGTGCTACAAAGGTTTGAAATGTTAAGAAAGATGTGACTAAAGGACAGCTTATCAAGGGGGGCAGGGGGGATCCCCCCGCCTATCGGCACCCCCCTTATCAAGGGGGGCAGGGGGGATCAAAGACAAAATCTATCTTCAATTTAATTGAAACCACTCACTTAGGGTTACAGTTAAATTATTCCGGGTCTCGGAGGCCTAGTCACTAATCAACTTAGACAAAGGACAAGAGAGCCATTCTAGATAAGTATTACTCAATTCTTTCACCGCTAATTCATAGAATCTCTGACCGTGTTCGGGAGTCGCTAAAGCAGGATTGGAACCCATACGACCATCGGGGTAATTTTGGCGAAAATTAGCCGCACCGTAAATACCATGACCAGAAGCCACTTTTTCCGATAAAAAGGCATTTTTACGGCTTTCAGGGTAAAGATACTGAGTTAACGCCACTTCGCTCGGTGTAGCGTGGGAACCCTCCTGATCTCCATACAATTCTTTGGCTAAAAGATAAACTTCTCGCACCATAAACCAGTTGGCCACTTGACATTTAACCTCATTTGTGTTAGGCAAATTGAGGGAATCCAAATGATAATAGGTTTCCGAAAAAGCGGCCTTTAGGGTGGCAATATTGCCCCCGTGACCATTAATAAAGAAAAATTGACGAAAACCGGCTCTAGCTAAACAAGTCACATAGTCGAGGATGACTTGAATCAAAGTGCTAGGACGAAGACTAATTGTACCGGGGAAAGCCGTGTGATGTAGGGCCATACCAACATTTAAGGTGGGTGCTACCATTGCTCGTACCTGTGTCCCTACTCCTTTAGCGATCGCCTCAGCACATAGAGCATCTGTACCAATAAGTCCCGTCGGCCCGTGTTGTTCCGTGGAACCAATAGGAATAATAATTCCCTGAGATTGTTCTAGATAGGATTCCACCTCTAACCAGGTGGATAACTGTAATAACATTCGGCTCTACCCCCCCGAGTGCAGGTTGACCAATTGAGATAAAATTAGGACGAATAATCAAGTATTTTTATGTTAACCCTTGACACCCCCCCCTTGTCGGCGAGTACGGATTTCGTTCCCAATCATCGGATTTTAATCGTTGAAGACGAAGAAGTGATTCGGGATATGATTATTTTGGCTTTGGAAGAAGAAGGTTACGAGGCGCTCGGTGTTAGTGATGGTCGCGCTGCTTTAGAATTGCTGCAAAGTCAAGAATCTAGTAATCACGGTGAATCTCGGTTTGATTTGGTCGTTTTGGATTTAATGCTACCCCAAATCAGTGGTCTTGATATCTGCCGTCTGTTGCGCTATCACGGCAATATTATCCCGATTTTAATCTTAAGTGCTAAGGCCAGCGAAACCGATCGAGTTTTGGGTTTAGAAGTGGGTGCCGATGATTATCTGACTAAACCTTTTAGTATGCGCGAATTAGTCGCTCGTTGTCGCGCTCTGATTCGTCGTCAAGGATTTACTTCCCTAGCTGCCGCTCCCGTGCGAAAATTCCGCGATGTTCTTCTCTATCCCCAGGAATGTCGGGTGACGGTGCGAGATGAAGAAATTAACCTTTCTCCTAAAGAATTCCGTCTCCTCGACCTATTTATGAGTTATCCGCGCCGAGTTTGGTCAAGAGAGCAGTTAATTGAACAAATTTGGGGGCCAGATTTTTTAGGAGATACCAAAACCGTCGATGTTCACATTCGCTGGTTACGCGAAAAACTGGAAATCGATCCCAGTCAACCAGAATACCTGATTACTGTACGCGGTTTCGGTTATCGTTTTGGCTAGGTGAGCGATTATATTTTCAAGTTTAGCGATCGCCGCTCGCGCAGACAATGACTATTTTCGCTTTTATTTTCGGAGTAGTTTTAGGTTTGAGTATTTGTTATTGGCAAGTCTCACGCTTAAATAGAGAGTTAAAGCGAACCCTAAGCGCTCTCTCGGATTCGGTAGATTTGTCGGCCTCTTTTCCCGTTACCTCCCTAGTGCGTCGAGAATTACAGTTTCTCTCCCAAAGTCTGCAAGAGCGAGAAAAGAGCTTAGAAATTCAGAAATCCTTGCTAGAACTAGCGCCGATCGCCTATCTTCATATAGATGCCGATAATCAACTGCTCTGGTGTAATCAACAGGCAATTACCCTCTTAAAACTCGATCGCTGGCAGCCAGATCAAGTGCGTCTGCTGCTGGAATTGGTGCGATCCTACGAATTAGATCAATTAATTCAAGAAACTCGCCAAAAACAGAGTCCACAGGTGCAAACTTGGACTTTTTACCCGACTAATTATCCTGTCAACCCCATTAGCGATCGCCAAGTGATTGCTCCTAAATCGATTGCCTTGAAGGGTTACGGTTATCCCTTGCCAGAAGGTGAAATCGCTGTATTTATCGAAAATAGACAGCCTTTAGTGGAATTATCGCAAAATCGCGAGCGAGCTTTCTCTGACTTAACTCACGAGTTACGCACTCCCTTAACCTCCATTTCTCTCCTTACCGAAGCTTTACAAAAACGCCTCCAAGCTCCCGAAAGACGCTGGTTAGAACAAATGGGGAAAGAAGTGGAGCGTTTGAGTCAATTAGTCTGCGATTGGCTAGAAATCAGTGAATTACAAGCGGATGCGGGGCGATCTTTACAATACCAGATGATTAATCTAGAGGAATTAATCAGCGCTGCTTGGCAGACTGTCACCCCAATAGCCGCCCAAAAACAGATTAGCTTAGATTATTCCTCTCCGGTGGATTGGACGGTAGAAGTCGATCACTCTCGTCTGCTGCAGGTTTTCCTGAATCTCTTTGATAATGCCATTAAGTATAGTCCCGATCAGGGGAAAATTCGCCTAGAAATTCGAGAAATATCCGATACTATCGGGGAAAAATGGCTGAAAATTGACGTTATCGACAACGGTAAAGGATTTAACGAAGCGGATCTACCCTACGTTTTTGATCGGCTCTTTCGTGGTGATCCTTCCCGCACCCGTCAAAAACAAGGCACAAAGGATTATAGTACCGGTTTAGGTTTATCGATTGCCAAAGAGATTATTCAAGCCCATGGCGGTTCGATCGTCGCTCAAAATGATCCTAACACCGGCGGCGCTCGCCTACAAGTCACTCTCCCGCGTCAAAAAAAGGAGGTGGGGTGATGGGTGTGGGGTGTGGGGAGAAAAAAAATCTGTCAAGTTCTCTGGACAACTGTACAAAATCGAAAATTTTCTTGTTATCACTGTAGAGAAAGAGTAGTTTTATGTTAAGCGAATCCGACCGTGAGCCTATCCAAAGAAACCAATCATCGCGATCGCACCTATTTCGCTCGTTCTCTCCAGCGATTGGAACAGGATGTGCTGAGAATGGGAACCTTGGTCGAAGAATCCTTTCGTCTTAGTCATCAATCCCTTTTTGCTAGGGATTTAGAAATGGCGAAAAAAATCCCCTCCCTTGACAAGGAAATCGATCGCTACTACCGTCAAATCGAGTTAGATTGCGCCACTCTCATGACTCTACAGGCTCCCGTAGCCCAAGATTTGCGGCTTTTAAGTGCTTTTATGCAATTAGTGCGCGATTTGGAACGTATCGGCGATTATGCTAAGGATTTGGCGGAAATAGCACTCAAATTATTCGCCTACACTCCCCACGATTGTATGGGTGAGATCGAGGCTATGTCCCACCATGCTCAGTATATGTTAGCCACGAGCCTTGTCGCCCTGGCCGACCTCGATCAAGAAGCCGGTCCAAAGGTGAAAGAACTAGATAATACGGTTGATCAAGCCTATGATTATCTCTATCACACTCTCGCCCATCAAAGAGATATCAAGGGTGTGGTGGAACCAATCTTGCTGATGGCTTTACTAATCCGTCATCTGGAACGCATGGCCGATCACGCCACCAATATCGCCCAAAGGGTATCTTACATCGTTACCGGACAGAGAGGCTGAGGGTGTGGAGGCTCCTGAGATGATTTCTCTGGAACTCTGGCCCTTGCTTTTAGCGTTTACGACTCAGGGGGTTTAAAATTTCACTTAACCCCTCTCCCAAGAGGGATAAACCCACCACCATCGTGGTCATTGCTAATCCGGGGAATAAAGTCGTCCACCAGATGCCTGTAGATAAATCTGCCAAAGCTTCCTTGAGATCATGACCCCATTCCGGCACTTCTTCTGGTAATCCTAAGCCTAAAAAGCCTAAACCGCCTAAAACCAAGATCGCATCCGCCGCGTTGAGGGTAAAAAGAACCGGGACACTCTGGACGACATTAAAGAAAAGATATTTTGATAATATACGACCCGGTGTAGCTCCGATCGCTCGTGCCGCTTCGATAAATAACTCATTTTTAACGCTGGCGGTTTGATTTCTGACCACGCGAAAATATTGAGGAATATAGGCAATACTAACAGCGATCGCTACATTGAGGATACCACGACCCAAAACGAAGGCCAGAGCCACCGATAATAATAACCCCGGCAAGGTGTAGAGGGTATCCATGAGAAAGAGGAGAACGCGATCGATCTTACCTCCCAAATAACCGCTAATTAACCCTAAAGGAACCCCGATGACTAAAGATAATCCTGTGGCCAAAAATACCACGGACAAGGCCGCTCGCGCCCCGAATAGGGTGCGGGAAAAGACATCATAACCGCGCACATTCGTCCCGAACCAATGGGCAGAACTGGGGGCTTGTAGGGGATAATTGCTTAAAATGTCGGTTGGATCCTGAATCAGTCCGAACGCTTGCAGAAGGGGCGAAAACAGGGCAATCAGGATAAAAATAATTGTCAATACCAACCCAACCCCTAGGAGTTTAGTGGTTAGGTTGGGTTTCAGAAAAGGATCGATCGGCAATTTAACAGGAGTCATCGACAAAATTTAGCCATTGCATAGAACGCTAATTGTACAAGAGCAGTGTTTTTTCAAACAGCCGGGGCCGAAACGACCATAAACCAGAGCAAGACTGCTAAAGCTAAAACAGTTAGTTTAATCAGGACATAAAGCAGTCCGTTGGGATAAAGGAGATCGTGAAACATATTGCCTCCTCGGGAGAGAGTAGCGATTGTCCCTCTCTATCTTTGATCCTAAGTCTTTTTCTGTTCACCTGACGCACAACTTAACAAAACGTGCGATTATAGGGAAAAAGATTTTTTTTACTAGCTATGGCATTACTGACCACAGGAAAACCATTTATTCGCGATCTGGAACAATACGGTGCTTTAGGCGTTTACGCACCCTTAGAAGGGGGTTACGAGGGACGCTATCAAAGACGTTTACGGGCCACTGGTTACAATGTCCTGCATATCACTGCTAGAGGTCTAGGGGATTTAAGTGCCTATCTTACCGGCATTCATGGAGTCCGTCCCCCCCATTTGGGTAAAAAAAATATTGGTCGGGAAGCAGCCGTCGGACCAGTTTATTTTATTCCTCCCATTGCTACCTATCAATTGGAAAATTTACCTCCCAAATCTAAAGGTTTAGTGATTTGGATTATTGAAAGTTTTGTTTTGTCCTCGGAAGAAAAACAATACTTAATTAATCTTAGTCAACAGGAACCCCGGTTAAAATTTGTCCTCGAATTGGGTGGGGAAAGATATTTCCGTTGGCAACCTTTGAGCAAATCTTTAATCGCTGCCTAGAATTACCGAAATAACAGGGTTATTGAAAGCTCTCCCCCTCAAACCCTCTCCCCGGAGAGGGAAACTTCATTTATTGAGAGTTTGTTGTTCCTCCCTCACCCTTTGGTAGCTATTTATTTAATTTTCTTAATTTTGCCAGTTGGCCTAGGTGAATTTGCCATAACATGGGATATCGTTGCCGCAAAAACCTAGGAGTTAGATCGTGACAGTGAGAGTTCGTATTGCCCCCAGTCCCACGGGAAATTTACACATTGGAACCGCACGCACAGCCGTGTTTAACTGGCTTTTTGCCCATCATCACCGGGGGAAATTTATCTTGCGCGTGGAAGATACAGATTTAGAACGTTCTCGACCAGAATATACCGAAAATATTCAAGCGGGCCTACAATGGTTAGGACTGAATTGGGATGAAGGTCCTTTTTTTCAAACTCAACGCCTTAATTATTATCGTCAAGCTATTCAAACCCTGCTCGATCGAGGTTTAGCCTATCGTTGTTATTGTACCCCGGAAGAATTGGAAAAAATGCGGGAAGAACAAAAAGCCCGCAATCTTGCCCCCCGTTACGATAATCGTCATCGTTATCTCACCCCCGAACAACAAGCGCAATTCGAGCAAGCGGGGAGAAAAGCAGTAATTCGTTTTATTATTGATGATGATCGAGAAATTATTTGGCAGGATTTAATCCGGGAAAAAGTCATCTGGAAAGGTAGTGATTTAGGTGGCGATATGGTGATCGCTCGTACCTCGGAAAATACCGAGGAAAACTTCGGTCAGCCTCTCTATAATTTAGCGGTAGTTGTTGATGATATCGATATGGCAATTACCCATGTTATTCGTGGGGAAGATCACATCGCTAATACGGCTAAACAAATTCTTTTATACGAAGCTTTGGGGGCAAAAGTGCCGGAGTTTGCCCACAGTCCTTTGATCTTAAATCAGGAGGGTCGCAAGTTATCTAAACGGGATGGAGTCACTTCGATCGATGATTTCCGAAAACTGGGTTTTTTGCCGCAAGCTTTGGTTAATTACATGACTCTACTGGGTTGGACTCCTCCCGATTCCACTGAAGAAATTTTTACCCTTGAAACGGCCGCAGAAGTGTTTAGTTTAGAACGGGTAAATAAAGCGGGGGCAAAATTTGACTGGACGAAATTGGATTGGATTAATAGTCAATATCTTCATCGTTTAACCGGTGAGGAATTAGTGCCTTTACTTCTCCCTTACTGGCAAGAAGCAGGGTATAATTTTGATGCTGAAACCGATCGAGCTTGGTTGATCGGTTTGGCTACTCTCATCGGTCCGAGTTTAACTCGTTTAAGCGATGCTGTCGCTGAAAGTCGCTTACTTTTAACCCCTGTGGCGAATTATAATCAGGAGGCTTTGAGTCAATTACAATTAGAGGGAGTTAAGGATATTATCAAGGATATTCTCGCCGCTATTACTCCCGATTTGACCGGAGAAGCTGCTAAGGGAATTGTGGAGACAACCACTAAAACCCATCGGGTTAAAAAAGGTCTGGTGATGAAGTCTCTACGCGCTGCTTTGATGGGGGAGTTACACGGTCCGGATTTAATGCAGTCTTGGCTACTTCTCAATCAAAAAGGTTGGGATCTATCCCGTCTTCAGCAAGCAGTAAATAGTTAAATTGATTGGCTATCAGTTATCAGAAAATTTCTTGTATATTAGGGTTGACAAATGCCCTAAGATTGCTATATACTTTCTAGTATAATGGGAATCCGTGTCGCCCCGCATACCCTGCTCGTGATCAATTACTGAGGGGACGGGGGCGGATTTTTCCCCTAGCTGTCAGAGACGATCTAGAAACTTTCTTAATTTTTAGACATTATCCGCAACTTTTCCCTAAATATAGATTTGTTGATCTCCTGACAAAAACCTATGGGTGAAAAAAAACGAATTGGAATTCTCACCAGTGGTGGCGACTGTGCGGGTTTAAATGCCGCCATTCGTGCCGTTGTCCACCATGCCAGTGGCAATTACGGCTGGGAAGTGGTGGGTATTCGAGAAGCAACGAACGGATTAGTTAGCCGTCCCCCCAAAACCACGATCTTTGATATTGAAGGAGTCGATCGCCTGTTGGTGATGGGAGGAACAATTCTCGGTACTACCAATAAGGGGGATCCCTTCGCTTTCCCGATGCCGGATGGAACCCTGATCGATCGCTCTCAGGACATCATCGACGGCTATCATAGTCTGGGACTGGATGCCCTGATCGGCATCGGTGGCGATGGTAGTCTGGCGATTTTGCGCCGTATTGCCCAACAGGGAGGCATTAATCTGATTGGTATTCCTAAAACCATCGATAATGATGTGGGAGCTACAGAAGTCTCCATCGGCTTCGATACAGCTACTAATATCGCCACAGAAGCCCTCGATCGCCTCCATTTTACCGCCGCTAGTCATAACCGGGTGATGATTCTAGAAGTTATGGGTAGAGATGCCGGCCATATCGCCCTGGCTGCCGGTATTGCGGGGGGGGCCGATATCATTCTCATTCCCGAAATTCCCTACCGATTAGAGAAGGTCTGCGAGAAGATCCGGCAACGGCAGCGTATGGATAAACAGTTTTCTCTGATTATTGTCTCCGAGGCCGTGCGTACCGAAACCGGCAATCGCCTAGTGCAAAAGGAAGCCCTAGGAGAAGATCGTCTCGGGGGTATCGGTCGCTATTTAGCCGAAGAAGTTGCCAGGGAAACCGGGGCCGAAACGAGAGTGACTTTCCTGGGCCACATTCAACGGGGGGGTATTCCTTCTCCGATGGATCGCTTACTGGGGGCGGCTTTTGGCGTGGCGGCCGTGGATCTGATCGCCAGGGGAGAATTCGATCGCATGGTGGCCTGGCAAAATCGGCAAGTGGTCAGTGTTCCCATTGAGGAGGCGATTAAAACCTATCGCGTCGTCGATCCCGAAGAAACTTTAGTCAAAACCGCCAGGGGTTTGGGTATTTGTCTAGGGGATTGAGATTAAATCTAGGGGAATCGGTGCGAGAATTAACCCTTAAGTATCGCCCTTTCCCCACTAATTAAAATTACCCCTCAAATAAAGAGGCTCTTCTAGGTTCTGTATGATCAGTTTAACTTACATTATGATCGATCGATCTTTGTGTCCTTTGTGTCTTTGTGGTTCGTTCCACCCCCTCGCTAGGAGAAATGTATCTTAGAATACATTTTACCCACCAAACCTAGGAGAGCCATAAAGATAAACTCTGATAATTATTTTTCGGCAATTTCGCCAGTAAACCTAAATGATTAATAGTTCGGTTAATGTAGCAGAAAGATTGTTAGAAATCAACAATCTCGATCGAGAATTATTTAATTATTTTCAAGACAAATTACTTGATTCTGAGCAATTATCTCGTACCTTAGTGAGTTTTCAAGGTAATAAGAACCAACCGGTTTATCGCTGGTATAAATATAAAGAGGGTTTTTCCGTTGATCTGATAGTTTATCTTCTAGAAAAATATGGTATCAAACAAGGAAAAATACTAGACCCTTTCGCCGGGAGCGGAACAACTTTGTTTGCGGCGGCAGCCAGGGGTTTATCAGCAGATGGAATAGAACTATTGCCGATTGGACAGGAATTAATTATTACTAGACAAATTTTAGAAAATGGCTTAAATAGTGATGATATACATCGTCTAGAGTATTGGTCTAACCATAGCCTTTGGCAACAGGTAGATTACAAAATTAAGTTATTAGAATTACCAATTACTCAAGGAGTATATCCCCAAGAAAATCAGGCTTGTATAGAAAGTTACTTAGGTTTGATTGCCCAAGAGAATGAGCGAGTGCAAGCGATCTTAAAAGTTGCCTTACTTTCTATTCTCGAATCAATTAGCTATACTAGAAAAGATGGTCAATACCTCCGTTGGGATTATCGTTCTGGTAAACAACAGGGCAAAAATATATTTGACAAAGGGGAAATTTTAGACTTTAAAACTGCTCTACATAGCAAGTTACGAGAAATTCTCGCAGATTTAGAGCCTAGTCAGCAACAATTGGAACTTTTTTCTAGAGATTATCCTCAGGGAAAAATTCAACTATATCAAGGTTCTTGTCTTGAGATTTTGCCAGAGATTTCCTCAGAAAAATACGATTCTATTATTACTTCTCCTCCTTATTGTAATCGCTATGATTATACTCGTATCTACGCTTTGGAATTGGCTCTATTGGGAATAGATCAACTACAATTAAAACAATTACGTCAACAAATGCTTAGTTGCACTGTTGAAAATAAACCCAAAGAGTTACTAAAAATAAATGAACATTGGTCGCCAGCCATTGCCATAACTGATCGTCAAAAATTATTAGAAAGTGTCCTGGATTATTTAGAGGAATTAAAATCAAGCAAGGCCTTAAATAACCATAATATTCCTCGGATGATTAGGGGGTATTTTCTGGAAATGTCTTGTCTAATTTATGAATGTTTTCGGGTTATGAAATCCTCCGGTATTTTTTGTATGATTAATGATAACGTTCGCTATGGGGGAGCTAGTATTTCTGTAGATTTAATTTTGTCAAAAATCGCCGAAGAAATTGGATTTAAAGTAGAAAATATTTTAGTAGTTCCTCAGGGAAAAGGTAATAGTAGTCAGCAAATGGGATCTCATGGTAGAGAATCTTTAAGAAAATGTATTTATGTGTGGAGAAAGCCTTAACGGAAAAACCCTATCTCTTGCATTTAAACCAAAGTTGTGATTTGGAGACTACCTATGAAGCTATCCGTTCAGGATTTATTGCTCTAGCCTTAGAAAAAAATCAGAGAGCTACTCCTTTAATTGCAGAAGCAAGAACCTTAAAAATTATTGCCCAAACCGTAAACAATCCTAGAGATTTACTAAACATCCCAGATATTCAAGCGGCTTTATTAACTGCATCGGGAATTTCTGATAAGGCTAAAAATTATTTACATCCCCAAGACAAGGTAGAAGCAATTCAAGAATTAATTGTCAATTTTCTGGAACCTGCGGGGACTAATTTTGTCGAGGAGTTAGTCTATAGATTTCTATTGATTCGGGGTGACACTTTAGGAGGAATAATGAGAAACGCGGGTGGCTCCTTAGCTCAAAGTAAATTTACTCGTTCTCTATTAGCAACTTTAAGAGTAGCAGGGATTGCTTATGATTGGCTCAATTCTAGTAATAATCAATGGAGAGCAGCTGAAGAAATGACACCTAATCTAGAAATCTTGGTTAGAGGTGTTAGCTGGTTAAATAACAGCCAACCAAGAACAATAATTTATAATGTCAATGTTCCCATTGTTAATAACAACAATATTGATTTGTGCCTTTTAAAATGTGATTCGACGCAATTAGCTAATCAAAAAATCAAAAAACAAACCTTACAATCTGCTGATTTATACATTGCTTTGGGAGAATTGAAAGGTGGGATTGATCCCGCAGGATCAGATGAACATTGGAAAACTGCTCGTACTGCTTTGCAGAGAATTGATGATGCTTTTAGAAAAATATCTAAGCATCCTTATACTTTTTTTATCGGCGCTGCTATTGAAACAAAAATGGCCAGGGAAATTTATCAGCAATTAGAGACGAAAAAACTCACCAATGCCGCTAACTTAACCAATGATAATCAACTGGTTTCAATTATGCGTTGGCTATGCCATCTTTAAGCTTAATTAATATCTAGAAAATCACCCCTCAAATAAAGAAGTTATTTCACCATTAAGATAACTGCTGTAATTAACTTACGTTATGGTATAGAATTACAATATTTATTAAATTTTACCCTATCGATCCAAAAAATCTTTTTCTACCACAATAAACTACTTTTGAGCAATTAATTAATAAAATTTAATAAGTAGAAGCACAGGCAAAAAATAAAACCCCCTCAACTGACTGAGTGAATTCGTTGAATTAACCGTAAAGCTTTGTAAAGCAACACTCGCTTGAGCTTGAGTCGGAAAAAATAAAAAAGGAATGACTGGAGTAGAAATGGCGGCTAAGTTTTTGAGCATTCTAACTTCTCTTTTTTGCTAAATATTTTAAGTGCGATCACCCTATAGCACCCAAGTAAAGCAACAACCCAACCCAGTACAGAAGGCAGATAGCAAAGTCGTACACATTTACATCTAAATAACTGTATTAAAAGCTACAATTTAATAAATCTTTACATTTCTCTCCCTCATGGCTGACGCTAGTATCTGCGCTACTTCCTTGTCAGCATCAGGATTTTCAGCGATTTTGGGATTTTCAGGATTATTGGATGACGATGTAAAATAATACACCACCAATGCCGGGCGATATGGAATCACTACACTCCGAAGGAAATGCGATCGCTAAAATATTGAAATGTTTCCTTAAACTGATTATTATATGAAAGAGATTGTTTTCTATTGTACCCAGTCAGGAGCCAGCCCCGTTGAAGATTTTTTAAATTCTCTGTCTGGAAAACAAGCTCAAAAAGTTGGGTGTTACGCTTAATTCAGGAGTTAGATTCTGTACCGAGTCAATACCTTAAAAAATTAGTAAATACTGATGATATTTGGGAAGTGAGAGTTCAGGTTGGCAATAATATATTCCGTCTGCTGGGCTTTTTTGGAGAAAATGATTTAATTATTTTAACGAACGGATTTGCCAAAAAGACTCAAAAAACACCATCCCAAGAGATTAATTTGGCACAGCAACGAAAACGAGACTACTTAAACAGGAGATTCGACGATGAGTGATGTGGAACAATATATTAACAGAAGAAAACAAACTGACAGTCAATTTTCCCAAGGCTTCGAGTCTGGTTATCTCAGTTTCAAGCTGGGAGTTATATTAGCGCAGGCAAGAGAAGAAGCTGGACTGACCCAGGAAGAATTAGCGCGTAAGTTAAATTGGGATAAAGCAACAGTTTTCAACCTAGAAGAGAATGTGGAATCTGTCGGTATTTCTACTTTCTGGGAAGGTCGATTAATTGCCAAGCTAATTTAGCAGCCCCCACCATCCCGGCGCGATTACCTAACTCAGCCGTTAACACCTCTAATCCTTCTCTGGAACTAGGTAAAACCCGTCTTTCGATTTCTGTGAGGAGAGAGGGAAAGAAAAACTTAGCACTGGCACTAATACCGCCGCCGATAATTACCGCCTCTGGGGTGAGAACATAGAGTAAACTGGCGATACCAGCCCCCAGTAAACAACCGTAACCCTGCCAAAATTGTAAAGCCCCTTGATCGCCTTTTTCGGCCAATTCTGCCAATTGCTTCGGTTCTTTGCCAGTCATCCGGCGAATAGCTTGCAGGGAGGCGTACTGTTCCAAGGAACCCTGATTACCGCTATTGCACAATGGACCGTCAAAATTGAGGGTTATTAAGCCTAATTCTGCGGCCGTTCCCTTACTGCCCACAAATAAGTTACCATCGAGGATAATTGCCCCTCCTACTCCCGTCCCCAAAGTTAACAGGATCAAGTTTTGAAAGCGTTTGCCCGCTCCTAACCAAGCTTCTCCCAAACCGGCACAATTGGCATCATTGGCTAAAATTGTCGGCATTCCCGTGCTTTCTTCTAACCAATCGGCCAGGGGAATATCCCGCCATCCTGCCAAATTAATCGCTATTTTGGCAATTCTTCCCTGAGCATCCGTCGGACCTGGCGCTCCCACACCGATGGCTTGACAACTTTTATCTAAATTTACTTGACAAATGCCTTGATGTATGGTAAGGGCGACTTCTTTGGGTGTAGCGGGTTGGGGAGTGGGCAAGCTGAGAGATTCGAGACAATTGCCCTCCTGGTCAAATTTACCAATTTTAATAGCGGTTCCACCTAAATCGACACCTATGACTGTTTTCACCATCGGGCTTTCCTTGTTACTCTGGGAATAGGTAGGTTTATTATCACTCTTTTTGGCGGTTTTTTTCGCAGTTAGATGTGATTGAGAGGATAATTAGGCTAAACTGGCAAAACTAGCTGATTGATTAGCCCCAAATTTCTTCTATAGTTTAGATACCTGCACCTTATTTCCTGATTTTTACCCATTTTAAAAATGATGAATATTACCATCCCCACTCTCTACGATAGCGATTGAATTTATTAGAGGAGTTGGCAGATTTGGGGAAAAGTGAACGACGAGCATTAGAAAGTTTATTAACTCGACTTTTAGAACATTTACTGAAGTTAACTTACTGGCAATCCCAACGGGATTATAATCAAGCTGGATGGAAAAAAGAAATTCGCAATTTTCGGATTCAGATCAAAAAAATTCTTAAAGAGAGTCCCAGTTTAAAGCTCTATTTAAGAGAAATTTTGCAGGAATGTTATCTCGATGCTCGCAATCTGCTTATTGACGAAACCGAATTAGATGCTAGTATTTTCCCTCTGGAAGTGTTAGCTAATCTAGAGGAGATTCTCGATCAAAATTGGCTGCCGGATTGGGAAGCTATCAGCAAGGATTCTGAACAGTGCAATTAAGGAGTAAAAAATGATGAATATGACCATTTCAAATCTCTACGATAGGGATTATCAACTTTGGTTAGAAAACACTATCAACCAATTGCGTCAAGGCGATTTTCAAGGGGTAGATTGGCAGAATTTATTAGAGGAGTTGGCAGATTTGGGGAAAAGTGAACGACGAGCATTAGAAAGTTTATTAACTCGACTTTTAGAACATTTACTGAAGTTAACTTACTGGCAATCCCAAC
>VYLM01000099.1_pt1 | contig 18900 bp, 17 predicted proteins | sample 5109491 | NCBI WGS metagenome assembly VYLM01 (sample SAMN12291813, study PRJNA351875) | freshwater metagenome | isolation source: freshwater lake | place: USA: Michigan, MSU3 lake | collected 2011-08-06 | reverse complement strand
CCGTAATAAAACTGAAATTTCAAAGGCTCTTGGCTGAAAAACTCGCCAAAATCAATGGCCTTTTCGGCAAGACGGATTTCTTCGGGAACTCTGGTAAGCATGATCATTACTCCTTGAAAAAAAAGAGATTGATGTATGTGGTTGAGCTTTATTCGCTGACGGTTTGGACTTCTTGAGTCCATGAATCGGTTGATTCAGGTTGCTCTAATTGGGATTCTCCTTGTCTCTGGATTTTGCCAATCAGTTGATAGACTTGGCGATAGGGCATAGTACCCAAAGCTTCTAAAACTTGGTTGACTTCCCCCAAAGTTAATTTGAGGGAAATTTGTTCAGCTTCATTCATTCGTTTCTGTTTTTCTGGTTAATTTTAGCCAGCCATCATAGATTTTTTGTGGACTGGAGTAAACGGACTGAGAATCAAAGGGAACTAGGGGACGATTTGACCAGGTATCCCCATCTTTTCCTAACCAAGACCATTCATAATTGGGTACTTCGGGAAGGGAAAGCTTGATCTGATCAAGATCATTGATTGGGTTAAGATCACTCAGAAGTGGTGCCGCTAAAAAGGTAACTTCTATCGCTTGTAAGGCAGGTAAATATTGTTCTGGCGGAATAGAAATACTCTTAGCAGGAAGTATGCCACAAGTCGCGTTCACTTGTCCACGAGGGTCGATTAACATCACTAGAGTTTGGGCTGTATTTTCCTCTAAGGTTTGCTCCAGATTCAAGGGAGTGTCAGGGGTGGGATCTTTTTCATCATCAAACAGGGTTTTGATCTTTGCGTGGGGAACATAGCAACTTTGGGGAGCATAAAAAACGCTGTCTGTGTAAGTACCATCGGCTTTTTCTACCCAGTAGCCCACCAAACTATCATTAAACTGCTGATATTCACCAATACGGATGGGGAATTTGACCTTTTCAAAAGCGTCCGTCGTTCGCACCTTATTGTGGAAGATGTCTGCCGAGAAGGATATCTTATTCTGGCTAACGGCGGGTATGCCTTGGATATCTAGATTGATGCGTGAGCGCACTAGAGCTAAAGGTCGCGACACTAGCAAGGAGATGGCTTTATTTTGAGCAAATCCTTCGGGATCAATGGTTTGTAAGGCTGCATTGACAGTGGTGAGGAAATCGGACATAAATGCCGCTCCTTGATCGATCAGATACCGGACCATTTGCTTGAGATAGGGGTTAGTCTGATCAATAATTTCCTGAATTTGCTCCTCACGGTAATCATGTCCCGGAACAGAGCGCAATGTAGCGGTGCGGTCAATCATGACTAGAGCATTGCCCTCATCATCATAAATAGTCAGGCTGTTATCTAGGTTGTTGGGCAAAACCCAGCCACAGATTGGTTTAGTGGCGAGGGTCTCATTCATTTCCTGATCTTGTTTACTGCTTTTACTGCGGGGAGTCCCCTGTGGTCGAGTGGCCGATAGCCAGCGAAAATTCAAGCGGGCGGGTTGGGCTAAACGGGGTGGCAGGTAGATGGGATGGGATGATAATACATTAGCAAAAGCTGATGGCAGTGTTAGGGGTTGGCTAGTGACAATCTCACGGCTATTGTTAGTGTCAAGCACGACATTAACCTGTCCAAAGGTATCCACAAGTCGTAAATCAGTAATTTTTAATCCTCCTACACGAATGGGACTAAAATCGAATCCATTTAAAGGCGATCGCAAAATACTGTCCGGTACGAGACGAGAGCTAAGTTCTAAAGTGTTCTGCACGTTTTGCAGGAATTCTTTTGTCGGTCCATTTGCTGTAAGTAGATTATCGTTGACATCTAACTGAATTGTCCGATTATAGGTGAGTAGCGCATCACTAAAGCCGCCGAGACTCTGGGCGAGACAGCCGTTAAGAGATTGCAGTTGTTGATAGGCCCGCAGCGCCGTAAAAAAAGGATCACTAGCTGTGGGGTTTTTCTTGTCATACCACCCCTTGACAGCGTTAAAATTCTTGACCAGGTAGTCCTCGGTTTGGTCGTCTGGGGATATATTTTGTTCTTGGTAATAGTCGGGCAACAAATACTTGGTCAAGTAATCTATAAGATTGTCCTTGAGCAACATACTAGCCGAGGAAGAGAGAAAACTAGCTCCCCTGTAAAGGTTGGGATAATCAGCAAAATTACTCGCGCTTGCATCCGTTGGGGTAATTTCAATGCCATCGACTGGCAATTGATAGTTCTTTTTGATGATGTCAGGAGGGTAGTTTGTGCTTTGGTCGTCTATACCTTTCTTGTATGTCGTGCTTGGTATTTTATGCTTTAACCCTTTCAATTGCACTTGCCATTCCAGCAGGAAGGGGTTCCAAGGCTGATTTGCCCATTGACGGAAGCCAATTTTTTCTGTGGGTTTGTTGCCAAACTCGTTGAGAAATTGGACAAAAATATTTAAGGTGTTGTCAGATAAGCTCTGCAAGTCAATGGACTGAGTTAATAATTTACATTGCAGCAAACCATCTGTCCTTAAACGCTCGTCGTCACGGTTGCGAGTCGGTTTAGCGACTTCCCCAGTCATTAAAACTACGGGATCATTTGGCTGCCAATAGCGAGGTCCTGGAACGATTTTGATGGTGTAAGATGGTCGGAACAAACCGATTTTGTCTTGGTAATCCCGGTCAATTGCGGTCGGAGATAGGGGTTTTTTGTGGAAGCTAACGCTGGCGATGCGCCCCCGTAAACGATGGCTACCGGAAGAGTTAGACATTAAATAGACGGTGCCACTAAAGGGGTTATTAGCCTCTAAGTGGAGGAAAACCCACCGATTCTTAGGAATTGCTGTCCAGTTAATCGGTCCGTTTACCTGTTGTCCGTTAATGTAAATTTTTTGCCAAGTGCTGCTAATTCCATTAGTAGAATTAACATAAAGGCTGGTACTTCTCACCTCTAAAAGGGAACCCTGAACTCCCTCTGGTATGTTTACCCACATCGAGAGGGACTGGATATTTCCTAAATTAGAGATTTCATAATTCTGATTGCCATCGAAAGATAAACACTTCATGGCAATATCGTCATCCACTAAGGTAGAATCGCCAGTGACTTGGACGGATTTTTTGGGAGCAATTAAACGGGATTCTTTGTTAAACTGCTGAACTTCAGCAATTAGTGTGTTAATCGACCGGGCAAGTCCGCTCGCTTTTGAATCGCTGTTAAAAGAGGAGCCGGAAAAATTATTAGGAGCAGCAGCGCTGATAATTTGACCTTCTGTATTTTTTTGTAAGTTCAAGACCCCAGCAGCTTTGATTGCATTCTCTAAGGCTCTTACCCCATATTGATTGTTACCCGGTGTTTCAAGAAGAAACCGTTTGATTAGATCCATATCGCTTGTTTTTTTTAGCGATTCCTTTTCCTTGTCTGTCAGTTTATCTCTATTTAGCAATTGTTTATCCGGATCGAGATTACGAAGAACATAAGTGGCCAGCATATACTTATACCAATCAGCATAGACTTGTTCTCGAATTGAGCCAACTTTTGCTAATTGTTGGTCGTATTCACGCTGTGCTTCATTAACTTCACTGATGCGATCGCCGATGGTGGCGGATAATGTCACCTGCATTATTCCCTCGCCTTGCACGGCATTTGCTGGGTTGGCACTTCCCGACTGGGAAATTTTGGGATCAGATTCTGGCACTACCTGCCATGATATCTCTTTACATTGGCCAGTAAAGCTGTCCTCGTGTAGTCCTTGTCGAAACTTGGGTCCAAAGTCGAGATTTTGCTGTACTAAACGCCCACTCATTTGTATGGCTTCTAGCTGCTCCTCAATCGTTTTGCGATTTTCTGTATTTGTTGTGTCCAGTTGACGAGCTACATAAGCTGCTATGGCTTCTTCTTGGTTGTTTCCTACGGCGATCGTTCCTTTAATCGCTTGTGGGTTAGTTACAGAAGCACCAGGCGCAAAACTTAGGGAAGCATGACAGAGAAGACGATCAGGGAAACTTTGGTTATTGCCTATTTCTACTGTCCAGCCAGCTTTACTTTGCAAAGTGTCTAAAAGGCTTAAAGGATCTCTGTCTGGGTACTGTTCTTTGATAAATTTGTCAAGATAATCATTTTTGCCGTCGCTATACCAGCCAATGACATCATATCGTAGGTCTTTGGGCGGGGTTGTATTGGTGGTGAAGTCCCCATCATGAAAACCGAACACACTACGACAGTTAGGATAAAAACCAGCAAAGGCAACTTTTTCGTTGTCTAAGTTGTCAACTGTAGCGAAGGGTCCAATAGCGGACAATTCCTGAATATATTGGGCATTTGCTGTACCTGAGCGCCATGCTCCCAATTCTAATTTACGCCCCAGAAAACGATAGGGTTGATACTCATTGGTAGCTGGATAATAGAGGATATTAATTGTATCTTCTGGTGTAGCACCTTCAGGATACAGATAATCACTTTCTACAACCCATTTTTTTTCTGCTATATTGCTCCCACGTCGTATAATTAGCCAGCGATTAGGTACAAGGGGAAATGTAATGCCTTGTTCTCCATCTCTTGCTATACCGTTAGTCAGCGCATCCGGCAAAGACCAGTGTAGGTGAATGCCTGCTTTTAAGGACAATTGGGGTTGTGTAAAGGGAACCGTTAATACAGTTTCGCTAATATAAGCCTTACCGCGCTTCTGTAATTCAGTATCTTTATAGTAAGGAAGCTTACTATAATCAGTCATTTCCTCCAGTACATTTGTCTTGGTGGGGAGGTAGAGGGCATCAAGGTAAACTGGGACTAGAAGTGTGGTCATAACTATAGTATGTAGGGATGAATGAAGCAGAAACCTAAATCGTCAGTTTTGGGAATTTTCGCTGTTCCACTGGGGAGAGGTTGGCAAATGCGCCCAACTCACTTGCAGAAGCTTTAAGATTCGTTTTTTTCTTTACCTTTTGAATGGTACGGATCATTGATTTATTTTTCAACACTTTTGGTCTTCTTTTTTGTAAATTTTTGTAAATTTTTTTGTTATTTCTTGTTATTTCTTGTTATTTTTTGTTATGAATTCGGGTTCTTGATTAGTTCGCTCTAGATCGAAAACAATTGGCAAAAATCGCAGCAACGCCTGTCTCTATAAGGGTTTCATTCCTTACAATCCCGTCCATTGCATAAGACAAACCGAAGAACCAAACATTTCAAGTTTGTCGATGTTTTAAATTCTGCTGCTAGATAAGGACAGGCGCTCATGCAAAAGGGAGAATAATAATGATAATATCCACTAGAAACCCGATCATCGGCTATTTGGTAGCGGCATAAATCCAACCAATGCCCAAAATATTGCCGTCGGATTAATAGGTCCAATTTTGTTTCGTCTGTAGGGTGTAGGTTCCGTCGCGCACATTGACTCGATGGGGGATCAGCTTCAGGTCTCGGAAGATATTAGCTTGGTGTTGTAGGGCCGTCAGAGAGCGATCGTCGATGGGGATAATGGCACGTTCAGAGGCCCGTTGTTCAAGATTAGTGATGATCGCTGGATCGATCTCATGGTGAGCTGCCAAGCGTCTCGTCGCCTCTAACTCCTGTTGTTTCGCCCAAGCACCTGCCTCGTTCACTTCTTCTAAAATCACCTTCAGTACATCGGGATAATCCCGCACCAATTCGGGAACTGCATAATAATAGGTCGGCACTTCTAGAGAGGCGTTTTCCCCAAAGATACCCCCTAGATCGGCCACCGATCTTCCCGGATAGGTGCGCGTCTCGGTGGGGGAATAGGGAACCCACACCACCCAAGCGTCGATCTCACCGCGACGGAAAAGCACCAGCGCTTCCGGTTGGGTTGCATACACCGGTTCGATATCGTTTAATTCTAGATTCACTCTCATCAGGGCGCGGATAAGGACGTAATGGGCGCTCGAACCTCGATCGAAGGCGATTCTTTTTCCTTTTAAATCCGCCAACGTCTCTATTGGCGAATCCTCCGGCACGAGGATCGCCTGACCTTTCGGGGCGGTATATTTTTCCTTGGCTACCCGGACGAAGACGTGTTCCGCCGCTTGGGAGAAAATACTCGCCGTACCGCCACCACCGCAGAAATCGATCGTTCCGTTGCTCAAGGCCTCGATCAGAGAGGAAGCGGCCAGAAAACTCGTCCACGTTACCGTCACCCCAAAGGGTTTTAAGCGTCTTTCCAGAAAGGCCTGGGCGCGGAGAACTTCCAGATTAGTCATACCCTCGGGATAGCCGATCTTGAGGGTTCCTAGCCGCCGCGCTTGTTTGGCGAGGGGAGTGATATCGGAGGGGGTCGAGCGCTTGAACCAGCGATCAATCGCGATACAGAAGAGAATTCCAGCGATAAATAATCCCACGGTTTCCAATAGCCGGGGAGTGGTATTTCGGGGGAATTTAAAGCTATCGACGAGATTGAGAATCAGGTTATCGGATCGAGAATTTTGACCGACGGCGATCGTGTCGGAAAATCCAGCCAGGAGAAAGCTCCCGACGAGGCTGGTCACAAAAAGCACTGCGGGAAGAACTCCCCGGCAATTTCGCCACGGTTTCCAGAGACACTTGATCGAACGGTGGAGCATGGGATTTCTCGCAGAAAACAAGATTTATGATCGGGAAAGGGGACAAGAGGGAAGGGTTTCCCAACTTGATCGGGAGAGGTTCCATTAGTTTTATCTACATACTATAAAAATCCACGACTCCTCGATTGTGTAACAAAGTACATTTATAAATGTATTGAAAATGATATAGTCTTAAAATGAAATTGCGCCCGCATTTGAGAGATCGAGGTGGTATGGATGGATTGGTTGATCGAAATCGTCAAAATCGCGGTGGCCACCGGCATAGCCACCACCTTCGACGACAATATTTATCTAACCGGCTTCTTTAGCGAGGTAAATCGTACCTTTCGCCCGGTTCACGTTGTCGTCGGCGAGCTAGTCGGGTTTACGGCCTTAGTATCGGTGAGCTTGCTGGGTTTTCTACTCGGCTTAATCATCCCGCCGATTTATATCGGTCTTCTCGGAATCTTGCCGATCCTCATCGGTGTGAGAAATTTACTGACGTTAAATCGCGATAACGAGAGGGAAACCGCAGATCGCAAGGTTAATTTGCGAAGAAACGCCCGATTTCACGGATTCGCCTCCCGCAGACTATCCCTCGGTCAAGTCTTCAGCGATCGCCAAACCTATAAAGTTTCCGCAGTCACGATATCCAATGGCGGCAATAATCTCGGTATCTACATTCCCCTATTCGCCAATAGTACCGTGGCGCAGTTAGCTGTCATCATCCCGATCTGCTATCTAATCGTCTGTACTTGGTTATTTCTCTCCTATAATCTAACCCGCCAACCGGGGATCGCGGTTGTCCTCAGCCGTTATGCGAGTAAGCTTTTCCCTTTTGTGCTGATGTGGTTGGGCCTACGGATTATTCTCGATAACGGCTCCTATCGCCTGTTGATTCCCATCGGCTAAATTAGACCCCCCGTAAACGCCAATCTCCAGATCCCACGGGAGTCAAAATTCAGGAAGAGAGAATAAAAATTAGTTGGTTTAGAGCAACCTTATCGAGAAAATCCCGATGAATGTATCACTGTTGCCCATCCGATCGCTGTTTCGTCCCTTTCGTTCCTTATCGGGGAGGAGCTTCCTTTCCTTCCTGTTAGTGGGACTGTTGGCAAGTATTGCCCTCGCCTCCTGCGGGGGGATCGCCTCGAAACCAGAGGTGAAATTAAATCTCGTTTCCTTTTCGGTCACGAAAGCCGCCCACGACCAGATTATCCCGAAATTCGTCGAGAAATGGCGGAAAGAGCATAACCAAAAAGTCATTTTCCAGCGGAGTTACGGCGGTTCCCTGGCCCAGGCCGATGACGTGATCGCCGGGAAACAAGAGGCGGACGTGGTACATCTAGCCCTACCTCTAGACGTGATGCGGATATCTCAAGCCGGCCTGATTAATCGCGGTTGGGAAGATCGGGTGCCGCGGCGGGGGGTGGTGAGTCACTCGGTGGCGGCGATCGTGACGCGGGCGGGAAATCCGAAAAAGATTCAATCTTGGGCGGATCTGGCTAGAGAGGACGTTACGGTTCTATCCGCCGATCCGAAAACTTCCGGGATCGCTATTTGGCAGTTATTAGCCCTCTGGGGTTCGGTGACGCAAACGGGGGGCGAACCGCAACAGGCATGGGATTTTGTCCGCCGGATCTATCAAAAGATTCCCACCCTAGCCAGGGACGCGCGGGAAGCCAGCAATGCCTTTTTCCAAGAAGGAAAGGGGGATGTTTTAGTCACCTACGAAAACGAGGTAATTCTAGCGGCAAGAAATCAACCCGATACCAATTACTTAGTCCCCCCGGTCAATATCTCGATCGATAATCCCGTGGCGGTGGTGGATAGAAATGTCGATAAACACGGCACGCGAGAGGTGGCCGAGGCCTTTGTGAATTTCCTCTATTCCGAGCCGGCACAACAGGAATTGGCCAAATTGGGCTATCGATCGGTCAATCCCTTCGTGGCCAAGGATGAAGGATTACAATTCCCGCCGATCAAGACCCTTTTCAACGCCCAAGATCTCGGGGGTTGGACGTTGATCGAAAAGGAATTTCTGGCCAATAACGGCATCTTCGAGCAGATTAAAAACCAGTCGGCTTCCTAACATTTTTCCCGGTTTAATCTATGAAATTCTCTCATTATTTTTTCCTAATCTCCCTTCTGATGGCCAGTAATTTGATCGCCGGTTGCGGTCGCCCGGCCGACTCGGCCGAGAAAGAAGCGCCAGTCTCGATCGACGGTGGTGCGGTGGGTTTCGCCCTCTCCCTCGCCGTTGCCGAAGAATATCAAAGAGTCCATCCCGAAGCGCGGGTAAGCGTCGCCACCAGTGGAACCGGGGGCGGTTTTAGTAAGTTCTGCGCCGGAAATCTCGACATTGCCGGGGCATCGCGGGTGATCCGGAAAGAAGAGATCGAGAAATGTCGGGAAAACGGCGTGGAATTTCTGGAATTACCGATGGCGATCGACGGATTGGCGGTGATTGTCAATAAAAAAAATCAATTCGCCAAGTGTTTAACGATTAAAGAACTCGATCGAATGTGGAACACGAAAGCGGAGGGTAGGATTACCAGTTGGAAACAGATTAATCCCAAATTTCCCGACGAAAGATTATTACTTTTCGCCCCGCCTTCCGATACGGGAACCTTCGATTATTTCACCCAAGCGATTACGGGAAAACGGAGAAATAGCCGTACCGATTTCACCCCGAACCGCAATCAAAACGCGCTCGTGCAGGGGGTGATCGGCAATCCATCCGCGCTTGCCTATTTAGGCATCTCTTTCTATATGCAGAACCAAGATCGATTGAACTTGGTGGCGATCGAAAATAATGAAGGAAAATGCGTCAAACCGGTCCCCCTCGATAACGTTCTCCGCAATGTCTATAATCCCCTTTCCCGTCCCCTGTTTATCTACGTCAACAAGAATAATTTAAAAACGAATCCATCCCTGGAAAAATTCGTGCGCTTCTATTTAGAAAATTCCTGGAAATGGGTCGATGGCGTGGGTTACGTCGCTTTACCTGATGAGGCCTACGTCAAAACCCTGCGGAAATTCGAGCGCGGGGAAACGGGATCGAAATTCGGCAAAGCTAAACCGGGAGAACCGATCACGAACTTTATCTAAAAAAGGAATTTTGTTAAACCATGACCTTAACCCCGAGTTCTTTCGATAATTCTTTTTTCGCGGCAGATAATTCACTCCTCAAGCACCCCGGCGACGATATTCAAGAGAAGATAATCGCGCTGATTCTCTTCTCTTGCGCTTTCGTTTCCGTGGCGACGACAATCGGCATCGTGGCGATTATTTTTAGTGAAACCTGGGGATTTTTTCAAGAGGTATCTTTCGCCCAATTCTTTCTCGATACCCGTTGGACTCCACTGTTCGCCACCCCTCATTTCGGTATCTGGCCGCTAATTAACGGGACATTTTTAACCACAGCCATCGCTATGTCCGTCGCGGTTCCTTTAGGCCTATCTTCCGCGATCTACCTCGCCGAATACGCAAAACCGAACCTAGCGGCGATTTTACGCCCTGCGGTGGAACTTCTCGCCGGGATTCCCACGGTGGTGTACGGGTACTTCGCCCTACTCGTGGTCACGCCCACTTTGCGGAATCTTTTCCCCGTCGAGATTTTTAACGCCCTCAGCGCCGGGTTAATGATGGGGATCATGATCACTCCCACGGTGGGATCGATTAGTTTAGACGCGATCCGAGCGGTTCCCCGTTCCCTGCGCGAGGGTTCCTACGCCCTAGGAATTACCAAGCTGGAAACGATTTTTAAAGTGGTTCTCCCCGCCGCCCTCTCCGGGATCATGGCCTCGATTATTTTGGGAATGTCGCGGGCGGTGGGGGAAACGATGACGGTGTTGATCGCCGCCGGCTCGCAACCCCGGCTTACCCTCAATCCCTTCGAGTCGATCGCCACGATGACCGCTTTTATGGCCGAGATTTCCGGGGGAGATGCGCCCCGGGGCAGTCTCAGTTTTAAAACCCTCTACGCGGTCGGCGCGCTGCTTTTTCTGATCACGCTGGTGCTGAATCTAGCCAGTTACTGGATATCCCACCGTTTTAAAGAAAAATACGATTGATTTCCCATGGTTAAATCCTCTGTCAAATCCGATACTGTTGAATTTATCGACCATCTCGAACGCCGCGAGGCGATCGGCAAATTCTGCGAGTATCTTTTCCTCTTCGGTTTACTGATCGGTTTGTTCGTTCTGGCGCTGTTGGTGTTGAATATCGCCCACGATGGACTCGGACGACTCTTAACCCCCGGATTCCTCACGGAAACGCCTTCCCGTTTCCCGGAAAGGGGCGGTATCCGTCCGGCGATCATCGGTAGTTTCTATCTGGGAATTATCGTGCTTCTCGTGGCGGTGCCGATCGGGGTCGGGTCGGCTTTGTATCTAGAGGAATACGCCCCGAAAACTTGGTGGACGGCACTGATCGAGGTGAATATCGGCAATCTGGCCGGGGTTCCCTCGATCGTCTATGGTTTATTGGGATTAGCGGTTTTTAACTATCTGCTCAATTTTGGCCCGACGCTGATTTCTGGCGCTTTAACCCTTGCGCTTCTCTCGCTGCCGGTGATTATCGTCACGGCGCGGGAGGCGATCCGGGCGGTTCCCGATTCCCTACGCCAAGCCTCCTACGGTCTAGGCAGTACCAAATGGCAGACGATCCAACACCATGTTTTACCCTACGCGGTGCCGGGGATTCTCACGGGGGTGATTATCTCCGTGTCGCGGGCGATCGGGGACGCGGCTTCCTTAATGGTCGTCGGTGCGGTTAGTTTCCTCACTTTCGATCCTGGTTTATTCCAACGCTTTATGGCACTACCGATTCAAATTTTCAGCTATATCACCCGTCCCGAACCCGGTTTCGCCAATGCGGCGGCGGCCGCGATTATCGTTCTGATCCTGTTAATTCTCGCCCTCAACGCCATCGCCATCTATCTACGTCAACGTTATTCGACACTGAATTAGGGAAGGCAGCGGGCAAGGGGATACATAACCTTCCCTACTCCTGCACTCCCCACTTTTCCAGTACGGGAGGGTTTGCAAACCCGCCCCTCTAAAAAAACCATCGATCTTTAATAAACGATCAGGAGAATTTTTGCCATGACTACCCACCTTAACCCAGATCACAGTGTTTTCGACGCAGAAGGGGTCAAAGTTTTTTATAACGGGTTTCTCGCTCTTCTGGACGTTCATATTAAAATTCCCGCGCGAAAAATCATCGCCTTTATCGGCCCGTCCGGTTGCGGGAAAAGTACCCTCTTGCGCTGCTTTAACCGAATGAATGATCTGATCCCCGGCGCCAAGGTGGAGGGAAAACTACTTTACCGAAATCAGAATATTTACGATTCGCAGGTCAACGCAGTCAAGTTACGGCGACAGGTGGGGATGGTTTTCCAACGTCCCAACCCTTTTCCCAAGAGCATTTACGAGAATATCGCCTACGCGCCCCGAACCAACGGTTATCAGGGAAATCTGGATGAATTGGTCGAGTATTCCCTGCGGCAGGCGGCGATCTGGGAGGAAGTAAAGGACAAACTGAAAGAAAAAGGAACGGCACTATCGGGGGGACAACAACAGCGTCTCTGTATCGCCCGTGCGATCGCTATGAAGCCAGATGTTTTATTGATGGATGAACCCTGTTCGGCCCTCGATCCCATCTCTACCCGTCAGGTGGAGGAATTGTGCCTACAACTGAAGGAAAGTTACACGATCATTACCGTCACCCACAATATGCAGCAGGCATCGCGGATCGCCGACTGGACGGCATTTTTTAACACCGAAACCGATCCCTCCGGGAAACGCCGGGGAAAATTAGTCGAATTTAGCCCCACGGAAGTTATGTTCGGCAATCCGCAAACCGACGAGGCCCGGGAGTATATTACCGGGCGATTTGGGTAATCGAAACAGAAAAAAGTCGATAGTCTGTTTTTCAAAACCGTGCGCGGTTTTATGCCGAGACACCCATTGCTATGAATAGAAAGGACTGGATTTTCGCTATTTTGTTGGTTTTTGTCCCGATCTCGATCGCCTGGAATTTCCTGCGTTGGGACGTGACGATCGTTTTCCTGAGTGCCTGTCTAGCGATTGTTCCCCTGGCCGCTTACATGGGAAAGGCAACCGAGGAAATCGCCGTCGTGGTCGGTCCCAATCTCGGCGGTTTATTGAACGCCACCTTCGGCAACGCTACCGAATTAATTCTCGCCTACGCCGCCCTCGAAGAAGGTTTGATCGAGGTGGTGAAAGCGACGATTACCGGTTCGATTATCGGGAATCTGCTGCTGGTAACGGGCTTATCGATGTTTTTCGGCGGCTTACGCTATAAAGAACAGAAATTCCAGCCCGTGACCGCCCGTTTAAATTCCTCGTCGATGAATCTCGCCGTCGCGGCGATCCTCCTACCCACGACCGTTCAATACACCTCCGCCGCAATCGAGGAGAGCGTCCTACAGCGTCTCTCGGTAACGGTGGCGGCGGTATTAATTTTTGTGTATTGCCTGAGTCTGCTGTTTTCGATGAAGACCCATACCTATCTTTACGAGGTGGGGGACGCAGATCTCGATGAAGAGCCTGGAGAAGCCGTAAGCGTAAAAAAGCCGAATCTCTGGCTGTGGGTGGGGATATTACTGCTGGTGACCATCGGGGTGGCGATCGAATCGGAATTATTAGTTAATACCCTAGAGGAAGCCACGCATAAATTAGGATTAACGACCCTTTTCACGGGGGTGATCCTGCTGCCAATTATCGGCAACGCGGCCGAACACGCCACCGCGGTTAGGGTCGCCTTAAAAGACAAAATGGATCTGGCGGTTTCCGTGACGGTGGGTTCGAGTCTGCAAATCGCACTTTTTGTCGCACCGGTTCTCGTAATTGCGGGTTATTTCATCGGTCAGCCGATGGCTCTCGATTTCGATCCGTTTGAATTGGTCGCCGTCGCCGTCGCCGTCTGGCTGACTAACTCGATCAGTAACGACGGTCGCTCGAACTGGTTAGAGGGTATATTACTCGTCGCCACCTACGCAGTGATCACCCTTGCTTTCTTTTTCCATCCCGCACCGGGATAAAGCGATCGGTCGTGCGAAATACAGTTTCTCGATCGGGATAGGTAGTAAAATTTTCCTGTTCTGGAACCTTTGAAGGAAAAGCCGAACAAGGTTTAACGAACGGACGAACCCGACGGCCATCTTAAGGAAAAAAACCATGATCGAGATTGTGATCGCGATATCTACCGGTGTAGCGGCATTCGTCGCCACCAACCTCGACGATATATTGATCCTGACGATTCTCTTCAGCCAAACGGGGAAACTCTTCCGTCATCGCGATATCGTCATCGGTCAGTATATCGGCTTTAGTCTGCTGGTTATTGCCAGTTTAGCGGGGTTTTTCGGGTGTTTTCTCATCCCTACCCCGTGGATTCGCTATCTAGGCCTCGTTCCTGTGATTCTCGGCATCGTTTCCCTTCTCAAAGAAGAGGAGAAGGAGGAAGAGCCGGAGAATGTCGAATTGGACTTAGAGGGTGCGAAACATTCTCCCTTCGGTGGTTGGTTTGACCCGCGCACCTATAGCGTGGCCGCGTTGACCGTCGCCAACGGCAGCGATAATATCGGTATTTACGTTCCCCTGTTTGCCAGTAGTACCGTGACAAGTCTGATCGTTATCGTCAGCGTGTTTTTGATTCTGGTGGGGGTTTGGTGTGCGTTCGCCTACGGGTTGACCAGCGTGCCGACCATCGCCACTATCTTAACCAGTCAGGGAAGCACCTTTGTTCCCTGTGTGCTGATCGGTTTAGGGATTTTTATCGTCAAAGAAAGTATTCCCCTCACGTTTTTGGCCTTAGCAATTAGCTATCTCTGGGCGATCATCGGTCGCAGTCAGGGACTGGCAAGAAAATAAAGTACCATTTATTTACTAGGCAGAATTATCACATTAAATCTGGTTATTAAAAACTGATTATTTATTTCTCCTTTTGCCTTTTGCCTGTCCTTATAAGTAGCCTATACTCAACGGATTTAGTATTACTTCCCACTTGATCACTCAATCCAAGCTTTTGGGGGGTTCTACCCCCCAAACCCCCCGTTGGGGACGCAAGCGCCGTCCCCAAACCCCTCGCGCATTAGTTTTTCGGTGGGATGCTTACACGCAGCTGCTGACGCATCTGTAATAATTTAAGAGTCACTCCCCTTGCAGGAGTACCTCTCCTGATATGTAGCTTATACTTAACGGATTTAGTATGATCGACGAATTTGCGTTATTTCAGTTTCTATTTCCCAGGCAGAATTATCACATTAAATCTGGTTATTAAAAACTGATTATTTATTTCTCCTTTTGCCTCTTGCCTTTTGCCTTTTGCCTGTCCTTATAAGTAGCCTATACTCAACGGATTTAGTATCACATCCCAAGGGGTGATTCCGAGTGGGAGGTAGGGTTAGGAGATTTTGACTCACTGAGAACAACGATTTGATGCGTTGCATTCCAGACGTTTTTGACGTTCTGCTAAGATTGTTTTTAAATTCGGTCTTCCGGTTAAGGTTAATCGCCAAGAAGCCCAAATTTCATAGATAATATCCACTAGAAACCCGATAACCGGCCATTTGGTAGCGGCATAAATCCAACCAATGCCCAAAATATCATAGACTTGGCGAAACACTTCCACATTTTGGATAATAGTACCATCAGCTAGTACAGCGTGGATTCGTCCCATGGCCGCCGCGAAGGAAATACCGCCATTTTCCTCCGGATTATAGTTTTCGGCGGCAATATCGACAAAAGCAACTAATCCTCTCCCAGCATCCTGTTTTTGCAGAAAATTAACCTCCCGCAAGCAGAGGGGACATTCTCCATCGTAGAGGAGTTTAATTTTCCAAGAGGGCGATCGAGTAGAATTTTCTAAGGTATCAGCAGATGGAGTCGGTAAAGATGACATGATCTTCTAGGGATTCTCTTTTCAGTGAACAGTGAACAGTAAACAGTAATCAGTGAACTGAAAACTCAAATCCGATCACTGATGACTGACTCCTGATGATTATTTTATGGCAATTCATCAGATTGGATGGGATCACTCTCTATTGGTTCTCGATCGTTGCGTTTTGAGAAACCCCAAGCAAAGAGGATAGCAATTAAACTAATCATAATCCATTCCGGCGGCACAAAATCGGGACTAATCACCCGCAACAACAATCTTAAACCCACCAAACCGACGGTGACAAAACCGGCATCTTCTAGGTGGGTGTATTCCTCTAACCAGCGAATAAATAAACCCGCCATAAAGCGCAGGGTAACTACTCCGATCGTACCACCAAGCAGGATCAACCAAGTATCATCGGCCACGGCGATGGAGGTGGTAACACTATCGAGGGAAAAAGCTAAATCAGTAACGGCAATTAGGGGGATAGCTTGCCAGAGAGATTGAAACTTGAGACTATGATGGGTGTGATCCTTGTCTTCAGGGGAGGCAAAGTAATTAAAGACTAACCAGAGCAAATATACTGCTCCCAAAAGTTCAAACTGCCAGTATTTAACCACCCAGGTGGCAGTAAGAATCAAGACCATACGGAGAATATAGGCGAAAACTAAGCCAATATTCAAGGCCTGACGTTGACGCTGATGATCTCCTAATCCCTGTGCTATGGAAGCGAGAGCAATGGCGTTATCTGCTGATAATACCGCTTCTAGGGCAATGAGAACCAACAGAATTAACGGGGTTTTTAGACTAAGGGTTAGAGATGAATCAAGGAGCGAGTCTAACATTGAGGCCGCAGGTAAAAATAAATGTAATCATGGCAATATATCAGCTTAACGCTTTTACAACTTTCTTTTCTAGGGGAGATAACCGTCATCGGGGTGGGGAGATATGAAGTCTTGTAACGAAATGATGCAGAGAACCCCGATGATGTCGGAAAGTATTGGATGAATATCTTTATGAGGAGATAATCAGCAATGCTTTCTGATACTCAAGTTCTAGTCGCTCTGGTAATTGCTTTAATCCCCGGGATTTTGGCTTTTCGTCTAGCGACGGAACTTTATAAGTAAAGTCGCTTTCAATAAACCCCAATCCCGTCTAACCTAGTTATAGGATAGACCGATTGGGGTTTTTTCGGTTATCGGTTATCAGTGATTGGGTGTAACTTAAAAGTAATTAAGTAGGTAGGCGTTAAAAGTTGTCAGATGCCCCCCTTATCAAGGGGGGATTAAGGGGGGATCCCCCCACCTATCGGCACCCCCCTTATCAAGGGGGGCAGGGGGGATCGAACCTAAAATCCATTTTTAAATTATAACCAGCTACTTAGCCAACTTTCTCACCGATTTTACTTGTACTCATAAATCTATGACCGCACGAACACGAAACCAAACCGACAAAAAACCGCAAAAAAAGCCAAAAAGCGGCAATAAATCCCAAAAATGGCAAATTATCGAGATTTGGCTGCGAATTATTGCCTATAGCGCCATTTCCATCACGGCGGTTTTTGCGATCGCTCGTTTGTTACCCTACCAACAAATGCAACAGGCAAAACTGGAGGAAGTGCGTTTGGCAGCCCAAGAAAAGGAGGAACGCGTCAATCAATTGCGCGGTCAATTTACTCGCAGCTTTGATCCTAGTCAAGCGCGGCAAGTGATGGGGGAACAAAGTCCCCGACGGGATCCTAATCAAAGACGCATTTTTTGGGTTTCTCAGTAGAATTGAGCGAGATAAATGCGTTTTTGAGCAGATTATTTGAGTATTTTGCCGATGCTGGTTGTTCACAACGAAAAAATTCTCGATTTCATTAAATACCGCTACTCTCTGGGGGAGCTTCAGAGATTATCCGCGTTTTTGTCGGAAAATGATGTCTTGAGATTTCCCCATCTGGAAAATGGCTTATTTCCAGCAGCATTAGTCAGTAATGAGACAGAATACACCGGATATGCCAATGTTTGGCTGAGGGATAACGTTTATCTGGCTTATTCTCACTATATTATCGGACAGACAGCGATCGCTGTCAAGAATATTCAGACTTTGATGAACTATTTTCAAAAGTTCCAAAGGCGTTTTATTAATATTATCCAAGGTCGGGTTAATCCTGAAAAGATCAGGGAACGTCCTCATATTCGTTTTGAGGGACGTACACTGACGGAAATTGACCAAGTTTGGCAACACGCACAAAATGATGCCCTTGGCTATTTTCTCTGGTTTTATTGTCGTTTGGCACGGGAAAAATATGTTCAGCTTTCCCCCCATTGTTTAGAAACAATTGCCCTATTCCCCTTATATTTTCAAGCGATTAGTTATTGGCAGGATGAGGATAGCGGTCACTGGGAAGAAACCCGCAAAATAGAAGCATCTAGCATCGGGGTTGTCGTAGCGGGATTACGGGAATTAAAAAGGTTATTAATCGAGACAGAGATAAATCTCACAGCCGAAAATCGCAGGATTACACCAGCATTTTTAGCGGACTTAATTGAGATAGGAGAACAAGCTTTATACCGTATTTTACCAGCCGAGTGTCTTCTACCAGTAGCGCAGGCGAGAAGTTATGATGCAGCCCTACTTTTTTTGATTTATCCCTTACAAGTGGTGGAGACAAATATCGCCGATCAAATTCTTAATAATGTTATCGTTCACCTTCAGGGAGATTACGGTATTCGTCGCTATTTAGGCGATTCTTTTTGGTGTCGAGACTATCGCTTAATTCCCCCAGAAATCCGCACCACCGTATCGACAGAAAGGGAAAATTGGTTACAGGAACAAGGGAAAGGATTAAACTTAGGCGAAGAAGCACAATGGTGTATTTTTGATCCGATTATTTCCGCCATTTTTGCCCTTAAATTCCAGAGTACAGGTCAGGAGAAATATCTAAACCTACAAACCCATTACTTTAATCGTTCTCTCGGACAAATTACGGGAAAAGATTCCCCCCTGGGTGAGTTTAAATGTCCAGAATTATACTATCTAGAACAGGGAAAATATATCCCTAATGATGCCACTCCTCTCCTTTGGACACAGGCTAATTTACAAATCGCTCTGGAACTAATTAAGAAAAGTTTAAGCCAATAGTGTAATTCTAAATAGCTGGTTATAATTCAATTAGAAATGGATTTTAGGTTTGATCCCCCCTGCCCCCCTTCTGTCCTTTAGTCACATCTTTCTTAACACTTCAAACCTTTGTAGCACAAGGCTTTCAAGACTCGGTTAACAATTTGTAATATTCCTTGTTGACACCTTTACTGACAAAGAAAAAACTGAAATCAAGTCAGGATAAGGGTTGGAGTGCTTACTGCAAAAATTGTTAAGAAAGATCCCTATAAGGGATAGCTGTTATTGAGAGAAAACCCAAACCTCTGAAAAGATTCAATCCTATGGTTGTGAGAATTGACCAATTGCTGGCCGCTTGAAAATCACTTATCTCGCTTTTATCTTCCTCAAAAA
>VYLM01000091.1_pt1 | contig 19581 bp, 19 predicted proteins | sample 5109491 | NCBI WGS metagenome assembly VYLM01 (sample SAMN12291813, study PRJNA351875) | freshwater metagenome | isolation source: freshwater lake | place: USA: Michigan, MSU3 lake | collected 2011-08-06 | reverse complement strand
TCTGTGTAAGACAGTACATGGTTTTTTAACTGTGGTATGCGACGGTGGTGGAAGCAGAAACTTAAATCGTGAGGTTTAGGAATCGCCGCACTTTTAGGGCGGCGAGGATGTCAACGTTGAAGTTCTTTCCCTCCCACCCCCGTTGATGCTTTTTACTACTCCCCTTCCTCTTAGTTGTAAAATACCTACACCTGTCAGTCCCTATTGACCATCTCCTAAATCCTGAGAAGATTACCAAACAATGTTAGAATAATTCCCGTACTGTAGGCGCTTGCAGATTCTTGTGGGCGTGGCAGGGCAGGCGAAAAACGATTCCGTTAGGAATTAAACCAAAAAAGTTCCACTGGCAACAGCAGTAGATTTTATCTCACTGGGTTGACCGGTTGGCAGTTCGTCAAATTACGGATCAATACAAAATTATCATTTACAGATCTTTCTTGGTAACTTATGGCACAGCGTACACGCTTAGGTGAAATCCTTCGTCCCCTCAACTCAGAATATGGTAAAGTTTCTCCCGGTTGGGGAACTACCTTGCTGATGGGAGTGTTTATGACTCTGTTTTTAGTCTTTTTGCTGATTATTTTACAGATCTACAACTCCTCCCTAATTTTAGAAGGATTTAATGTGGATTGGGGTCAGTAAGCAGATTCCAACAATCTTGTCGGCATTTTTGGCCGCAGAATTGTCTCTCGGACTTTAGCAGGTGGGTTATTGCCCACCGCAAGTTTTTTATTAGGAGCAAACACATGAATATTTTTGGGATTGGATTGCCAGAAATGGGGTTAATTCTCTTGATTGCCCTGCTAGTTTTCGGACCGAAGAAATTACCAGAAATCGGTCGCAGTTTAGGCAAAACTATTCGAGGATTTCAAGAAGCATCCAAGGAATTTGAAAGTGAATTTAAGCGAGAGGCCCAGCAGATTGAAGACTCGGTAAAAATCAAAGCTGAATTAGAAGAAAGTCAATCTCCTAGGGATCAAACTCGTTCCAGTTGACAACTTTGTAGAGATGTAGAGTAGGTCAAATTCGAGGCTATCCGCTAGATTAACATCGAGAATGACCAAATCGAGATTAAATTGGCAGTTTTACCATAGACCTCTTGTAAAAATCAAAAATTGTTGTTAGGGTCAGGAGTCGCTCGTCAGGAGTCGGTCGTCAGGAGACAGGAGATTATTTTATTTATTCTTCCCACTTCCCCACACCCCGCACCCTACACCCTACACCCCACACCCCACACCCACGAAAAACTTTTTCAGCAGACCCTAAGTAGGCAGAATATATCATTAGTTTGAGAATTCCCAGAAGGCAGGGAAAAAATGACTATTTCCTTGCTATAAGTATTGTAGATGTCAAGAGTGGTAAATGAATGTCTATAGTGGTATCCCCCGAACAAGTCCATCAAATCGTCAACAACCTCCATCACGATCCCTTTGAGGTTTTGGGGGCCCATCCCCTAGAAGAAGAAGGAAAAGTCAATAAATGGGTTGTTAGAGCCTATTTACCGAAAACCACGGCCGCCTGGGTTATTTTACCGTCCCAAAGACAAGAATATCCCATGACGACCGCTTATCACCCCCATTTTTTCGAGTGCGTTATCGATATCGGTGAACTGAACAATTATCAATTACGCATCCACGAGGGAGAACAGGAACGGGTAATCTATGATTCCTATGCCTTCCGTTCTGCCAAACTTAGCGATTTTGATTTACACCTGTTTGGGGAGGGCAACCATCATCGCATTTATGAAAAATTAGGGGCGCATTTAGCCGAAATCGAGGGTATTAAAGGGGTTTATTTTGCCGTTTGGGCTCCTAATGCTCGCAATGTCTCGATTATTGGTGATTTTAATAACTGGGATGGTCGTGATCACCAAATGCGGAAACGTAATAATATGGTCTGGGAATTGTTTATCCCGGAAATCGGTGTTGGCACTAAATATAAATACGAGATCAAAAATTGGGAAGGTCATATTTACGAAAAATCTGATCCCTACGGTTTTGCCCAAGAAGTACGCCCGAAAACCGCCTCGATCGTGGCCAATTTAGATAGCTATACTTGGGATGATAGCGATTGGATGGAAAAACGCCGCCATAGCGATCCTTTAACTCAACCGGTTTCCGTTTACGAATTACACCTCGGTTCTTGGCTGCACGCTTCTAGCGCCGAACCACCCCGTTTACTTTCCGGGGAAGGAGAAGCGGTTCCCGTGTCGGAATGGAACACTGGGGCCCGCTTTTTGAGTTACTACGAGTTAGCCCAAAAACTAATTCCCTACGTTAAAGAATTAGGTTACACCCATATCGAATTATTACCGATCGCCGAGCATCCTTTTGATGGTTCTTGGGGTTATCAAGTGACGGGTTATTTTGCCCCCACCAGTCGCTACGGCAATCCTGAAGATTTCATGTATTTTGTCGATCAATGTCACCAAAATGGCCTTGGTGTGCTAGTGGATTGGGTCCCCGGTCACTTCCCCAAAGATGGCCACGGGTTAGCTTTCTTTGATGGTACTCATCTTTATGAACACGGCGACCCGCGCAAAGGGGAACACAAGGAATGGGGAACCTTAATTTTTAACTACGGTCGCAACGAAGTCAGAAATTTCCTGGTGGCTAATGCCCTATTTTGGTTCGATAAGTACCATATTGACGGTATTCGAGTGGATGCGGTGGCTTCTATGCTCTATCTCGATTATTGTCGTAAAGATGGGGAATGGGTGGCCAACGAGTACGGTGGCCGGGAGAATTTAGAGGCCGCCGAATTCCTGCGTCAAGTCAATCATGTAATTTTTAGCTATTTCCCCGGAATTCTGTCAATTGCCGAAGAATCCACCGCTTGGCCGATGGTGTCCTGGCCCACCTATATGGGCGGTTTAGGCTTTAATTTGAAGTGGAATATGGGCTGGATGCACGATATGCTCGATTATTTCGGCATGGATCCCTGGTTCCGTCAATTCCATCAAAATAATGTCACTTTTAGTATGTGGTATAACCACAGCGAGAATTATATGCTGGCTTTGTCCCACGATGAAGTGGTTCACGGCAAAAGTAATATGATTGGCAAAATGCCGGGGGATGAGTGGCAAAAATTCGCCAATGTCCGGGCATTATTTAGTTATATGTTTACCCACCCCGGCAAGAAAACCATGTTTATGAGCATGGAATTTGGCCAGTGGAGTGAGTGGAATGTTTGGGGTGATTTGGAGTGGGGTCTTTTGCAGCATGAACCCCATCAACAGCTAAAACGCTTTTTCTCGGATTTGAACGCTACCTATAAGAGTGAACCTGCTCTATATACCCAGGATTTTGGTCAGGATGGCTTTGAGTGGATCGACTGTAGTGATAATAGTCATAGTGTCGTTTCTTTCCTGCGCTGGAGCAAAAATTGGCAGGAGTTTCTGGTGGTGGTCTGTAATTTTACTCCCCAACCCCACAGCCATTATCGCGTTGGTGTACCCCATCCCGGTTTTTATCAGGAAATCTTTAACAGCGATGCGGGTAAATATGGCGGTAGTAATATGGGCAACCTTGGCGGTAAATGGTCGGAGGAATGGTCCTATCATAGCCGTCCCTACTCGATTGATCTCTGTTTACCACCTTTAGGGGTTTTAGTTCTCAAAATCAGTCCTAATGCTTCTGGGGAATAGAGGAGTAGGGAGATGGGGAAGTGGGGGAATGGGGGAATTCAACTAAAACCCTAACACCCTAACACCCTAAAACCCCAACACCCCCAACCCCTAACAAAAAAATTTAGAGGCCATCTTGCGGAAAGTGGCCTCTTTTTTGGGTGAATTTTCCAGAAACGATTAATTTGTTAGATTAGCGAGCAGTGTTTGTACCCATTCTTGAGCAAGTTCTTCCACGTTGTCATTACTGTCGAGATGGCTAAGAATATATTTTTGTCGTTGGTGAGCTAATTCAGCGAGACTACCGATATGAACAAAACTTTTTGGCAAACGATCATTCTCAAAGGAATATTGACCGACGTGGCTGGCTTCGATATGCTGGCGATCGATCCAGAATCCCCATCCTTGCGGTGCGGCATTCAGTTCCGAGAGAAATTCTAAGGTCTTCATTGGCGTACTCCTTAGCGGGAATTGTCTTGTTTATCCCTTCATAAACCGCATTCTAAGGCGAAAATTAATCAGGGGGAGAAACTGGTTAACCATTTTTCATCTCCCTTAATATTTCCTTACTTTTTCGTTAATATTTATGATATAGCAGTTTTCGTCAGAATGAGGTATGGGCAAGGGGCTTAAGCCCTTTGTTGGCAAAACTTGTCGATACCTCAGTAACGTGAAAAGCACTATAGCCAAGCCATTTGATGGTCTGAACAGGTGCAGACAAGAAAGTGCAGAAAGTGGGCATTTTCCTCCGTCGAGCATCGGAACCATAAACAAGCAAAAGTATCTGTATATTTAGTTACTAAATTAAGACAGATTTGCCCTAGATGCAGACCGGGCAAAAGCCGGTCAAAAACTAACCCATTAGAATCACCGTATCGATGACGTGGATCACACCATTATCCGCCTCGATATTACCCGCGACAACCGTGGCATTTTTCACCTCAAAACCTTCGCTACAATCGATGGGAATCGGTGAACCCTCTAGAGAAGTCACTACAGCCAATTTTGCCAAATCTTCCTGCATATATTTGCCCGCAGCGACGTGATAGGTGAGAATTCGGGTTAATTGGGGGATATTCTGCACTAGGGTTGTAATCGTCCCGGGGGGCAATTTGGCAAAAGCTTCGTCGGTGGGGGCAAAAACCGTGAAAGGGCCAGGACTTTTTAGGGCATCCACAAGATTAGCCGCTTGTACCGCCGTCACTAGAGTTTTAAAATTATCGGCACTGACCGCAATATCGACAATATCTGCCATAAACTTGACTCGATCCCTTAAAAAAATTATCTATTTCAGATTTTAAACTCAATCTTGTGGATAATTTTTGCTTATGGAATCGTGAAATGTTGACGGAGAAAGACTTTTACGACTATTTTGCCGAAGAAACTATCAGTATAGGCTTCGTTTCCACACAGAAACCAGAAGAGCCATCTTGTCCCAAAGATCACTTTACTAAATTGTGTGTCAAAAGTTGGTAAAGTAGCCTAGTCTCATAAAATAGCAACCGACATAGGCCATCCTTACCTAATGCCTTAAAACTGGGTAACTCTTGGGTGACTTTGATTTTTTTCCCGGTTTTTTCGTTGCGAGTAAAATAGGTGTGTTTTCTGGGATTTAGCCAAGAGTTCTTAAGTTTAGCCATAGTCTCAGTTTTAGCGGGTTTATTCGGACAAATAGTCACCATTGCCTGCTGTCCTTTAGTCAAATCTTTCTTAACATTTCAAACCCTTGTAGCACAAGGCTTTTAAGACTCGGTTAACAATTTGTAATATTCCTTGTTGACACCCTTACAAAACAAAGAAAAAACTGAAATCAAGTCAGGATAAGGGTTGGAGTGCTTACTGAAAAAATTGTTAAGAAAGATGCCTATAAGGGATAGGAGGGTGTCTGATAATTTTTAACGCCTACCTACTTAACTAGGGTTTATAACTGGGAAAATCGATATAACCTTCCTTGTCAAAAGAATACCAATCCTTCATCTCAGCATCGGGATTAAGAGGCCAATTATTGGCGAATCTTTCCACCAAATCGGGATTACTGATATAGGGGCGACCGAAAGCAATTAAATCCGCATCTCCTAACTGAATAGCGGCTTCAGCAGTTTCTTTTGTATAACCGCAATTGCCGATTAAAGCACTATTAAAAACAGCCCGAAACTCGGATAAAAGCATCGGTTTACCCTTTTCATGAAAACCAAAAGCCAAGCCATCTAGCAGATGCAAATAAGCTAAATTGTACTCATTTAATCTTTGGGCAACATAGAGAAAAGTTTCTCGAAAATCCTCGGAACCCATGTCATTATAAACCCCATTGGGAGACAGACGCACCCCCACCCGATAACTGGGAAAAACAGTTAAAATTGCCTCGACTATTTCCTGTAAAAAACGATAGCGATTTGCCAAACTGCCACCGTACTTATCCTGACGCTGATTGGTGGCCGATTGTAGAAAAGTATCGATTAAATAACCATTGGCCCCGTGAATTTCTATGCCATCAAACCCCGCTAATTTTGCCCTCTGAGCGGCTTGGTGGTAATCGGCGACAATTGCGGGGATTTCCTCGGTTTCTAAGGCTCTAGGGGTCTCGTAGGGCTGTTTACCTATGGGTGTATGCAACTCCCCCTTAATCTTAATTGCGGAAGGGGCAACGGGTAAAGCCCCATTTTCCTGAAAACTCGGATGAGAAGCGCGACCACAGTGCCACAATTGACAAAAAATTGGTGTTCCTTTTCTTTGGGCGATTTTAGTCACCATTTGCCATGCTTGCGCTTGTTCATCGGTGTAGATACCGGGGGTATTTTGCCAACCGTTAGCTTGGGGAGAAATTACCGTCGCTTCTGTAATCATTAATCCGGCGCTGGCCCTTTGCCGGTAATATTCGGCCATTATCTCATTAGCAAGACGTTTTTCTCCGGCTCGCGCTCGCGTCATGGGAGCAAGCACAAGACGATTTTCTAGGTTTAAATCTCCCAATTTAAATTGACTTAAAAGAGCCAGGGAAGTAGTGAAGGAAGTCATCGAATTTGCCGATAGAGAGTTTAGGTTAATTTTACCGCAATGAGTTAAAACCAGACAATCGCACCCAAGGATGATTGATTTTCTGGCTATCTGCGAGATTGTTCCTCTGCTAAGGGAGGAGAATTAATCGGATCAACTAGCTGAATATAATTAATATTGGTCATAAATCTGACTATAATTACAAGTTATTTAATTTATTCATCATCCAAAATTAAAGAGACAGAAACTATATTTTCTGGTAGTTAAGTCATGATGGTTCGGTATAAAATAGTGTAATTACGCTTATGTTTATCTGACCAGAAATAGTCATTGTCGAGATGTCTAGTAACTGGTGTTTTACCGATCAAATAGACTTCCTAGTGACTGAAACGAAACCCTTACTATTCGGTGCTTGCGAATTTTAAGAGGGTTTTTCAGAATCAGCATTTTTGGCTCTTCGGTTCGTGTTATGCAATGGACGGGAGTTATAAGGGATGGAACCCTTATAGAGAAAGGCATTTAGCAATTTTTGTCAATTGTTTTTTATCTAGAGCGAACTAATCAATTAAGTCTCTTGCCAGATAAGGATTTAGTCGATTTATGCCCCCCTATCGAACCATAACAAGTAACGAAGAGCTGCATTTTTTAGTAAACCTACCCAACAATACCCAAAAGATCCAAACAGCCTCTAGAACGCATTGATAAAAATGGGAAAACACGGGTTTTTAGCAAGCATCGTGCATTCAATTGTGCTAATCTCCAAAAAATAGCTATTTTTTCACAATTTATTTAGAACTAATTTATGAGTAAAAAAAAAGTCTTGATCGACTTGGGCTTTGTGGCTAGTATGTAAAGCATCTAGCTTCTTCATTGGAGACACCTGAATGAAAGCCCTATTACTGTGGCCGCTGATGCCCAACTCCTTTTGGTCCTATCAAGAGACTTTAGATCTAGCCGGTTTAAGATCAACCAATCCGCCTCTGGGTTTAATTACGGTGGCAGCTCTGTTACCATCGGATTGGGAAATCCGGTTTGTTGATCGCAATGTCCGATTAGAAACGGCTTCCGATTGGGAGTGGTGCGATTTGGTCATCATCTCCGCCATGATCATTCAGAAAAAGGACTTTCAAGAATTGATTGCCAAAGGGTTGCAGTTGGGTAAAAAAGTGGCGGTGGGCGGGCCTTACCCCACCTCCTATCCAGAAGTTGCCCAAAAAGCTGGAGCAGATTACCTGATTCTGGATGAAGGAGAACTGACAATCCCGCTGTTCCTGGCAGCCCTGGAGCGGGGTGAACCGAGTGGTGTCTTTAGAGCCAGTGAGAAACCCGATGTCACCATGACACCGATCGCCCGCTATGATCTACTAGATCTGGATGCCTATCTGGCGATTACCGTGCAGTTTTCTCGGGGTTGCCCCTTTCAATGCGAATTTTGTGACATCATCAACCTCTATGGCCGCAAACCGCGCACCAAAACCCCAGAACAAATGTTGGCTGAGTTGGAGACGTTATATCAACTGGGCTGGAGGCGCTACATTTTTGTTGTGGATGACAACTTCATTGGCAATAAGCGGAATGCCAAGGTGTTTCTGCGGGAGTTGATCCCCTGGATGGAGCAACACCAGTATCCCTTTAAACTGATTACGGAAGCTTCCCTTAATCTGGCCGAAGACAGCGAACTGATCGAGCTAATGGTCAAGGCCGGCTTTATGCTGGTGTTTATGGGGATTGAGACACCAGATACCGATAGCTTAATGGGCATTAACAAGGTTCAAAACACCCGCCAATCCCTGATCGAATCCTGTCACAAAATTACCCGCATGGGGCTGCAGATTATGTCTGGCTTCATTATCGGTTTTGACAATGAGAAACCAGGCGCAGGGCAGCGGATCAAAGATTTTATTATGGAGGCAAGTATTCCCCAAGGGCAGTTTAGCCTGCTCCAGGCACTGCAAAATACTGCCCTGTGGAATCGCCTGCAACAGGAAGGTCGTCTGGTGGATGGCATGGGTACTTTCCATCAGGGAGCGATGATGAACTTTGAGCCAACTCGCCCGGTGGAAGAGATTACCGAAGAATACATCGATGCTTTCTGGGAAATCTATGATCCTGTTAACTACCTGAAACGAACCTTCAACCATTTCATGATCATGGGGGGATGGCGCGGCAAATCGAACCGTAAATTAGATGGGCAACAGTGGCAATTGTTCCGCTCCTTGCTCTGGCGGCAGGGGATTGTCCGACCGACGCGCTTCCGTTTCTGGTGGCAACTGGCAGTGATTGCCTGGGTCAAACCCCGTCTGCTAGAAGAGTATCTAGCAACCCTAGGGATAGGTGAGCATTTTTTTGCCTATCGCTATGAAGTAAGAGAACAATTACTAAAACAACTAGCCGATTTGAAGCAACAGAAAGCAAGGGTAGCCCAGCTGGAAAAAACGCTCAAAAGCTAGACAATAGCACCGACGAACAGTCAATGCAGACATTTTGGCGAATTTTTCTTTTGTACAATAGTTTTCCTGAGTTGAGATTCTCCCCCCTTACTTAAAGTAAGGGGGAAAAAAATCAATTGGCACGCTGTTCAACCAACAGTTGATAAGCATGATTAAAATCAGCCGTTGTAATGCGAATATCAGCCGGGTCAGTCATTCCCTGATGGCGATAACGACGAATTGCCATCAGTGCCGCTTGGTTACATAATAACGCTAAATCTGCGCCATTCCAGCCTTCCGTTGCCTCGGCCCAATAGCCTAAATCCACATCCTCTAAAGGACGTTCATCATTATGGACCCCGAGAATTGCTAAACGACTAGAGGCATTGGGTAAATCAACTTTTAACTGTAAATCTAACCGTCCCGCTCGCAATAAGGCTGGATCTAAGGCATCTGGGCGATTAGTGGCTCCAATCACTAAAATCGTTGCCGCCGTTTGCAACCCATCTAACTCCGTGAGGATTTGTCCCACAACCCGGTCACTCACTCCTGAATCTCCACTATAACGACCTCTTGCCGGTGCTAAAGTATCAATTTCATCAATAAAAACCACACAAGGGGCTGCCTGACGAGCTTTGGCAAACAACTCACGCACTGCCTGTTCACTGGCCCCCACCCATTTACTCAAAAGCTCAGGTCCATTAATACTGATAAAATTAGCTCGCGCCTGAGATGCCACCGCTTTGGCCAATAAGGTTTTTCCCGTTCCGGGAGGACCCCAAAGTAAAATACCTTTGGGAGCTTGGGCTTTGGTTTGCGTATATAATTGCGGATGGAGTAATGCCCCTTCCACGGACTCCTGTAGGGTTTGTTTAATCTGTTCAAGTCCGCCAATATTGTCCCAGGCCACATGGGGAGACTCCACTTCCACAGAGCGCAATACCGCCGGTTTAACTTCTTTAAGGGCTTGCAAAAAGTCGGCTTGGACTACCGTCATTGTTTCTGGAATTCGCGAGTCAATCGTAGGAACCTGGCGCCGCAAAGCACTATAGGCCGCTTTCTGGCAAACGGCTTTTAAATCTGACCCGACAAATCCCACCGCGTTATCGGCAATCAGATCTAAGGAAACTGATTCATCTAGGGGCATGGAACGGGTGAGAATTTGCAGGATTTCTAAACGGCCCTTGCGGTCAGGCACCCGAAAGAGGACTTCTCGGTCAAACCGTCCAGGGCGACGGAGGGCAGGGTCAAGATGGTCGGGACGGTTTGTCGCCGCTAGAACAATCACCCCCTGGCTTTGGGCAAAGCCATCCATTAAACCCAACAATTGGGCTACCAGTCTTTTTTCTACTTCCCCTTCAACTTTACTGCGATCGGGTGCCATGCTATCAATTTCGTCAATAAAAACGATACAAGGCGCATTCTTACTGGCTTTCTCAAAAATTCCCCGCAGTTTTTGCTCAGCCTCCCCATAATATTTGCTGATCACCTCTGGTCCGACTAAGGCAATATAGTTAACACCGAGTTCTTCGGCCAAAGCACGGGCAGTCAGGGTTTTGCCGGTTCCAGGGGGGCCGACTAAGAGAACGCCGCGAGTGGGTTCAAGTCCTAACTTGGCCAATAAGTCGGGGCGTTTCAGAGGAATGGCAATTAGTTCCTTGAGTTCTTTGATCACTTCCGTCAAGCCACCAACATCCTTCAGGGAAGCCGTGGTCGGTCCTTCGGGCGGTGTCACACTGTCTTCAACCCCTGAATCGTTGGGGGTATCGCGATTGCGATTAACCTCAAAATCATCCCCACCAGAATTGTTCGGGCGAGAAACTCCCCCTGAACGGGGAATACCGCCAGCACGGGGGATGTTACTCAAGGGACGAGAGTTAAACTGCACTTCGGTTTTAATTTCCCCTTTTTCCAGTTTTTCCTCTAAGGTTTTAGCCAGTTCGACTAATTGCTCAAAGCCTTTGAATAGTTCTACCATAAAATTTCTCCTGAGTCAAGTGAAGGATGGGGACTGGGTAATAGATGGGGTTAAGAAGTCAGACTTGATCAGACTAATTACCTTTAAAATAACAGATCTGCCGCGCCTTTTACCCGGGCTAGAGGTTCTACTGATCGGGGTAAACTGGGTAAGCGGATCAAAGTTTGATCTGGGAATAAATCCCGATCAATTTCCTCATTAGCATGATAACGATTCTGCACGACGTAACGTTGATAGACTCCCTTTTTTTTCAAAGATGCTGTCAATCGCAGTTGTTCGGCAACGATGGCATCTTGGGCTTGCAAAACTCCAATAAATTCTGTATGTTGGGGGTCTTTGAGTTTTTCCTGGGCAGACATCACCTGTTGTCTTAAGATTCGCAATCGTCCCATTAAATCTACACGCCCTAAGACATCTTTATACTTCATCCAAAGCTTAAAAATCCAACTTAACCAATCTCCTAAAGCCGTTGGCATTTCTAAAAATCGCAGGAGATGACCGGTAGGAGCCGTATCTAAAATAATCAAATCTTGTTGTTTCTGGTCTAATAACTCCATTACTTTTACTAGGGACAACATTTCATCAATTCCTGGCAGAGATTGAGCGACAATTTGCCGCCAAGCTTCTGGAGTATAAGCTAGTTTGATGTTCCCCTCTTCCTTACCTTCTCCACTAATCATTTCTGCCAGTTCCCATAAATAATCATCCCGAAATTTTTCTAAAATGATATTAGCATCAACTTCTTGACCACTTAAATTAGCAGTTAATTGTGTGGATTGATGTCCTAACTTTGTCCCAAAGGCATCTCCCAAAGAATGAGCCGGATCAATAGAAATAATTCTAATTTTTTGCTGGGGATGACTATTAGCTAACGCCCAACCAATGGCCGCGGCAACGGTGGTTTTTCCCACTCCCCCCTTGCCACCAATGATAATGAGTTGGCGTTTGTCGTCAATAAAATCACTAAAACTCGGCAGAATTTTTTGCGGCCATTGAATAGGAGGCGGGGCCATAAATTCTACTTTTTCGATAATTTCAATTTGACTCATGATCTGATCTAATGCTTCACCTCCTAGGGGTTCTTTTGCCTGTTGGGGCAGGGTGAAAATTGTTTCTTGACCTGGAATTTTTAGGAATTTATCGAGGAGTTGCTGTTGCTCACTGTAGCGATCTAAATTTTGATTAGGATCCGTTAGAATGCGATTAATAAATAATCTGCCGCAGGGAATATTTAAGTGATGCAAACTATTGAGTAATCGTTCGGTTTCTAATAAACTCATCGGTTCGGCAATTGCCACAATTAAACAAAGGGTAAAATCCCGATCTTGTAGGATTCGTTTGCCTTCGGTTAATTCTGCTTGTGTTTTGACTAAAAAGTCATCCACATCATCGGCATTGTAGGTTTTTGAAAAAGTTTGCGAAATAACACGATGTTTTTCTTGAAACAACTCTAAAGAATTTAAAATAATCTCTAAAAAGTCTTTAATCCCCAATAAATTCAAGGTATGACCAGAGGGAGCCATATCAACAACAATTCGATCTACAACATTGTCAATAAGTAATCGCTGAATTTCTAATAGACCCATAATTTCATCTAAACCTGGCCAGTCTAAATCCCAAACAGGAGTTAAATCTTCTCCTTCAACAAAACTGCCCCGTTCTACTAAAAGTTCTAAAAATTTTCCGTATTTTTCTTTAAATTCTAAGAGCAATTTTTCCGCATCTAATGCCCTAACTTTTAAGTTGGGTAAGTCTTTTACAGGGGATGCTTGATCGCTAACTTCTGTTTGCAATACATCCCCTAAAGAATGAGCAGGATCGGTTGAGATTAACAGGATTTGTTCCTCGGGAAATAATTTAGCCCAACGGCGAGCAAATCCACAGGAAAGGGTGGTTTTTCCCACTCCTCCTTTGCCACTAAACATAACTAAATGTCGAGTGTCATAGCAACTTAGAGCGTTATTTACCAAGTTAAAGTTAGTCATAGAGAAATCAAGTTAAGTAAAGTGATAGGGGGGAGAAACTTGTCCTAATTGTAATTGCCAACGGGGGCAAGCTTTCTGCCAATGTAAAACTTGCTCGATTAGTAAAGGTTCTTCTTGAAAATCAACTAAAAGATAAATTCGTGATTCTGTCCCCGGAGCAGTAATAATCCCCGTTGACGGATAGCTTTGGGTCACTAAATGCCCGAGATTTTGCCATTCTGAACCTTGCAAAGTATAAAAATCTTGTTGGGCTTCATAAAGCTGTTTTTTGGCTAAAAAATATTGTCTGCCCTTGCTTTCAGAAGAGAGTACAGGCTCCTCTGGCTTACGGGGAATACATTTTAAAAGATATTCTCCTTTTCCCTCAAGTTCTTCAATTTTTTCTTGATATTCTTGGCCATGAGAACAAAGATGAGTCAGTAAATTTTCTGTCTCTAAAAAAGATGTGCCAAAACGTAAGGGTAAAATAGTGGTTTGTTGAAATAATTCACAGATGACTCGATCATGACATAAAACCGATTGAATCAAGCGTTCATCATCATTTTGTAAAGTGTCTAAACCAACTTCGGGTTCGACTACGGCCGAGAGAGAGCCAACAGTTATCAGTAACAATGGGTTAGCCATTCCAACGGGTAATTTTAGGCTTTCTATGGGGGTTTTCAAAAAAGCGTAAGTATATAGATTGTACAATTTCATAGGGTTTACCAAAAGAAAATTGACGATTTTTTACAAATTTTTATATTGGGGCGTTGATATGCTAGAATATTCTAAGTTATTCAGGGATTGTTATGACAACCACTCGTCCACCCAGACCAATTAGATCTAAAATTAGCACCATGCCTCGGAAACAATCTGAAGCAGATCACCAACTTGAGCTTTATAAGTTAATTACTGAAAAACAACGTATCCAAGAAAAATTAGAAATGATGGAGCGGCAGCTTCAGCAATTAAAAAATCGTCTCACGTTTGTGACAGAGCAAATTGAGACTACAGAACAAAGTATTCAAAATTTGCGTACAGCCAACCCTCCTAGTGTAGCTAAAAAACCTGATTCCCCCAAAACTGTTGCTCACTCCTCTAATAATTCCAGTAATTTCCAAACTTTTTACCTAGAATATTAAGGCTTAACCAAGGGCTAGTTCTGACCAAGCTTCAACGAGTTCTCCAGCTTGTCAAATCCGCCCTTACTAAGCTTACAATTTGTGATTTTGTTCATGATCTATGTGGTGGGAAATATTGCAAGTTTAGAGAGAAGATTCAGATTCGTTTTCTGCCTCTTCTTCTTCTAAGGCTTGAATTTTTAATAAAAGTTCTTCTTCCTGAATTTCAAACTCCTCCTCAGAAATGTTGCCCATATCGTAAGATAGTTGTAAGGATAATAACAATTTGTGCAAATTTTCCGCCTCATCATATTCTATATCTGCACGCTCTTGAATTTTCTCCCCAATCCAGATCAGACCCCCAATAGGACCGGTAACAGGAAGAAATAAAAGATCGAGAAACATAACTAATACTCTCCTTAGATAAGTTGGGCAAAGGTATAAGGTGCAGTTAAATTGTTATAGCGAATCCTTAGGCGATCACCAAACTGCTGATCGATCGCTTCAACGTTTTGGCTAAATTCCGGCTCTTGCTCCCAGGGAATTAAATAAGCTGCATTGTAAATCATGTCATCCGTCATCGGATCGCTTTCAATCACCTCTTGGGCGCGATGATTTAATTGGTCTCTAAAGACTTGAATAATGTCTTGTTTCCGTTGCAATACAGTAGCTTCAATGAGTTGACCTATATGGATAATTTCTTCCATATTTAAGTTTTTCCCCATCATCGCATCCCGTTCTTGTTTTAACTTAGGATTAGACTCCAAAGCCGCTTGTAATTCCCACTTATTATCCCAAAAAATCTTAATGCTAACCTCTCGTTGTCCTGACAGTTTAGCAAATAATTCTTTCAGTTGGGTTTTATAGGGAGTAATTAGTTGTTCGGTGACGGATTCCCAGGTTTTGATAACTAAGCCAAACCGCAGGGGCAACAACGTTGTAAACCCTGCTTCCATGACAGTTTCTAATACTTTTTCATGGCAAATTAAATAGCGACGGGATGCCAAATACTTCTCTTTATGAGCAGCGGAGTAGAGAAAACTAAAACCATCAATCATCTCACTGTGAACCGGCTCATTATCAATCCCCTGCAAAACCAGTCCGTCAGGAACTGGTTCGGGAAATATGCCATATAAATAAAGACCCACTGTCATCAGTATTCTCCCAAATTAAACCGGCTGAGAAGTTAAAACCAAACGAAGCTTTAGATGAATTAGATCTAGTTGAGCTAAACCCAGATCAACATTTCCTTCCACAACAACTCCTGTATTGAGAAGTCTATCCACTAATTCTAACACAGAAGGCTTAACACCCTCCTTTCCAGGATAATAACTCCCTGCTTCCGGTAAAAGAGTGCCAAACTCTCCTAGGTGGACATTTAACTCTTCTGGCTCAACCTCAAAAATTTCACACAAATGGAGAACTTGTTCTTGCAATTTTTGGATACTTTCTGCAGCTCTATCTAAATCAGACTCACTGAGAACCCCTTTTTCCATTCGGCGAATGATTTGGGCTTCGAGCAATTGGCGTACCAGTTCCACAACAGTTAACAGTAAAGGGGCTAAACCAGCTTGGCTATTACTTTCTGGAGGGGTCAGCAAGGCTTGATTATCAGAATCGTAAGGTGTGCAAGCAAGGGTCATGGTTGGAGTTGGTAAATGAGGAGTTCTTAAGGGTGAGTCTCTAGTGGGAGGCTTGGCCAAGAAATTTTATCTGAGGGAAAAAACGATGTAACCAAGCAATGTCAACTTCCCGCTGCCCTGTGAAGATTCTGGTGAGGAATTTACCCGACAGGAGGAATGTGCTTGATCATTTTAACTGGTATCATGGCCCTCGATTGCCCCCGATTAGGGTAGGGATTTTAAGGCTTAAAGTTTAGCTGCCGGCGTTTCTGTTAATAAGGCTTGGGATTGGCTATAGAGATAGGAGTCGCTTGCCCACCCATTAATTGCCATCTCCCTTGCTCTATCAACAGAGGCAATCGTTAACTGCTGTAAACTTCTTGACCGTTTGAGGATTCAATTGAGGAATTTCAATATATACGAGGAATGTGCCTGATCGTTGGGACTGCCATCACGTCTCTCCATTACACTCCATTTGGTTAAGGATTTTAAGGTTTGAAGTCGGCGTGAAAGTTCCAGGTTTTCTGCGAATAAAGCTTGTCCTTGGCTAGGGAGGTAGGGATAACCTTGCAAGCTGTTAATCGCAGTTTCCCTGGCCTTATCAAGGGGGGCAATCGTCTCGTGTAAATTTCCTAACCTTTGAGGATTCAGGTGAGGAATTTCACGCATCTGAGGAATGTGCTTCATCGTTCGGACTGGTATCATGGCTCTCTATTGCACTCAATTGGCTTAAGGATTTTAGGGTTTCAAGCTCAGTTTCCAGGGTTTGGAGTCGGAGCGAAAGTTCCCGATTTTCTGCTAGTAAAGCTTGGGATTGGCTATGGAGGTAGGGGTCTCCTTCCCACCAGTTGATCCCCATTTCCCTGGCTTTATCAACAGAGGCAATTAACAAACGAATGCGGATATTTATAAGTTCAGTGGAGGCGATCGAAACGGAAATATCGCCGGCAATTACAATTCCTTTATCTAAAACTCGTTCGAGTATATCCGCTAAACTCGAACCTTGAGTTGCTGTTTTTAGGGAGTTGCTTGACTGGTTTTTGAGCGAGCCAGCAAAAGTGGAAGAAGTCACGGTTGGTTTCACTCAATAAGAGTATAAAATTAGTCTTTTCGCTGGGGCAAGTTGCCTCGCAGTAAAGATTGAATGGCTTTTAACGATTGATTTCCTGTCGAAGGCTCAGGAGTTGACGCTTGGGCATCGGAAGGCTCCGTTTCCTCTATAAAGGATAAGGATTCTAACGGATTGTCCTCGAGGATTTCCCATAAAATCGCTCTTGACTTATCAACAGATAAATTGGTGCGGGACAACAGAACATCGGCGCAGATATCACGGAAGTCCGAGTCAGAGGAATCGGCCGCAATATCGTGAGAGGCGCAGACTTTAGCAATCATTAAACAAGAGCGCAAACCCGACGTTTTTTCAGTCCCAGTTTTCACCCGGAAGGTTTTGACAAGGTTGACAATAAATAAAGCATCTTCTCGACCAATTCCCGTTTTTTGAGCAAGAATTTCTGTCTGAGTTAGTTGGTCTGGTTCAGGCATATTGATAGTTACCAACCGATCCATTAAAGCATCTTGGGTGGCATGAACCCCACAGTATTCTTCTGGGTTGGAGGTGAAAATTGCCCGAAACTGAGAATTGACTTGTAGGTAATCGGGTTGATGGCTAGTGGGCGGCAGGGTGAGAATTTTTTCTTCCAAGGCAGAGAGTAAAACGTTGTTGACCTCAGGCCGAGAACGATTGAACTCATCATAAACTAGGGTAAACCCTTCTCGACAGGCCATTGTTAACCGAGAATCCACCCAATTGTGTTTTAGCTCGTCTTCAACCTTGAGAACGCTGTGGATATAGTTATCCATCAGTTTTTTATGGGTGTAGCCAGACTGGCTACCAATTAAATCGGAACTGGTAAAGTCATCATCGCCAAAGATTAGCATCACAGGTCTGGCTAAACAATTGGCCAGGTGCATTGCCAAGGTGGTTTTTCCCGTTCCTGCCGGACCACATAGATGGATGGAAAAACCAGCGTTTAGATAACGTAAGGCGCGAGTGGCAACTTGATCAATCGAAGGCGTAACAACAAATTGACCGGGGCGAAGGCAGAGGACGGATCTTCTTGTTTGAGTTTCAGTAAATGTCATAGTTGAAGTCTAGTAAATACCATTAATAATCCCCGCCTTGAGCGGACGGGTATTCTTGAGCTAACAATTGCCCGTTCAAATCTACCCTTAATAACCGATTAGGCAAAATCGTCTTCGGCTTTTAAGGCTTACCTCATAATATATAATACCCCAAAAGATCAGGAAGTGTCATCAATTACCTCTAGAACCTTGATTCTGAAGGTGTTTTTAGGATATTCATTAGCCAAGGGGCTAAGGGGCTACAATTCTTGTATAGATTACTTTTCAAGACTTAAACAATGAAAAGCCCAGATGCAGTCCTTTTCCCTTACCTCCTTTGTCAATAAAAAACTACTAATCACGACATTAACTATAGACTGAGTGAAGCTTTATCATACTTTTTAGTTTACCAGAGACCTAGAGCGGACTAAATGGGAACCCAACACTACTAGGTTGAGTCTAGGAACTTAGAAAAGCAGGATCAGCATGGTAGGTTGAAAACCAAAGGCTTATTGTTTTATTCTCAGATAGTCCTCTAGTTTAGCCAGGAAAAGGGACTAGAGGGTTTTTACTCTAGCCCTAGGCTTAAGTGGGTTGGAATTAACCTAGAGATTTATTTGCCAAAAACGTAGATAGACAAATCTTGACGAAATTGACGCAATTCGTCTTTTAGCTGTTTCGCTTCAGCTAAACGTCGTTCTTGAAATTGACTTAAATCATCTTTCACCTGTTTGGCTCGATCTAGATGAAGTTGGCGTAATTCGTCCTCTAGCTGCTTCGCTGCCGCTAAACGCTGTTCTTGGAATTGACTTAAATCCTCTTTCAGCTGTTTAGCTCGATCTAGATGCTGTTGACGTAAGTCGTTCGCCAACTGTTTCGCTTCAGCTAAACGTTGTTCTTGGAATTGACTTAAATCGTCCTTTAGCTGTTTGGCTCGATCTAGACGCTGTTGCCGTAAGTCGTTGTCTAGCTGTTTCGCTGCCGCTAAACGTTGTTCTTGAAATTGACGTAAATCCTCTTTTTGCTTTTCCGCTTGAGCTAAACGCTGTTTTTGGGTAGCTGTTAAAAACAAGTGGCTTTCCTGTTGAACTTTTTGGAAAGACTGACGCAAGGCAGTTGCCTGTTCTTGCGCTTGTTTTTGTCTTTCAGTTTTAACATCCGACAAAAAAGCTTGGACTTCTTGCGAGAGTTTAGCTACCTCTCCAGCAATCGATAAACGCTCCTGGCGGAACTTTTCGATGAGAGCAGGCATGGGGTTGTCCTCAATTACTAAATACTATGGAATGGATTAGACCCAATCACCCGCTAGGAAAACCTTCACGGGGACTGGGGGGAGAGACAGTAGAGTCCGACTTTTCTTATCACCCCAAAGTTGAGATAGTGAACTACCCTATCAATTATAGACTATTGCGCCCCAAGAGAGGGGTAACTAAACTCAATAGGGATTAAAGAAAAGCCGAGAATCTAGAAAACCTGGTCGGGTTTTAACTGAGCAGATAGGATAATCTGGGATCAAGCCTTAAGCAGGAACCGCTGCAGATTGAGTCAGACCAACTGCTTCAGCATATTTGAGGTAGGTTTCAACCGAAGCGATAACTACACGAGCTTCAATTGCTAATAATTCGATTCCGACGAGAGATACGCGAGCCCAAGCATCAATAACGATACCTTTGTCAAGGATACGATCGATAACTTCAGCTAAGCTAGAGGAAGAGTTGGTTTTTTCG
>VYLM01000090.1_pt1 | contig 19799 bp, 16 predicted proteins | sample 5109491 | NCBI WGS metagenome assembly VYLM01 (sample SAMN12291813, study PRJNA351875) | freshwater metagenome | isolation source: freshwater lake | place: USA: Michigan, MSU3 lake | collected 2011-08-06 | reverse complement strand
GTTCCTAGAGATTCACACTTTTTGTTATCTCTGATCAAGGGTTGCGCTTGCTTTGGTTTAACCTGAGCGACTTAGTTTTTGCTGCGCTTTTTTTCTGGCTTGAGATTTTAGGTTAGACAGCAACTCCTTGATTGTTTTTTGAGTTACCCCTTGACAATCAAGACAGTCGCTACGTTCATCTTATATTTAATTCCACCCACCCACTTAGGTTGATATTTAATTATAAATTACAGCCTTCTCTCATCAAGATAAAGTACAAGTGTATTGGATGTTATCCCTAGACTACCCCGAAAACCAGAGACTTTTGACCTCACTTAACCCGCACCGCTGCCCAATAAAAATAAACTTAACAGGGTGCCACCATTCCAGAGACTATGAACCAACATCGAGGATAATAAATTTTTCGAGCGGGTGTAAACAAAGCCAAGAACACAACCTAGGACGGTTAAAGGCAGCACTTCTGACAAATTTTGGTGAGCAAGGGCGAAAATCAAACTACTAAGCGCAATTGCACCCCAGACAGGCAGATAACGAGTCAAAGAAGCTAGTAAAAAACCGCGAAAGACAATTTCCTCGAAAAAAGGAGCGGCAAGGGAAGCAGTAAAGCCAAAACAGATTAAAGCGAAGGTATTCTGGGATTCTAGGGCTAAAGTCAGCAGCGGGTTACTGCCTCCTTGTCCTTGCCAAATTAGTTGATTGAGCAAAGAAATGATAATAACCAGGGGTAAAGCGACAAAATAGCCGGCTAATCCCCAGAAAAGCCAAGGACTAAAGAGTTTAAAACGAAACCAATCGGGAGGTAAAGGGCGAAAAGGCTTGATTGCTAGGTATAAAACCGATAAACTGCTCAATGTTAAGGCTAAATAACTAACTACAACGTATATTGCTTTAGCTTCTAGGTTAAATTGTTCGGGATTGAGACTCAAGAAACTCGATAAAATCCCGAAAATTACTGGTAAAACAATTTGTCCGACGAAAAAGAAACCGATAATTATTCCCCACCAGAGGGTTTCTCCTCCCCACTTAGTTTGCCAAGCGAGACTATCATCTAGAAAGAGCAGCGATCTCCGTTTGCGGAGCAGCCACTGCACTAATAAAAATATCAACAGCACAAAACCGATTAAACCGCCGATAAGAGGCAACAAAGCCACTAAAATTAGTTTAATTAAGGCATTAGCCGCCACTTCACTCTGTTCTTCCTCTAAAGCGAGTAAATCCTCTTGACGATTTTCGAGACTATATAATTTTTCCAGAATGGTATAACGAAACCATCCTTGAAAATTGCGCTCGATTCTCGCTTCAGCATCGGCAGCAATTTCGGGGGGTTCACTGTACAATCCCTCTAACAGCAGCGCATTTTGTAAAATAGCAGGTTTATAGTTCTCAAATTCTGATTTTTCCTTGATCTCTTGCCAGATTTTCCGTGCCGAATCCAAGTCACCTTGACTAGCTTGAATGAGACTTAATTTCAGTTCTAAATCTTTTAAGGAGTTGATGTCGCGCTCAAGGGATTTTTTTTGTTCGGGATTAACTGCTGATTTTTTTAGTTCGGTGATTGTTTTTTTGGCACTTTTCTGGGCTGATAAATACTGTTCCTCGGCAGTGCTGTAGGGATCTTCACCGATCAGGGAAGTTTGCATTAATTTAAGATTAGCAAATTCCTCGCTATTAGGGTCAGCATCGCTGCTGAGAGTCGTGACTTGTAGGTTGAGATTGGTTTGATATAGTTGAATATTCGATTGGATTTGGGGCTGATTAACGCTAGAAATTAAAGCCGTAACCACTGGAGTTAAAGCAATAATTGTTAAGACAAAAGCGATCGCTTGTTTGAGACTTTGCCAGGGGAGTTTTTTTGAGAAATTATCAAACATGAAAATAGTTAAGTAGGAGTTAGAGGTTAGCTGATGGGGTTTTAGGGTTTTAGGGTTTTAGTTGAAATTCCCCCATTCCCTATAGGTAGGTATTAAAAATTGTCAGATACCCCCCTTATCAAGGGGGGATTAAGGGGGGAGCTATCTTCAATTTAATTATAACTACTTACCCTAATTATTAACTAATTACTTGAGAAAAAAGCTTTTCGTATTGATCCAAAGTCTTTTCAAAGGCATAATTTTCTTCCGCGTATTGTCGTCCTTTTTCTCCTAGTATAGTTGCTAAATCTGGGTTTTTGTATAGCTTTAAAATAGCTGTAGCTAATGCCTCCGGATCTTCAGGATTAATCACCAAACCACCACCACTGCGCTCGATCGCCCTAGCAGCAGTTCCAGCGGCGGGAACAGAAGCAATAATAGCACGGCCACTAGCTAATAATACCTGAATTTTGGACGGCATATTAAAGGAAATCACGTTATGTTTTTGCATCACCATACCCACATCAGCGGCGGCTAACATTTCTGGTAATTTTTCCCGGGGTTGAAAGGGTAATAAAAGCACATTACTGGTCCCCTGTTGTTGGCGATACTTTTCTAGGCGATCGAGTGCTTCTTTTTTACCAACAATTACCACTTTAATCTCAGGAATGTCAACTAAGTGAACCGCAGCATCGATCAGGGTTTCTAGGGGTTGGGTTAGGGCAATATTGCCAGAATATAAAACAATAAACTTGCCCTCAAGATGATTTTCTTGGCGGAAATAATTATTGTTTTTTGGCAGAGGTTTAATAAAGCTCACATCCACCCAATTAGGAATTTCAATAATTTTCTGACTCGGCACATTTTTAGTTAGAAGGTTTTTGGTAAAACCATCGGCAATAACCGAGATTTTGCTGGCAGTTTTGTAGGCAAATTTTTCGAGACCACTAAAAACCTTAATCATTTTCCGATTAGTTAATAATCCCACATGAACTGCCGCATCGGGCAGAATATCCTGTAAATTTAGAATAATCGGCACCCCATATAATTTACTCAATAAAGCTGCGGGAACGCAAACGGGTAATCCGGGGACAGTTAAGAAAATTAGATCAGGTTTTTCACCTTTGAGAGCCTGAAAGAAACTCAAAAAAACAAAGCTCAATTCAAATAAAATACGATTTTTTAGACTTCTTTGGGGGCGGGACCAAACGTAGGAACGTTGAATTCTAACACCATTTCGTTCTTCTTCTAGATAGATTTTTCCTCGGTATTCGGGATCGATTTCACTATTAGGATACCAAGGAAAAGCCGTCAAAACCCTGACTTGATGACCTCTTTTAACCAATCCTTCCGCCAATTCTGTCATTAGGGGAGCAATGCCGATCGGTTCAGGATAATAGTTATAAGAATAGAGCAAAATTCGCATAGGGATGGCAATTTGGTTAGGCGATTCAGTTTCATGATTTTATCAATAGTTGCTGGTTTTTTGACAAATCAGATGCGCCTTTGTTAGGGATTACCCTAGAAAGAGGTGAGCATTCGGTCAGAGAGGCGGAAAAAAGGGGCAATTGGCTAATAAATTAATCCTCAAAACCCCCTTACCCCTGCCTAAATACTGACCCTTATTTTTCCCTTACCCGGTGGCCGATATCGCGACGATAATAGATGCCCTGAAAGTGTATCCTGTTCACCGATTGATAGGCAAGTTCGATCGCCTGATTAAAATTGGCTCCCATCGCCGTGACACCCAAAACCCGGCCGCCATCGGTGAAGATATCGCCGTGTTTTAAAACCGTGCCAGCGTGGAAAACGATCGCCCCTGCGGTTTCAGAGGCCTTAATTCCCGTGATTAACCGGCCTTTTTCGTAGTGGTCGGGATAACCGGCAGAGGCAGCCACCACACAAACGGCACTACCAGATCGCCATTGTAAAGAGGGGAAATCAGTTAATTTTTGTTGAGCGCAAGCCAGCAGCAGCGGTGCGAGGGGAGTTTCCAGTAGGGGTAAAACCGCTTGAGTTTCGGGATCGCCAAAACGACAGTTAAATTCGAGAACTTTTGGCTCTCCGGCGGGGGAAATCATTAAACCCGCGTAGAGGACTCCCCGATAGTCAATGCCGCGTTTTTGTAGGGTGGCGACGATGGGGGCGAGGATGTCTCGGTCTACCGCTTCGATAATGGCGGCGGTGGCTATGGGTGCGGGGGCATAAACTCCCATCCCGCCGGTATTTTTGCCGGTATCGCCTTCACCGATGCGCTTGTGATCTTGGGCGGGTAGCAGGGAACGAAAACTGATGCCATCGGTGAGGGTGAGGATGGACACTTCTTCCCCTTCTAGGAATTCTTCCACCACGACTTTAGTAAAGCCACTGGTAAAAAGATCATCGATCGCTTCTAGGGCCATATCTACGGTTTCGGCGACAATTACCCCTTTTCCTGCGGCTAATCCGTCGGCTTTCACCACAATTGGCGCTCCTTGCTCTCGGATATAAGTTTTTGCTAATTCTGCATCGGTAAAGGTTTCGGAAGTGGCGGTGATAACTCCGGCTTCGCTCATTAATTCTTTGGCCCAGGATTTGCTCGATTCAATTAAGGCCCCGGTTTGTGTGGGGCCAAAAACGGCAATTTCTTGGGCGAGAAGATAATCGGTAATGCCGAGGGAGAGGGGATATTCTGGACCGACAACCACCAAATCGACGCTATTTTCCTGGGCAAAACGGCTAATTTCAGCAAAATCCTCCATTGCTAGGGGGATATTTTCACATTGAGGTAAAATTGCCGTTCCCCCATTACCTGGAATACAGAACACTTGTTCTACTTGAGGCGATTGTAGGAGTTTCCAAGCTAGAGCGTGTTCTCGACCACCACTGCCGATAACGATAATTTTCACGGATAGACGCAGCCTAAATGACGATGGTTTAATTATCCCCTAGCTCTGGGGTGCCATTGGCTAGAAGTTGAGATTACTTAACTTTTTAATCCTCGCTCCCCACCTGTTGAGCAATAACCCTAGTCCTACGGAGGTGATCAGATAACTTGATAAGGGGGGTGCCGATAGGCGGGGGGATCCCCCTTGATAAGGGGGGTGCCGATAGGCGGGGGGATCCCCCTTGATAAGGGGGGTGCCGATAGGCGGGGGGATCCCCCCTGCCCCCCTTGATAAGGGGGGTGTCTGACAACTTTTAACGCCTACCTACTTAACTGCTGTAAAGGAGTCAATTGTGATTAGATAGTAGATGCTCCCTTCTTAGGCTGTCCCTATTTTGGGTCATTCTACGCCATCGAGTTGGCTCTCTCGGACATGGGGTCAAAAATATTCACAATATTAGATTATGGGCGCAAGCGTTGCCTCCTTACATTGCACCCGGTGCGATTGAGAGAGCCAAGAAAAATCGATTTTATCTGATCTAAGTCCCCGTTAAAAATCAATCTATCTTTCAGATTATTCGGAATTTACTCTAATTATTTTTACTGTCTATGCCCTGTCATTTATCCCTGAATCAACTAGCTCAATTATTGTCCTTACAAGATAAAGCTGACATAAGTTTTAGTCCCGATAGTTTAGTATCTGGCATTAATACCGATAGCCGCATTATTGAGTCAGGACAAGCATTTTTAGCCTTAAAAGGTGATAATTTTAATGGTCATGATTTTATCGATATGGCTATCGCAAGAGGAGCAGCGGTCTTGATTGTTGATCAGCCAGTGTCGGTAAATTACTCTAGTAATATTCCCGTATTCCTAGTTAAGAATACCCTAGAAACCTACCAGCAATTAGGCCAGTGGTGGCGGAATCAATTTACTATACCCGTGATTGCTATTACGGGATCGGTGGGGAAAACCACCACTAAAGAATTAATCGCTTCCGTATTAGCAACCCGGGGAAAGGTACACAAAACCCTGGCTAATTATAACAATGAGATCGGAGTGCCGAAAACTCTCCTCGAACTGGATGAAACTCACGATAGTGCCGTAATCGAGATGGGGATGCGGGGACGGGGAGAAATTGCCCTGCTCGCTCAAATCGCCCAACCGACCATCGCAGTGATTACTAATGTGGGAACCGCTCACATCGGTCGTTTAGGGTCGGAATCGGCGATCGCAGAGGCTAAATGCGAGTTATTGTCCGAGTCTCCTTCTGGTAGTATAGCTGTTCTTAACTACGATCACCCTTTACTTACGGAAACAGCTAAACGGGTATGGCAGGGGGAAACAATTACCTATGGCTTCTCTGGCGGCGATATAGTCGGGGAATTACTGGATTTAACTACTTTACGAGTCAATGGACTAGATTTTAACTTACCTTTATCTGGTCGTCATCACGCTTTAAATTTTATGGCAGCCTTGGCTGTAGCGAAAATTTTAGGCATCGATTGGACTTCTTTGCAACAGGGAATTAAAGTTAATTTACCCAGTGGTCGGGCTAAACGTTACCAATTAGAGCCAGATATCCTACTCCTCGATGAAACCTATAACGCCGGTCTAGAATCAATGTTAGCGGCCTTGGATTTACTGAAAGCTACCCCCGGTCAGCGTCATCTTGCTGTTTTAGGCACGATGAAGGAGTTAGGGTCTTTTTCGGAGCAATTACATCGCCAAGTCGGTGAGAGGGTGCAAAAACTAGGCATAGATCGCTTGTTTGTCTTGGTGGACGACCCCGAAGCTAAGTTTATTGCTGAGGCCGCTACTGGGGTCGCTTGCGAATGTTTTCAAACTCACGCAGATTTAATTAATCGTTTAAAGGAAGTGATTGATTCAGGCGATCGCATTTTATGCAAGGCTTCCCATTCCGTCGGTTTAAATCGGGTGGTGGAGGAGTTAATCAGTGATATTGGGAGTTAGGGAAGAGATGTTAGAGAATAGAGCATTTTTTAGCAAGAATAGCCGATTAAAAACAGTTTTTTCGGGTATTTTAACGCTAATTTTCTTTTTTTCGGCCGCGCAAGTCTCTTTTGCTCAAGAATCGAGACGACTGGAGACTTATCTCCCAGATCTCAGTGGTTTAGCTTGGGTGGAAGCAGATATTTTTCTAGGGGTTCACGATGCCAAAAATAAGGGCAAAAAAAGTGATCCATCTCAAGCAAGACTCAGTCTTTTACAGCTACCTACGCAGGAAAAACCGCTATTATGGCAGGTTTTAAGGGTAGATTGGCCAAATCCAGAGGGATTGAGTAACGATCTCGAAAGTATTACTCATATCCCAGAAACTGATTTATTTTTGTTGGCTGAAAGTGGCGAGAAAAAACCTTTTCAAAGACTATTTTTATTAGCATACAGCCAGCAAAAAGTCAAGATAGTTGAGCAAATAAATTGGCCGATCGCGGTGGACAATGTAGAGGCGATCGCTGTTAGTCGGCAAGGCGATCGTTATCTATTTATCTACGCAGAACGGGCCGATAGTCAAGAGAGTACAAAGATTCGCTGGACGGATATCTCCTTCAATCCCTTAAAATTCGGGGAATTTCAGTCGGTAACTTTTCGGAGTCCTTTTGGTAGCGGTAAAAATATTCGCCCCATCTCCGATTTAGCCGTAGATAAGCAAGGTAATATCTACATAGCTTCCGCTTACGATCCAGATAGTGCGGGAGTGTTTAGAAGTGCTGTTTACCGTATCGGTCAAGTTACAGCCGATAATAGCCTAATTCTTGCCCCTAATCCCCAAAAAATTGCAGAAATCGACGGCTCGAAAGTGGAAGCGGTGACCACCAGAGAATCTCCGAGAGGGAAAATAGAAGTCTTTATCGGTACGGATGACGAGAATTATGGCGGTTTTCTGCGACCTTTGCTCTTAGATAATTAGGGTTTGTTGTACTGAATTTAAACTGCCTATGAGAATTTTTAGTACAAATGCTCGAACTTTCTCTCCTTGCTCCCTTCTCTCCCATAACTACTCGCAGCTAGAAATCCGCTAGACCGCAGCATAATTTGTGCTTTTTGTCAAAAAAACTTTTTTTTTGCAATAAAACTACACAAAAAAAAGATCATCGTTGTGGGTGAAATTGACTCATTTACCTGTCTTAATTAGGATCACCTTCTAGGTGTGGCAAGGGTTTCAACCGTTGCTGCCCAAAAAAGCACAGAAAAACCCATTATGAAATTCAGTAAAATCGCTGTAACCAGCATAACATCGTTGTTAAATAAAAATCTTTCTCAATTAATTTTTAAGAATTTGTAAATATTGCGGAATGTTAATTTAAATATTCTCAAGTTTGTGGAGTCAATAAATAATTTTTGCTTATCTTTGTCCAACATTGGGTTAGGAGACAGTTATCAGTTATCAGTTATCAGATGTGAGTTTTTAGTTTATTGTTTACTGAAAAAGCTCCCCACACCCCACACCCTACACCCCTCTCCCTTCTCCCTGCTCCCCAATCCCCATTTTCCGTCTAAACTTTTGTATAGGGATGGTCTGGGAAAGCATGGATAACTCTTAGACTAATTAATTCGGGACTCACATCACAATATAGACTATGGCTTACTATTGGTTTAAAGCATTTCACCTGATTGGGGTAGTTGTTTGGTTTGCGGGACTATTTTATTTAGTACGGTTGTTTGTCTATCATGCGGAGGCAGCAACAGAAACGGAACCCGCACAAGCTATTCTGAAAGCACAATACGAGATCATGGAGAAGCGACTCTACAATATCATCACCACACCGGGGATGATTGTCACCGTGGCCATGGCGATCGGTTTAATCTCCACAGAACCAGAAATTTTAAAATCGGGATGGTTACATATTAAATTATCCTTTGTGGCTCTTTTACTGCTCTATCATTTCTACTGTGGTCGCATCATGAAGAAGCTAGAAAAAGGGGAATGTAATTGGACGGGACAGCAATTTCGGGCCTTAAATGAAGCACCAACCCTGTTATTGGTAGTTATTGTCCTTTTGGCAGTATTTAAGAATCAATTACCCCTCGATTTGACCACTTGGTTAATTGTAGCTTTAGTGGTATTAATGGCAGTGACAATCCAACTTTATGCTAAAAAACGTCGCCAAGATCAAGAAAAACTTCGGCAAAATACTCCCCAAAAAGAAGAAGTAGCGACCAGGTAAATTATCCTAATCATTCCTTAGGTTTTTAGGATAAAAGTTAAAAGTGGTTTGATAGCTGTGGGATGGTCTTTTTAGTCCATCCCAATTGTATAGGGAGCAACCTTTAGTTTTTAGGTTTTTGACTTTCTGCTATTTTTAAACTTATACCAAAACTATTTATAATACTGTGATAAACTGCCAAGCTATGGATTGTTTCTCCCACTTCCCACCATCCTATACCTTTTAAACAGGATTTAGTATTATAAACCTCTTGCGAACAGGAAACGCTATAAATAAAAACAATCTCCTGACTACTGACTACTAACCCTAACAACAATTTTTGATTTTTACAAGAGGTCCTATGAATAGTTGCTGGATAGATTGGGAAAAAATAACTAGGGATTTTCTCGGTTCCCGCAAAATCAAGCAAGTTGCTGAATTGCGAGGATTCTATCGAGTCAATCCTTCTGGTATTCCTAGAATTCCTCCCAATTTAGAGTTGAGAGACTACCAAAATACAGCGATTATCAGTTGGTTTCGTAATCGGGGACGAGGAACTTTAAAAATGGCCACCGGCAGCGGTAAAACCATTACTGCTTTAGCTATTGCCATGGAACTTTACGAAGCGATAGAACTGCAGGTATTATTAGTAATTTGTCCCTATCGTCACCTAGTCAATCAATGGCAACGAGAAGCGGAAAAATTTAATCTTAAACCGATTTTAGCCTACGAAAGTGTCCACACATGGCAAAGTCAACTATCGACAGAATTATATAATGTGCAAGCGGGTAATCAAAAATTTGTCACTATTTTAACTACTAACTCAACTTTTATTAGCGAGGGTTTTCAATCACAAATTAAATTTTTTCCCGATAAAACTTTAATCGTTGGTGATGAAGCCCATAATTTAGGTTCTCCCCGATTAGAAGAGTTATTACCCCGTTCTTTAGGTCTAAGATTGGCTTTATCTGCCACTCCTGAAAGATATTTTGATGAGGAAGGAACCGACGCTATTCTTGATTATTTTGGGCAAATTCTACAACCAGAATTTACCCTAGCTGATGCTATTAGCAAAGGTGCTTTAGTTAATTATTTTTATCATCCAGTCTTGGTTGAATTAACCGATAATGAGGCTTTATTATACGCAAAATTGACCCAGAAAATTGGCTGGACTTTGCAGAAAAATAGTAATTTAAATGGCAATGAAAATTTAACAGCATTGCTAATGCAAAGATCGCGATTAATTGGTTCAGCGAGTAATAAATTACAGGCTTTACAACAATTGATGCAAGAGCGTTTAGATACGGATCATACTTTATTTTATTGTGGGGATGGTTATGTAGAAAATTATACGGCTAATTATCGTCGTCAGGTAGAGGCAGTTACTCATTTATTAGGCAATCAATTAGGTTATCGAGTTGCTACCTACACCGCAGAAACTTCCCTAGAAGAACGAGAAAAAATTCGCCAACAATTTGAGGAGGGTTATCTGCAAGGATTAGTGGCAATTAGATGTTTAGATGAGGGAGTAGATCTGCCATCAATTCAAAACGCAGTCATTCTGGCTAGTAGTGGTAATCCTCGCCAATTTATTCAGCGTCGCGGGCGAATATTGCGCCCCCATCCCGATAAAAAACAGGCCACTTTATTTGATATGATTGTTATGCCACCCACCTTAGATCGAGAAACCTGGGAAGTAGAAAGGAATTTATTACGCAAGGAATTAAAACGCTTTCTAGAGTTTGCTCAATTAGCTATTAATGCTCAAGAAGCTGAGACTAAATTAGGGGAGATTCAAGATAGATATTGTCTTTTGTCTCATTAAAACTTGAAAAGTTAAATCTTGGCAGCTTTTATGCTAAAATAGAAGTTAGTCAAAAATTGATCGCCGAGAAAAATTAACCCAACCGAATAGCGATCGATAAAGTTGTATAATTTTCTTTCCTCTCCTTCTAAACTTCTATGCCTCCCCGTCAACAACCCCGTCGCATTGCTCGAGAACTTGCCCTTTTGAGTTTAAGTCAGATTAAAGGCAATCCTGAAAACCTAGAACAGCAAACTTTAAACGATTTAATTTTAGTCGCAGTTAGAACCTTAACCCTAGAAATTCAAGAAACCTTAGAAACTGCCGCTGCCGAAATTAGTCGTGGTAATGAACGGATTCTCGCTAGTGATACTAAGGCAACAAATCTAAAAAGCGCCCAAACTATGGTAAAAGAGGCAATTTCTCTTACCCACAATGCCATTAATCGTTTAGGAACCGTGATAGATTTTCCCGAAATTGTCCAGTTATCTAGTCAGTACGAAGTGCGGGAATATGCCCTAGAATTAATCGGTACAGTCTATCGTCGTCGTGCGGAAATTGAACAGGAATTAACCAGCGCTTTAGTGGATTGGCAACTGCATCGTTTACCAAGAATCGATCGGGATATCCTGCAAATTGCCGTGGCAGAAATGCTCTATCTCGATATACCTCAAAAAGTAGCAATTAATGAAGCGATCGAATTAGCCAAACGTTATTCTGATGATGAAGGTTATCGCTTTATTAATGGCGTTCTCCGACGGGTAACAAATAAGCTAAACGAAGCAGAAAAAGCCGTATCTACCCAGAGTTAAACTGGGAGAAAATTAATACTACAATCACCACATTTTATAGGGAAATTTCTGTAAATTGATATTGTAGTATCGCTCATCTCCCGTGACTTCTTCGCCGATCCAATCGGGAATAGTAATGACTTGATCCTCTTGTTCTAACTCAATTTCAGCCATAATCAAACCTTGATTATCTCCCAAAAATTCATCAACTTCCCAAGTTAAATTATCCAGAGAAATGCGATGACGAATCTTTTCAATTAAAGGTTTTTTACAGAGGTTTTCTAACATGAGCGCCGCATCTTCTAGGGGAATTACATACTCGAATTCCTGACGACTAATGCCCTCAGTCTTGCCTTTAATGGTTAAATAACCCCGCTCTCCAACCACACGAACCCGCACGGTTGTCAATCCATCTTGGGTAGGAATATATCCCTGACGATACAACTTCCCAGTCGCAAGCGCTCGCCAGTTATCCCCTTTAACCAGAAATTTCCGTTCAATTTCAACAGACATAAGTAGGTAGGCAATAAAAACTTTCAGATGCCCCCCTTATTAAGGGGGGACTAAGGGGGGATCGGCACCCCCCTTATCAAGGGGGGCAGGGGGGATCGAACCTAAATCCATTTTTAACTTAATTATAACCAGCTACTTAAGTTTTTGACGACAATAAATTTAAGCCGTAGTCACGGCAGCACCCTGGGTTCCTAGTTGAATTAACTCGATCTTGTAGCCATTAGGATCTTCCACGAAAGCAATCACCGTAGAACCGTGTTTCATCGGGCCTGGTTCCCGGGTGACATTCCCACCAAGAGATTGAATTTTCTCACAGGTGCTATAGATATCATCCACGCCTAGGGCAATATGACCGTAAGCATTGCCGACTTCGTAGCGATCAACTCCCCAATTATAGGTCAGTTCGATGACAGCATGATTAGCCTCATCGCCATAACCGACGAAAGCGAGGGTAAATTGACCATTGGGATAGTCTTTCCGGCGCAATAACTTCATTCCTAGCACATCGCAGTAAAATTGTAGAGATTCCTGCAAGTTATTGACCCGGAGCATGGTGTGTAAGAGACGCATGATTATTTAGATGACATCGATCGAAAAATTACCTATCCTTGATTGTAACCAGTCCTTGGGCCCTCTTATCTCCTTGAGGGTCAACAATTATACTAATACAAATGTACGGAATTAGCTGTAAAACCACTTACTCCCATAATAGCTGTGAACAAAATCAGCTCTCTGGCCATACTTCAATTACTATCTATGGGATTTTTTTAGGCTATGATGTGGTTAGTGGTGAAGTTAGTTAGGTCAAGAAATTTTTGATCGGGAGTTTTCTAGGGAAATTTTGAAGGCAGTAGGTGGTAGTAAGTTTTCAGTGGTTTCCGAAAACACCTTTTGAGTTGATTGACCGATAGTTGAATAAAACCTCTGTGACTGCAATAAATACCAAATATTTAGGGGGGTACAGAACAGAGAAATTGGCACGGGTTAAAGCTATGCGTTTTTATTTAGGGTACATCAATCACCTAGGCCGTTTACAAAAAAAATCCGCTCGGTTGGTTCGACAAGCTCATCAACCAGTTCGACAAGCTGGTTTTTCGGTTACAGAAGTTTTACTGGCAAGTTTGATGATGCTGATTGCCATCTCGGTTTCGGGAATTGGCGTAACTAACCTGCTCAGAAGTAACTATCGAGCTAATGCCGGTACTGAAATCCAAAATAATCTTAATCGGACTCTAGAGTTTGTTTCAGATGACCTGAGACGAGCAAGAATTATCGCTGATTCTGAAGCTGCGATCACGAGTACTCAAGTACCCACAGGAGCGCGAGCAGTTCTAGCTTTCCAAATTTCCGACCCCAACAATCCCAGTCAGCTGCTCCCCGACCAGATCGTTTACTATACCCAAAACAGTCAGACTGGAGATAGCTTGACCGGTCCGCGAGTCTTGTGGCGCTATGGTCCAAACTTGGACGCTAATGGCAACTACATCACCCCCGCAGATATTACTACTTGGATACGTTCCCCCGTCACCGATATGTTAGCAGCGACTGCTAATAACCCCAATTTTTGTGATGACCATGAGGGTTTTGAACTAATCGCCGCGGATCCTGGCGATGTGGACGGTTTTTTTGCCTGTGTTCGCAACGGTGGTGGTCAAGTGATTTTGAATGCCAACGCTGAGGTAGAGATGACTACTGTGACTAATGAAAATAGGGATAAAGTTGACTACTCTGTCAGCACCAGAGTTTCTCCTAGAGCTACCGATTAAATATTTTTCCTCGTACCCCCCCCAGAGAGTACCAACCCATGAAGTTATTCAAGGCTCCGATCGTTCCTGGTAATGAGGTTAAATAAAGAAGGAGGATCCTGGGCTAAAAAATCTAACTTAAACAGCGAATTGCCTCCAATAAACCCCTGGCTTTGTTGAGGGTTTCTTCATACTCTTTCTCCGGCTCAGAATCGGCTACTAACCCCGCTCCCGCTTGCACAGAAACCAGATAATTTTGATTACCCTGGGGACGAACAATCATAGTGCGAATTGTGATGGCACTATTTAACTGTCCCTCGAAATCGTAGTAACCATAAACCCCTGAATAGGGACCACGACGACAGGGTTCTAATTCATGAATAATTTCCATAGCGCGAATTTTCGGGGCTCCACTGACAGTTCCCGCCGGAAAACAAGCTTTTAATAAATCCCAAGCACTTTTATTGGTTGCTAAATCCCCCACCACATTACTAACAATGTGCATAACGTGGGAATAACGTTCAATTATCATTAATTCATCCACTTTGACCGTACCTCGATCGCACACCCGGCCTAGATCATTTCTACCCAAATCCACTAACATAATATGCTCGGCAATTTCTTTGGGATCTTGCAGTAAATCTATTGCTAAAGCTTGATCTTCACTGAAGTTTTGTCCCCGGCGACGGGTGCCAGCAATTGGTCTGACAGTGGCTCTTATTTTACCTAATTCGTCCCGTTCTGCCTTAACCATCACTTCAGGACTAGAGCCAATAATTTGCCAATCCTTAAAGTTATAAAAAGCCATGTAGGGAGAAGGGTTAATCAGACGCAAGGAACGATATAAATCGAAGGGATGACCATGATAATTGGCATTTAAACGCTGGGAAATAACCACCTGAAAAATATCCCCCGCTTTGATATAATCCTTGGCTTTTAGGACATTTTGACAGAATTTTTCCTGAGTTGTATTGCTTTCATAAACTAATTCTTTTCCCTGACCAACTGGTAATAATTCTAGGGTTTTGGCATTAGTTGGTAGGGGTAATCGTAACTTGAGAACTAATTGTGTCACTCGATCACAAGCCGCTTGATAAGCGGCTGCTAAATCGGGATTATTACCCCGGATATCGGCATAAGCGATCGCCCAGATTTTCCGTTTAACTTGATCGAAAATAATCAGATTATCCACCTGCATCCAAATACCATCCGGTAGATCCGCATCCGTAGCGGGATAAATAGGCACTCGCGGTTCAATCCAATTAATTAATTCATAACCCCAAAAACCAAATAACCCCCCTATTCCGGCGGGTAATTGCGGCAATTTAACCGGCACAATCGGGTCTAAACATTGGGTTAAAATCTCGAAAGGATCCCCCGAAAAAATCTCTTGAGAACCATTGCGAAAAGTTTGGGTGGTGGTGTTTCCCCGCGCTTCCAATACCCAGACGGGATCGCCGCCTAAAAAGCTGTAGCGTCCCAAGGTTTCGCCCCCTTCCACCGACTCTAATAAAAAATTGTAGGCTTGATCGGCACAAACTTTATACCAGGCCGAAACGGGTGTTTCTAGGTCAGCGACCCATTCTTGATAGACAGGAATAAAGTTACCTTGGCCAGCCAGTTCACGAAAGCGATCGAAGTCGGGGAAGATCATATTTTGATGGTTCAGGAAACGGACAGCACAACACTTGTAGCCGATTGCGATCAGAGAAATCGAGAGTCGGAAGTCAAATCTTGGGGCTAAATAGCTTCTAAATCTAACTCCCCACTCTCGATTTTAGGGTTTATTTATGCTTCGTAGGGAGTGACACCAGAGAACTTAATTGTCGCTGGTTCGGGGTTTTTGCCGATATTGCGGTCTTTTTTGCCGAAAAATTCACGACCAGCGTTAACTTTTTCGGGGAAGACACCATCAGCAGGGTGGAGATACTGCACTTCACCACTGGGGTAAATCCGATAGATTTTGTAATCTTCGATTTTGGGCTTAAATTTCGTCCGGAATTGGGTACCAAGAGCGAGCGCCTGTTCTTTGCGGGCCAAATAGAGGAGATTTTCGCCTTCGTTCATGATAGCGGCACCACCGGTGGGCATTTCAAAGACTTGTTCTTTGCTGCTTGTCCAGGTGATGGCGTACTTTTCTTCCAGATCGGCTTTGGCGAGTAAACCGCCCGTGCTGCCACCGAACTTGGGAGCTTTTCCAGAAAGTTCTGTCATAGGATGTTGTTCTCTCTACACAAATAAAGAAAAGGGGTTTTAGGGAATCCTATCACTGACACCCCCCCTCTCTAGTAGTCTTGTCAAGAACTGTAACATTATTTTGTACTAAACTATAGAACTAAGCTGCTGGCCGATCGCCAACTGGTCTAGGAATCGACCACCACTTTAATCGATCGCCCGTCGGGAAATTTGCCAACTTAAAAAAATTACCGGAATTAATCCCACTAAGACAATGGCCAGGGCCGGGGCTGCTGCTTCCACCAAACGTTCATCACTGGCGTATTGATAAACGCGCACCGCTAGGGTATCAAAATTAAAAGGTCTTAGGACCAAAGTAGCGGGTAATTCCTTCATCACATCGACAAAAACTAACATAGCCGCCGTCAATAATCCCCCCGACAAAAGAGGAATATGCACTTTAATTAAAGTGGCACCAGTGCCATAGCCAAGGCTGCGGGAAGCATCATCTAAACTAGGTTTAATTTTACTTAAGCTCGATTCTAACGTGGAAAAAGCTACGGCTAAAAAGCGGACAATATAGGCAAAAATCAGACAGAAAATCGTGCCGCTCAGAATTAAATTGATATTTAATCCTTGATTGAAAAAGTTATCTAATTGGCCGAGAGGAATTAAAACCCCCACCGCGATAACAATGCCGGGGATAGCATAACCAGCGGCCGCAATCCGCACAGAACCCTTAAGAGTTTTATTCGGATTAAGTCTTTCCCCGTAGGCGAGAATTAAAGCTAAAACTACCGCAATAATTGCGCTTAAACTAGCCAGAAAAAAACTGTTTAGTGACAAACTAAAAAAGTCATTATTAAAAGTTTCTTGGGCATGATTAAAGGCTAGATAAGCTAGATAAAAAGCAGGGGCAATAAACCCCAGAAATACCAGCACAAAACAGGAGATCATTGCCAAAAAACTGCGAACAAATCCTAGTTCGTACTTAGTCGGTGACTGGAAACGATTGGTCATTTCATAGTAACGAGCTTGACGACGGGAGGATTGTTCAAGGAAAACTAAAACGAGGATAAATACCATTAAAACTGTGGATAACTGTCCCGCTGCTATGCGATCGCCCATACCGAACCAAGTATTATAAATTCCCGTAGTAAAAGCATTAATACCGAAATACTGCACCGTACCAAAATCATTCAGAGTTTCCATTAAAGCTAGGGCTAATCCTGCCATAATTGCCGGTCTTGTTAGGGGTAAAGCGACGGTAAAAAAACTGCGCCAAGGGTTACATCCCAAGGAGCGACTTGCTTCCACTGTGCAGACAGATTGTTCTAAAAAACCGACCCTTGCTAACAGATAAACGTAGGGATAAAGCACCAGTATTAACATCAGAATCCCCCCCCAAAGAGAACGGATATTAGGAAACCAATAATCTTCGACACTATTCCAAGCGAAAACACTTCTTAAGAACGTCTGCACCGGACCAAAATAGTCCATCATATTGGTATAAGTATAGGCCAAGAGATAGGCAGGAGCGGCAAGGGGTAGTAATAATAACCATTGAAATTGTTGACGACCGGGAAATTGACACATCGTTATTAACCAAGCAGTGCCAACACCGATGATTAAAACACCGCTACCCACCCCGCACATTAACCAAAAAGAATTAACTAGATAATCCCAGAGAACAGTTTCGATCAGATGTTGCCAAACTTGACTGGAATTAGTTAATAAACTACTGGCCACCGATAAAATTGGCAGGGAAACAAGCAGGGCAATTAGTAAAACCGCAATTGTCCATCCCTGTCTAAAAAAAGAGCGAAATTCTTTCAGCAAAAACATTTTTAATAAGATTGTTAAAGCAATTTTTAGAGAACTAGGAGATGCTCTAAAGCAGGCCTAGGTCAATGGCTCCTAAAAGTTAGGATTTCTCTAACAGATTGCGGTAGTCAAACACGCGAATGAGCGTCCCTTTTTTCGGTAAATCGGCGGCACGAATCCGTAATTTATTGTCCCCGATTAAACGGATATTTTTATCCTTGACTAACTTGAGAAACTCATCTACAGACACCAATTCACAGGCATTTTTATCGGCGGCACTGGTGAAGTATTGCGTCGGGACAGCTATTCGCGGTTGTAAAACTTCGATCGCCTGTTTTGCTTCTTGGGGATTATAATTTTTTGGACCACCTCCCACGGGAATAAAAGCTAAATCCGGCGAACCCAGCAGAATTCTTTGTTCTAATTCGAGCGGGGCTGCTGCCCCCCCTAAATGGACAATACTAATCCCCGCTTGGGTCCAACGCCAGGCCACATTCATGCCGAAACGTTGCCCTCCCATGCGATCATGGGCGATACTAATACCCTGGAATTTTAATTTACCCAGATCGTAGGCCCCCGGCTCAAACAAAATTTTCGGATTACCGGGTAAACCCTCGGCAGCCCCTTCATCCCACAGTTGACTACTAATTAAAACGATATCTGCTTCTACTTTTGGCAAAGGAAAACCCGCCGTACAACCAATGGACCGGAAAGGATTAACTAGGACTCTTTGTCCTCCTCCGGTGAATAAAAAGCAACTATGACCCAACCATTGAACTAAGAGGGAATCATCGGGTTTTTGAGCGGGAGTGGGGTTAGTTGGTTTGGGTTTAGTTTCCGCTAAAACTGAGCTTACTGTCACGGTTAAGAAACTTGTCCCCGCCGATAAGATAAAATCTCGCCTTTTCATAAATGTAGATGCAGAATTAATCAAGTTAAGTAGGGAGGCACAATTATTTGTCGGATGGGTTAGCGGTAGCGTAACATGAGCGGGTGTTGGGTTTCATGCTTCAACCCAACCTACGTTCATCTTCTATTTAATTCCACCCACCCACTTAAGGTTAATTTCAGGGGTTGGGGATTATTGACACTCCCATCGCGCTTATGCGAGGGATTCTTGGTTCACTGACTCAAGTTGTCTTGACAGGTATTGCTACCAACCAAGATAGAGCTTAAATCTCCCCAAGCGTTTAGGTCTGACGACCAGCTTCCGATATGCCCTATCGTAGCTTTTTTGAGTATATTCAAGGCCGCCATTTTGTCTCTATCTTCCACATATCCGCAGGAACAAACATGAGTTCTAACTGATAGAGACTTTTGGATTAACCGACCACAATTAAGGCATTCTTGACTGGTATAGGCGGGATTAACTGCAATAGTTAATCTGCCGTATTTAATGCCAAAATACTCAATCCATTTTCTCAATTGTGACCAACCAGCATCATTGATACTCTTAGCTAGTTTTCGATTACGCACAAGGTTCTTGACTTTTAAATCTTCATATGCTATCAAGTCGTTTGACTGAATTAAACGGAGTGCCAATTTTTTAGCAAACTCTTCTCGTTGCCTACTTACTTTTAAATGTCCCTTGGCGTATTTTTGACTAGCTTTTTTGTAGTTATTAGACTGCTTTTGTCCTCTCTTAAACTTTTTCGACTTTCTTCTATTCAGTTTATTAAGACGCTTCTCGGCTTTTCGATAATACTTAGGAGGCTCTACTGTATTCCCGTTACTGTCAGCATAAAGATATTTTAACCCCATATCTAATCCTACGCAATGACCCGTCGATTCTGATTGTGGGGTTATATCTCTAGCATCGAGTTTTAGCATTAACTGGCAATAATATCCATCAGCCCTTTTAACTATTCTTATCCGTTGAATTTGCCATTCTTGAAAATAAAACAAGTCTCGACTACCAATTAGTTTTAACTCCCCAATGTTTTTTCCGTCAGTGAAAGTTATTCTCTTGGAATTTCGATTAAGTTTCCAACCTGACTTTTTAAACTCAACAGAATGAGTACGTTTAGAGTATTTAGGATATCCTTTCTTACCAGCAATTTTG